>Ga0210406_10002316_pt1 | contig 21971 bp, 15 predicted proteins | sample IncBWC30MmetaG_FD_155454 | JGI IMG/M metagenome (GOLD analysis project Ga0210406, IMG submission 155454) | Forest soil microbial communities from Barre Woods Harvard Forest LTER site, Petersham, Massachusetts, United States - Inc-BW-C-30-M | ecosystem: Environmental > Terrestrial > Soil >...
ATGCCGCTCCCAGCCGAGATAAGGCTTATTGGAGACGAGAGTCAGAGTGGCGACGATCGCGCCAACGGCGATGACGAACCGGTCCTTCTGGCGAAAGCCGCGCGCGAGTACGACTGGCGGCAGGCACCAGATCAGCACCCACGTTCCCCAGTAGAACGGCCTTGCGAATTCAGAAGTGGCGCGAATGCCGCCCCACCACCAAACGGGCAGGTTCAACCGCAAAAGGTTCAAGGACGAAAGCTGGAGATTGATGGCCAAGTAGGCGCCGAGCCAGAGCATCGCTTCGACGAGCGAATAACCCGCATCGAGGTAGTCGAAGCGGTGGCGGGAGCGTACCGCGGCTACACTTGCTAGCCCGGTTGCATAGACCAAAGCGACGATCAGATGCTGCGCCGAGTGGGAGGAGGTCCAGTAGCCCGGCAGAAAGAGGACGAAGATCATCGCGGCGAGAAACGCGTATGAGAATCCGAAGCGGCGCCATATCCACAGCGAAAAGACTGCGCCGGCCGCGGGCATCAGGAACTGGGCTGCGTCCGGCCTTGGCGAAAAAGGATTGCCACTGAAAACGGCGGCCTGCAGGCCCGCGCAGAGAAAACCAACCGAGCAAACGGCGAGCGCTTCCTCGATACCGTAGCGATAGAGCCGGGATTGGGAAACAGCTACTTCAGCAGCCGCGTAGCAGACGGCCGCGAAGATCAGGGAAAAAACGCCTGCGGTTTGCTCCGACTGCCGCGAAAGAAAAACCACGAAGAACAGCCCGGCGGCGGCGCCCACGATGATCAGGGTGAACAGAAAAAAAACGAGCCGCAGGAAAATGTTGGTCGTTCGGAGGTCAGAAACCGTTTCCTGTTCCAGAAGTTGGTACTGCGCCTTGGTGAGGAAGCCCTCGCCGGCCCAGTCCGTCAGGAGTTTGCGGGCGCGCAGAGCCTCTTCGCTGGATGAACTGTAGAGTCTCACGCCGGCCTCCCGAAGCGTCGCCCAATCTGGACTAGCAGCACGAGCATGGCGACTCCGGTAACGACGAAATAGCCCAGGACAGCGGTTTCGTCACTGAGGCCACGGAGGAATATCGAGCTGAGACCCACGTAGCCGTAAACAGCGGCATAGGCAACAAAGGCAAATTGCCGTCGTCGCAGTCCCCAGGCAAGAGCTGCGCCACAGGCGATAAACAGAGCAAGAAACCATAGTCCGTAGCCTTCCCGATTGAACACGCCCGAGAGCAGTGCCCAAAACAGAACGTTGGCCACAACGTTCAGATAGGTTCCGAAAAAGTGCGGCTTCAGGCCGCGGCGCTGAAGAAGCGCCCCGCCCACACCGACCAGCACGCAATAGAGAATGGCATATTGGCGATACGCCGCGTCCTGAGGGTCCGACCAGTGCGAGACGGTGAGCCCGAACCATCCCGCGAGTGAGGACAAACCGAGCGACAGCACGAAGCGATTGTCGAAACGATAAGCAAGGAAGAAGAAGAGCACGGCGGTGGCCAGGAGATCAAAATCCAATCGTCCGGACAGCAGGTTGAAACGCTTTTCGAGGTAAGCAAGTTCTACTGACCAGACGAGGCTGCCGAGGTAAAGCACGTAGTCAAACACCGGACTCGGCGCAGGCGTTTCGGCGGGGGACCAGGCGGGCGCGCGGGAAAAGCAGTACCAGAAACAGGCGGCCAAGATAACGGAGAGGACGGTCAGGATAAGGACATCACCGAGTTGCTCCGACCACGTGCTGACAGTCCAGCCGAGTCCGGCAACGAACGCCAGCACACCGGCATAGAGGAGAACGTTCAGCTCGAGAAAAAAGGAAAAAGGTTCTCCACGGGAGAGGCTCGCCAAATGGGCGTGCTGCTCCGGCGATATTCTGTCCTGCTGCTTCCATTGCTCTAATCGTGTGAGGATGGTCATGAAGCCTTCGTCCCCCGGCTTTGGAACGCCGTGTCCATAGCCTGGCATTTGAGCCCAGTGCCACCTGTTCGGCCCATGATTACTCATCGTACATTTCGATAGCTTCGCCGCGCGGAAAAAATGCGAGGAGACGAGTAGATGTGCCAAGATCGAGGCAGTCCGCAAGTCGGCTTGTGGGTAGTTAGGTGCTTGCTGCACGATTGGACGAAGAAGCCGAAGACGGTGCACTGGGAAACAATCCACGCGGGCTGGCCAATCCGTTCTGGCGTCGCGGAAGCGGGTGCCCACATCGTTCGCCGATGAAGGGGGCGAAGAAGTGATTCGGTTGATCTCGGCCCGAGCCGCAACCAGTAAGGAAAGGAAACCCTATGAAGAAGCTCACAAAAGAGCAGAAGCGGCAAGCCGCCGTCATCGCCGCCATTGGGCTTAAACAACCCTCGCGGGTTAACGTTCGGGCCCGACGGCATTCTTTATGTGGCGGAGGGAGGCGCGGGCGGAACGACATCGACGGTGGGACTTTGTACGCAAGTGCCCGATGTCGGCCCTACAGGACCTGTCATTCCTGAAAACGGTGTCTGCATGCGCAAAGTTCCGCGTGAACGGCGCCTCGGCGGTGGTGTCCATGGTCTCCCAACCGACCATTGTCTCGTACATCCGGCGACCGTAGAGGTAGGTGCCAACGATCGCAATAGGTGGTTGACGAATGTGTGCACTTGCTCGTCCGGTACGACCCTGGACCCTCCACCGTTCACACTTCAGCGGACCTTCCACTTCGAAGACAGCAAAGCGAGTTTGCTGTCGAGCGTAGCTGGCTGCGTCGGGGTCGGCTTCTGGCCACGCTGCGGCGGTCCGCCTTGCAGGGCCTTGATGGACAGCGCGATGCGTTTCGTCTTCGCGTCGGCAGTCAGCACCTTGACCTTCACAATTTGACCGGCCTTCACGGCCTCGGAGGGATCTTTAACGTAGCGGCTGGACAGCTCGCTGATGTGGACCAGTCCGTCCTGATGAACGCCGACATCGACAAAGGCCCCGAATTTGGTCACGTTGGTGACCACGCCTTCCAGCACCATTCCGGGCTGCACGTCGGAGATTTCCCGGACTTGCTCGTTGAAGCTGGGCGCGACAAATCGATCGCGCGGATCGCGCCCCGGCTTGCGCAGTTCTTCCAGAATGTCGTTCAGCGTGTAGGTCCCCGCCGAGAGCCGGTTGCGATCTACCTTCTCGAGCAATCGCGGGTTCTTGATCAACTCCTCGATGGGAACACTCAACGACTGTGCGATCTGTTCCACAATCTGATATGACTCGGGGTGGACGGCAGTCATGTCGAGCGGATTGTCGCCGCTGCGAATGCGCAGAAATCCGGCTGCCTGTTCAAACGTCTTCGGCCCAATGCCCGACACTTCTTTGAGTTGAGCGCGGCAACGGAAACGCCCGTTTTCATTCCGGAAGGTGACGATGTTGAGGGCCGTCCGTTCCGTGATCCCGGCGATGTAGCGCAGCAAGGTCCACGAGGACGTGTTGAGGTCGACGCCAACGCTGTTCACGCAGCTCTGAATGGTGCTTTCCAGAGACTGCTGAAGTTGGCGCTGGTCAACATCATGCTGATACTGGCCGACGCCCATCGACTTGGGATCGACTTTGACCAGCTCGGAGAGAGGGTCTTGCAAGCGCCGCGCAATCGAGATTGCACCACGCACTGTCAGATCGAGATCGGGGAATTCCTGACGCGCGATCTCAGAGGCTGAATACACGCTGGCGCCGGACTCGCTTACGGTGACGGAGAAAACGCCATCCAGCCCTTTGTCGTGCAGAAAACCCCGGACGAAGGCATCGGTTTCGCGCGACGCTGTGCCGTTGCCTATGGCGATCGCGCGGACGCTGTACTTCCGCAACAAACCTTCCAGCGTTGTTGCCGCATTCGCGCTTTCAGATTGCGAACGATGCAGGTAGAGGACATCGTGCGCGAGATACTTTCCGGTCTCATCTACCACCGCGACCTTGCAACCGGTGCGCAGGCCGGGGTCAATGCCCAAAACGGAGAGTTGTCCGGCGGGCGGCGCGAGCAGCAAATGGTGCAGATTCTCGCCGAAAACCCGGATCGCTTCGGTGTCGGAACGCTGTTTCAATTCAAGCCTAACCTCGCCCTGAATGGACGAGTTCAGCAACCGCTGCCAGCAATCCTCGATGGCGAGTTCCAAATGCGGCGTCCAGTCACCGGGGACTCGCAAAACAAGCGAACGCAACACGGAAAGCGCGCGCGGTAAATCGAGGTCGATCAGGAAATGAAGGACGTTTTCCGTCTCGCCGCGGCGGATCGCCAGCATACGGTGCGACGGGATCGTCTTTACCGGCTCGCGATAGTCGAAATACATCTTGAACCTCTCTTGCTCGTCTGGCGCGTCGACGGTCCTGCGGCTGACGACCACGCCTTTATCGAACATCAATTGACGCAGAGCCTTGCGCACGGCGGCGTTCTCGCTGATCATTTCGGCAACGATGTGGCGCCCGCCTTCGAGCGCCTCCCCCACGTTGGCGACGCCCTTTCCCGCATCCACAAACCCGGCCGCGAATGTTTCGAGCGTATGGGCCTGCTTCTGCTGCTCCCATAAATACATCGCGAGCCGCTCCAACCCCTTCTCGCGGGCTATGGTGGCTTTGGTGCGGCGTTTGGGTCGGTAAGGCAGATACAAGTCTTCGAGGTCGCTTTTGTCGACCGTGGCTTCGATGCGCTGCTTGAGTTCGTCAGTAAGCTTGCCCTGCTCCGCGATGGAAGCCAGAATCGTCTCGCGCCGCGCGACTAGTTCGCAAGAATAGGTCAGCTTGTCCTCGATGGCGCGGATTTGAACTTCGTCGAGGTTCCCGGTCGCCTCCTTACGATAGCGCGCGATGAAAGGGACGGTTCCGCCCTCGCCGAGCAGCTCAATGACGGCCACCAACCCGCGCATCGGAACGTTCAGTTCCTTGGCGATGCGGGTGAGTATTTCAGGGGGGAGATTCTTTCGATCAGCCATGGGGAGTCTATGCTCATGGTAAGCGGTGAGGCTGAGGAAAAGTCGCCGTTGGAGAAAATGACTACTTGCATGAGTGCCGGATCTATCCGTCTAGGCCTTGCACCGAAATGCCACCATACCCTCGGGATTTAACTGATTGTATTGCACTTGTCGCAGCGCAGATTCGCTTTATTCTGACTTCGTGGCCAGAGCTAAACCTGTTCTCGAACGTTGGTAGCAGGCAAAATAACTTGGCGCTCCTGGCCCCGAAGTCCGAGATCCCTACTTGCTCGAGTATATTTTGTCGCCAGTAACCAAGATTGTCATCGACAAGCGGGCACGAGTGAGGGAGAACAAAGAGCATGAGAAAAGCTTGGCTGGTGTTGTGCCTGCTTCTGGCCGGTTGCGCGGCGAAGAAGCAGCCGGTTGCGGCGACTCCGCCTCCCGTACGCAGCCAACTCCCGCCACCCACTGCCGAACTCATCGAACACTGTGTCGTAGTCAAGCAGGAAAATGCCAACACGGTGACCTGCAGTTGTCTGCCCGCGACCACCGTGATCGATTCAAAAACGCGGCACGTCAAACTGGTTTGCCAGACAATGAAAGAAACAAAATGAGACGAGACCGGGGCTGGAAAGCGCAGCGCGGAGCAAAGTCGCCACCTGCCCCCGCAACGGGTGCTGGATAAACTGCTGACAAGCGGTTCGAATCGCATCGAGTCGCGCGGCACGCTTCTTGCCGCTAATCGATTCCAATTCTTCAACCGTTGCCGGTTCACCTATATCTTTCCGGAATACCGTAATGTCGATATCCTCTGAGAAACGTGCGATTAATCCAAAGCCCTTTGAGAGCGATGTACCACCCTTGAACAGCAATCGCGGCCCACCGGGTCGAAGTCCGTTAAAAAGGGCGTCGAGCGTCCAGCAGACCCAAAAATCTTCTCGATATTGTGCTCGACAGTTCCGATGCGTCCACCTGTCGCGACGAACAGGTCCCGGCGATCTCTTTCCGGGGCTGAAAGAACTGCCTGAAAACCTTCTGTCACGGTCTCGCTTCCTTCCGGCGGCTTCGATCCGCGGTCGAAGAATGGGTCGTTGTCGGAGTCGGCGTCGTCGTCGTCGGCAGCGGCGCGGGCTTCGCGTCCTTCGACCGCCTCAGCAACTCCCGAACGATCTCCTGCAACCACTCTGGTAGAGTGGAGAGTCCATCGCGCAAATCATCCTGGATTGCTTTGCCGTGGATTGGATCGGCGAAAATCCACAGCAAACGTTTGAAAATCTGATCCCTGTCTGTGGGCAAGAGATCCCGCAACCAGTAAAGTGCTTGAACTACCCTCATCGCGGGATGACCTGCCCAATACAGGCGGCTGGGCGCGGCGTGCTGAAATTTTATGGTCAAGTTTCCTAACTTGATCGGCTGGAGGCGGGCATCCGTGAGTACGGTCGCGCGCGCGGGCACCGCGTCGGTCAGGCCCAAGTCATTGGCGGCGGTGATTCCATCGACCACCATGCGGATGCGATCGCGGCGTGATAGGGCGTCGATCACTTTGCGATAATCGGGGTAAGTTGGTTGGCCCGTGAGTTGATTGATCCCTGGCTTGTCATAGAGTCCACGCGCAATCCGGCGAATGTCGCCCGACGCCACGAGTCGGTGGAGCGCCGGATCAACTGCTACGCGAGGTCCGAGGTCCAGGAAATCAGCCACCGACCAGGCGTCACCGTCGCTTCTGGACATCCGATCCAAAATCGCAGACTTCAGGTTTAGGGCATGTCCTCGCATATCGAGTCCGAGATTTGAAAGATAATTGTAGTAAATTTCTTGCAAGTCATCTATTTGAAAGAAGTCTGTTACATTTTTCTTTCAAATCACGGCTCTTGGGGGGCTGACTTTCCTCGTCGCCGATAGCCGGAGGAGGTCAAAATTCTCATCAGTACGCAGGGCTCAAAAGCTCAAAAGGCTTGTCAGGGTTCGACTCCCTCCCCAGCACCACACGGGTCCACACTCAGCTGCGCACACTCGACGCACATGCCTTCCGCGTAAGTAGCCGAAATTACGAGTCCTCGGTGTCCGACAGTCAGTCGAAAGATGGCTCGTCCCGCTGACGACGTAGCTATCAGTACTCCAAGCTTCTTCGCGAGCGACTCTGTTTCTCTAGTTTCTCTATTTCTCTATTTCTCTATCACTCGTGTCTCAATGCCTGCATAGGCTCTACCGCTGCGGCGCGGGAAGCAGGAGCCCAACTTGCCACCAGTCCGACGACCGCCAGCAGCAAAGCGGATGTTGCCAATATAACCGGATCATTCGGATGCAAACCGTAAAGGAGCGAGGTCACGAGGCGTGTCAATAGAAGAGTCGCACCGATGCCGCAAGTGATCCCTGCAAGCGCAATCCATGTTGCCTCACGCAAGACCATCGTGAGCACCTCCCGCGGCAGGGCGCCGAGGGCCATCCGAATACCGATCTCGCTCGTGCGTTGCGCAACGGAATATGCCATGACGCCATAGACGCCCACCGAGGCAAGCACCAGCGCAAGCACTCCGAAAGACGCGGTCAGCGCCGCGATGATCCGCTCCTGTTGCATCGAAGCGTCAATCTGCTCTCGTTGGGTGCGGATATCCTGCAGCGGCAAATCCGGATCGATCGATTCGACCGCCTTGCGCAGCGACGGAGCGATTGACGCCGGACTGAGGCTTGTTCGCACCTCGTATGTTGCTCCGAAGTCGAGGTTCGGCGTCTGCTGGTAGGGCTGATAGAACATGCCGAGGGGGGCCTGCTTGAGCGACCAGTACCGCGTATCGCCGCATATGCCCACCACTTCAATCAAGTCGCCGGGCGTGCCTTCGCTCGGATGAAAGTGAGCAAGGAAACGCTTGCCGATCGGATTCTGACCCGGGAAGGCCTTACGCACCAAGCTCTCGCTCAGGATGCCAACCTTTGGCGCACTCGCCGTGTCGTTCTCATTGAAATCGCGACCCGCCAGGATTGGAATACCCATCGTATGAAAGAAACCAAAGCCAACGGCATTATTCCACGCGGACTGATTTTTGTCGGGGTTCGGGGTTCCTCCCTCAGGCAGAAAGTTAGCATTCTCCATGCTGTCGGAAATGTAGGCCACCTCCGAGAGAGTCACGTTCTGCACGCCGGGCAAGGCGCGCAGCCGCTCTTCGATCTGATGATGCAGTTGCAGATCTTTCGGAGCAGGATAACGCGACTCGGGTTGCTGAATTGCAAACAACACGAGTTGATCCGTACGGAATCCGGGATTAACGTGGGCGAGTTGGAAGAGCGTTCCCACAAAGAGGAGAGCCCCCGCCACTAGCAATGTCGACAACATTACCTGGAAGCTGACGATCATCTTGCCGGAAACGCCCTTGCGCCGTCGCGTGCTGCCTGGCCCTGTAGTCTTCAGGCAAGCTCCGCCATCACTCCGAGTTGCGATCCATGCTGGCACCGTGCCAAAGAGCAACCCGCTCAGCAGTGTGACGCTCGCGGTGAACGCCAGCACGGTCCAGTCGAGCGGCATTCTGAATTGCGACGTCTCCCAAGGATTGGCCAGCAGCGTAGGCAACGTGCGGCAGCCGGCAAAGGCCAGAGCCACACCGAGCGCTCCCCCAAGGGCGGAGAGCAAGAAGCTTTCTGTAAGCACGCCACGCAATACGCGAGCACGCCCCGCTCCGAGGGCGAGCCGCACGCCGACTTCCCGTTGCCTCGCCATAGAGCGCGCAAACAGCAGGCTTGCGATGTTGGAGCAGGCCAGCAGAAGCACGAGGCCCACGACTGCCATAAGCACTCCGAGCGGCTTCGCGAACATCTGCTTCGAGAGGAACAATCCTCGGCTGCCATCCAGCAGGTCCAGTCGAGGAATAGTCGTGTTCGCGTCCGGGCGCAAGGTTGAGCGCACAACCGCTGACAGTGACGCATCCAGAGCAGCCTGGGCAGTATTATCCGCAACTCCGGCCTTGGTGCGTCCCATGATATTCAGCCACCACACCTGGGGGCTCGATGCACCAAGAAGCGACTCATTCTTGCCGCGTGGCTCGACCAGCGGCTGCGAGCTCAAGGGAAGAAAGAGGTCCGGGCTTGACTGCACGCTATTAGCGCCCGTGAACCCCGAACGCGCGACGCCAACGATCGTGACCGGCACCATGTTGACCTTGATCGTGCTGCCCACGACCGCCGGGGAAGATCCGAACGCTCGTTGCCATAGTTCTGCACTGATCAGAGCGACGATCGGCGCGCCGATCCTGTCGTCGTCAGCGAGAATGGGGCGACCGAGTTGCGGCTGCACCTGAAGCTGATAAAAAAAGTTTCCGCTCACCAACTCGCCCTGCAGGATCTGCGCATTGCCATCAATCGTTGCATTCATCCTCCCCACGTCCTTGAACGCGAAAAGGTCTTCGAGCACGCGGTTATCGCGTCGAAGCTGTTCAAATGCTGGATAGGAAAACGATGTCGCGCCCATTCCTTCCGGCACGTTGTCAGAGATCCCCCACATGTTTGTGACCGCCGTGCGCTTGTCTCCATGCCAATGGAGCAGCCGGAGTTGCTCGGCATGCGGCACCTCCAATCGGTCGAGAAGCAGGCGCTTCATGACGGAAAAAATGGTTGTGTTGGCGCCTATTGCCAGCGCGAGCGAGACGGTGGCAATCGATGTGAATCCCCAACTCTTGCGCAGGATGCGCAAGGAATAGCGCACGTCCTGGACGACGCTTTCGACGAAGGGTAGGCTCTTCTCGGCATGGTATTGTTCGCGAATCGCTTCAACCGCACCGAATTTCAATACAGCCTGGCGGCGTGCTTCGGCTGGTGTCATCCCGGCTCGGAGGTTCTCTCCCGTCTGGCGGGAAAGGTGCTCTTCCATCTCCTCCACAAACCGGTCGTCGTCGCACGGGCGCGACGCCAGGTTGCAAAGGCGGGCGACTAACCGTCTCAGCAGCCTCATGACTGGGTCTCCTCGTTGATCGCAAGGAACCGGGCGATGATATCTGTCGTTTGCTGCCAGTCGCGGAGTTCAGCCTGCAACTGCTTTCGCCCACCGCGCGTGAGGCGATAAAAGCGAGCGCGACGATTGTTTTCTGATGGTCCCCACTCTGACGCGATCGCTCCCTCCTGCTCCAGCCGGAGCAGCAAGGGGTACAGAGTTCCCTGGTTCAAAGCCAGCTGGTCCCCGCTGATCTGCTCGATCCGCCGCGCGATTCCGTAGCCGTGCAGCGGCCCGAGCACATCGAGTGTTTTCAGAACCATCAACACCAATGTGCCTTGTTGAATGTCCGCTCTTGTTTTCATTCCGACACCTTTTGGTTTCCAACAGGGAGTATAGCGGGATTCCTTTTGGAAAACAACAGGTGTCGGTCGCGTTCTTTGACGCAGATTGCTTCTCGTTCGGATCGACAGCATCAAAAAAGGAGCTATCTCCGATGTTGCTTGCCATGAGAACGGAGTGGCGGGCGTCTTACCGGCATTTTACCGGCCAATCTTCGGTAGCGTGGCAGTGAGAGTTATCCTTCTAGAGCTATAGCTAAGATCGAGCAGGAAGGAAAAAGGCTCTCTTCTGAGCGCACATCCTCGCAAGATTTCGCTCAGTGAGAGAGCCTCGCAGAACAGTACGATCTACGTTATCCCACTTTTTACCAACCATTGCAAGTCAGGCTTCGACTGGGCGGACCACGCGCTCTTCGCTCGGCTACGGCCGCCGGCAAACCAAGATTACGACCAACCTGCGACTGCGACAGCCGCGTCGCGTGATCGCTAACCCCAAAATGAGTGCACATTGGCCAATCAACCAGCAGTCAGCCGGCCGGTCAGCCACTTTACCCGGCCTGGACGTTGAAGGGCCGCTGCGTAAATAGCGCCTCACTCCTCGGCTACCGGGCACAAAACCGCGCAGAGACCCGTGATCGGTCTCTGCGCGAATCAAACAACGTTGAGCAAGTCAAGGAGTCTACTGTTGGTTCTGGTTGGGGGGGATGGCGCCGTCGGCGAACAAGCTGGAAAGATCGTTCGCGTGTGCTGCGTCGCCCAGGAAGAAGGGCTCCGTCACGTTGAAGATTTCCTGCATGGTGCGCAGATCGGAGGAGTGTGTCAGAGGCACCGAGCTCGCAAACGGCAGTCCACCCACGTTCGCATGCGCGAGCGGAGAAATCACGATCTCACCAACCGTGTGGTTGAGGTCATCCCCGTTATCGCCTGAGGCGTCCGCTTCCGATTCATCCCACCAGAGGATGATCGCGCCGTTGTTCTTGTAGGCCTGCGAGGCCATGATTTGGGGAATAACGATGCTGAGGAAGTTGTCGCCCTGCTTGATGTTGGCCGCGTCTCCGGTCAGGCCCACGAAGCCTCCCGTAAGGGCGGTATGCATGTCGTTGTACTGGTCGGGCGTGATCCAGTTGTAGTCGGCCACGGTGTTGTTAGCCAGATCAACCAACAACTGCTGCAGCGGAGCGTACTGGTGCGACAACGGATTGGCCGTGGTGGGATCGTCGCCGCCGTTGGTGTCGGTAAAGAACGTCATGGGGTTGTGCTTCACGGCGTAGTTAAACTGCGTCGAAGCGTTGAACTGATTGACGCCAGAGGCAAAGTTTCCGGAGAAGCTGGTGAGCGGAACCGTCCACTGATTGCTCGGCAGGACAACGTTGGTGAGTTGGCCGTTAACCGTGGTCAGGTCGATGTCTTCCTGATACGACTTCCAGGTCTTTCCCGCGTGGGTCAAGAGGCGCGCAAGGTGCAGTTGATTGTCCTGATTGTTGACCTGATTGGTAGAGCCATTGGGGACAAAGGGATCAGCGTCGTTGCCAATCCTGAAGTTGTACCCCGCTTCCGCCCAAAGATAGTTCGGCTCGGAAGGATGGATGTGGGCGTTGTTCCCGCTGGCCGTGGCCAGGACATTGTAGTAATTCGCGGCATAGGCCACCTGCTGGCTGATGGTGACCTGGTGGCCATTGATGGTGGCAACGGCCGTTCCGTTAACCAGACTGTTGATGAAGGGAGCGTTAGGATTCTGGAAAACCTGCTGGATGGGACCGGAGAACTGGTTAGCGGGCTGAGTCCAGTTGTGATTTTCCATGGCGATAACAAAGACCTTATTGATCTGGCCACCGTTACCGTCTTGGCCTTGTGTGTTTTGCGCGCGGGCTTCCCACCCTCCCACTAAAGTCAGCAGGACAAGCAAGCCGAGCATGCTGAAGTGTTTGCCGTACGACATTCACTACCTCCAGACATAGAATTGTGCAAGTGCCTTGGCTGGTCTTTTTGCCAGCTCAAAGCCTGCCGCTCTAGGCATAGCAGCTCTGTCTTAGAAGAAGATGAAGGGAGTGTTACTTTTTGGTGAATAAATCCACACACAAGGGGCAACGTGGGATTCACCGCCTCCCCCGCCTGCAACCTGCTGCAATCCGAAGCCAATCGACGTTGCTACCGATGATTGCTGGGCTCCGTGGCCAGACGATGTGACCGGAAATCGAGGCGGCAAGGCTGCGAGTAGTAAACGGGATGAGCAATCCATGAAAGACCGCCAGATGAACCTCTTCAAGACGCGGCATTTGCTCATCGTTGTGTTCCTTAGCGATAACTGCCTTAGCACTGGGATTGCACCAACTGATTCGCTAGGGCCAAGAGCCAAGGGTCAATGCATTATAAAAAAGCGCCCCCTGCGGAAGGTCGAGGCCGGATGTGGCGCCCGCCTCCGCTGCGCTGTTTAGGGGCTTCTCTCCGCTGCGGCGGCGCTTGGGGAGTAACTGCTGTGGTGTACGCGGTGGGAAGAACTGCAGAAGGACATAGGCAAATCGGCTGGAGAATGGCGTGTTGATTTTTGGAAAGATCGAAGGTGCGAAGATCGGGCGCGGGGGCGGGCAAACTGCTTCTGCGTTGGGGCGCGGCTGCGCTACCATGGCAGGCAGGTGGGAGGAGTTCCATGGCAAGCGTGATTGTGAAAAATCCGGCTGGGCTCAGCGGCGAGCCGGTGTTTCGTGGGACGCGGATTCCATGCAAGGCGTTGACGGATTATCTGGAAGAGGGCGAGAGTCTGGGCGAGTTTCTGGAGCAGTAGCCGAGCGTGACGCGCGAGGCAGCGATTGCGGCGCTGGAAGAGGCGCGGGACAGCCTGATGGCGCATCTGGGATGAAAGTACTGATCGACGAGTGCGCGCCCAAGGCGTTGAAAGAGGCGCTGGCGGCCAGCGGTTTCGACTGCACGACCGTGCAGGATCTATGTCGCAAAAAAAGATTTCTAGCGGTGTGGTACACGCAGTGCCCGCAGATTTAAAAACAGCACTTACGTCCGACCCGCAAGCTTTAACAGCATGGGAGGATATTACACCGCTCGCACGCAACGAGTGGATATGTTGGATTGAGTCAGCAAAAAAAGCAGAAACTAGAAGCCGCCGGATTGAGTGGGGCTGTTCAAGCCTTAAGGATGGAAAACGACGCCCCTGTTGTTGGCCCGGATGCGCCCACCGCTGATGCCAAGATGGTCAAACGGGACATTGCGAGCGCGGACTGGAGTCGGCCAACTTCCAGTTTGCGCCTGACACCATTAGAACAATCGAACACCGCGATACGTTCGCTAAAGGATGGGCGATCAGACGGGCAAGAGCCGCCCGGGCTAGGGGAGCGAGGTCGGGCGACGCTGCCCCATAAAACCCCGGCCAGCGCTCGGCAGCAGCAGCGCCTTGTCAGGCCGCAGAGAGCGCACTGATCGTAACGTAATATCCGTCCGGATCTCGGAGCGAGAACTCCTTGGTCTGGGTGTTCGGATTCACGTGTGGCACCTCTTCGAGCCGAGTGACGAGAGAGCGTGACCTTTGAAGCACCAGGTCGAAATCATCGACACGGAAGAACAACAGGAGACCGTTGCCGGGTTTCACGTAATCGGGGCTCATCATTGAGGGATGCTTGGTCACGAATACCTGGATGTAACGCTCGCTTACCTCAACGGTAAGGATGCTGAGTCAGAAGAAGCGCAGGGACATGCGAAGTCCCTTTGCGACGTGGACGGAACTGATGTCCCAGATCATGGTGGTACGGTCGAAGGTCGCATTGGAGCTGAGATTTGGTTTGCGTTTGAGCACGCACCGGGCAGGACCTCGGCCGGAGCCATCAGACCGGCTGGAGGGCCTTGGTACCCAACTGCTCCAACCGAGCGCTGACCGCAGCAAAGCGAAGGGCCGGCCAGGTTAAATGCGGCTGGTACCCGATCTGTTCTTCGCTCAGGCTTTCCGGCGCTGCTGGATTCCTGCGAAGGTGACAACTCCTCGAAACAGTCGAAACACTGCGCCTCAACCTAATTACCAAAAAGTTACCTTTTCCCGCATTTCATCAACATTTAACACTCCTTTCATCTTCCATACGTAAAGATTGGGAATCCTATTAGATAGATATTGCTCGGCGCGCATTCGGGTTGATGATTCAAAGTCGGATGATCCAAGGATGAGGTGAATCTTGCGAAATCTGAATATCGTCTTCTACGACGCTGGTGGCGGACACCGCAATGCCGCTGACGCAGTCAAGACCGCGATGGAAGCACAGTCTTACCCTTGGACGGTTACCCTGCTAAATCTGCAGGAACTGCTGGACCGGATCGACCCAGTTCATCGCAGCACTGGTATGCGCATTCAGGATGTCTACAACCTGATTCTGCGTCGGGGTTGGACGCGCTTCACGCCACAACTTTTACCCATGTTACGAGGGTTGATTCGTTTGAATCATGGGGGCATCGTTCGGGTTCTTCAGAAGTATTGGGCCGAAAATCCATCCGATCTCGTTTTGTCGGTTATCCCCCACTTCAACCGTCAGATCGCAGAAAGCGTTCAAAAATCTCTGCCGGAGGCGCCGTTTGTCACGATGTTGACGGATTTCGCAGACTACCCCCCACACTTCTGGATCGAACGCGAGTCGGAATTCCTAATCTGCGGCACTGAGCGGGCGAAGCAGCAAGCTTTGGCGATGGGTCACTCGCCGCTGAGGATATTCGAGACGTCGGGGATGGTGATGAAGTCGAAGTTCTATCAGAAGACGCTCATCGATCGTGGGGTGGAACGGAAGCAGTTGGGACTGGCTCCGGATAGTCCCACGGGTATCGTGTTGTTCGGCGGCCACGGAGCGCCGGTGATGCTGGATATCGCCGCGAAGCTAGACGAAAGTGCTCAGGACCTCCAGTTGATCATGATCTGCGGCCACAACAAGGATCTAGCCGTGAAGCTCAAGAAGCTTCGGACAAAGAAGAAGATCCTCGTCGAAGGCTTCACCTCGCAGGTGGATCACTACATGGCGGTGGCGGATTTCTTCATTGGCAAGCCTGGGCCCGGATCCATCAGCGAAGCGTTACAGTTCGATCTGCCAGCCATCGTGGAAAGCAATGCCAAAACCATGCCGCAGGAGCGCTACAACACGGAATGGCTAACGGAGAAACGGCTCGGAATTGTTTTACCAAGTTTCCACGAGGTCGCAGCCGCTGTGGAACAACTTCTGAGGCCTTCGACTTTCCAGGAATTTCGCGACAACGCGCGGGCGCATACCAATCGTGCGCTGTTTGAAGTTCCGCTTATCCTTGAGGAGGTGTTTGAGCGGCACAGCCCGGAATATATGCCGGTCGCGCCGATGGGTAATGTCGATCTGATGGGGCGCCACGCGATGTTGCACGGATCGCGCTGAGACACCCGTCCCGAGTGTCGATATGAGCCAAACAGAGACTCAACCTAAACATCGCGGAGGGCATCGCAGGAACGCGAAGTGGGGCTAGAACTTCGTGGCGGTGTAGATTCGAGCTGCCCGTATTCCGCAATCATCTCCGGTGATAGAGCGTTCCTGCGCGCAATTTCTCCATACAACTTCCCGCTGCCACGGATCGTTCTTTCCTGCGTAGCACAATCCAGGGCCACCAAGCCAAATCTCAGACGCCAGCCTTCGGTCCACTCGAAATTATCGGTGAGCGTCCAGTGAAAGTAGCCTCGGATGTCGTGACCTTCCCCAATCAACTGATGCATCTCCTTTACTGCATTCACGATGAGCCACGGGCGAATGCGGTCCTGCGCATCGGGCACGCCGTTTTCAAGGATGTAAATCGGCTTGCCGAGCTTCGCCGACCGCTCGACTGCCTGCCGCAATGCCTGAGGGTAAGCCTCGCCGTAGGGTCGGTCGCAAGCGCTGTCCCCTTGGGGTACGTGCGGCGGGACGAACAGACGGGCAAATGCCTGAGCGCCATTTCTAAAGTCGAAAGCCACGTGGAATCGGTTATAAACATTTAAACCGACGAAATCACACGAACCTTTCACGGCGCCGGCGGTTCCGTCGAGCATACTCAAGGGAAAAGGAAGCTTGCCGTACTGAATCAGACGCAGGAAACTCTCGTTGAAGAGCTCGTTGACCAGGGCAGCGATCCAACGATCTGGCCCACGGCCTTGCGGCTCAAACACAACATAGTGGTGCGCCCATCCGACCTCGGCATGCGGCTGCAGTTGGTGAATCGCATGATAAGCGCGCAGATGGGAACGAGCCATGGCGCTCATTACTCGCATGGCGGCGCCGATGTCACCACGACGCCCAGGAGGAAATTCGCCGAGAGCATATCCCATCGCGGCATACACGTTAGGCTCGTTGAAGGTCAGCCAACGGCTACAATGCTCCCCCAGTGCGTCAATTACGACCCGAGTAAAGCGCTCAAAAAGTTCCGGAGCATCGAGGCTTAAGAATGCGCCATTGTGTTCGAACCACCGGGGATGGGTGAAGTGGTGCAGGCAGATAATGGGGGAAATGCCACGCTGCACCAGACCGTCGAGCATTTCCCGGTAGCGCCGCAGTGCCGTAAGATCCCATTCGCCCTGTCTTGGCTCGATGCGGCTCCAGTCTACAGAAAAACGCAGGGCATTCAGACCAATATCGCGCACCAGGTCAAAATCGCGTTCGGCATTGCTCCACCAGTCGCATGCACTCCCACAGGTATCGCCGGAGCGAATGTGCCCGGCGGCTTCCCAATCTGACCATTGATTTTGGCTATTGCCCTCCACTTGGTGAGCAGCCGTCGATACGCCCCAAAGAAAATCCTTAGAGAACTCCAGAGGAGCAGGAGTCCTTCCTGAAGCCTCAATATTCGGATCGTTATTACGGGTAGAAAAAGTGGACATTATTATTAGCTATTCTAAGCGATTCAGCGCGGCGATGTAACTGCGACGCGGTAACTTCGACTCCCAGGTGACAGAAAAACAAAAATTGTGTCAACAAACCGGGTGATCAGAGGGTGGGAGGGTTGTGCGTCATCCATTCCGTAACTGCTTCTCGCCGCAGCGGAAGGCGCTGATAAAACGAGTATGCCATTGCGCTGGATCCGACCACGCAGGCGGGCGACGAAGGATCAAGGCTGGTGGTAGAGTCATGCGTGAAGCACGACAGAAGGATATGCGCCTGAAAGTGTTTGCGTCCATCGTCATGTTTGTCTCATTTGCCTTCGCCTTCGGGGCGCACGCGCAACAGCCTGATATCTCCGCAGCGGCCTCCCCTGTATGGAATGACAATTCCCTGATCACCGTTCAGAAAGACGGTGGAGACCCTACTCGTTCCGGCGATGTCAAGATCGTGTTCTACGGCCACGATGCATTCAAGATCACATCGCCAACCGGTTTAACGGTTCTGACCGATCCTTGGCGGAATGATGCAACAGGCCTTTACCCAAAGTGGTTCCTGAATGAGTTTCCTGCGCTTCGGGTCGACATAGTTCTTTCGACTCACGCTCATTTCGACCACGATGCTGTCGACCGCCCGAATGGGCTGATGGTTCTCGAACGTTTGGTTGGACAGTTCAAGCTCGGCGATATTGAGATAACGGGTCTGGCCGACAAGCACAAATGTGAGCCTGCGCCTCCGGATAAGCCAGGCAGTGCCTCCGCAGATCTGCATGTGGAGACTTGTCCGCCAAACAACGTGATGGCGTTCGATAACGCGATTCAGATCGTTGAGACCGGGGGATTGCGGGTCGCCATCTGGGGCGACAATCGGGCGGCGCCTGATCCCTCCCTCGATCATTACTTGAAAAATGTTGACGTGCTTATTCTGCCGGTCGAGTCAATCCTCACGCGCGCTGAGGTGGACGCAATCGTGCAGAAATATGATCCTAAGGCCGTAGTTCCAGCGCACTATTTTCTCAACGGTTTCACGAGCCCCGTCTCCGGCCTGGAGTCGGCCGATGAATGGGTAAAGGACCAGGAGAAGGTTCATCACGCGGATGTTCGTCGCCTCGATCGTGCGGATTTGACGCTCAATGCGGCTGAGCTGAGAGGATCGCATCACAGGGTCTATTACTTCGGCAACTACTTTGAGAAGAAATAGAGCGTACGCGATCCGAGGTGCCTTGGCCCGAGCGTTCGCCCTAATCACGCCGCTATCTTGGGATCGAACCCAAAGGGAAGTGTTTCGGTATTCTCGACGATGTCTTTCATTTCCTTCTGATAGCAAGGGTTCCAGTCGAGCGGTGTCCGACTTTGTTCGCGAAGATCGGGCCAAGGAGAGGCAGGGATTCTATTACCGCCATTTCTTGCAAGTCGCTGCGAAATCTGCACTTGCGCGATAATACCCTGTGTTTGTGCGGGTTAGAAGCGAATTCGATCTCAGGCTAGAGTTTCTATAGTTTCCCTAATAGGGTGTGATTCCCACGAAAACGGTATCAGTGGTATCAGTGGAACAAGCCAGAATAGTGAACCCGGGGGACTCGAGACCCCAGACCCTGTCGTCTCAATTCTGAAGCGGGCTGAGAGGATGCCGACTTCCCAGAAGCCCGTTTTCCGGCCAATTAATAGAAGTCGATAGTTCGGTGGCCGCAAAGGCGTTTGTCGGGATTCCTCCTCCCCTGCTGTGGCCTTACTCGTCGGCACTTGTTTGTGTTCGTGCTCCGCGTTACAAAAACAACGTTTGACCGTGTGATACTTTTCGGGACTGGTGCTGGGCAGAAACGCGCTATGCGCGCCGGGAAAGCAAGGAATGGGCTACGACTGGAGGATATGATTTAATGGGCGGGCGTGGACATTCCGCCTGCCAACGTGAATCAAACAGAACCTTCGGGGGCAGAAGAGCGCGCCGCACCGGTCGCGGAGGGAATCGCTCTGGAGATGGATCTCGGGCCGGAGAACCGACTTTTGCCAGAAAAGCTGGGCGAAGAGCTCTGGCGGGTAGCAGGCGCGGAGTTGGTCGAGGTAAGCAGAGCGGAATTTGACGAGGCTCTTGAAACGATAGGAGCGAGAGACAATTTCGGTGTCGACCAAGAAAAGCAGGCCGATGAGCGACAACGAGAAAGATTCTGGCGGAGCCTGCATCTAGAGGAGCTTGCCATCGCGCGTGGGTGCGCGCTGGGGCGCGAGTCTGCATGGCGGCGATTTCTTGCGCAATATCGGGGTCAGCTGACCAGAGCCGCTGTGGAGATGACGGGATCGGCGGCGTTGGGTGAAGAGCTGGCGAGCGCGCTTTACTCCGAGCTGTTCGGGTTGACGGAGTGCGAAGGCAGGCGCTGGTCTCCGCTGCTGCGATACTCGGGGCGCGGATCGCTGATGGGCTGGCTGCGCGCGATTTTGGCGCAACGCCGCGTTAACCAGTACCGGAAACTTGGACGGGAAACCGAGCTGGGTGAGATCGAACCAGCGGCGGCAGTTTCCGAGGAGCCTGACCTCGAACGAGTCAAAGACTTGCGGCTGGCTATAAAGACGACGCTGAGCGAGGCTTCCGCGGAAGAACGCTTTCTGCTCTCGGCCTACTACCTGGACCAGCATACCCTGCATGAGATGAGCAGCGTCCTGCGAGTTCATGAAGCGACGATTAGCCGCAAACTGAAGCGTGCAACCGAGCGTCTTCGCAAACAGCTGCTGCGGACGCTTAGGGCACGAGGCCTGAGCCGGCGAGCGGCCGAAGAGGCGCTGGGGACCGATCCCAGGGATGTGGACATAAATCTGCGTAAGTTGCTGCAAAAATCGCAGGACGACCCGATCTCCGATAAGGAAGGACAAGATTGAACCGGAATCTCCGACCCGGGATACATGCTGACGCTGACCAGCTCAGTGTGTTCGTGGAGGGCGCAGCTACGGCTAGGGAACAGGAGAAGATGCTGGCGCACCTCGCCGAATGCGCGGAGTGTCGCAAAACAGTGTTCTTGATGCAACCTCACGAGGAGCCGCAACGAGTTACGGCAACGCCTGAGAAAGGATGGAAGCGGCGGTGGCTCGTGCCGGTGGGGCTGCCTGCGGCGGCGCTTGCGTGCGGGCTGATCGCGGTGCTGGTCTATATTCGGCCGCGTGGCAGCGTGCCTGAAACTCCGCAACAGATTGCAAGCGTAAGACCGGCCGAGACCGAGCGTCCCGGAACGGCGGTTGCGCCAACCAGCAGCTTGGAGCAGGGCGTGCCAACCGCGAACGCAGGGCCGAAAGCGGGATCTGGAGGACGACGGAACGGCTTCGACGCGAAGGGGGCGGCGGCCAACCTTTCTCGGCAAGAGAGCCAGATCGGAAGCGGCTTGAATTTGCCTGCATTGAAGAGCGAACAAGCGCCCCCAGGCGTCGCTATGCAGACGACGGCGGCCGCCCCGACTACCTCGGCTCCGGCTGCCGATGCGGCGAAGGGGCAGGCCGGCGGCATCGGCATCGGCATCGGTAGCATAAAGGTATCCGAATTGCCGTTGAATGGGCGGAATGTCACGGACCTACAGCAGATCCAGCCGGCAGACACAGAGGGCGCGGCAGCGCAAAACACCCTGGCCAGGAAAAAAGAACTGCCCACGTTGCAGATTCAGGGCGCGAACGCCCAAGCCCAGACGGTTGCCGGAGTTTCCGGCTGCATCACGGACCGAAGCGGCGCCATCATCGCGGGAGTGACGGTAACGCTGCGTGACGCGGCTGGCAAGATGCGACAGACGACGACCGGCGCCGACGGCAGCTTCCATCTGACACAACTGCCGGCTGGACAGTACGAGTTGACAGCGACGGCGGCTGGCTTCAAGACGAGCAAACAGTCGATTGAGTTGAAACCGAGTGAACTCGCGATGCTGCAGCCGGTGCTAGACATCGGAAGAGCGTCGGAAGTAGTTGAGGTGGAGGCGTCGAGCGGCGCAGTATCGGTCGAAACCCAGTCGGCCAACGCGAGCGGCCAGGTGGTTGCTGGAATAACCGGCGCGGGCCGAGGGACTGTGGCGCCATCCGGCCTGACGGTTGCCGGGTCCGTGTCGCACGGCAAGCGATTTCTTTCTCTCGATGACGCAGGCAATCTTTTCCTGAGCCGCAATGGGGGCGAGAAATGGAAGAAGGTCAAACCGCAATGGACGGGCCGGGCAGTGCGCATCGAGTTGACGCCAGCATACAGCGGTGAAGCTTCGGCGAAGGCCAAGGACGAGACCAGTGCGGCGGGCGCGGAAGCCGTCTTTTTGCTAACCACCGACGGCGGCACGGTTTGGAGCAGCAAGGACGGGGCGCGTTGGCACCAACAGTAACTTCCCCGAGATAACTTCCCAAAAATTCCTCAAAAAATATTCTGCAAAACTCCCAATCAGGCGCGAACTTCGATTGAGCGAACAAAGCGCATCTCACAAGGGGGATGCGTCGTGTCTCATCTGTTTCAGGCTCTCGCAGTATCGACACAATAGAAGTGTCTCGGAGGACTCCATGGGTTATGGCAAAAGTCACCAGATGCTGGTCAGGTTCACGCCTCTGCTTCTCGCAGTATTTTTAAGCATAGCCGGGGTTGTCTCTCTGCAGCCATTTCAGGCGTCTTCGCATGCGCCTGCGCCGGTTGCCACTTACTCGCAAGGTCTGTTGCGAGTCACCGTTCCTTACGATGCCCTGCATACCGGAGCCGGGCAATTCACAGTAGAAGTCTTGAATCCGGAAGATCAGGTTCTGGGCCGCACAGAGCAACGGGTCGAAGTCACGGCGCGGAACGGACACTTGCAAAGTGAGGTCAAGCTGGAGAAGCCGCTGGCGGTCGACGATCTGGTGTGGCATCGCGTCCGGTACCGGTTTGAATATGATGACGCTAAAAAGCCCGCAGTTGAAGGTACGGAATCGATCTCGTCGATTCTGCGCAGGCCGGTGGTTCACATTCTAGGGCAACAGTCTTATATCACC
>Ga0210406_10002319_pt1 | contig 21950 bp, 18 predicted proteins | sample IncBWC30MmetaG_FD_155454 | JGI IMG/M metagenome (GOLD analysis project Ga0210406, IMG submission 155454) | Forest soil microbial communities from Barre Woods Harvard Forest LTER site, Petersham, Massachusetts, United States - Inc-BW-C-30-M | ecosystem: Environmental > Terrestrial > Soil >...
GTGCCGAGAGTTGTACAAGGCCGCTTTGCAGGAACGGATTGAGTCGTACAAGACGACAGGGAAGGGTGTTACTTGGTTGCAGCAGCAAGCCCAGCTGCCGGCCATCAAGGAAGTGCGCCCGGAGTTCAAGAGTGTTCACGCGCATACCTTGCAGGCAGTACTGATTCGTCTCAACCGCTCCTTTCAGAACTTCTTTCGTCGCGTCAAGAACAACGAGACACCGGGGTTCCCGAGATTCAAAGGGCGCAACCGTTTCAACAGTCTGGTATTCACGCCCACAGCATTCCGGGTGCAAGGCCACCATGTGGCTATCTCCAAGGTTGGCAACATCAAGATCAAGATGCACCGTGCGCTGCCAGAGAAGCACGGGACGCTGTTCCTCAAACAGATTTGTGGATCGTGGTATGCGTGCTTTTCCTGCGAAGTAGCACCTCAAGTGTTTCCACCATCGAGAGAGGAAATAGGAGTTGATGTCGGCTTGGAATCGTTCGCCGTTCTTTCCGACGGAACTCCGATTAAGAATCCTAGGTGGTATCGAAAAGCGCAAGCCAAACTACGCCAAGCACAGCGTCGTGTGGCTCGACGTAGGAAAGGATCGAAGCGTCGCCTGAAAGCAGTCGCCGTGTTGCAAAAGATTCACGAGCATGTCGCGAATCAGCGGAGAGATTTTCAGCACAAGGAAGCATTGAAACTGGTGCAGCGGTATGGAGTCATCGCCGTAGAGGATTTAACCGTAAAAGGACTGGCAGGCGGCCTGCTTGCTAAGTCTGTCCAGGATGCGGGTTGGGGCGCATTCCTGCAGATGCTCGCGTACAAGGCTGAGAGTGCCGGTCGCCAGCTATTCGCCGTAGATCCCCGCGGTACCAGTCAGACGTGTGTATGTGGAGCAAAAGTTCCGAAACGGTTGTCAGACAGAGTGCATGTCTGTACCGCGTGCGGATTGCTGGCCTCACGTGATCATGTCTCTGCTCAAGTAATCCTCGAACGGGCACGGACGGTGCCTTCAAGCGCCAACGTAGGTGAGGTAATGCCATGCGTAGCTTGAGAAGCCCCTCCCTTCAGGGAGGGGAGTATGTCACAGATGAGGGCACGCCGGGGACACACGCCGGAGGGTGCCCTCCAGCAAAGGTCACACGCACAAAACCAGCATGTGCGTCACTTGCCATCCGGCATGGACGCTTATACTCCGGCGCCTTTCGAGAAGCTGGCGACGGCTTCGGCTTCGGTGTTGTACACATCGAAGACGGTCAGCAACTTGGTGATCTGCAGCACTTCCTGAAACTTGCTGCCGAGGTGGCAGAGGCGCAGAGAAGCGCCCTGAGTCTTTACGCTGTGATGAGCGGCAACGAGAGTGCCCAGCCCAGCGCTGTCGATAAATGTGACGTTGTCCATGTTGAGGACAATTTTCTTTTTTCCTTCGGCGATCAGCGATTTGACTTTTTCGCGCAGGGCATTGCTTTCCTCGCCGAGAACGATTCGGCCGTCCAGTGCCACCACGGACACGCCATTCACTTCGCGGTATGTCATCTTCAAAGCCACGTTATTTTCCTCCTCATCGGAAAGCGGTTCCGGCGGCAACCCGGGCCGGAGCCGTAAAGCTTATCAAAACATGGATGATCCCTGAGCGATGAATCGTAATCGAACACCGGGCAGCGGTCAAATCACCTCGCGGCTAATAATAGTCCGCGCAGGACATGTAATAGCCGCACGCGGAACAGAGCAACTTGCAGCGCCGCAACTCCAACCGCTGCGAGCAGACGGGATAATACCGCGAAGGATCTTCGGTACCAGCGACGAGACTCGGACGGCCCTGCAAGGGCGCAACGGATTCAGCTGCGGCCTGTGCCGGCTCGGTATGGACCCGGGCTAGCTCCCACTTCGCGGCGCGTTCCACGGCTCGACGGTTATAGCACAGTGCAAGGGAATAAGGGATAGGGAATGGGGAGGGAGCAGGCTGCTTGCGCCGGAAGGCGAAAGGAGAGAACGTTTGGAGCGCGGGAATTTAGCGCCAGCGAGTGAGTTGAATTGAAACCTACTCTGCGCTTGGCGCATCTTTCTTACTGAGGGTTGTTGGGTTTTGATGAAGGATTAATGCTGAAAGGCCCGGTAGGCCGGACCTCCAGGTGAAGACTATGGTCCGCCAGATCATTCTTGCAGGTTTTGTGGTTTTTCTCCCGGCAGGCGCGCAGGCACAAGGGCGCGGAGGGATGCCGGTGGTTTCCCATGCTGCGGTTGTTGCTCCGAGAGTGGTGACGCAGACTCCGCACGCGGGGACTGCGCAGGCCATGCCTGGGACGCGGACGGTGCCGAGGGGCGGAGCAGTGCGCCCAAGAGCGGCAGCGCCGGCAGTGCGAGGCGCGCGACCGCAGAACACCACGCGAAGGCGTTTCGATGGCGAGGATGGTCGTCGTCGATCGGATTGCAGCTCGGCGCCGGGATTGGGATTCGATGCGGTACACCAGGCTGCGACGTGCGGATCAGGGACGATGGGGTTGCGCGGGCGCGGGTTTCAGGAGCCCTTTTTCTTTCCCATTTTTGACGGCGGATTTTCCGAGCCGAGTTCTCCGGTAGCCGCAGATGAAGGAACGGCGGCGGAGGCCCCGCAGCCGGAAGCCACAGATGCGGAAGTTCGCGAGGCAGACCGGCGAAACCGAACTCCTCAGCCAGTGACGGCGCCGGCGGCCGAAACGGCTGGTCCTGCAGCTTCCGATAATGACGAATTTGTTTTTGTGCGGCGGGATGGCACGGTGTTTTTTGCAGTGGCCTACGTGTGGGAAAAAGGCACGCTGCGCTACATTACGAGCCAGGGTTTGCGCCGCACGGTTACGCAGGATGCGCTGGATCTGGACGCAACGCGGCAATTCAACGAACAACGCGGATTGAATTTTCATTCGCCGGCGTGAAAGCTATTTTTTCACGGGTTCCGGCATGACGTAGCCAGATGTCGCGGGCAGGCCGGCGCGCTCCAACTGCACGGTGGTATGCTCAACTCCAAATTCCCTTGCCGCGACGCGCTGAATTGAGGCGAGCAAGCGCTCACACTCGTCGAGGTGCATATCCGGGATGCGCGCGTGGAGACTGAGCGCATGGTGACCGCCGCCGAGGGACCAAAGATGCACATCGTGCACTTCCTGCACGCCTTCGACCGTCAAGATAGCCCGGGCGACGTCTTCAACGCGCAAATCAAGCGGGCGGCCTTCCAGAAGAATGTGTGAAGATTCGCGCAGAATGCCGATGCTGGACCAGAGCACGAGCAAGCCGATGGCCAGGCCGAGAAGCGGATCGATCCAAAGCGCACCGGTCGCATGGATGATTACTGCGCCGGCGATGATGGCGATATTTGAAAGCGCGTCACCGAAATTGTGAACCAGGATGCTGCGCAGATTGAGGTCGCCCCTCCCGCGGACAAGAGCGAGGGTGATGCCGCCATTGACGGCGAGAGCGGCGACGGAGGTCCAGATCATCCAGCTCTCGACCACGGCCACGGGAGAGCGGAAGCGTTCGAAAGCTTCATACCCGAGCCACAGCGAAAGCAAGACGAGGACAAAGGCGTTGGTGAACGCGGCCAGAGTGCCGGCGCGATGATAGCCGTAGGTCTTTTCGCTATCGGCTGGTCGTTCGGCCCAGCGCATCGCGAGATAGGAAATGCCGAGCGCGGGGACGTCGGAGAGATTGTGAACCGCGTCGTTGAGAAGGGCGACGCTGCGGCCGAGAATGCCGCCAAAGACCTCTGCTATAACCAAACCGAGTGTAGCGGCCATGGCCCAGCCAAGCACAGAGGGGCGCAGCGTGGGATGAGAATGGCCAGCGTGAGTGTGGCCGAGGGAATGCGAATGACCGGCGTGACCGTGGTCGTGGGAATGAGCGGCCATCCACTTTATTCTACCCGCACGATGGCGGCGGCGCAGCCCTTTCCCTTGCTTGTTAGGCAGTATGACACTTCGCCTCCGCGAATTGATTGACGCTCCTTCCGTCGGCTGCGACCATGAAACGAGCTTCTCGTTCCACGCGTCCGCGGAACGAGCCTTCAGACAGGGGTTTTGCGCTCATAGCAATGACGCTTCCCATCACTAAATTGAGTTTCTGGGGCGTGCGCGGGTCGACGCCGACGGTGGACCCGGCGACGTGGCGCTACGGCGGCAATACGCCTTGTCTGGAGCTGATTGCGCCGGACGGCACGCAGTTCATTCTGGATTGCGGCACGGGGCTGCGCATGCTGGGGAGCCGCTGGGCCGCGCCGAACGGCGGGAAAGCGCCGGAGACGCACATCCTGGTCACGCATTATCACTGGGATCACATTCAGGGGATTCCGTTTTTTTCGCCGCTGTACGTGGAGAACAACGAATTTCATTTCTACAGCTTCCGATCCAAATATCTGGGGCGCGACAGCCTGAAACAGGTTTTCGAAGCGCAAATGGCTCTGCCCTACTTTCCCGTGGACATGTCCGCGATGAACGCGAAGCGAAAGTTCAAGGAAGTGGACGGCGGCGATATGTTCAAGGTTGGAGAGAACAAGATCACGGCGCGCTGGCTGAATCATCCGCAGGGCTGCCTGGGTTTTCGAATCGAGACGCCGGCGGGAACGGTGGCCTATGCCACGGACAACGAGCCGGGCGACGCGAAACTGGACGAGAGCCTACGGGAGCTGGCCGCCGATGCGGATATCTTCATTAACGACGCGCAATTCACACCCGAGCAGCTGGAGACGACCAGGAAGGGCTGGGGGCATTCCACGTGGCTGGAGGGCGTAAAGGTGGCGCGCCATGCGGGTGCAAAGACCCTGGTGCTTTTCCACCACGACCCCGATTCGACCGATCGCATGGTGGATTCGATTCTGCGGCAGGCGCGGCAAGAGTTCGACTCGGTGTTCGCGGCGAGCGAAGGCATGGTGATCACACTCGGGGCGCCGGGAGACAGAGTTCAAGCGCACATGCCGGGAACGCGAACGGCGCTGCGCCGCGAAGCGCAATTCCACGCGAAAGTCTGCGGCGTAACCGAAGGCGGGAAAGACTTCGAGGAAGAGACCGTCGTGCGGGACATTTCCTTGCAGGGAGCGCTGATTTCGCTGAAACACTTGCCACGGCTGCAATCGGAGCTGCAAGTCACCATGGAGGCGCCGGGCACGGATGGGGTGCAAGCGATGAACTTGCGCGGTTACGTCGTGAGAATCGATGCGGGACCGGAGAAGGGGCATGTTGCCGTGGGCGTAGTTTTTACTGACTGATTTAGGGGTTCAAGTTCACAAGACTTTCTATGTAGGGGCGCAGCATGCTGCGCCCCTACTGCTTTCTTGGCCTGAGCGTGCCGCTGCTGTAGGCTGAGTTGACTGCCCATGACTGAGAAGAAGGCGAATTTCGTTCCTGTCAGTGCGCTGGACAAGCGCCCGCCATCGAAACGCGATCTCTTGCGCGGGCTGGTGCGGCAGGCGCCGTTTGTGGCGAAGAATTTTCAGCTTTATTTCCGCAACGCTTGGCGGCGGCAGGTTTTGCGGACCAAAGTGGTGGCGCCCTACGCGGTTACGTTTTACGTTACGCACAAATGCAACCTGGCGTGCAGCTACTGCACGCAAAAAGAACCGGACGTTTTCAGCGAGGAGTTGCCGACGAGAGAGACGATCGCGCTGTTGAAGCGAATTCGAAAAGAGTCGGACTCTATCGTCATTACCGGGGGCGAACCGACGCTGCGAGCCGACATTGAGGAGCTGGTCGAGGCGGCGCGCTTCGAATGCAAATACCGCTCTCTGCTGCTGATCACCAACGGCACGCTGTTGGACCGCAAGCCGCGGATTCTGCGAGCGGTGACGGGACTGGTGGTGAGCCTGGATGCGCTGTCGGCCGATCCGACGAATCCGCTTTCGAAACCGGCGGCCTTGCCGAAGGTGCTGGAAAACCTCGAGCTCGCGAAGGAGTTGCTGGGCAGCCCGCGGCGCATCACCATCAGCACGGTGATCGAGCAATGGAACGTGAGTGAAGTCGAAAGGCTGCTGGATTGGTGCGGCGAGCAAGGATTTGTTTTTGCGGCGCAGTCCGCGCAGATGGAGAAAATGCCCAACCTGGCGCTGCTGAAAAATCCGCAATATCAGGCGCTGGTGGACAAAATCATCGAGCGGCGGCGCAGCGGCACGCAGCCGATCAATGGCACGCCGAGGACGATCGAGACGCTGCTGCGCTTCGGTGACTTTCAGTGCTATCCGACGATGTTTCCCCGGGTCTATCCGAACGGCGATGTGTTTTATCCCTGCGAGCCGCTGCGCAAAGTAGCCGGTAATTTGCTGCGCGATGGCTCGCTGAAGAGAATCTTCGCGCGCGGAAAGAAAATTTATGGAGATATTCCGCCGTGCCAGGGGATTTGCTATCTATTCGGAAACGTGCTGTCGCATTATTACGTGAATGACTTTTGGGGGCTGGCCGGAGATTTTATTCGTTAGCGGGCAGGGGATAGGAGGTCTCTTCGGTGCCGCACGATCTCAACCACTCGATGCGACCTTAGTAAGGACCAGCTGAGATGCTTCGCTCAGGATGACAAAGTGTGCAGGCGTGCCGGAGACGCAAGAATGTGATTCCGTGGGGAAGAATTCCAGCTAACTCAAATCGGCGATTTTTTTTTCGAGGTGGGCGAGGGCGGCTTCGAGCGACTTGCGATGGTTTGGATGAGTGGCGGAAGCGAGATCGTTCACGATGCGGATACGGGATAGTTGAAGATCCTTGCGCTGTTCTTCGCGGATGAGCTCTTCCGGAGTCTTGGGTCCCGAACCCGGTTTCTGCTGCGGTGCTTCCGTAGCTTCGACCTGCGATTCGACGTCCTTGCTTTCCCAGCCACGTGCCATGCATACAGTGTGACACAACTTGTGCAAATCGCGCGCGATTCGGATGGGAAAGTTACTAAAGAAAAATCAGGCGCCGGCGGCGCGGCGTTGGGGAAGAACGGGAAAAGCAGGGCGCATCACACTGCGGATGGTGCTCTCCGCGACGCGCGCGAGATGCTCGGCAAAGATGCCGCCGTAGGAGAATTCGGCAGTCTGACCAGCCCACGCGATTCGCAGGCGCCAGGATTCTTCGGATTGCTCCGCGGAGGCGGCAGTTATTTCGCTGACGGGGATCTCGAGGAGCGGCTGAAAACTCTGGTCGAGCACCCAAATACTTTCGGCGCCGGCGAAGAGCTGCACGGCAGCAGATGGCGCACCTCCGGGTTGAAAGCGCCCGCCGTTGACAACCACGAGGGCTCCCAGTTCGTGAGCCTTGTCGTCGGCGTTGGCATCGGGTTTGGCGGGAGGCAGAAGAATAGCGCTGATGAACATGGCCAGGCCGACGATGGCCGGAACAAAGCTGGTCCACAAGCCGAGCGGCAGGAGGACTAGCGCTGCTCCGGCGACTCCCAAGAAAATGCGCAAGACCATCCAAGAGCGCGGGTTGCGCCGCACACGCAGCATCTTAGGAATAAGTAACACCAAGGCGAACAGAGTTCCGACGGCAAGTTGACGAAGCCTTTTGCCCAGACCCTCGGGCTGGGAAAGCGATGGATTGGCCGTGGTGCTCATCTTCGATATCTCAAATGCGATCTCTCAAGGTTGCAAACCGCCGATTTCGCGCATGCGTGCAAAGGCGCGCCGCACGTGAGGAATAGTGATCGAGCCGCCAACGATCAGCGCCACGTTAAGCGCGTCGATCACTTCTTCGCGCTTCCAACCTTCCTCGCCGCAGCGAACCAGGTGATAAGTGATGCAGTCATCGCAGCGCAGCACCGCGGAGGCGACCAGCCCGAGTAATTCCTTGTTCTTGGTGCCGAGCGGGCCGGGTTCGTAGGCCTGGTGGTCGAGAGCGAAGAAGCGCTTGATGCCCAGGTGGCCGCAACCGAGGATTTCCTCGTTCAGGTCGGTGCGAAACTTCTGAAAATCTTCCAGGCGATCGGCCATGGTCCCTCCGGACGATGAAGCAATCGGGCGCACCGGCTGCGCCAACATTATGAACCAAAACCCTCCACAACGCTCTGCGCCCGGGAAGAAGACACCATTCCTCCTGCTAGAGTCGTTCGAGAAGTTCCTGAGCGTCGGCGCCGAGGCCGCGGGTACGAACGCGGTACCAGATGACGATAAGGGCGACGGAAACGGCGAAGATCAGTGTTGATACGGCGTTGATTTCGGGCGTGATGCCGCGGCGGAGGCGACCCCAGATTTCAAGCGGCAGAGTATTGTCGCGGCCGATGAGGAAAAAGGTGACGGCGATCTCGTCCATGGAGAGCGTGAAGATGAGCAGGCCGGCGGCGATCAGGGAGAGCTTGAGATTCGGAAGAGTGACGCGCCAAAATGTCTGCCACGGCGTCGCGCCGAGGTCGAGGGAAGCTTCTTCCTGAGCGCGATCCATTTTTTGCAGGCCAGCGAAGAGTTCGGTGGTAGCGACAGAAATGAGCGCGGTGCCGTGGCCGAGAAAAACGGTGAGCAGGCTGAGCTGAGCGCCGGCAAAGACAACGAACATGAGCAGGGAGAGACCGGTGATGATGCCGGGGAGAATCAACGGCAAGAGAACGAGGCGGCGGAAGAGAGCTTTTCCGGGGAAGGTGGCGCGATCGAGTGCGAGGGCGGCGAGCAGCCCCAGAGTCAGTGAGAGTGCCACGCTGCCAGCGGCAACGATCAAACTGTTCACGACGGCGTCCCAGATCGGGGCATCGGCAAAAAGTAGGCGGTACCAATCGAGCGTGAGATGGCGGGGAGGGAAACCGCCGACGCCGTCACGGTTGAAAGAGTAAAGAATGAGAACGACGACCGGCAGATAGATAAAGATGAAGACGAGCGCGGAATAAATGGCGAGCAGCGGAGCGCGGCGGGTTGGAGCGTGGCCACTCATTTGAAGGACCACCGCTTTTCCAGCCGCTCGCTGAGAAAAAGCAGGGAGATGGTGATGATCAGGATGCAAACGGAAATCGCCGCGCCCAGCGGCCAATCGTACGCCGCACCGAAGAGACTCTGAACGACGTTGGCGATCATCGTGCCGGAAGCGCCGCCGACAAGGAGCGGCGCGAGGAAATCGCCGAGAGAGAGAACGAAGGCAAAGGTGGCGCCGGCGAGCAGGCCGGGAATGGAAAGAGGCAGGATGACACGCAGAAATGTTTGAGCCGATCCGGCGCCGAGGTCGTGCGAGGCTTCGACAAGCGGGCGAGGGATGTGTTCGAGAGCCGCGTAAATCGGCAAAAAGACGAAAGGCGTATAGATGTGCGTGAGCATGAGCACCACGGCGAAAGGGCTGTAGAGAAGGAACGCGACGGGCGCATGCGTGAGATGCAGGTATTCGAAGAAACCGTTGAGCACGCCTTCGCTGCCGAGAATGGTTTTCCATGCGTAACCGCGAACCAGGTAACTCACCCACAGCGGCACGATGACGAGCTGGTAGAGCAGCTCCTTGCGGGCACCGGCATGAAACGACAAGTAATAGGCGAGCGGGTAGCCGAGCAGCAGAGAGCAAAGCGTTACCGAGGCGGCGATGCGCATGGTGCGCAGGAGAACTTCGACGTAGACGGGCTTGGAAAAGAGAGTCACGTAATTGTGCAGGTTCCACTGGTGGACCAGAGCTCCGTCACGGACGGCCCAGAAGCTGTGCGCGAACATCAGCGCGTAGGGAAGCAGGAGGAACAAGCCGACCCAGAGGAGCGGCGGGAGAGAGACAAGCGTTTTGTAAGCGCGTGAGTACATGCCAGGGATAAGAGCGATTACTCCTGGACGCGGATGGCGTCCGCCATTGAAAAAATAAAGTCATGTTCGCCGGAAAGCGGTCCGCGCGCGGAAATACGCACACGCAAGAGCTGGCCGCCGCCGCAATTCACTTCGAGCAATTCACTCGCCCCACTGAAGAACTGTTGCTGCAGTGTGGCGCGGAACCGCGCCGTTCCCGGAGGAGCAGTAGCATCGGAGGCGAGACGGATGGCCTCCGGGCGCAACGAGAAAATGGCGGAACCACTTGGGCTATCCGCGGGCCACTGCAGCGCGCCGCATCTGGCCGTGCCGTCAATAATTTCGCCCCGCAGCAAGTTGGTCTGGCCGATGAACTGGGCGGTGTATGCCGTGGCGGGATGCGCGTAAATTTCGCGGGGAGTGGCGACTTGCTCCAGCGCGCCATTGCGCAACAGCGCAATGCGGTCGGAGAGCGCCATGGCTTCTTCCTGATCGTGGGTGACAAAAAGAAAAGTGATGCCGAGTTCGCGCTGCAGGGCTTTCAATTCGCTTTGCATCTGCTTGCGCAGATTGGCGTCCAGCGCGGAAAGAGGCTCGTCGAGCAGGAGAAGCAGAGGGCGATTGATGAGCGCGCGCGCGAGGGCGACGCGTTGTTGCTGGCCACCGCTCAGTTTGGACGGACGCGAAGCCGCGAACTCCTGCATCTTTACCATGCGCAACGCTTCATCGACGCGGCCGCTGATCTCCGTTGCCGAAGTTTTCTGGACGCGCAAGCCATAGGCGACGTTCTCTCGCACACTCAGATGCGGGAATAACGCGTAGTGCTGGAACACGGTGTTCACGCGACGCTTGTAAGGTGGAAGAGTGTCCAGCCGCTGGCCGCTCATCCAGATTTCTCCCGCGCTGGGTTGTTCGAATCCGGCGACCAGGCGAAGAAGAGTGGTTTTGCCGGAACCGCTTTCACCGAGCAACGTGAGGAATTCTCCCGAAGAAATGTTTAACGAAATGTTTTTCAGCACCTCGCGCGCGCCGAAGCGCTTGGCCACGCCGCGGAGTTCGAGGAGTGCTTCCAGCGCGGCCGAGAGCTGGTGCTGCGGGTTGGCAGCGGCGGAGCTCACTGAGCGGCTTTGACCTCGTTCCAGATTTCGTTGTACTTCGCGCGGCGAGGAACGTCCTGCCAGAAATAGATTCGCTGCATGTAAGCATCGGGATTATCAAGGTGCAGGCCTTTGATTTCGTCAGGAGTCAGGAACTGTGAAGCCCCAGGATTGGCGGGAGTGTAGTGCGTCCTATCGGTGATCAGTTTCTGGGTTTTCGGTTCGATCATGTATTCGAGAAAGGCGTGCGCCAATTCCTTGTGGCTGCTCGCGGCGGTAATCATAAGGTGGTCGATCCATCCGGTGGTGTTTTCTTTTGGGATGGTCTCGCCGATGGGAAAATTCAGCTTGCGAAGGTCATTGGTGTTCAGCGGCCAACCCATGGCCAGAACCACTTCGTGGTTCTGGAAGAGATTGGTAAGTTCTCCGCCGGTGGCCCAGATCTTTCGAATGTTGGGCTTGAGTTCGATCAGTTTTTTCCTGATGGCGGCGAGCTGATCGTCCGTCAGATTGTAGAGTTGCGACGGGTCCGGCTTGTCGAAGCCGAGGATCTGTGCCGCGAGGTAGACCGTGGAAAGATCATCCCACACGGAGATTTTGGCTTTGAATTTCGGGTCCCAAAGAATCGCCCAGGAATCCGGGGGTTGCGCAAATACGGTGGTGTCATAAAGGAGGGGATTCGGTCCCCACATAAAAGGGATGCCGTAGACTTGGCCGTTGGTTTTGACAAGAGGAAGATCCCGAAGTCTCGCGGAGAGCTGCCCGTAGGACGGCAATTTCGAAAGGTCGAGGGGCGCGGCGAGGCCGGTGCGTGCGATGGAGGCGGCGACGTCGCTGGAGGGAGAAATTACGTCGTAATTCGAAGCGCTGCCGCCGCGCAGTTTTGCGACGAGTTCATCGCTGGAGCCCATAAAGGACGCAACGATCTTACAGTTATGGCTTTCTTCGAACGCGCGTACGAAGGAATCGTCGGAATAGCCTTCCCAGACCAGCAGACTTAGCGATTCTTCTTTTTTCTTGCAAGCGCTGCATGCCAATGCGAGCGTCAGAATCGCCAGAAGAATGGCGCGAGGTCTCATTGTTCCTCCTGGTTACTTTGTATCCGCTTGATAGACCACCCGCCCGCCGACAATGGTAGTGAGAACTTTTGTCGCATCAATCCTATGCGGATTTACGTCGAAGATATTCTGCGAAACGATGATCAGGTCGGCGAATTTTCCGACTTCGAGCGAGCCTTCTGTCTTTTCATGACGGCCGGCAAACGCTGCCCCAAGGGTGTAACCATCGATCGCCTGCGCGACTGTTAGGCGTTGCTCTGGAACGAAACCAGCCTCGGGCTTGCCATCGGCAGTCTGCCGAGTCACCGCGGTCTGAATTCCTTCCCACGGATTGAGAGTCACGACGGGCCAATCGCTGCCGAAACAGAAGTGGCCGCCGGCATCGGAAATGCTCTTCCACACCCAGGCTCGGGAAGCGCGCTCCGGGCCGACATTGTGCACCCATACATCAAGAACATCGGCGCCAGGATAAGAATGGAGCGGCTGCATGCTGGCGACGACCCCGAGCTTGCCGAATCGCGGAATGTCGGACGCCGCAATGGTTTCAATGTGTTCGATACGCGGCCGGTGATCTCGCTTGTGGTTCCGCGTTGCGGCATTTTCATAGGCATCCAGCGCAGTTCGCACAGCTAAGTCTCCGATGGCATGCGTAAACAACTGAAAACCGCGCTTATCGAGCTCGGCCACAGCGGCCTTATAATTATCTGGTTCCCAGAAGAGTGTGCCTTTGACGGAAGGGTCGTCGGTGTAGGGTTCGAGCATCGCCGCCGTATGCGATTCGATCACGCCATCCAAACGAAGCTTGACCTCGTTCGCAGATAGCCAATCATTGGAGAACTTTTTCTTCGCATTCTCGATGGTCTCGATGTCCTGTGGCCGCAAGACAGGGGGATCTAGGAAATACGCGGCCTGCACCCTGACGGAGAGATCGCCACGTTTCCGCATATCTTCGTAGAGATCCAAATCTTCGAAATCACCGGAGAGGAAGTGACCTCCCGCCGCGTGGATGCGCGTCAGCCCATTTTTATTGGCCCATTTCATTCCCGCGCGCAGGGCCAGAAGTTTTTCCACGCGGGTCATCGGGGGTCGCACGCGGTCGACCAAATCGGTCGCCGATTCTTTTAGAGCGCCGGTGGCTTCCCCCGTTGCCGGATCGCGCACGATAGTTCCATTTGGCGGATTGGGCGTATCGCGAGTGATTCCCGCCAGGGCCAAAGCCTTCGAATTCACCCAATAAGTATGGCCATCGAATCCCTCGAGAGAAACCGCACGATTTGGGAAAATGTCATCGAGGTCTTGCTTATCGGGCAATTTGCCCGGGCCGAACATCCCGTAATCCCAACCGTGCCCGAGAATCCAGCCTTCTCCAGGATTCTGCGCTGCGTAGGAGCGCAACTTGAACCGAATCTCTGAAAGACTCTTGGCGTCTTCCAGGCGCACCCATGCAAGCTTGGCCGAGCCTTCCATGAAGTGAATGTGACAATCAACGAAACCCGGAAGCACAAGCTTTCCGCCGGCGTTGATGACCTTGGTGCCCATGCCGCGCCGGCGCTCAATTTCGGGATCGTCTCCAACGGCAACGATTTTTCCGCGGTACATCGCCACAGCCTGGGCCCACGGCTTTTTGGGGTCTTCCGTGTAAACGTGGCCGTGAATGACGATGATATCCGCCGGTTCTACGATCCGGCCTCCTTGCGCACGAGTGAAGGCGGCGACGCAGAGCGAGAGCAGAAGAGTTTGAAGAAAGGCGCGAAGCGTGCGAATTTTCATTGGCACCTGGTCCCGAGACTCAGAATGTAGGCGGCGTGTTGATCCACAGCAGCCAGGTTTCCGTACGGCCGGGATTCTTCCAGCGGTGCGGAGTCGAACTCTCGAAATACAGACTGTCGCCGGGCTTTAGATGATAATGCTCCTTCGCGTCGAGCCAGATCTCAAAATTTCCGCGAAGGACGTGCAGGAATTCCTCGCCTTCGTGCGAGTAGGATGCGCCGCTGCCGCCCCCGGGTTTGATGCGGAAAAGATGCGGTTCCATCGCCGTGTTCCCCCAGGCAAGCAGCTCCATGCGCACGCCGGGCGTGGTCTCCAGGATTTTTCGCTGATGCGGGCGCACCAGGCGCCGATTATCGCCGGCGGTTTCGAAGAGTGAAAGAATGTTGGTGCGGTAGAAGCGGGCGATGCGGCGCAGCGTGGCGATCGAGGAGCGCATCTGGCCGCGCTCCAGGGCGCTGAGAAAACCGACGGAGACCCCGGTAGCGCGAGCCACTTGAGCGAGCGAAAGGCCGCGGCGGGTCCGCAGGCGCCGGAAACGTTGTCCGGGAAGCAGCGTACTTTCCGCAGGAGCAGAGACGATTCCCTGGCGCTTGAGCACGTGGACGATAGCGGCGGGATTGAGCCCGCGGGCCCGGCGCAGGAAAATCGCGCGCTGCAGCAAGCGCACATCGGATTCGTTAAAAAGGCGATAGCGGCTTCGCGTGCGCTGCGGCGAGACAAGGCCCAAGGCTTCCCAGGCGCGCAAAGCGGAGGAAGAAATGCCCACGCGGCGCGCCACTTCGCTGATGCGCAGCGTGCGCGGCGGCTTGCGTGCCGCCGATATGTCGGATAAATTCTTTCTGCTTGACACCGGTCCCGGCCTTCTCTAAGTTTACAGGATTATAGTAAGGTTTCAGGGGCACAGCAACCTCGAAGAATCAGTCCTCAAAAGATTCTTCGCGGCAAGGGGTGAGTTCATGAAGGTTGACGCTCAATTCCGGCAACTGCGCTCGCGGTGTTGCCGCAGCATCTTATCCGCAATCGTTTTGGCGATGGCATTCTGGCTCGCGGCGCCGTTTGCCCGCGCGCAGAGCACCGGCGGCCGCATCCGCGGCACGGTGACCGATCCCAGCGGGAGCGCAGTTCCCGCCGCGAATGTTACGCTGATCAATGAGGCCACACATGCCACGCGCGAGGTGCAGTCCGGCGCAAGCGGCGAATACATCTTTATTGAGGTGCCAGTTGGCAGTTACGAGATCGATTTGACCATCCAGGGCTTCAAGAAATATGTCCATAAGGGGGTCGCCCTGGACCTCAACCAAGTCCTCACCGTGGATATCGCGCTGCAGCTTGGCGGTTCGACGGAGGTGGTCGAAGTAAGTGGAGCGCCTCCCGTCGTGGACACGACTTCGACGCAACTCGGAGCCGTCGTCAACGAGCGCTCCTCAACCCAATTACCCCTGAACCAGCGCGACGTCTATCAATTGCTGCAGTTGCAGCCTGGAGTGCAATCACAACTGGGTAACGATCTTTTTTTTGGTTCGGACAAAGCCGGAGTGGTTACGGTGAATGGCGGCCGCGGGCGGTCGAATAATTACAGCGTGAACGGTGGCGACGGCAACGACCTATTCGTAAACGGACCAGCGATTGAGCCTTCGCCGGACAGCATCGAAGAGTTTCGCGTGATCACCAACAGCTTCGACGCAGAATACGGGAGGAATTCGGGAGCAGTAGTCAATGTAGTCACCAAATCAGGCACGAACGACTTGCATGGGAGCTTCTACGAGTTTTTCCGCAATGATGTGTTGAATGCGAAAGCCTTTACATTTAGTCCTGCTCCCAAGCCCGGATTCAAGCAAAACCAGTTCGGAGGGACATTGGGAGGGCCGATCAAGAAGGACAAGACGTTTATCTTCGGGTCGTATGAAGGACGCCGAATCGTGAAGGGCATCGACTCGATACCCGTCACCGTGCCCACTGGAGCGAATGAAAGCGGCGACTTTTCGGTCGGGGGCGCTGCCCTGGCGAACGATCTTAGTTCAGGATTGAACTTCAGCGGACAAATCGCCGATCAGACCGTTGCCACTATCTTGAGCACGCGTCCCGGATGCCAGAGTGCAGTGCATGCGCAAAATCCCAACGCGGTCATTCAAACAGGCGCATTTTATGGAGCTCACCTCCAGGACCCGAACAATCCAAACAGCGCGATTATTCCTGGCATTTTCACGAACACCGTGACAGGGCTGGACAATCAAATACCCACGGCGTGTTTTGACCCTGTCGCGGTCAGTCTATTGCAGTATGTTCCCGGCGCAGGTGGAGCCTCCGACACAGCACAAACTGTACCGAACAGCCGAGACCGAGGCGATCAGGCCCAGGTGCGCGTGGACCATTCGTTCACGAACAACCAGAAGTTGTCGGCGTACTATTACTTTGATGACGATACTTCGCTGGACCCATTTGCAAAATTTCAGAGCTTTGGGGCGCCGTTGGGAAATTTCCCAAGCACCTATGCAACGCGCACGCAACAAGTTAACGTAAGCCTTACTTCCAATATCGGCTCGAGAGCGGTAAACGAAGCCCGGGTCAGCTACTTCCGCGAAGGGCAGCTCAAATTCAATACTCCGACGAAGACCAATGCCATTACGGCTTCGTGCGGCAGCGGGGCAGCCGCAAATTTCTGCTTCAACGGTCGGTCGGACACGCCACTCGTTGACGCCAACGGCAACTGCCTTTCCTCGCCGCCGCCTCCGGCCGCGCCCGTGCAGCCCCCATGTCCCGCCAACCCGGCGGACTTTGGAATTCACTCGGGGCTCGGCTCCAAGATCGAAGGAGTGCCGTTCGTTTTCGTAGACGGAACAGGATTATTTGGCAACAACCCGGGCGGCCAGTTGCCGCAGACTGGGAATACCTTTCAGTTCTCAGACAACTACAGCAGGATCATCGGCAACCACAGCCTCAAGTTCGGCGGCGACGCACGCTACCAAAAATTCGACCAGTTCCTGATTTTCGATGTCAATGGCGACTACTCGTTTTCTTCCTCCCCAAGTGGCCCTGTTGGAGATGACGTGGGATTCGGTAACGGCTATCCGAATTATTTCCTGGGCCTGGCTACCAGTTACCTGCAGGGCTCGGCAAACCATGAACTGGTCCGCACCAAATCCGTCTACCTCTTCGCGCAGGACAGCTGGAAGATTAAGCCGAACCTGACGCTGAACTATGGCGTGCGGTGGGAACTGAACACGCCACTGGCTGATGCTGGCCAGAAGGTGCAGGCGTTCCGGCCCGGGCAGGCAACGACCATCTATCCAGGAGTAGCCGGCAACGACGCCGCTGGAGTTACTCCGCTGGGGTTGGTTTTTCCGGGGGATAAGGGCGTACCTAACGGATTGACCAGCACGTACTACAAAGCCTTTGCCCCTCGTCTCGGCCTGAACTGGAGCCCGGGATCGCGCGATGGTTGGTTGGCTAAATTGACCGGCGGACCGGGAAAGACGAGCATCGGCTTGGGATACGGAATTTTCTACAACCCGATCGAGCAACTGGTACTAGAGCAATTCAGCGCCGAGCCGCCATTCGGAGGCAGTGAATCCATTACCGGCTCGCTCCTGCAGACGCCCTTTGTGGATCAGACCGGCATTGTCCACCCGAATCCTTTCACCGGTATCTTGAATCCGCCGCGCAAAGTGGCGCTGGATTGGTCCAGGTTCCTCGGCACTACGTATTTTGGAGATTTCCAGCCACATATGCGGTCGCAGTATTCGGATCAATACAATTTGACGATCAAGAGGGAACTGCCCGGCAACATTCTCTTGCAGGTGGCGTATGTTGGCTCGCAGGGCCACCGCTTGCTGGCCATTTATGAAGTCAACGAGACAAATCCGAGAACTTGCCTGGAAATAACCGCCATTGTCGGACCGAACAGTACGAACACGTGCGGACAATTCGGGGAGGACCTTACTTATTCCTTTACACTTCCCGCGGGCGTAAGTTTGGACTTGCCGTATTATAACCCCGGTGGGGCGACTGCGACCGGGCCGAACGTTCCGTGCCTTCCTGTGCACACTCCCGCAGGGTGCAACATCACAGGGGCAGCACCCACTTCAAGTAATCCCACGGGCGGCACTCCGATCACCCTTTCCGGACTACGTTTCTACTCTTCACCTTTTTGCAATCCCTTGTCCGGGGCAGGCTGCCCGAGCACGCCGCCGATCGTCGGCATCTTTGCCGAGGATACCGTCGCCAAGTCCAATTACAATTCGCTGCAGGCGCTATTTGAGAAGCGCTTTTCGCATGGCTTGCAGTTCCAGGCTTCGTATACGTGGAGCAAGACGATGGACAATGCGTCCAGCTTCGAGGATGCGTTGAATCCGTTCAACTTCAATGCGACCTACGGCCTGTCCAAATATGATTCGCGCCATCGCTTTGTTTTTAACTTCGTGTGGGACTTGCCGGTTCCCAAGTATGAGGGGTTCAAGGGCAAGATGCTCGATGGATGGGAAACGTCCGGTATTGTGAGTTTCCAGAGCGGCTTTCCAATCCGCATAACCTCACAGGCGGATAATGAGCTGTTGGACAGCACGTTTAACTTCGAGGCGCCGGGTGAACCGAACCTTGTGTCTCGGTTCAAGACGGTCAATCCGCGCGGCACGGTATGCCAATTCGGTACGGGCCCTCTCGCGCCGGGAGCTCCAGCGTGCGTGCCAGTTTCGGGCTATGTGTTCGACCCGAACTTGTTCGACAACACAGTTCCAGGGCCCGGCGCAGGTCCTAATCCCGTCGCCCTGGGCACCATCGGAAATTCGCCGCGTTCGATCTGCTGCGGGCCGGGCATCAACAATACGGACCTGAGCTTCTCGAAGAGCACGTCGTTCGGAGAAAGACTGCGTATGGAATTCCGCGCCGATTTGTTCAACATCTGGAACCACGCGCAGTTCACTAGCGTGGATGGCAATGTGGGCAATCAAGGAGGCACATTCGGCCAGCCGCTCCGGATACGCGATCCGCGGCTAGTGCAGTTCGCGCTGAAGTTTCGCTTCTAGCAAGGGCTGGAAAATCAGCGAAGTATTCAGAGGCGCGGCTCGCGAGGGTCGCGCCTTCGCACGTCTGGTAAAATCGAGAGTAGCAGTTCCAGGAAACTTGCCTCGCGATACTGACCGCAGGGAATAGACCTGCCCGGGTAACCGAAACACGGCCGACCCACCAGGGAGTACTCAAATGCACGACACACTACAGAAAGAAATCGCCGCCTACGAAAAGCGCACGCCGAAATCGGCGGCTGCGCACAAGCGGGCGCTCCAGCGCATCCCCCTCGGAGTTGCCAGCAATTACCGTCACTACGAGCCCTATCCGATATTTGTGAAAGATGGCAAGGGCAGCCGCATTCACGACCTCGACGGCAACGAATACATCGACCACAACCTGTGTTTCGGCGCGCTGATGGCTGGGCATTGTCATCCGGCAGTCGTGAAGGCCGTCGAACAGAAATTGCATGAAGGAACCACGTTCGGGATGCCGCACGAGCAGGAATGGGAGCTTGCCGAAGAAATTTGCAAACGCTATCCGGTGGAGATGGTGCGCTTCGGTTCCAGCGGCACCGAAGTCACCATGCACGCCTGCCGCATCGCGCGCGCCGCCACGGGCCGCGACAAGATTCTGAAGTTCGAAGGCGCGTACCACGGCCTGCATGACACCGCGCTCGTCAGCGTCAAGCCCAAGTCCGAAGACTACGGCGATCCCGATGCGCCCACCTCCGTTCCCGGGGGCGGCGGCATTCCGAAGGCCTCGCTCGAGAATGTTGTGGTCGCCAGCTTCAACAATCTGAAGAGCGTCGAAAATCGTTTTAAGCAGTATCCCGGACAGATCGCCGCGATCATTCTCGAACCCATCCTGATGAACGTCGGACTGTGCATGCCGCAACCCGGTTTCTTGCTGGGCCTGCGCGACGTCTGCACGAAAAACGGCGCATTGCTGATCTTCGACGAAGTGAAAACGGGCGCAAAGCTTGCCTGGGGCGGCGCCAGCGAATTTTTCGGTGTGAAGCCGGACATAATCTGCCTGGCCAAGTCCATCGGCGGCGGCTTGCCGCTGGGAGCGTTCGGCGCGAGCCGCGCGGTGATGGATCTGATCTCCCAGCACAAGGTCTTCCACGGCGGCACCTACAACACGAACCGTGTGGCCATGGCCGCGGGCCTGGCGACGTTCCGCGAGGTCCTCACGCGCGAGAATTATGCGCACGTCGGCAAGCTCGGCAAAAATCTCACCGAAGGCTATCGCGCCATCGTCAAGAAATCTGGCCTGCAAGCCTACGTCGCCAGCGCCGGTGTCAACGGCGCGTTGATGCTCTATCCGAAGGAGATTCAGAACTACCGCGACTGGACCAAGATCGATGTCGATCTCTGGCGCCACTATTGGTTCGCCATGGTCAATCGTGGCGTCCTCCCGCAGCCCTATTGGTGGGACGAGCAGTGGACCATCTCCGTTCAGCACACGGAAGCCGACATTGACAAGCATCTCGCAGTTTTTGAAGAAATCGCGCCGGCCCTTGCGAAAGCGCAGCAAGAACGAGGCTTGGCATTTGTCGGTGCAGCCGGACATTAATCCGCTGCAGCACGTCACTCAGGAGAGAAACCCATTGGCGAACGAGGTCACCACTGCCCCGGCAGCGGCCGTAACACAAGAAGCGCCGCGCCTGCGCCGGGTTCTGGGAAGGTGGGACCTCGTTCTGCTTTTTGTTGTCGCCGTCTTTAACCTCAATGTCGTTCCGTCTATCGCCGCCAATGGCGGCGTAACGGTCTGGCTGTGGATCATCTCGCTCGGTCTGTTCTTCTGGCCGCAGGGCATCGCCGTGATCGAACTTGCGCATCGCTTTCCGGGCGAGGGCGGCGTGTACCTCTGGGCCAAGGAAGTCTTCGGAGACTTCCACGGTTTTCTCTCCGGTTGGTGCTACTGGACGAACAATATGATGTACGTGCCGACGATCATGCTTTATTTCGTCGGCGTGTTTGTGTTTGTTCTGGGAGCCGGGCACGAATCGCTCGCGGACAACAAATCCTTCACCTTAACGGCTTCCCTGGTTTTGTTATTCCTGCTGGTGGTGCTGAATATTCTTGGTCTGGGCGTCGGTAAATGGCTGAACAATCTCGGCGCGATCGGAACTTTTGTTGCCGCTGCCGTCCTTATCGGTTTGGGAATTGTGATTTGGCTGCGCTTCGGTACATCGGTAACGGCGGCGGATTTCCAGATTCCGGCAAACCCTCGTTTTGTTCTGAATTCATTCGGTGTGATCTGTTTCGGCCTCGTAGGGCTGGAACTCGCCTCGGTCATGGGCGATGAAATCGAGAATCCCCAGCGAACTCTTCCCGGAGCCGTCGCTTGGGGCGGCGTTCTATCCGGTTTGCTTTACATCGGTGCCACACTGACGCTGCTCATCGCCGTGAGCAAGAATGACATCAGCGTTCTGCAGGGCATCGTGCAGGCCGTGGGCCACATGGCCAGCCGTGTTGGGGTGAGCTGGATCGTTGCACCTTTCGCATTCCTGTTGAGCATCTCGATTGCCGGAATTGGCTCCGCGTGGCTCGGGGGATCGGCGAGGATTCCTTTTGTCGCGGGCCTCGATTCCTATATGCCGTCCTGGCTTGGCAAGGTCCACCCAAAGTACGCCACGCCGTATGCCGCGCTGATCGTCCACGCCGCCGTATCGCTGATTCTGGTAGTAATCAATTTCTCTTTTACGGGAGCGGGAGTGCAGGAAACGTTTCAGAAGTTACTGTCCCTCGCCGTGGTGCTGCAATTGATCCCGTTTCTTTATATATTTGGCGCCCTGCTGAAAATCGCCTCCAGCGATTCGTTTGCAAAAGGGCGATACAGCCGAACGACGCTGATCCTCGCCGGCTTCAGTGGATTCACTACCACCGGTCTGGGTATCGCCCTGGCATTTTTTCCTGCCCAGCAGATTAAGTCGCTCCTGTCTTACGAAATCTGGATGTTCGGGGGCACGTTGTTTTTCATCGGCCTCGCCGCATTTTTCTTCTTCGTGTACGGCAGGCGCAAGGCCGCAAGGAAACTGGCGGCGGCTCCTGCGCTCTGAGTGAATTTGGGAGGCGGTTATGTCGAGCAGTGCGAAAACGGTCGTTCGAGCTTATCAAAACTATATCAACGGCCAGTGGGTCAAGAGTGCTTCCGGCGAGACGTTTCCCGTCTACGATCCTTCGACCGAAGAAGTGATCGCGCACGTTGCATCGGGCACGGCAGCCGATGTCGATCGCGCCGTAAAAGCTGCGCGTGCCGCGTTTGATTCCGGCCCGTGGCCGCAGACCAGCGCGGCCGAGCGTGGCCGCCTTCTCTACAAACTGGCGGAGAAAATCCGGGCGAATGCTGCCCAGC
>Ga0210406_10002320_pt1 | contig 21943 bp, 19 predicted proteins | sample IncBWC30MmetaG_FD_155454 | JGI IMG/M metagenome (GOLD analysis project Ga0210406, IMG submission 155454) | Forest soil microbial communities from Barre Woods Harvard Forest LTER site, Petersham, Massachusetts, United States - Inc-BW-C-30-M | ecosystem: Environmental > Terrestrial > Soil >...
TGCATCGTGGTGATGCTGACGCTGACGGCGCATGCGTCGGTAAAGGGAAATGTGGTGGAGAACGTGATGGCGCACGTCGGGATTTTGCTGGCGTCGGCTGCGCTGAGTTTGACGGTGTATTTGTGCTACCGCTATGCGCCGAAAATTACGGCGAAGATTTCGCCGGGGACGGCGCACGGGGTATTACGGATCATTGCGTTTGTGCTGCTCTGCATTGGAGTGCAGATTACCGTGAATGGAGTGGAGACACTGCTGCGTGCGGTGCTGAAGAGTTAGGTGTACTCCAGGCGATAAAGCACAAGTCCATTTCAGTTTTCTTGCACTAGTAAAGAGGTTGCGGAAAAGTCATTCCCATGGGAATAAGCGACCCTCAGCGGCTAAAGCCGCGCTGGTTTTACGGCACTTAGCGGTGCGGCTGAAGCCGCACCCTTTCAAGGCATGGTCCTATCGGAGACTTGAAATCAAAGCTGCCCCGAAGAAGGCGAGTCCAACTCGCGGAATACCGCAATCTTTAAACTCGTGCCCTTCGCCAAAACGCACGCGAACAAATCACGGGATGAACTTGTAGCCCGCCCAATGGACGGTGCGGAGATGGACTGGGTTGGCTGGGTTGACCTCCACCTTTTGGCGCAATTTGGAGATGTGGATGTCCACCGTGCGAGTCTTGGGATCCGGAGGATGACCCCAAACGGTTTCCAGTAACTCACCGCGGGTGATGACGCGCTCCGGATTTTGTAGCAAGAAGGCCAAGAGCTTGAACTCGGTGGCGGTGAGTTGAATTTCGCGTCCTTGGCGAATGAGAGACATGCGGTTGAAGTCGACGCGGACGTCCCCGAAGGCGGCGGCCTCTTCGGGCGGGCGGTAAGTCAACGAGAAGGGTGATCGAGTCGCGGAAACAGACATTGACGGTCTCCGATGCGCTTGAGGCGCAGCCAAGAAAATCAGAAAGAAGGCAGACGCGATAGTGCGCCCGCGGTTCGTTTAAAAACCGCCGCCACAGAACCAGGTCTATGGCGGCGCCCCCTCGCTCCCAGTGCACGCTCGAGGAGTCACCACGAGCGGCGCCAGGGCATTCTGCCGGGCGCTCAGTACGCCCGATATCCAACCTGAACGGTCTTGGTAGCGCCGGCGGCGACCATCATGTCGTACTGCAGGAACACTGATCCATCTCCCGAGAACGGTCCTATAGTGTGCAAAAAAATCTGGCAGGAGTTCGGCCCGCCCGGAATGTCTTGCGAGAAGGCACCGTTGAGCGACGGCCCGTTCGCGACGGCGCCTGAGATGTAGAACAACTGCATGCCATACCCGCCGTTGTTGTAACCGAAGGCCGTGCGGTAGGTGTAGTCAAAGCTGTTGGAGGTGTTGCCGCTCGCATCGATGTCGGCGAAACGCAAGAGGCCAACGTGGTGCGTGGTGGCAGCATTGTTCTTGAGGGACATGGAGACTTGCGCCGCAGCATTGCCAGCGTTCTGGGTAATGGTCTGAGTTAGCGTGTATTTGCCGTCGGTGGTGGTGCGGGCGATTTTGACCGCGGTCGCAGTAGAGCTTACGAGCTTGGAGGCTTGCCAGTTGCCGCTGTCTCCGTAGCCTGCGTAATCGTAGTACGGGGTGCTGGAGTCGAAGTCGCAGAAAGCATAGCCTTCGCCGGCGGGAGCGGTCGCGATGTATTCCTGGCCGGAGGGACTCTGGAACTGGGTAATGTTGCCGTTCTTTGTGACGCAGTACTTGAGGAACTTGTTTCCGGTTCCGGAAGTGAAGTTGTAGGTGCAAGTGGTAGTGGCGTCGGGGCTAACGTTGCCTACATATTGGAGCTTGTTTTCGCGCGCGGCCTGTTGAGCGGTGGGGTCTTGTTGGTGAACTTGTGCTTGCAGAGTAATGGCAAGCGAGAGAGAGCAGAGCACAGCTGCCCATAGAACCTTCTTCACGGTGTTTCCTCCAAGCAGCACTTGCGAAATTCGTGGACGAGTCCCCGAGGAGAAGTAAGCAAGCCTGTGGGGCGGAATCGTGCGCGAAATGAGACAGGCAAGCAATAGACAGAAGCTTAGCGTAACCTTAAATTTACATTAGCGTCTAAGTGATTGATAGACGGCGGCTTGCTGGCAAGGCTTGCGGGTGTGAGGTACACTCCTTGACACCTTGCGGTAGGGGAATGGATCTGTGGCGCAACCGGTCGGAACACCGAGTTGTTTCAAGTTCGGGGAGGACTTCGAACTGGATGTGCGCGCGTACGAACTGCGCTCGGCGGGAACGCCGCTGAAGCTGAAACCGATTCCGATGGAACTGCTGCTTCTGCTGGTAGAGCGGCGTGGGCAACTGGTGACACGAAGACAGATCGTGGAGCGGATCTGGGGAGCGGGGGTGGCGCTCGATACCGACAACAGCATCAACGGGGCTATCAGCAAAATCCGGCAAGTGCTCCGAGACGATTCGGAGCGTCCGCGGTTTGTGCAGACGGTACCGAGCCGCGGGTACCGGTTTATCGCGCCGGTAGAGACGAGCGGGCCGGAGGATGAACTCGCAACGAACGGCGAAATGAAAGTGGAAGAGCCGGGTCCAAGTCCTGCCCAGGTGACTCCGGCAATGCTGGAGATGCACGAGCTGAGGGAAACGGGTGGCGAAGAACCTGAGGCTCAGTCGCCTCAAAGCTGGAGAAGGCACGGATGGAAAATTGCGATCGGGATGGTGGCGATTGGGGCGGCGGTATGGCTAGGCAGCGGACTGCGCCCGCGTTCGCGGCAGGTCCAGCAGTTGACGGATAAGGACACGATTGTAATCGCGGATTTTGCCAACAACACGGACGATCCCATCTTCGACGAAACCCTGAAGCAGGCGCTTTCGGTGCAAGTAACGCAATCGCCATTTCTGAATGTTGCTTCCGATCTGAAGATCAATGAGATTTTGCGGAGAATGGGCCGAGCGCCGGACACTCGTCTTACCGGCGAAGTGGCGCGGGAAGTGTGTTTGCGTACGGGCGGGAAGGCCGTGTTGGAGGGGGCGATCTCAAGGCTGGGCACCCACTACGTGGTAAGCGTGGAGGCGCTGGGCTGCGCGAGCGGAGACATGCTGGGAGCGGCACAGATGGAAGCGCCCAACAAGGAAAGCGTATTAAAAGCGTTAGATGGAGCGGCTTCGCAGGTGCGCGGCAAGGTGGGAGAGTCGGTAGCATCGCTGGAGAAGTATGACTTTCCAGTGGACACGACTACGAAGTCTCTGGAAGCGCTGAAAGCGTTCAGCCTGGGATCGAAGGCTCTGCGCGAGCGAGGAGAAGGAGAGGCGATTCCGTTCTTCCGCCAAGCGGTGCGAATTGATCCGGAGTTTGCGCTCGCGTATGCGACGTTGGGACGAGCGTACGAGGACGTGGGAGAAGACCAGGAAGCGGGCGAAGATTTCGGCAAGGCATACAACCTGAGGGACCGACTGAGCGAGCGGGAACGATACTACGTGACGACGGTGTACCACGAGATCGTGACAGGCGACATGGCGCAGGCCGAAGATACGGGCGAGCTGTGGGTGCGGACCTATCCGCGGGATGGGATTGCGAGGGAAAAGCTCGGAACGATTTACGGAGAGCTTGGGCAAAACGAGAAAGCGGACCAACAGTTCGAAGAAGCATTGCGCCTGGATCCGGAATCGACGATTAACATCTTCAACGCTGTGATGATTGACACGGTGCTGGGCCGGATGGAAGAGGCGGATCGGATACTGCGGGCGGGGCAGGCGCGAGGATTGGACGGAGCGCCGATTCACCAGAGCGCATACTCGCTGGCGTTCCTGCGAAACGATCGTAAGGAGATGGATTGGCAAGTCGGATGGGGAGCGGGCAAGGCGAACACCGAGGAGCAACTGCTCTCACAACATTCGGACACGGCAGCGTACTACGGACGCTTGCGAGAAGCGCGGGAGATTTCCAGGCGCGCGATCGAAGCGGGTATACGGGACCAGGCGAAGGAGACGGCGGCGCAATGTGAAGTGATCGCGGCATTGCGCGAAGTCGAAGTTGGAGAAGCATCGTCAACGGCGAGTGCGGTGCGGCAGGCGCTCGCCCGGTCCCCCACCCGGAACGTGAAAGAACTGACGGCGCTGGCGCTCGCACGCAGCGGAGATACAGCGGAGGCGCAGGCGCTGATCCATGAACTGGAGATCGCCTATCCCTCGAACACGCTAATCCAATTCTTCTGGCTGCCGACGGCGAAGGCGGCGCTGGAACTGGGAGGCGGTGACGCCGAGGCCGCAGTTGCAGAATTGCAGAAGGCGACGCCCTATGAACTGGGACAGGGTTCGAATCTTTCGAATATCTCAAACATGTATCCGGTGTACGTGCGGGGGCAAGTCTACTTGTCGGCAGGCAGGTGGAGGGAAGCGGCGGGAGAATTCAAGAAGATTGTGGACAATTCAGGCATCGTGCAAAACAACATCCTGGGGGCGCTGGCGCGGTTGCAGTTGGGACGAGCGGAAGCTGCAACGGGCGATGTGGTGGGGGCGCGCAAACACTATGGGGAGTTCCTGGCCTTGTGGAAGGACGCGGATGCCGATGTGCCGCTTCTGAAGTCGGCGCGGAGCGAGTATGCGCGATTGAATTAGATTTGGGCCGGGAGACGCGCCGTTTCTTCCCTCTTGTTCGGAGGTCTCGTGCCATAGCCCAGGTTTGCGGCGACGCGGAGGAGAACAGATTCCTCACCGGCTGATGCCGGATTCGGAATGACAAAGAGAAATAAGGATTCAGAGAGGCGGGACTGACGGTCGGGACAAGAGAGTCGGGACGAGAGGGGCTGGACCAGAGGGACGAGCTATCGTCAAACTCAGTCGGACATGCGACTCCTGCTAGACAACAAGGATCAGTAGTCAATGCGCTGATCGCTATGGCGGGCTACGTACCAGCATGGAGCGTAGGTCATATGGGGCAGGAGCGCGTGGACACAGGTGACTTGCGAGGGAGTTTCCGATTCGAAATCGAATTTACCGTTCTTCTGGCGGATCGCGTCGTAACGGTAGACGGTGATTTGGCCAAGGGGGTCGCGGCCGCGCGGGATACGGTAGCGGAGCGAGAGATCTTCGGTGAGGTAGAACGAGGCTAGCGCGGCGACGAGAATGATTGCGGTGCGGCGGAACATGAGGGGTTGTGCTACGGATTGTACGACGGGTGTAAAGCGAGCGAACCGACGGGAATCTGCCTTCTTAGTGTTTGCCGCCGGATGCCTGCTCGAGATGCTGCAGACGTTTTCGCGCTAGATCGGCGTGTACACCGCTGGTTTGGCGACTGAGAAATGCCCGGTAGAGAGTGCGGGCTTCGTCGTTCTTGCTTTGGCGATCGAGCGACTGGGCAAGCCAGAAAATCGCATCGAGGCTGTCGGGGTATTGGAGTAGAGCGTCGCGATAGCGAAATTCGGCGCCGCGGTGGTTCTTCTCGCCGAAGTACATCAAGCCTACATCCATGTCGTTGGCAAACTCGCGCTCTGCGGCGGATTTGTTGTCGTCGGCGGGAGGCATGGACCAGCAGGTGTGCGCGGCCGCATCGAGACAACGCGGAAGCGCACGCTCGAATGCGCGCCTTAACTTCGAGTGCGAGGGATCGGGTGTGGAACGGAGCGTGCCGAGATCGGGGATGGGAGCGTCGGGTGGCGCAGGCAAGGGATTCGGCTGGGGAAATATCACCCAGCGCGGTGGCATGTCCGGTACGAGCGTAGGCAGCGGCGGCGGTTCAGGAGCAGGATCGCGCGAAGTCTGTTGCGCGTGAAGGCAGGGAGATGCTGCGCAGAAAACAAGCGTGAGAACAGCGGGCATTGCCCGAAAGGCGCGGACTCTGGCGGTTAGTCTAGCCACGCTATGTCCGCGACGAGAATGTTACACCTGTTCGAGGGGCGGCAGAATGGCGAGAGTTGTTGTGAGCGGTTAGAGGTGGAGACCTTGCTTGCAGCGGGAGGGGGGGCGGGTGTGTAATGACAACGTACGCTTTCGCTAGGTTGGCGAGGAGCGATGTATCTCGAACCACGAATCCGCGGTTCGCTCCGAGTTGATTTCGAGCCCAGGCTTTTCTATTCAATTTTCTCTTCGAACAATCCTCTTCGAACAATCTCAGACATATTCAGCAGAGGCGCAGGCCAGCGGATAACTGGATTGCTGCACCTCACGTCCGGAGTGCGCGGAATAACTCGATCGTAAGGAGGGATTATGGCGAGTGGTGGAATTGGGAGTTTGCACCCCAACGAGCATGGGTCCGAATGGCCGAGCACGGTCGCGTCGCTGATGGTAGGAGCGGTATTCTTTGCATTGTGGTTCTGGCTGCTGCCATCGTGGCTGGGGTTTCAAGTGGAAGCGGTGCGGAACGCTCCGTGGCGGTGGATCGCGGCGGTGCCGTCGGTGTTGGGCTTTGCCGTCGCGCTGCGGTGCGTGTGGGACTTTGGGAGGACCGGACATGGAACGCCAGCGCCGTTGGCTCCTCCGAAGAAGTTGGTCGTGGTGGGGTTCTACCGCTATGTGCGGAATCCGATGTACGTGGGTTTCTTCTTTGGCTGGATTGGATTATGGGTGGTATTTGGGCGGGCGAACTTGAGCACGATCGCGGGTGTAGCCGTGGTGATGCTCGGAGTTATGGCCTTTGTGCAACTGTATGAGGAGCCTACGCTGCGTCGACTGTTTGGAGAGGAGTACTTGGAGTATTGCCGGAACGTGCGGAGGTGGGTGCCGCGAGTGAGGGCTTGGGAGAGGTGACGACTCCCATTGGAAATCGGAGATCGCAGCTTGGCGATTGCGCGGTTCAGGTTTCTCATTGCAGTTTTCTGATCAACGTGAAACGTATATCGTGGTTGAAACTCCGGTCTGAGGTTGAGGTGCCGACATCGGATATGGGGTCCCTTCGGCAAGCTCAGAGCAGGCTCTTGCAGTCAACCGGGCGACTTACTGTTTCTTCTGGGGCTCCGCTTTCTGCTTGAACATTTTTAATGCGAGTTTGCGGACGGTTTCAGGGACGTCTTTGTTGGAGGCGAGGTTGCGGAGGTCGTTGACCATGATGTTTTTCATCAGGCCGAGAGAGACGTCGAGCGGAGTACGCGGGTTTGCGACCAGGTTGCGGATGACGATGTAGTTCTTCATGAAGCGGCGCTTCATGGGGATCTGGCGAAGAACGGCTTCGAGAACGTTTTTTTGGGCAGCGATTTTTTCGACTTCGCCATCGGTGATTTTGGGGGACTCGAGGACGGAGAGCGCGACGAGCTTGGTACCGTCACGGACGAGGATGGAACGTTCCTCTTTACTTCCCTTCATGGCAAGCTGAATGCGGCCTTTGATGTCGAGGCGGGCGATTTTCTGGAGAGCGCTGCCGCGTTCTTCTTCGGCGGCGGGCTTCTTCAGGGCGGGCTTGGCGGCCGCGGCAGAGGGCGACGCCGCGTGCGCGCCGGTTGCGGAGTCTGCGGGAACGGCTGGCTGTGCGGCGGCGGCGGTTGGGATGCTGGAAGCGGTGTCGGATGTGGCGAGCGTTGCTTCCTGATCTGCCGGCGCGGCTAGAGAGTCGATCGCTTGACCGGGCAGGTCCTCCATGTACATGCCACCGATTGGATCGAAGGGCTTCTCGCCCTCGGCGGCAAGGGCGGAGGCGTGCTCGGTTAAGTAAGCGGCGAGCGTTTGGTCGGCTTCGTCGGGGGTTACCGGGCCGGAGTGAGGGGCAGGGTCTTCATGGATTGCGTCTTCGAATCCGGTTGCGGCGAGCTGCTGATGGATGGTGGCGGTCTCAGTCGCGCTTACGTTGGAGTTCGAGGCGAGGGCACTCAGAACTTCGGGTGAACGCAGGGCACGCGGGCTCTGATGCAACGCGTCGCTGACTTCTTTGCTTCCGGAAGCGGCGAGCGTGATGAGGGTTTCCATGGGTACGGAAGAATTTTCGAGCAACGCGGGAAGCAGGTGCGGACGCAGATTTTCGGGGTTGACCAGGTATTCGAGAACCTCCTGCGAAGTTGCGGGATCGGCGGCGGCAACGAGGGAGGATGTCTCGTCCCATCCGGCAAGGGTCATGCGGGCTTGCTGGCCGAAGACTTTGTTGTGATTGGCAAGGTGAACGAGGATCTCGATCATCTCGGGGGCGGGGACGGAGAGGGCGCCGCGGGCAGCGGCCTGCATGAGATTGGCCGGGACGGAAGAAGTGCGAATTAGGTCGATCATGCGGGACATGAGAGTCTCCGAATGCATGGGCAGCGCCTAAAGGCGCTTCGGATGTGTCTTCGTACGGCACGCCCAAAGGCGAACCCTGATACAAGCATCAATCCTGCTTGGAAAATCTTCAAATTACTAAGGATCAGCGGTGTTCACTAGGTCGAAAATCTGGATTTCTACCCATTATGCCGACACATCAGGTAGGTGCGGAGCGTTCCGGGCCGAGGTTTCCAACTCAGTCACTATAAGTTCTAGCTCGGCAACGAGGCGGTTGGGGTGGGTATGGAGGACGTTGAGGATGGCGCGGTAATACCAGAGGGTGCCTTCGCGGCCTCCGGCGAAACGGTCGAAGACGGGCTGGCCGTGGAGGCGGAGATCGGTGAGGATCGTGCGTGCGTTGTGGAGTTTGTCGGCGGCGGAGACAAGGCGGATGTCGTCATCGGCGTGGGCGAGGTGGTCGAGATAGTCGAGCTTGCGCTGTTTCCACGGAGGTTTGGGGATGGTGTAGGCATCGGTGCAGCCTTCGACGATGTGGGCTACACGGTCGCCGAAACGCTGGCGGACTTCGGCAAGCATGGGGCGGCCGCCGCAGTCTTCGACTACGTCGTGGAGAAGGGCGGCGATGGCTTGGTCTTCGTCGCCTTCGGCTTCGAGGACCAGAGCTGCGACGGACATGAGATGGGAGATGTAGGGGACGGCGGTTTTCTTTCGGGTTTGATGCGCGTGTTTTTCGGCGGCGAAGAGGAAGGCTTCGAGGAAGCGTGGACCGAGATGGGGAGCGGGGGGCATCAGAGGTTCGGGCTGCGAGGTTCTAGCTTAAACCTAGCGCTTGAAGGCGCGCCTGTGAGGGCACGAGGGTTCACGACGGGGTGAACCAGCGCGATCCATTTTTCAAGGACTTAATGGCACGAGTGAACCGGCTGAGGAAAGAGTCCTTCGCATGAGACAAAGCGAACCTCAGCGGCTAAAGCCGCGCTGGTTTCAGGGCATGTGGCGGTGCGGCTGAAGCCGCACCCTTTCAAAACGGCTTCGTCGTGCGCTCAGTGGTCATTACCTTCCTGCGCTCAGCGGTCATTAACGGGGGGATGGGCGCAAGATGAAGTTGACTAGACTGTCGAGTTTCGATGTGGTGAGGTCCGGGCTGGTTCCTAGTTTTTCTTCGGGAAGGTTGAAGCGGTTGACCCAGACCGTGGTGTAACCGAAACGCTTGGCGCCATAGGCGTCCCAGCCACCGAAGGCCGCGAAACAGATCTCGTCTTTCTTGAGATGCAGGGTGGTCATTTCCAGCTCGTAGGCACGCGGCTCGGGCTTGAAAGAGCGATTCACGTCGGTGGCGACGAAATCGTCGAAGAGATTGGTCAGGCCGGCATGATCGGCGTTCGCGCGGAGCTGGGTTGGCGTGAGATTCGAAAGAGCAATGATGCGCACGCCGGCGGCCTTTAGTTGCTGAAGGGCTGGAACGACGTCGGGCCAGGGGGTGAGGTTCAGGAAGGCATTCAAGAGATGAGTGCGATTTTCGGGCGTGAGTTGCAGTTGCATCTGGGCAGCGGTGTAGTCGAGAGAGTCGGCAGTGATTTGTGAGAAGTCGGCATAGTCGCCGGTGAGCGAGCGCAGAAAGCAGTAATCGAATTGCTTGATGCGCCAGGCGGTGGTGAATTCGAGACCTTTGCCGGGGAAGACTCTGTCGACCTCGGGCACGATCGAGTTTGCGTTGAAGATCACAAAATAATCGAAGGCCACCGCTTTGAAGCGGGGAGTGGGGTTGGCGGCGACGGCATCGTTCGCGAGAAGCATCGCGAGAACGGTTCCTGTGATGAACCAGGAGCGCATAGACATAGTTTATTCCTCGGTCGGTTTTGATTCGGGGCTGTGAAAGAGAGCTTCAGAATCTCGCGGGTTCGTGGGCGCAGCGCCTGAAGCGCGGTTTCATTGCGCATTGTCGGCACGAATGAAGGCGTGCCCTGACACAGGCCGCTCGCATGGGCGAACTCAAGGACCCTGGTTGAAACTCCCTTTGCGGTTCATCGTTGTGTTTACGGGTATGTTTCCTTCGACTGCGTCGCTCCTTCGCTGGCGAAGGATCGGCTTCGCTCAGGATGACAGAGTTGATTGGTGCAGTCGGAGGGTCTCTGCCGAGCTGCGCTCGGCTGGACGGCCGAGGGCGGCCGTCCCCACGTGGGCGGTGGTTGTCCCCACGTGGTTCGTGGTTCTGGGTGAATCTGCTATTGGGATTTTTCGTCGCGACGCATTAGCAGGTAGGCGCGGATGAAGGGGCGGAGGTCGCCGTCTAACACTCGGTCTACGTCGCCCACTTCTACTTTCGTGCGGTGGTCTTTGACCATGCGATAGGGTTGCATTACATAGGAGCGGATCTGGGAGCCGAAGTCGATGTCGAGTTTCGAGTCTTCGATTTTGCGCGTGGCCTCACGCTTTTTTTCTAATTCCAGTTCATAGAGTTTTGAGCGCAGCATGCTCATGGCTTTTTCTTTGTTCTTGTGCTGCGAGCGCTCGTTTTGGCAGCTGGCCACGATGCCGGTCGGGATGTGCGTTAAGCGGACGGCGGAGTCGGTCGTGTTGACATGCTGGCCGCCTTTGCCACTGGATCGATAGGTGTCGATGCGCAGGTCTTCGGGCTTGATGATGACTTCGATGCTTTCGTCAATTTCTGGGGACACGTAGACGCTGGCGAAACTGGTGTGGCGGCGTTTGGCCTGATCGAAGGGCGAGATGCGGACCAGGCGGTGGACACCGATTTCGCTGGTGAGGAGGCCGAAGGCGTATTGTCCGGTGACCGTGAACGTGACGGATTTGACGCCGGCTTCTTCGGCGGGTTGGTAGTCGTTGACTTCGGTGGAGAAGCCTTGACGTTCGGCCCAGCGGAGATACATGCGGAGGAGAATGTCGGCCCAGTCTTGCGAGTCGACGCCGCCCGCGCCGGGATGGATGGTCATGATGGCGTTGCGGTGGTCGTTGTCGCCGGAGAGCAGGGTTTCGGTTTCGAGACGATCGACTTCGGATTGGAGCGAGCCGATTTCGCGCTGGAGATCGGGCTCGACTTTTTCGCCTTCTTTGGCCAACTCGAAGTAGGCGGAGATATCCGCCAGGCGGCGACGGAGATCGGCGTCGGTAGCTAACATGCCATCGAGACGCTTTTTCTCGCGCATGACCTGCTGGGAACGCTCGGGGTTCGACCAGAGGTTGGGATCGGCGGCCTGTTTGTCGATTTCGGCTAGCTGCGGATGGAGCTTGTCCGAGTCAAAGGTACTCCTGAAGGGAGCGGACTTTTATTTGCAGCGAGGAGAATTGTTGTTCGAGTTCATCAAGCATTGGGTTCGGAGTTTGTCCTTGGAAGAATTGCGAAGCGCGCGATCAGCACTCCGATAGAAATTATCGCACACAGCCACGGGAGCCAATCGCCGTATCGTGAGTAGAAAGTCGTGTCGGGGATGAGGGCGTAGGGCGCGAGGAGCGTAGTGCGCTGGTGGCGGGGGATCGAGGCGACGACGCGGCCGTAGGGATCGATGGAGACGGTGAGTCCGGTGTTGGTGTCACGGAGGAGCCAGCGGTTGTTTTCGATGGCACGCATTCGGGCTTGATTTAAGTGCTGGGCCCATGCGCCGGAGTCGCCGTACCAGCCGTCGTTGGAAATGTTGACGAAGACTTGGGCGCCTTCGACGGCAAGTTGACGGACTTCGCCGGGGAAGATGGATTCGTAGCAGATGAAGACGCCGAGCTTGTGGTCTCCGGCTGCGAGAGGGGCACGCGAGGTGCCGTGGGTAAAGTCGCCGACCGCTTCGGTGAGACCGGCGGCGAAGGAGAAGATGTCGCGGAAAGGGACGTATTCGCCGAAGGGGACGAGATGGATTTTGTCGTAACGCGATAGAAATTCGCCGTTGGGACTGACTAATTGCGCGGAGTTGAATTCTTTCGATTTCGGCGTGGCGGCGGTCGCGTTGTCGATGCCGATGTTGCCGGCGACAATCCAAGCGTGGGATTCGCGGGCGAGGTTGCTGACGGCTTCGCGGAAGATTGGATCGCTGGCGAAGAACGGGGCTGGGGATTCAGGCCACAGGATGAGGTCGGGCGGCGGGTTGGTTGTTTGCGTCGCTTGCAGGGAGAGTTGGGTGAAGTCTTTGAGAGTCGATTCGAAGCTGGACTTGGTCCAGGATTCGGCGTTGCCGACCGGGAGATTTTGTTGAATCAGGACGGCGATGTGGTCGGCGGGAAGCGCAGGAGGATTGATGAGGCGTCCCGCTTGGAGGATCGCGGCGGCGGCGATCGAGGCGGTTAGCAGAACTTTCCGGCGGTTACGGCGTACGAGGAAGGCGGCAGCGAAGGCGGCGTTCACTAGCATGATTTCGAGCGAGAGTCCGTAGACGCCGGTGACGGTCGCGATGCGGGTGAGCGGGATGTTGTCGACTTGCGCGATGCCGAGGAGAAGCCAGGGAAACCCGGTGACACGGTAGCGGGCGAATTCGACGGCGACCCAGAGGAACGGCGACGCGAGGAGGGCGACGCGGTTGTAGGAATTTTTGCGGGCTAGTAGCGCGAAGAGCAGGCCGAAGGCGGCGTGGTAGAGGCTGAGGTAGAGCGCGAAGAGGATGAGGACGAAGGCGGCGACTAGGGAGCTCATGCCTCCGTATTGGTGCATGACGTCGAAGACCCAGTAGCAGGAGCCGAGGTACCAGAGAATGCCACAGATGTAACCGAGGAGAAAGCCTTGGGCGGGCGTGGCGGGGTTGAGCTTTTGGCTGGCGTCGAGTTGGATGCTGAGCGGGGAGCTGGTGCGGAGGAGCGCGACTAAGAGCGGGGCCAGTGCGATCCAGCAGAGGAAGTAGAGGCGGGGAAGGGGGAAGGTCAGGATCTGGAGAAGGGCGGAGAGGACGACGAGGCGCCAGGCGGATTTGTGGATGCGCAGCACAGAAGAGGATAGCAGGAGGGAAGGCGGCCGTCGGTCGTCGGTCCTCGGTCGTCGGCGAAGAGCAATGCGAAGTTACTGAGTTGGACTGATTCTTGTCGGGATCGTCTGAGGTTGGCGGTGGAGTTCCCAGGTTAGCGGCCAAAGAACGGCCGCGAACCTGGGGCACCCTCGCTTTCTGTCACTGCATAGTCTTGGTGGATGTCAGGACCAGAAGATCACGATCAGCAAGAGTAATAAGAGCGCATAGCTTGCCGGGAAGGCCCAACGCGCGGTGCGGCGCATTTTGTCGGCGTAGGCGCTTCGTTTGCGGGATTGCAGGATGTAGACCAGCGTGACTTCCATGACGCAGAGAAAAGCGAATACGAAGCTGGTGAGGAAGACGGCGTCGAGGAAAGTATATAGCCGACGCGCGGGAGATCGCGGGCGATGGAAAACTGGAACGCGACCAAGGAAAGGACGATGCCGAGAGGGATACTCATCTTACCGGCAAAGTCATCGACTTCGTACCAGAAGGCCGACCAGGGGATGGCGGCCAAAAGGATCATGGGCAGAAAGATTTTCCAGACGTAGAAGCCGGAGCGGCGCTGGATGTGGATCTGAAAGACGGCGCGTGGGCGAGCGGGGATGGCGCCCTCCGGTGGCGCGTCCGAGGTCTGGTAGCGAAGGCCTTCCACCTTCCAGGCGGCGAGGCCGGAGTCTTCGAGGTCGATGCCCGTCCAGTTCGCGGGCGTGGACGCGAAATGAATCTCAGAAGCAGAAGGCAGAAACGGCTCGACGCGGATTTCCAGGAGCTGAGAGTCGAAGGGGAATTTGCGCAGCGCGTACGAAGTGGAGATCGTGGTGTCAGAGCGTTCGACGTAGCGCAGGTTGCCGTCATCATCGGCTTCGAGCACCGACTGGCTGGGGCGGTGGGAAATCAGGTTGGCGGTCTCGATGGCGGGGGTCCACAGGGTATCTGGGTTAAACGTGCGCCGGTGATCTTTGCTGCGATCGGCCGCGGGGAGAGCGAGACGGGGGTCGCGCCACTCGAGAGTGAGGTATCCCTCAAACTGGAGTTGTTCGCGGGTTTCTTCGACCAGCGCGAGGTTCGTGATGTAGAGGCCGATGACGACGTCAACGGGCTGGCGTCCGGCGTAGGGATGCTGGCGGAGGTCCACGGCTTCGGCGTGCGTGGTCTTGGATGCGGGCGAAGTGTGGGCGGCTGGGGAGGATTGGGCGAGACTTGGGAGCTGGCTGGGCAGGAGAGTGAGAGTCGCGAGTGTGAGAAGGAGTTTCCGCCAGCGCACGATGCACCTCCTGCCGCGAATCGGACGGGGCCGGAAAATTGCAGGTATCTTATCAGGACGCGATTCAAGAGAGTAATCGTTTGGTACGCGATCATACTCGCGGCCGGTATTCCTGATAAACTCGCGAGCACTTTTTCGGATTGGAATGCTGGATGGAGGTAAGTGCGATGGTTACTCGGAGGGTCATCCTAGTTTGTTTGCTGGCTTTCGCTGTTGGCTTTGTCACAAGTGGGAATGCCGCGGAGGAGGTTTATACGCCAGTGGTGGCGTCGGCGTTGAATGCGGGCACGCGGCCGGTGATGGGAACGGATGGGAAGCAGCATCTGGTGTATGAGCTGGTTCTGACGAATGCCAGCCGGATAGCAGCGACGCTCCAGAAGATTGAAGTGGTGGATGCGAAGGATCCAGCGAAGGTGCTGGCGACTTTCGAGGGCTCGGGGCTGATTGCGCATCTGCACAACACCGGGAACATGCCGGTCGAGAAGGCGGAGATTCCGTTCAATGAGACGCGGCTAGCGTTGCTGAGTTTTTCAATGGCAGCGGGCGTTGCGGTGCCGGAGCGGCTGCTGCACCGGATCACGTTGACGGGCACGGCTCCCGGGCACAAGCCGGACGAACTGGTCGAGCAGCATTATGTGGTGGCCCCGATTGAAGTGCGGGGAGGCGTGCCGACGATTGGGCCACCTCTTGCGGGCAAGGGGTTGGGTCGCGGTGAACGGATGCTGCGAGCAAGGCCGAGAATTATGTCGATTACGGAGCCGAGGTGCTAGCGGTGGCTGATGGGACAGTGGTGGAGACACTGAATACGCTCGACGAGCAGCTGCCGGGCAAATTGCCTGATCCGGCGACGATCACGCTGCAGAATATCGATGGAAATCACGTTGTGATCGATATTGGGAACGGGATGTACGCGTTTTATGCGCATTTGCAGAAGGGGTCGGTACCGGTAAAGAAGGGACAGCTCGTGAAGCGCGGGCAGGTGCTGGGGAAGTTGGGAAATACGGGGAATACGTCGGCGCCGCATCTGCATTTTCATGTGATGGACGGGGCTTCGGTGCTGGGATCGAGCGGGCTGCCTTATGAGATTGATGGGTTCGGGCTGGCGGGAGAAGTTTCGACGGAGAAGTTTGCGGCGGCTACTTCGCTCGAGGGAGATTGGGGTGAAGGGCGAACCAAGACGGTGGATCCGCGGAAGGGGCAGTTTCCGCTGGATCTGAACATTGTGAATTTTGTGGCCAAGACGGGAGCGGGTAAGGCGGAATGAGGGCGCAGACGCCTTGTTTCGCAAGATCTTAGAACGCAAAGGACGCCAGGAAGAGCCGATAAGGTCGCAAAGAAAAGCTTGTTTTTGGCGTCCCAGACTCGCGGATCGGACAGGATTCGGGAACCTGGTGTCTTTGCGATGAATCTGTATCTTTAAGGAGTGGACACAGGATCGCCGTTTGGCGCGATGAGCGGCGGCGTTGCTGATACACTCTCGAACGCGTTTTGGGGAAATCGATTCGTGATCACTAATTTTGCGAGACGCGCGCACGACCATAACTGGGACCTCGACCCGATTACGCGGTCGTTGCTGGATACGGACTTTTACAAGCTGTTGATGCTGCAGTTTATCTGGAAGCATTTTCCCAAGACACGAGCTACGTTTTCGCTGACCAACCGGACGACCGATGTACCGCTCGGCCAGCTGATTGATGCGGAGGCGATCCGGGAGCAGTTGGAGCAGACGAAGGGTTTGCGGTTTCACAAGTCGGAGTTGATCTGGCTGGCAGGCAATAGCTTTTACGGGCGGCGCGGGATTTTTGAGCCGGCGTTTCTGGAGTGGCTGGAAAAAGACTTCCGGTTGTCGGAGTACGAACTCTCGTCGCAGAACGGACAGGTGTCGCTAACGTTCGAGGGGCTGTGGACGGAGACGACGCTGTGGGAGATCTACTCGCTGACCACGGTGAGCGAGTTGAAGACGCGGGCGAGTTTGAAGCGGCTGACGGAGTTTGAGCTCGACATTTTGTATGCACGAGCCAAGACAAAACTATGGGAGAAGATGGCGCGGCTGCGAGGCGTGCCGGGATTGAGCGTTTCTGACTTTGGGACGCGGCGGAGGCACAGTTTCTTGTGGCAGGAGTTTGTCATCAAGGCGATGACCGATGTGCTGGGACGGAATTTCAAGGGCACGTCGAATACGTACCTGGCTTATAAGCATGACCTGGAAGCAATCGGCACCAACGCCCATGAGTTGCAGATGGCGATGGCGGCGATGGCACAGGACGATGAAGAGTTGAAGACGGCGCAGTACCGGCTGCTCGAAATGTGGCAGCAGACGTACCAGCGCGAGTTGCTGATCTTGTTGCCGGATACGTTTGGGACCACACAGTTTTTGCAGAACGCACCGGATTGGGTGGCGCTGTGGACGGGACAGAGAGCAGACAGCAAGGATCCGTTTGTGGCGGGAGATGAGTACATTGCGTGGCTTGAAAAACACGGGCAGGATCCGCGGCAGAAGTTGTTTATTGCTTCGGACGCGCTGGATGTAGACAAGATTCTGGGGTTACATGCGTATCTCGCGGGGAGGATTCGCGGGGGGGCGTCGCCGACGAATTTTCGGGACGCCTCGGACTTTATGGACGAGCGGAAGTGGGTGCCGGAGCGGCGGATTCGGTTTAGTGCGGGCTGGGGCACGCTGCTGACGAATGATTTTCGTGGATGCAATCCGCTGGGAGATGAGTCGTTCGATCCGGTGAGTTTGGTGTGCAAGCTGAATGATGCGGATGGGCATCCGGCGGTGAAGCTGTCGGACAATTTTCAGAAGGCGCTGGGGCCGCCGGATCAGATTGAGCGGTACAGGAGAGTGTTTGGGCTGGCGGGAATTGCGAACGCGCCGGTCATTGCGTAGGAAGAGCCGCTGGCTACTAGCTCCTGGCTTCTAGCTTGGAGCCTTCAGCTGTCAGCTGAGTTCTGAGTTTTTTGGCTCTCGGTGCGCGGATTCGGAGGCGGGATCCGCGCACTGCAATTGTTCCCCTCGTCGGCTGGACGGCCGAGGACGCCCGTTCACACATGGTTTTAGCGCGGTTCATTTAGTGGTGTTGGTTGTAGCAGCCGTCGCTTTTTCACGAATGCCGCTTTGTTCCAGAGCTAGCTTGTAGGCTACGTAGTATTTGTAGATGTTGCCGACGTAGGTGACGGTCTCCTGGCCGATGTCCTTGGACACCATTAGCTCCACATTTTCAAACCAGACGTCGGGATTCAGGCCCTGGTCTTTGGCTCTTTTGCGAAGGCCGGCGATGCGGGTGGGGCCGGCGTTGTAGCTGGCAAAGACGAAGAGGGTGCGGTCGACGGGATCCAGCTTGGGGTCGTTGAAATACGTGTCGGCAATATTGCGAAGCATTTTGACCCCAGCGTGAATGTTGTTGTCGGCGGTGGCCACGTTGGGCATATTGATGGGCTTGGCCGCAGCGTACTTGGGAAGAACCTGCATGATGCCGACAGCGCCGCGAGGGCTTTTGCGGTCCTGGTTCAACATGGATTCCTGGTAACCCTGCGCGGCCAGCATCAGATAGTCGAAATCGTATTGATTAGCGTATTTCTTGAAGATCTGGACGGTGGCGAGAAACTTGTCCATTTCCTTCTTGGAGGTAGAGTTCCTCACCCACTGATTTTTCTCAAGATAGCGGCGGAAGAGTGTGTTGCCGAAAGAAGTGCCCATACCGTGGGCGGAGATGAATTCGTCGGCAAGCTGTTTGAGTTGAGGATTGTTTTTGCGCATGACCCAGGCGGTCTTGCCTTCGACGGCGAGTGGCAGGTCGGGATACGACTTCAAGTTCGGGAACACCTTTGCCCAAAGTGCGGCACGATCGCTGACTATGACGGTTGCGGGAATCAGGCCGGCGTTGACCATTTGTACGAGGTCGTCGGGCGTAAGGTTTTTGTCGGCGGATTTGATGTCGATCTGGGGCTTGCCGTCTTTCTGGAGCGCAGCGTTGAGTTTCTGCAGGTCAGCGTAGGCGACGGTGAGCGGATTGACATAGATCTGTTTACCGCCGAGTTGATCGAGCGTGGAGATGGAACCAAAATCCGGGTCGGTGACGACGATCTGAGAGACGTTGGTCTGGAGGGGCGTGGAGAATGCAAACCTGGCTTCGCGCTCGGGCGTGATGATGACTGCGTTGGCAACGATGTCCCCCATGCCTTCGGTCAGAGCGGCCTCGGTCTGACCCGGAGCGACGGGAAGATAGGTGACTTTTATGCTGAGGGTACCAGTCTTGAGCTTCTTATTTACGAACTTCTGAAATTCTTCCAGGCCTTCATAGAGCATGCCTCGGGGCTGCCCCTTATCATAGAAAAAGCCGATGGGAGTGGGGATCACCAGCACGCGGATGTTGCGGCGCTTGCGCATTTCGTCAAGATCGCCGGTGTGGCGGTCGAAATCGAGGGGCAGGGACAGAGCGTTGGTGCGGGGCGTGGGCTGTGTTGCCGGAGTGGAAACGGCGGTTGATGGAGACCCTTGATCAGTCGCGACGGGCGGGGTTTTGTTGCACGACAGGAGCGTTATGAGAAAGAAACACGGCATGAGGAAGAGCGGACGGCAGGATCGATCTCGAGCTGAAGCCATGGCACCCCCCAAGATGAGTGTACGGAACGATATGCCTGTTTGGCGGGAAAAACAGCATCCCGCGCGACTAAGGGACCGGCCTGTTCAAGCGGGTACGGACGAAGTTGATGATTTCTGACGTTACGTAGGGTGGCGGGGTGATCTTAAAGATTGGACGGTTCGCCAACGGTTTCAGGGAGACGCTTTCCCATGCGGGAGTGGTTTGCGTCTCATGGAGGATAACGGCGTCGGCGCGGTCCAGGAATTGTCGGGCGCTGGATTTGAAGTCTGCGGTGACGGGATCGAGGACGGTGAGGTAGAGATCCGGACGCAGGAATTTCAGAATGCTGTTGGATTCGAGGATCAGGTTTTGTGCGCCCGCGATGCGTTGACGGAACGCGGGCATGGCTTCGGCAAGTCTTCCCTGCTCGGTACGAACCCAGAAAACTTTTTCGGCGCCTGCGGTTAAGAAGCGGGACGTGTCGGTGTCGGCGGCGCGGTCTTTTTCTTCGGTGATGGCCCAAGCGTGGTCGGCGGTGGCACAGTCGCAGGGCTCGCCGTCGGCGGAACAGACGCCGTGGCCGTACTGGGTAATTTTGGCGGCGGTCCAGTGGAATTCGGGGAGAGCGGTAATGAGGCCGGCGACGACGCTGGTCTTGCCAACGCTGCGGGAGTGGCCGCCGATGAGTAGGGTAGGCATTGCAGTTGCCGGTTGCCAGTGCTCAGCTCTCAGCTCTCAGCTCTCAGCTCTCAGCTCTCAGGAAATGCTAGTGGAGATTTCAGTGGATGGCTAGCGGAGCATCCTCCGGCGTGGGCCGAGGTAGCAAATCAGGCGTCCCTATGGGACGCGACGGATTGCTGTCTTTACCCGGCGCTGAAGCGCCGGGCTATTTTCATGCGTCCCTACGGGGCGATTCGAACTTGCTGGCCATCGTGCAGCACGCCGACAGCAGGTCCCTCGCTGCGCTCAGGATCACAAATCTGAGAAGAAGCAACCGGGCTGTTTCCATGGCTGAGCTACGCACCTATGAACTTGCGACGGATCAATGGGGGTGCAGGGATTGAGCCAGGGCTTCCAGGTTTTGTGGGCGGACGCGGATGGCGCCGCCGCGGGGGCTGTCGATGTCGGCGATCAGGAAGAAAGCGATGGCAGCGACCACGGGCAGCACCAGAGACAATGCCCGGTGACGCTTGTGGCTGCCAAAGCCGATCATCAGGGTGGAACAGATCGCAATCAGGAACATCATCAGCCAGGCGGCTGTGGGGATGCGGTTCCACCATGCGGCTTGGGTGTAGCCCTGTGAGTTGAGAACGTCGTTCATTCCGATCACCGCGACGGCCATGAGCGGGTTCGGGGTGGCGGATGCCGGAAGGCGAACGGCGGACCAGAGTTCGTTTTGAAGCTCAGCGGTTTTTGCGTCGATAGGCGGGAGCTGATTTTCGAAGGAGGTGCGGTAGTTCAGGATTCTCTGATCGAGATAGGCGCGGAGCAGGTCGCGGACGCGGGCGGCATCGGTGGGCGGGAGCAGGTCGGCGCGGACGTATTCGGTACCGATGGCGTTGGCCTCGGCTTCTTCGTAGTTCTTGCGCTGATCGTAGCGGCTTACGGACATAGAGAAGCTGAAGCCGATGATGAGACCGAGCAGCGTGAGAGTTGCGGTGAGGACGACATTGAAGTCGTCGCGGTCGTCCTCGTTAAGATCTGGACCGCGCCGGTGCAGGAAGGCGCCTAGCTGCGTGGCAAGCCAGAGGACGACGAAGGCGAGAAAGAAGACGACGATTGGGCGGTTCATGATGCTGTGCATGTGAGAGCTCTGAGCTGCGAGCTCGAGGCTCTCGGGTTTCAACGGCCGGCTCCCAGCTTTCAGCAGGGCGAATGCTAATGGAGACGGCTGGGGAAATCCAGCGAGAGTTGCGAACGGTGCTAGCTTTCACTTTTCTTTCGACAAGCGGGCCAGCGTGGCCAAGTCTTTGAGATAGTCCTTGATGGGGCGGGCGGGGGTGCCCCAAAAGACGATTCCCTTCCCGCGAATGACCTTCTTGCTGGGGATGCCGCTTTGGGCGCCCAGGATGGCGCCTTCTTCGATGCGGACGTGATCCGCGATGCCGACCTGGCCTCCGATGATGACCTGATTTCCGACGGTGGAACTGCCGGAGAGGCCGGTTTGGGCGGCGATGACAACATCTTCGCCGATCTTGACGTTGTGGCCGATGTGGACGAGGTTGTCGATTTTTGTGCCGCGGCAGATGCGAGTTTCGTCGAGGGCACCGCGATCGATGGTGGAGTTGGCACCGATCTCGACGTCGTCCTCGAGAACGAGGCGGCCGATTTGCGGGAATCTTTCGTAGCGTCCGGTGGCGGTGTCGCGGACGTAGCCGAAGCCGTCGCTGCCCAGAACGGCGCCCGCGTGGAGGATGACGCGATCGCCGAGTGTGGTGCCGGGGTAGATGGTGACGCTGGGGTAAATGTGGCAGTCGCGACCAATGGTGACGTTTGGGCCGAGGACCGAGCCCGCGCCAATTGTTGTGTTGGCGGCGATGTGGACGTTGGAGCGGATGATGGCTCCTTCTTCGACGGTGACGGTCGGGTCGAGTTGCGCGGTTGCATGAATGATCGCGGTGGAGTGAATCGATGGCGAGGGCGAGGCGGCTTCGGTGAGCCAGTTGGCGGCACGGGCGAAGGCTTGGCGCGGGTGGGCTGCGATCAGGAGGGGCTTGGAGGATGTGGTGGCAAATTCAGCAGCGAGGATCGCGGAGGCTTGCGAGGCTTCGGCTTCGGTGAGGCGACGAGGGTCGTCAATGAAGATCAAGTCGCCGGGTTGGGCGGAGGCGATGCTGGCGATGGAGTCGATTTCGATCGCCGGATCACCTACGAGGCGGGCTTGCAGCAGGACGGAGAGTTCGCCGAGTGTGCGGGACATGAGGTTGTGTATAGCAGGGACGGAGAACAGTTGCCAGTTGCCGGTGGCCGGTTACCAGTTATCGGTCGTCGGTCGTCGGCTACGAGCA
>Ga0210406_10002321_pt1 | contig 21930 bp, 13 predicted proteins | sample IncBWC30MmetaG_FD_155454 | JGI IMG/M metagenome (GOLD analysis project Ga0210406, IMG submission 155454) | Forest soil microbial communities from Barre Woods Harvard Forest LTER site, Petersham, Massachusetts, United States - Inc-BW-C-30-M | ecosystem: Environmental > Terrestrial > Soil >...
AGCCACTACTCCAATATCACCCGAACCCGAGACGAGGAACGATGCCGTTTGCGAGATATTCTCGGCCAGAACGAATTTGTCTTTTGCATTGTCGTAAATGCCTTCCTTCTGCATTGCCGAGACAGCTGCCTGTGCCGTACGGAGCATGTAGCGGGTTGGCGATCGCAATCTTCTTTACATTCAGGTCGGTAAGAGCTTTCCGGGCGGAACTCAGGTTTATTTTGGAATCATTGGGAACCCAAACCACGATTTTGCCCTTGGCGTACTGGTAGTAGCTGCTGTTTTCGATCAGCCCGGCAGCCTGCAGCTTTTTGGGATAATCGAGATTCGCGGAGAAGAACATGTCGAAAGCGGCATTTCGCGAGCTGATCGCGCGGTGATGATCGAGGTGATTTGCTGCTCGCCGATGGAAATGACCACCTCTGCCAAGCTGGTTTTACCATGCCTGGATGGAAGTAAATGGCGAAATCAGGTGTTGTGCGGCCTGAGGCTGGTGACGTCGCGAAGTCAAGCTGACTGCGGATTCAACATGTCAACCGTGCGGTTGCTCTGGCACTTACTTTCAAGCTGGGTTCGACGATGGGCCTTGAGGCTGCAGCCCAGCAGAGAGAATTGAAGCAAGGAAGCAAGTCGTCGCGAACGCGACGGGGATAAGCCAGGGCTAGCTGCTATGCCCCCGTAATCCATTGACCTCCGAGTCCCAGGGGCCTAGCATTGCTGCTCAATGGCCTCATCCGATCAGCACGCAGGCCAGATCTTTGCCGGCCGACGCTCCCTAAGTTTACTGGTCCTTCTATTTGCGACATCCATCTCTACGCTTGCGCAAACAACGACCAGCGGTGGCCTCGCCGGCGCTGTTACCGATCCCAGCAAAGCGGTCGTGCCCGATGCCGACATCAAGATCGAGGACCAAGCTAAGGGAACGACTCAATCTACGAAAACCGATCAGCACGGTATGTATCGTTTCTTTTTTTTGGCGCCCGGAAGATACATGCTCAGCGTGTCGCACACTGGTTTTCGTGCGGAGAACCACGAGATCAACGTGCTGCTCGGGCCGCCGGGGACACGGAACATTGCTCTTGCAATTGCAGGAGAAATTTCGACCGTCAATGTGACCGACGAAGTTCCACTGCTACAGGCGGAAAATGGCGACGTTTCCACCACCATGAACCTGACGCAAATCTCCCAAGTACCAAACCCTGGAAACGATCTTACCTACATCGCGCAAACGGCTCCGGGCGCGATCATGAATACGGATACAATCGGCGTCGCCTATCTTGGAAACTTTTCTATTCTGGGGATGCCGGGCACCTCCAATTTATTCACCATAAACGGAATGAATAACAACAACATTCAATTGAACACCAACAATAGCGGGGCCTTGGGGATGATGCTGGGCCAGAACGAAGTGCAAGAGGCGACCATCGTCAGCAACGGTTATTCAGCGCAATTCGGAGGGGCCGCGGGTGCGAGTGTTAATTACCTGACCAAATCCGGCGCCAATGCTTTTCACGGGAACGCAGCTTACTACTGGAACGGTAGCGTGTTAAATGCCAACGACTGGATCGATAATGCGGTCGGTCAGAAACGACCCTTCGATATCGCTCATCAGTGGGCGGGATCACTAGGTGGCCCGGTCGTGAAGGACAAGTTGTTTTTCTTTTTTGACACAGAGGGCATGCACCTCGTACTTCCGGTCAGCAATCAGGTGGTTCTGCCCAGCCAGAAATTTGAATCCGCAACCATGAACAATATCGATTTCGTCTTCGGATCGACGTCAGCATCGCACACGTTTTACCGGCAGATATTCGACGTCTACAACAGCGCCCCTGGCGCGAGTGCGGCGACTTCTGGCAACTTTAATTCTCAAGACCTCACCGGCTGCAGCGGCTGGCAGGGACCCGGCGGGCTCGGGACGACGGATGCCTGCGCGGTGCATTTTTTCGAAAACCTCTATCATCCTGCGAGCGAATCCATCGTGTCGGGGCGCGTGGATTGGAACACCGGGGTCAACGATCGTGTGTTCCTGCTGGTGCAGCATGACCATGGAAACCGTGCGGCGCACCTTGATCCGATCAGCCCGGCATTCAACGCATACAGCCATCAGCCGTGGTGGCAAAGCCAACTGAGCGAGACGCATACGATAGGACCTTCGGCGGCGAACCAATTTTTGCTTGCGGGCACTTACATTAACCAGGTTTCCAGTGTGGCGAATCCGGCGCAGACCCAGGCTGTTTTTCCAACAGTTTTAAATTGGATCTACGCGGGCAGTCCCTTCTACGCGCTGGGAGGTTTGGATTATTTTTATGCACAGCCGACCGGCTCAAGAACAAGGTCGTACCAGCTATCCGACGACCTGATGAAGACGAGGGGCAAACATAAGGTTGGGTTCGGGGTGAACTTTCTGCGGACTTACTGGACAGGGAGTGGCTACCACGCGAGCGGGACTGGACAATTATTTCCGCAAACCATAAACGCATTTTTCTACGGGGGAGTAAACCCGTCGAATTCCAAGGCGGATGTCACCACCCTGTGGCAAAGCTATCCCGTCGCGACGTGGAATCGTTTCGCTTTTTATAATCTGGGGCTATACGGACAGGAAGAGTGGCATGCCCGCGCGAATCTGACGCTTACGCTGGCATTACGTGCCGATCACCAGTCTAATCCGGTTTGTGCAAGCCATTGTTTCGCGCGATTTTCGGTGCCGTTTGATTCCGCCAGCCATAACCCGAGCCAACCGTATGACCATGCAATACTGACGAATCAAAAACAGGCTTATGCGAACACGGATAGCATCGTGTGGTCGCCGCGTTTCAGCTTTGCCTGGCAGCCCTTGGGCATTTCTCGCAACACCGTCATACGCGGCGGCATTGGAATCTTTTACGATCCGGTCCCCGGTAGTGTCGGAACATCTTTTGCTTACAACTCGCCTCTCTACAATTTCTATGCCCCAACCGGCTACAATCTCGCTCCCGGTGAAACGAACAGCCTCTCTCAGAATGCCCTAGCCTCTAATTCAGCGTTTACCCAAGGCTTCGCTGCAGGTCAAACGCTCGCACAGATCCAGACGACGGATCCAAGCTTCATTCCGCCAAGCTTTCAGACTCCGGCAAATACGATCCATTCGCCGCAATATCAAAAATGGAGCCTGCAGCTGCAGCAGAGCCTCCGGCCTTCGACTTCCTTGACTATCGGCTATTTTGGAAATCATGGCATCCATGAGCTTGCTGCGACTGGCGATGCCAATGCATTCGGTTTCGGTACACTACCGGCAACCCAATGTAGCAGCTCGCCGGTACCTCCCTGCGCTGATCCGCGATTTGGCCAGGTCACGGAGCAGGCCACGAATGCCGTTTCCAACTACAACGGCATGGTCGTTTCCTTCGAACAACGCTTTACCCGGTGGGGGAATGGTCTATTTCAGGCTAACTACACCTACGGCCATGCTTTGGACGAAGTCTCCAATGGCGGTCTCAACGCAGGCGCTTTCACGTCAGGCTCCTGGTTATCTCCACAAGATCCTAACAATTTGCGAGGCAGTTATGGGTCTGCGGATTATGATGTGCGTCATTCCTTCAACGCAAACTACGTGTGGGAGGTTCCGGTCAAAGAGGCGCTGCGCGGACATGGCTCAAATTATCTTGTGAAGGGATGGCAAATCTCGGGGACGATCTTCGCTCGCACCGGTTTCCCTTACACCGTGTTCGACGTTTCGGAAGCCGGCATCCTGATGAAAAAGAATTTCTTGGGGCCGATTTACTCGGTCCCGGCAAGTCCACTTGGTCCTGAGGGAAGCTGCGGTAAAGATGCGGCAATTCCATCCTCACCACTTCCCTGCCAACCGGCGCAGGTGCTGTTCAACGTTGATGGGACAACGACGCCCAACCCGGCAGCGCTTTTTGTGCAGACGGGCTGCGAGACTGGATTCAACAGGGGAACCCTGCCGGGTTCGACGGGTCCTTGCAGCGGCGCGAGCGTCACTTTTGCGCAAGGGCGTAACCGCTTTCGTGGACCTGGCTACTTCAACACCGACTTCGCAGTCATGAAAAACAAGAAGATCGCGCGTTGGGAAAATGGCGTTCTCGGCATCGGCTTCCAATTTTTCAATCTCTTCAACCACGCCAATTTCGGATTTCCTGATAACTGGAGTTCAGACGGTGCGTTTGGTCAGATTTTCTATCAGGAGCAATCTCCAACCAGCGTTTTGGGATCTGGACTAAACGCGAATGTTTCTGCCCGAATGATCCAGTTGAGGGCACAACTCCAATTCTGAGTCGAGAAACTCAGTTCGGCCATCTCAGAAGTTTTCCATCATCCACATGCTGTTGTCCACGCTAGAACCCAGAATCGCCAAGTGGCGGCCGTCCGGGGAGGGACGAACGTTCGTCAGGTTAAACCCGTGGTTTCTCCACAGGACGTGTGTGTGTCCCTGCAAATCCACACCCAGGAGCACGGCTCCTCCTTGAATGCCATCGGAGACCAACAGTCCTCTCCCGTTCGCATCCCAAACCACCGTTTGTAGGTTGCTCCAATCCTTGAGTCGGATCTCCTGCAGCGGCCGGCCGCGCAACGAGACGATCTCGAGGGTACCTTCAAGGCTAGAGATGACGGCAAGGTGCGCCCCATCTGCGGAAAGGGCGGCATGGTTCACATCCCATGAATTCGTACTCGTGGCGAGAGCAAACCGGGTGATTTCTGAGCCGCGTCCTTTCGCGGGATCAAGCGCCGTAATGATAATCTGCTTGCGATCCTCACTAGGTTCAATAATCACACATAAATCAAATGGGGCTTTCGCGCACGAGAAGAAACCATCAGACCGCGCCGTAGTTATGATTTCTGGCAATCCTCCATTAATCGGGACCCGCACGATCTCTTCAGGAGGCGTCATGTCGCGTTGATAGAGAACCCACTTGCCATCAGGAGTAACGTGAGCATTCCACACGTTGTTCTGTCCTGAGGTGAGTGGCTTCGCTGTGTCGTCGTTCAGCGCCTGGATGTAAATTCCATAATGACCGGTCCGGTTAGACTTCAAAATGATCGCCTTGCTATCTGCCGTCCAATCTTCAGGTATGTCAAAACTTTCGGTCAAAGTAAAGTGCGTTGTGTTAGTGATTCGAGTCCTGGTGGTGTCGAGGTCAGACACATACGTGGAGAAATGAAGCGCCTGCTTCAAGAACACCAGCCGCCTCCCATCCGCTGTCGCACTTAAGGCAGTGTTGCAGAATCCAGGCCAGCTCGTCAGACGGCTCGGTTTCTCGGTGCGTTTGCCAGTATTAGTGTCAATCCGCAATTGCCAGAAGTTGCAGGTGGTATCCCCGGCGCTTATGGTTGTGGCCTCTCTGGATGTATAGATCAACCGGCCATCGGGCAACCAGACGTAGTCCTTCAGACCCTCCGCCTCAGAGGGGGAAAGTATCGTTGTCGGAAAACCGCCTTCCAGATCGCGACTCAGGATCGTGTTCCCAGAGTTGTCCGTCCTTTGGTAAATGACACGTTTTGCATTCGGCGACCAATTAATCTGGACGATGGAGCTTTCCTGATCGGGGCCAAAAAGCTTCCGCGCGTGCTCTCCGTTCTGGTCCATCAGCCAGATTTCGCGGTCCCCGAATGCTCCCTTGTTCGCTCCGAAGGAAATCGCGGAGCCATCGGGAGAGACTGTTGAAGACATGGCCTCGTCGCGAAGCTTTCTGGGCGCTCCGCCTACCACCGAAACAGCCCAAACACTTGTGCCGCGGGACGTCCAATCCGGAAGATTTTGCCCCGGCTGATGGGCATTGGCAAAGAATCTAGTGCTGTCTGGAGACCAAAAGCCTACGTCCCATTCCGCCTTGTCACCGCCGAAACCATCGGGCGACGGAATGGATCGACTCTCGCCGGTGTCGATGTTCTGAATGTGCATCCCTGCCAGGTCACTATAAGCCAGATACCTGCCATCGGGCGAAATAGTGCCGATAATGACAGCGTTTTCAGAAGAATTTAATGTGATTTGCCGCAGCTTCAATTCAGGAGCGTGGGGAGAAGTGGGCTGGTGCTTCGCGAACCATAGAGCCCCGCTCGCGATCAAAAGTACGGCGGCTACTCCCGCCGCCAGCACGCGCGAGCGAGCCACAGGACGTCTCGCTTGCAGTTCTCGCCGCATACTCTCCAAATCCGCCCCCACTTCTGATGCCTGCTGAGAGCGAAGATTGCGGTTCTTCTGCAGGGCCCTGGCAATAACCTCCTCCACCTTCAATGGAAGCTTAGGATTCAACTCTCTCGCCGGCTGGATCGGTACCTCCAGTATCGCGTTCCGAACCATCTCCGCGGTTTCGCCAGCAAACGGGTGTTGTCCCGTTGCCATTTCGTGCAGAACAAGCCCGAACGAGAACAGGTCAGAGCGGGTGTCTAACTTTTCGCCCAAAATCTGTTCGGGAGACATGTAGCTGGCCGTTCCAAGGTTGGCTCCAGTCAGAGTGAGGCTACGTAAGAAGGAAGATGTCACCTCGGGAGGCGCCGCGCTGTTATGCGATTTCGGTTCGGCGAAAGTGTCAGGCTGTCCAGGTCCTTGGACAAGAGTTGCCACACCAAAGTCCAGGATTTTGGCTTCGCCTCGATTGGTGATGAAAATATTTGCTGGCTTGATGTCGCGGTGGATAATGCCTTTCTGATGCGCTGCTTCAAGCCCGCTCGCGACCTGAATGGCTAAATCGAGCAACTCACTTATGGGCAGAGGCTTGTCAGGTTGCGATTCGATTCCAATGCGCTCGCGCAGGGTTTGACCTTCGAGCAACTGCATCACGATGAAGGGCTGGCCCTCATGCTCGCCGAATTCGTAAATTGAGCAGATATTGGGATGGTCGAGAGCGGAAGCTGCCCGCGCTTCTCGCTCAAATCGCTCCACAGCTTTCGCATCGTTCCCAAGCTCCTCTGGAAGAACCTTCAGCGCCACCCGGCGGCTTAGCTTCAAGTCTTCCGCCTTATAAACCACGCCCATGCCGCCGCCGCCCAGGATCTCCAGAACTCGATAGTGTGAAATCTTCTTGCCGATGAGGTTTGTATGAGGAAAAGCGGGAGACTGGGAGTCAGCCTCTGCGTCCGCGACCTCTCTCACGTCCACGACAAAGCGATAGCCGCGTTTCGGTACCGTCTCGATGTACTCACGGCCGTTCGTCGCCTCACTCAAGACTTTTCTCAATAAGGAAACGTGCTTGGCGACGTTTGCCTCTTCAACGAAGCTGTCGGGCCAGAGCCGTTTCATCAAATCATCCTTATCAACTAAGTGGCCGGCGTTTTCGACCAGGATAACCAGCGCCTCGAAGGCCTTAGGAGCGAGCGGAACGGGCTTGCCGTCGAGAATCAGAAGACACTCGCTCGCGTCGAGGAGAAAGGGGCCGAACGCGTAGAAAGGCTTTGTTTTCTGGCTCATAAGCTCCGGCAGAAATTCTTCAAGATTTCTTCGCAACTCCGGAAGGACTTCGAAACCGTAATTGAGCTACGGTGCTCCGCGAGTGAGGATGGGTGCGGTCTTGGAAGCCGTCCACCAACGATCTTAGTGCGGGTTCATGCGCGGCGCAAGATCGAAACGTGGTCAGCACGTTCGGTGAAGCCAGGGCGCGCCGAGTCGTTGGATGGCTAGCACCTTCTCCTCTACTCATACTCGAAGCCAAACAGGAGGATGCATGAAACCAATCAAATTAAGATGGATGTCTATTGGGGCGATGATCTTGCTCGCTTCCTTCCCGGCCGCACTTGCAGCGCAAGACCACACGGCGCAAAATCACAACGCGAACCATCACCACTACCAGATCGCGCAGATCCCCACGCTAGGTGGGGCAGGGACAAATTTCTTCGATAACACGAATAACATCGCGGTTCTGAACGATCACGGCAGCGTCAGTGGTGGTTGCGCCGGTACGTTGTTGTCCGATCCGAACTCATCCGCCTATTGGTGGAGTGCGGACGGCACTGTGTGCCACGCGTTCTTGTGGGCGAACGGATCCCTTACCGACCTCGGCTCACTGCCCGGCACCAACAACAGCGCCTCGGCGTGGATCAGTTCGAACGGCATCAGCGCTGGCATTTCCGAGAATGGGCAGATCGATCCCTCCATACCCGGCCTTCCCGAGATCAGTGCCGTGATGTGGCAGGACGGTCAGATCACCAACCTTGGAACCTTGCCTGGTGGTGGGTACCAAAGCGCCGCGGTGTCTGTGAACGACAGGGGCCAGGTGGCCGGCGTCGCCAGCAATTTGGTTCCAGACGCCAATTCTCTGTTGGACAGCAACCCGAACCTATGGTTTGGCGTCGGCTACGGCTACGAGTTGCGGGCATTTATCTGGGATCAGAAGAGTGGAATGCAGGATTTGGGAACGCTCGGCACCGGAACCGACGCACAAGCAATCAAGATCAATGAGCGCGGACAAGTTATTGGAGACTCCTACACCAGCTCCGCCCCAGGCGCCTGTTTCCCGGTGACCAGTGGTGCATTCATCTGGGATCGACAGCATGGGATGGTGGACCTTGGCAGTTTTGGTGGAACCTGTTCTTTCGCAGGGGACCTTAACAACCATGGCCAAGTCGTGGGCGAGTCGTTCGTAGCGGGAGACGCCTACCACCGCGCGTTTCTCTGGGAGCGCGGTTCGCTTCGTGACCTCGGCGGGTCTCTCGGCGGGAACAACACCGGAGCTTTCGCCGTCAACGAGAAAGGCGAGGCAGTAGGCTCCGGAAATCTCCTCGGGGAAGCCACTTCCCATGCCACGCTTTGGAAACAAGTCGGGCAGATGACCGATCTTGGCACAGTGGATGGCGACCCCTGCAGCTTTGCGCAAGGAATCAACGACAAAGGTCAAGCCGTGGGCGACTCGACACCGAGCGACTGTTCCCACTACAACACCTCACGCGCTTTCTTGTGGGAGAACGGTTCAATCGCGGACCTCAACGCCCTCGTTCCGCCGAATTCTCCGCTGTATTTCCTCTACGCCTACACCATTAACAATCGCGGGGAGATCGCCGTCAATGGAATCGACGCCAACGGTTTTGAGCAAGCGGCGCTGTTAATTCCTTGCGACGAGAATCACCTTGGGATCGAAGGCTGCGACTACAGCCTGGCGGACGCGTCAGCGGCTGCTCAGAGTGCCGCGCCTCGCTATTTTCCCAGCACAAGGCGGAGTCCATCCCAGTCGCATAGGACCAATCGAAGTCACAATCCCGGCCTGGTAGAGAAGGCGGCCGTCCGGGTCGGGCATATCGAAATACTTTCTCCTGCTGCACACTGATGCAGAATGTGGCACGGCAGCTCGGACACCTAGCCCAAAAGACAAAAAAGCCGCTTCGATGACGCAGAAGGGGGCTTAGTCCTCCTGCGTAATCAAAGCGGCTTCGGCGTCGCTTCCCGCGCGTTTGAGCCGGTTATAGCTTCACGACCTCGGAGATTCCTAATCCCATTTCTCCGGGATGGTGGTGCATCGGCGACCAGCAGAGCTCGCTAACACATGGCCGGCTGCACCACCAGGCTGGTGGGTTGCTGTCCTATTTGAGTGCGGTACGCGCCGGACGGGAAGACCTGTCCAGCCCAAATCTCAGCAATCAGAACTCGCGCGATGTCCGACGACGCAATCGCGTTCCCGGCAAGGAAACGGTCGTAATAGTGGAGGAACTTCTTGTCGTTCAGGATATCGAGCTCGGCCAGTCTACTCCCCCGGAATCTTCGCCGGATTACCGGGACAAGTTCACGCCTCAGCCAGAGTTCTTCGGGCACCAGAAAGCCTTGCTTATCGCGCCGCCAGCGAAGCGCAGCAGGCATTTCGGGGAGCGCGGCACGCAGAATGTACTTGGTCCACCCCTTGTGGATCTTCAGTTCCGTGGGCAGGTTCACGACAAAGTTGACCAATCGGTGGTCTAGAAACGGGTGCCGAACCTCGAGTGAATGGGCGCCAGAATTACGGTCTTCGTAGTGAGTTAACGCGGGCACCGAGTAGTGGCATATGTCGGCGATCTGTCGCGACCGAATGTCGCCGCATTGCCAGACGGGTGCCCGCCGGCTGTCGCGCAGCATCGTTTGCCAGATGCCCCTCCGATTGTGCTGCAGATACCGGCGCGCATGGGACATTCGGAATTGCGTCACGGCAGTGCGGTGCAGAGCGCTCCCGGCAAGGAGTTCCATGGCATCGAGATATTTCCCCGCTTTGAGCAAAAGCTGGACGTGGAAGAAAAAGAACTTGAGATATCCCAGCAATGTTTCGTCTCCACCCTGCCCGCTTAGCAGGACGGTGACATCGCTGTCGTTCTTGATCGCCGCGAAAAGTTGGTACTGCGCGATAACGCTGAACTCGGCAACCGGTTCATCGCTGTAGTACAGCACCTGTTCGAGGCAATCCAGAACGTCGCCCACGCGAAACGTGACTTTGCGATTCGGGACTCCAGCTTGGCACATAACGTCAATAAAGCGCCGTTCATCGTAGCCCTCGTGCTCGGAAACGATCGAATAGGTTTGCAACTGTTCTCCGCCAACTTGTCTCACGGCAGTGGTTACGGCCGAAGAGTCCAGCCCCCCGCTGAGCAGGACCCCGACTTTGACGTCACTCCTGAGGCGGATGCGGACACTGTCAAAGAAGAGGGCCCGAAATTCTTCAACGAGATCTTTCGAGGAAACGGAAGTCGAGCCCGCCGATTCGAAGTGCCAGTACTTTCTTTCTTCGATCGTGCCTGAGATCGTGCCGGAGTCCAGCGAAACGATCACGTTTGTGCCTGGCGGAACCCGGGTAATCCCGCGGAAGAATGTCTCGACATCATGATCGAGTAAGCCTTGCGCCAGGTATGCTGTCATCGAGTCGGCATTGAGTTCGAGCGAGGGCAGGAGCGGCAATAGTTGCTTGATCTCGCTGCCGAAATAAAGTTCGTCATCCGACTTGAAGAGATACAGCGGCTTGATCGAAAAACGATCCCGGCTCAGGACGACCTTACGTGCGCGGGTATCCACGATAGCAAATGCCCACATGCCATTCAAGCGATCGAATCCGCTCTCGCCATATTCGGCGTAAACATGCAGGATGACCTCGGTGTCAGTTCCAGTACTGAATGTGTGCCCACGAGATTCGAGTTCGCGCCGCAGTTCGAGGTAATTGAAAATCTCGCCGTTGTAAGTGATCCAGCATCCCTTTCCGTCTGACATCGGCATATGTCCGGACGAAGACAGGTCAATGATGGACAACCTGCGGTTGCCGAGGAATACGTCGAATAGCCGTTCGCGCCGCGAGTCAACCGGTTTGAGCGTGAGAGGAAGGTGACCGCAGTCGTCGGGGCCGCGGTACGCTACCAGGTTGGTAAGCGCGACGAAACGGTCACAATCCGGCCCGTCAAAGAATCCGGTTCTGTTAATCGCTCCAAAAATTCCGCACACTGCGTGCCTCTTTTTACAGGATGTTTGTGTGGTGCGTGATGAGGTGACTGGCTGCCATTACTGGCTTTCGGGTTTGCTACGAGACCGGGAGGCCGCAAAGCGTCTCGTGTGCAGTAGTAGTCGATCGGGGAGAGAAGCTGACGGAGTGATGTTCGCACGCGCGGGCCTCTGCGTCTGCAATAGAGTTCTCTCTTGCGGTTGATTCACTGATGCAGGATCTCAATTTGATTGCCAAGTCTCGAACGAACGGTTCTTCGACAAGTTGCGCGGGATAAGAAGGCACACAGAAGACTTCCAAGCCGCCAGTAACCAATTCATCCCAGTCCATTTCAGGCCGGTTATATCGGGCATATTGCCGCGCGGGACGGACGTGTAGAATTCGCCCCGAGTACACCTTCGGAACATAAGCGCAGGCGGCACGTCTATTACATTCAGCGAGTCCCGATTCATTAGAGAGCTCGTGAAATCTCGCTTGCAACGAACTCAGCCTATTCCTTGAACTGGTCGAAAAGAAGTGACGGCAACTGAACCACAATTTCTGAATATTAAAATAACAGTTATGGAGAAATGTTTGCTTCATCATTCTCCAGTTATAGGTATCTAACAACGCTAACAAATCCACCCTTTGCCCCTGGCCACTGAGTTGCTGAGCTATCTCAAAGGCTATAGTTCCACCCATGCAGTATCCCGCCAGGAAGTAAGGGCCATCTGGCTGAATGACTTGCATCTCCTTAATATAGCGAGCTGCCATGTCTTCGATTCGAGTTAGAGGCGCTTGCGTGCCGTCCAGCCCTTGCGGCTGTAATCCACAGATCGGCTGATCCGCGCCTAAGTATCGCGCCAGGCTGCGATACATTAGTAAGTGTCCCGATTCGCCGTGGATGCAGAAGAGCGGTGGACGGTCCCCGCCGGGCTGAATTGTCACCAGGGAGTGCCGTGCGTCCGGCGAGCCAGGCAGGTGAATGACTTTGGCTAGTTCCTTTATTGTCGGAGCCTGGACTAACGTAACCAAAGGAATCCTCAGCTTGAAGTCTTCCTCGATCTGCGCAAACAAGCGCGCAGCAAGGAGAGAGGTTCCGCCCAACTCAAAGAAATCGTCCTCGATACCGACAGGCCGTTTGTCGAGAACCGCTTCCCAGAGCTTAACCAGTCGCGATTCGATGCTGTCTCGCGGTCCCAAGTAGGCGTGAGGTGCGTGTTCTAACCGCTGATGGTTACGGCTTTCCATTTGCAGCATCGCAATTCCGAGTTCGCCGACCTGCGCTTCCGGGTTATTCGACATGATACCCAGCACAGTGCCATAGTCCGCCAATATCTGGCGTATAGTATCTGGCTCAAACAAGTCTGAGTTGTATTGTATGTCGATCTCGAGTGTCTCCTCGAGCTTCAGCCATACGATTAAGTCGAATGCCGTTGTTCCAACATCAAACGGAAGCGGCCGTACATCCAGCCCAGGAAAGCTCCATTTCTCTTTTGGAGCCTCAGTTAGGACCAGGAGCGCCTGGAACAGGTTATTTCGACTGGCGTCAGAATCAGTTTCTAGTTGTTCTACCACACTCCCAAATGGCAAATCCTGATACGAGTAGGCAGTAAGGGCTGTTTGGCGAACCTGACGAAGGACCGCACGAAGCGTTGAGTTATCTGCCAGACGCGTGCGAAAAATCACATGATTGCTGAAATGACCGACCATCCTCTCATCTTGAGAGGACTGCCGATTTGCAACACAGGATGCAACTCCTATGTCGGTTTGGCCAGAGTAGCGGCACAAGAGGCATTGGAATGCCGCGAGAAGCACCATGAATGGACTAACTTTTTCTTTCGGGCTCAAGGCCCTCAGGGAATCCGTCAAGCTCCGATCCAGAGTCAGGCGTTCGTGCGCTCCGTGATACGTCTGACTCTGCGGTTGGGGATGGTCCGGAGGCACATAGTGGAAGCCGTCTCTGCCGGCCAGCTGCTCCTTCCAGAAGGCAATATATTCCGATTCCTTCTGCTCGAACCGCTTCTGCTGCCGTCGCACGAAGTCTCCGTACTGACAAGAAACCTCGGCGAGAGGAGAAGGTTGTCCGGCTGAAAAAGCCCCATAAGTGACAGAGAGTTCCCGCAGCAGAATTGCCATCGACCAGTTATCGGAGACGATGTGATGGGTGGTCAGCAGCAGTAAGTGATCTTCAGGCCCGAGACGCCACAACTTGGCCCGCAACAAGGGTCCCTGACTCAAGTCAAACGGTCGATTGGCGTCTGCTACGGCAAAGCGCAGTGCCTCTGCTTCCCGCGTAGACTCGCATACGTTGCTCAGATCCACAACCGGCAATGGCAGAGATTGCGGCGGCAGTACGATCTGGATGAGGCGGCCCTCCATAATGCGAAACACTGACCGGAGAGGCTGGTGCCGCCGCACAATTTCCTGGAGACTCCGTTCCAGTGGACTCCGGTCTGAAAGACCACGCATCCGCAGCGCCAGCGGATAGTTGTAGGCGGAGTTTTCCGGGTGCCGGGGATTCTGAACCCATAACATTTGCTGGAAGTACCATTTCGGTGCAGGAAAGGAGTCCTCTGCGGTTAGACCGAGGTTAGTTTGTAGAGGTTCGGTCATTGGCCTATGCCTGCATTTCCACTTGATCGTGAGCTGCCAACGCCGCAGAACTCACCAGCACCTTCTGCATTGCCTGATACAGATCATGAAATGAAACAGGGTAAGGGTGATAGAGCGTATAGATCTCTTTGGCCGCGAGCGCATGCCGTAGTGCGTCGCGAAGCAAGTTGTGCACCTTCTCTAGAAATTCATTTCGCATTCCGGGGAATGCGAACTTGAACGCGCGATAGTGAGACATGAGCGCTGTGAGTTCAAACTCCATGGCGCACGCCAGTTGATCAGCTGCCCTGGCGGGCGCGGCAGGTTCGATCAAAATACGGTCGTCGGAGTGCACCATCCCAATAAAGATCTTGTCGGGATGTCCGGTAAGGCGGCCGCAGCGGTCACCAAAGATCGCTTTGGGTTCAACCCGGAAATTGAGTTGCCGGCGGAGCGCAGGCATGCCCTCGCGCAGAAGCTTCAATGGCCCGAAACTGGCCAACCCTTTCGGCATGACCCGTTGCATGGCATCCAGAAAACGAATAAGGCGAAATGTTCCAGCGTTGCCCCCAATGTTTTGCCAGTAAGAAAGCTCGCGGCGCTGCCATTCCCACATGCGAAAGGTGCCAGGCAATCCATACATTGTGTTTCCATCGCAGCTGAGGAGCACCCACTCCCCGCCTACGTACGAGGCTCCGTGCTGAGAGAATGCCAGCAGCGCTTCACTTTTTCCGCTCTTCACCCAGCCCGTTACAAGCACGCCTGTGCCTTCGCGCACGAAGGCTGACGCGTGGATCGGCACACAGCGATGCTTTTTGAGAGCAGTGAGATTAATGATTGAAATCAGAAGAGGGATCCATCCCACGCGGCGCTCACAGAAGATTTCACAGTCCGAACCAATCTGCTCGAAAGGGATGCTTATTTTGCCTTCACCGTCTCCTTCGGGGAACACGATGAAGCCTGCTTGCGAAGATGCGGTCTTGCCCAAGTCCACGTAATGCAGCGTCCCAGTGGGAAGGCGATCCACATAGCGGACCACGATGTCAGGATGCCGTAGCACGCGCGAGGAAGGCGGTCCGATTTGGGCGCTCACCGCTGTAACGTTGGCCGGGGAAGGTGCAACCAGGCGCACGCCCACCAGTCCATGGATATCGAAATCCACCGTATTGCCGGAATCAGTTTTTACTTCGCAGGTTTGTAGGAAAGGCGACGTCATTCGGGGCTACGCTTTCCCCGCCAGCACCAGGCATGCACGGAGCCAACTCGGCATCTTCGAGATCTCGTGATACCAGACTTGGGATGCGCCAAAGGCCCGAAAAAATCTTTCCACGGCGGGAATCTGGGAACCTTCGAAATCGAAGACGGCTGAACGACCGGAAGCGAACTGCATCATTTTCCACAAGAGCAGAGCGGTTGCGCCGCTGGTTCGCAGCGTGGGATCGCCCCCTCCGGCCAGGTAGTAGGCTCTCTTTCGGTCCCACACGAGCATCGCGGCGGCATGGACTCTTCCGCTGGCGTCACGAGCGGCGAAGCACTCTCCTGCGTCGTTCTGTTGGGCGGCCTGGTGAACGAGGCGCAAAAGATCAGTGTTCGCGGGAGACTGAAGACCCTGGCGGCCATACGTTTTCGCCAAGCTCTGGGCCACGATTTCGGAGTCGCAACGCCCTACAACGATTCCCCGCTTTTCGGCCTTTCTTATCTCACGACGCTGGTTCTCTCGCATCTCAGCCCACACGCGATCGAGGTCGCACAAATATTCGATCGCGTATGTGACCCGGGAGACCTGGCGGAAGCCTTGCCAGTGGAATGGTAGGAAGTTGATGATTGCGGGGTGAAAACGCTGCAAGAAAATCTGTTCCCCGGCGAGGCGGTGAGCAAAGATTGTAAGAATCTCCAGCTGCCGGGTTATCTGATGCACAGGTTTGCCTTCTATCGGTTCGATCACTACGCCCCACGTTTGGGTCAGACTCGGCATCGCGCAAAACTTGACGCCCAGTCGCTTCTTGAAAAACAGGGGAATGCCCGCGATAAGTCGGCTATGATCGAAATATCCCAGAACACGGATATCCGGGGCGGCCACATTCAGCCACCAGGAACGACAGAACAGCGAGCCCTGAGGCGAAGCTTCTACGAGTTCGTCCCATTGCCGGTATTCCTCGGCCGCCAAATAGCGCAGCCCGTGACCCTGCTCTGCGGGTGTTGAGTTCCCGGGTTTTTCGACGGGGATAGGGCCTCGAATCTCGATTTCGCTGGACCCTGAATTGCAGGAATCGAGAACCTGTTTCACGGAAGGGGACTCCGCGTTTGGGAATCACGTACAAGAGCCTGAACATCGCCTTGTGTTAACAATCGCCAACCGCGGAGTATCAGGTCGCGAAGGGGCGTCCACCAGTCCAGCAGAAAAGGCATGGGATCGGTCCAGGAGAACACGGCATCACGTTTGTGTCCCCGCAGCGAGCGCGCCCACTGTCCAAGCTTAAGTTCGCCCTTTCGCCAGTAGTACCATGAGGACACAAGATCCTTCTTGAAGTAAATCCATTTTGCCCCCTGGTATGTCTGTTCTCGGTGGGCTGGAAGTGGGAGACCGGCTAGGTCACAGTACATCGAGTAGATCAGCGGTACTCCGCCAGCTTCGGCAACAGCGGACCGGCCGGTTGGGCGACCGATGTTAGGTTCGATAATGCGGTACTGCCCGGAATGCGCGTCCCGCTTCATTTCCAGATAGCCGAGACCACGCAGGTGTACGCTCGTGAAGAGTTCAACCGTTTGCTTCAGCACAGTGTCATTCCGACATTCCTCGCCAGAAGCACTCACACCGAGGATGGGTGGATTCTGTCGCAGTTTGCGGGCTACAAACGTAATGACGGGCCTCGAGTTTGCGTCGAAGTAGCAATTACAGGAGTACAAGTCGGAGTCCTTGCCCTGGACCCACTCCTGGGCCACGATCGATTCCGCCCAGGAACTGCACCGGTCGTAGGCCGCGAGGAACTCTTGCGAAGAGGACAGAAAATAGGCCTTCGCTCCCGCCGCATTTCTTTCCCAGTTCGGGGTCTTGAACCCCGGTTTCATGATGCAAGGAAATGGAATCTGCTTTGAAGCGGCGAACGCCTCGGCCCGGGTGCGCAAAAAGAACGTAGCCTGCACTGGCAGACCATGTTCTCGCGCAAAGCGAAAGAATCTGGTCTTGTCCATCAACATCTCAAGTGTTTCAGCCTCCGGAAGTGCGATGTGATAATGCTGCTGAAGCACCTCTCTATTGCGCGAAACAAGCAGCACACTGGCGTCAGTGCAAGGATAGAGAACCGCCTTTTGATCGAGCTGCGAGCTTATGCCCTCAAGTGTGGACAACAGTTCGTCCTGACTAATCTTGGTGAACAGAATCGCGTCGCAGGTGTTGGTGTGAGAAAACGGATGGCTTGGATCGCGGGCGATTCCGATGACAGGAACGCCACTCTCCGCCAATATTCGCGCGGTCTGGATACCGGGTAGACAATCCAAGCCGATGATTACGGCGGGGGCGCGCTGGCCTCCTCGCGCCTGATGTGAGGCTGGAGTGGCAGTAGATTTTTTCGTTCTCATAGAGGGCGGGAACTTAGGGGAATAAGATCTCCAGCGATTGGATATGCGGAAACATCTGGCTGGCTGCTTGATGGGACGGGACATGCCAAAACCTGTGGCTGGACGGGCAGATACCTCAACTCCGCGGCCTCAAGCTCAGCGGCATTCTGCAAGCGGAAGATTTCCTTGACGGACACGATGTGTTCCTGGACGGCCGCCACTGATCGAGTCTGGTAGATGATCGAAGCCACACTCTGCATCGCTGCGGTAGAGGCTCGCAAGAGATGATTGGCCCAGATCACGATACTTACCCCAGCGCGATCAAAGACCTCGGCCGGCGTCTGATAGTAGGTGGTCGGGACGATGACTACGGGACAGTTCTCTTTCCATTGACTCATGAATGCCAGTATCTGGTCGGGAGAAGAGAGCTTGCTGTGGACGAGGATGGCATCGGCTCCCGCAGAGCAGTAAGCATGGGCCCGATCCAGGGTTTCGCTGAGACCCAAGCCGAGGATGAAGGCTTCAATTCGGGCGACGACGCAGAAGTCTCTATCCGTTTGCGTATCCTTTGCCGCCTTGATCTTGCCGGCAAATTCCTCGGCATCGGCAAGGAGTTGATGTTTCTCATTGAGGAACGAATTCGTCTTGGGAAACACCTTGTCCTCGATGCACATGGCCGGGATATTGCGCTGCTCAAGCTTGCGCACCAAACGGCGCACATTGTTGAAGTTTCCATATCCAGTGTCAGCATCCAGGAGGATGGGAATGCTGCTGGCATCGCTCATCAGTTCCACGACCTCCAGCACCTGGGTCCAACTGGCTTCATTGCTGTCGCGCACTCCCATGGCTGCGGACAAAGTAAGACCACTGGCCCAGATCCCTTTGAAACCCGCTTCTTCGACCAACTTCGCAGTCAGGCCGTTATGGGCTTCCATCAGAAACTCCAACTTCCCGGAATGCAGAAGGCGCTTGAATTGAGTAGTCTTTTTGGTCATATGCGCACCATTTCATTGGAGAGCGCGCCTGCCGTGAGTCTGATGTCGGGCTCGCAGCGCGCGGCTGTCATAGTTTGATGGACGGATTGTTGAACGAATGCTTCGATGATCTCGACAACACGCACTCCAATCTGTTGCTGCGTCTCGACCGTCGAAGCACCGATGTGAGGAGTGAGGACCACATTCGGCAGTTGTGCCAGCGGGGAAATCTGGCCTTGACCTTCGTGTTCGTGTACGTCGAGCGCAGCGCCGCGCAGCCGGTCGGTAGCCAAGGCGGCATATAGCGCCGTTTCATCCACTACCCCACCTCGGGCAAGATTGATTAAATAACTGCCTTTCTTCATTAGTGAAAGTGCCTTTCCGTTGATGAGATACCGTGTCGAGTCGGTTAGAGGAACATGAACGCTAACGAAATCGGCTTCCGCGAGGACCGTATTAAAGTCTGCGACTGCGATGCCCTTTTGGCGGAGGGTTTGAACAACGGCCGGAGTTGAGTCGGCAATACAACCGATCGGCTCCATGCCAACGGCGGAGGCCAGCACTCCTAGGCGGGAGCCGATGTTGCCCGCCCCCACAATTCCTAGAACTTTGCCGGCGAGCAGATGGCCTTCCAACGTCTCCTTTGCCCATTGGCCGCGTCGCAGCATGGCATCGGCTTGCCGAATGTTGCGGGCGAGCGCAAACATTAAGGCCAGAGCCATTTCTGCGACAGCCTGCGCTGCTGGTTCGGGAATCCTTCGCAGCACGATCCCCCGTTTACGAACGTATTCACAATCCAGATTGTCCAGGCCGCATCCGGCACGCACCAGAAGCTTCAAATCGGGGGCGCAGTCCATGAGTGCCCGGGTAATCTCAACCCCGCTGCGAAAGACCAACACTTCGCGATCATGGACGAGCGAAGCCAGGTCTGCTGTTGGCTGATCGAATGTGCAAATTACATCGTGGCGTTGCTCTAATTGACGGACGGTTGACCGTTCCAAATGACTTGCGATCAGGATTTTCATATGTTTCATGTTGCGGGCAGAGTTTCGACTTGCCCGTGTTAGCCAGCCTCATACCTGGCGGAGACCTGCTGGACGATGATGCCCACGACATCATCCAAGCTGTTGTCTGTCACATTCACTTTCAAGTGGTCGATGTGACAGTAGGCCAGCGCATCCGATATCTTCTCGTCCAGGATGCGCAAGCGTTCAGCTGCGAACTCCTTCTTGCGCTCATAGATTTGCTGGTAGTCGCCAGTGAGCCAGAATGTAAGGTCAACTCGCCGATCGTAAAGACGGAAGAAACAGTTGTTGATTCTGTCTTTCAGCAATGACGGCCTGGTATTGATCTGCTCCAGCGGATGACGATCGTAGATGACGATCCAGCCGAGACATCCAAGGCAGAATCCCAGCCATCGCCGCAACATGCGTTCGCAATGCGCGGCCAACTGCACCACGGGTGAGGGAAAGAACCTTTGCAGCATCGGCAAACATCGAAAATGCGCCGACCCCATAGCGATCACTTTGACGGGACGAGTAAGATGACGGATGGCATCAGCAACACTTGTTTTTCCCGTGCCGTCAACCCCGAGAAGCACAATCTCAAGCCCAGGTTTGCGTCGGACGATTCCCTTCGATTTCATGTGGTGAAGGCTCACCAACTCTCGTTGCAGAGCGGTCGCCGGTCCGGCCATAGCGTTCGTTGCTCTCCTTATTGTTTTTTGGAATACGGGCAATGCAAAATTGATCAGGCAATCTCGTTGAGCGGGGCCGAATCTCGCGGCGAGCGCAATGACGAAACAGTCCAGCGCGCACGCTTAACGTAATCAAGCAATTGCGAGCCTGTCAGCCAGATACCTAACAGAGCGGTTCCGCCCCACGCGAGGAATATCAGTCCCAATGCCATGAGATCGTCCTTGCGGCTGCCACGCAGCGGAATGACCTGGGCCGCGCCCCACGCTGCCAGTCCGGCAATGCTGGCAACTACCATAACCTTTCCGATTTCACGCCAATGGAGTTCAGTCAAGCGGACTAGATGGCGCCGGTGTAGCAACACAGCGAGAACCGTTGTGTCCAGTACGATGGCGAAATCTGACGCGATCACCAGCCCAACTATCGAAAACATCCTGAACATTACCGCGTAGATCGGGAACGCGATGATGGTGACAATGGTCGACGCAACCATCGGTGTCAGCGAGTTTCCGGCCGCAAAGAATGCGCGGGCGTAAAGCACCTCTATTGCCCAAAACCCTAGTGCGAGAGAGAAACAGAGCAGGTATACGGCAGTTTGTTGCGAATCGGAGAACTGGAATCGGCCACGACGATAAACCAGATCGACGACCGGAAGCGCCGCAGCCATGAACCACGCTGTGCACAAAAGTGAGAGCGTGAAGATTCCAGTTACCGCCTTGTTTACGGTAGCTCCGAACTCCTTGCCCCGCCTTTCACCGAACAGACGCGCAAAAAATGGTAAGGACGCTTGCCCGGCTGTCTGGCCGAGGATTCCCAGCGGAACGGTGAAAAGCTGTCTGGCGTAGTAGAGGCGCGAGATGTCTCCCGGACTGCCGGAGGCGAAATATCGCTGGTACAAGGAGTCAGCCATCAAGATGCTAATGCCGAGCCCCAATGGAACGGAAAGACGAACCCACTCGCGGAAGGCAGGATTATGAATGTCGAATGACAGACGAAAGTGGTAACCGGAGCGGCCAGCACTAATGGCATTAAGAAAAAAATGACCGATGAACAATCCAGCCACCACGCCGAATGCCAGTGAAGTGATGCCGAAGCGTCGCGCGGCCAGTACGCCCGACAGAATGATACAGACGTTATAGAGAAGAGGTACGGTGGACGGGACCAGAAACCAGCGACGCGATAGGAGCACCGCGGCGTATACTCCGCCAAAATAATAAAAGATTTTTCCGGGCAGTAAAATCCGCGTGATCCTCGTGCAAAGCTCGAGCTGCGCCGGCGTGAAGTGGGGGAACATGTACGGCTCGATCTTCGACGCTGTCAGTTCGAGAACCGTGATACCCAGGGCCAGGATGATGAATATCACGGTCATCATCACGTTTATGCCCTGCTGTGCCACCTCCTCACGGTTTTCGGCACGATAGCGCGCCAGGATAGATGTGACCGTGATACCAACCGATCCCGCTGCGAGCATGCATGAAAACGTGTCTGGAAGAGTGAAGGCGGCGACATACGCATCTGTGTTTGCACCTGCACCGAACACGGAGGCGATATATGCTTCGCGCACATAGCCAAGCAGTCGCGAGACACACAAAGCCGACACCAGCAGCATGGCTGCCGAAATTGGCGTGTGCTCACGCGAAGGCCGTAGCAGTCCTGCGATCCGGGACCATCGAGTCTTTGGAGCCGCGGGGAATGCGGTAAGGTTAGTGGCTACTGACATGATTCGGCGAAAACCGAAAAAAACGTGGGGATCAG
>Ga0210406_10002322_pt1 | contig 21926 bp, 17 predicted proteins | sample IncBWC30MmetaG_FD_155454 | JGI IMG/M metagenome (GOLD analysis project Ga0210406, IMG submission 155454) | Forest soil microbial communities from Barre Woods Harvard Forest LTER site, Petersham, Massachusetts, United States - Inc-BW-C-30-M | ecosystem: Environmental > Terrestrial > Soil >...
GCCGGCCTCGAGACGGTGCTGTTCCTGTCGCCGCCGACGCCGGAACGGCTGCGCGCCTTCGCCGGCGCACGCGTGATCGGAATTGCCGGCGTTGCCCGGGCCCAGAGCCCGCAATGGATGGATGAAAACCTCCCGCCGATTTTCGATCTGCTTGCGGCGACCGGCGCGCCAATCGTTCATTACAAGGTGTGCTCGACGTTCGACTCGGCGCCGCACATTGGTTCGATCGGCCGCGCGATCGAGATCGCGGCACGGCGGTTCGACGGCTGGACACCGATGATCGTGGCTGATCCGGGCATGGGCCGCTATCAGGCATCGGGAAATCTGTTCGCGGCGGTGCGTGGCGCTGTGCACCGGTTGGATCGTCATCCGACCATGTCACGCCATCCCGTCACGCCGATGGACGAAGCGGATCTCGGCCGTCATCTTGCGCGCCAGACGAACTGCAAGATCGGCCTCGTCGATTTCGTCGCGATGAAGCGCGGTGAGGCCGACATACGGCTGGCGCAAGAACTTGCGGCTGGGGCGCAGATCGTATCGATCGACGTTCTCGACCAGGAGACGCTGGTCGAAGCGGGGCGTCTCGTATGGGAGCGCCATGGTCGCGCGCAGCCTCTCTTTGGCGTCGGCTCGCAAGGATTCGAGGCGGCGCTCGTCGCCTATTGGCAGCACGCCGCGCTGGTTCCGGCGGCGGGGTCCGCGTTCCGTGCCAGGCCGGCTGATCGGATTGCCTGCGTGTCGGGGTCGGTCTCTCCCGTCACCGCTGCGCAGATCGCTCATGCGCGTGAGAATGGCTTCGCGACAATCGCGCTCGATGCCGCCCGCGCGGTCGATGCGGCGGCGTGGAGCAAGGAGGTCGGGCGCGCCGTCGATAGCGCATTGGCCGTGCTCGGCGCGGGAAGAGATGCGCTCGTGTACAGCGCCGCAGGACCTGACGATCCGGCCGTGGCTTCATTGAAGGCGGCGATTGCATCGACCGGCGCTTCGCCCGAAGTCGTGAACGAGCGCATCGGTACAAGCCTCGGAACGATCCTCGACCGGATTCTGACGGCGTCCGGTTTGACGCGCGCCGTTATTTCGGGCGGCGACACGTCGGGCCGCGCCGCGATGATGCTGGGTATCGACGCGCTGACTGCGATTGCTCCGCTCGCGCCCGGCGCTCCCCTTTGTCGCGCCCATGCCGCGCGACCCGATCGCGACGGATTGGAGATTGCGCTGAAAGGCGGACAGGTCGGGCTTGCGGATTTTTTCGTCGCCGCCAAACGCGGCGGAAGCGCCTGACGAAACCATCGATTTGCTGGAGGAAGAGATGACCAAGCTCTCACGTCGCCATTTCACTGCATTGGCCGGTCTCGCTACGGCCGGCGCAGCGGTTCCGCTGCGCTATGCGAGGGCCGCGGAGTTCTCTTTCAAGCTTGGCACCAACGTGCCGGAGACGCACCCGCTGAACGTCTACGCTCGCAAGGCGGCGGAGCAGATCAAGCAGCAGACCGACGGCAAATTCGAACTGAAGATCTTCGCCAACAACCAACTTGGCGGCGATTCAGACATGTTCTCGCAGCTCCGCTCCGGGGCTCTTGAATGTTTCACTCTGTCCGGCGTCAACGTGTTGTCGACGCTGATTCCGTCGGCGGCGATCTGGGGAGTGGGCTTTGCCTGGAAGGACTATCCAACGTTATGGAGCGCGCTCGACGGCAAGTTTGGTGCGCATCTGCGATCGCAGATCGACAAGGCCGGCCTCGTGGTTCTCGACAAGATCTGGGATAACGGCTTCCGGCAGGTGACGACCAGCGTCCGACCGATCGTCACCCCTGCCGATTTCCAGGGTCTGAAGATACGCGTCCCCGTCAGCGCCTTGTGGACGTCGCTGTTCAAATCGCTCGGGGCCTCTCCGACCGGGATCAATTTCGCCGAAGTCTATTCGGCGCTGCAGACCAAGGTCGTCGATGGCCAGGAGAACCCGCCGGCGATCATCTCCGCCGCAAAGCTTTACGAAGTGCAGAAATACTGCTCGCTGACCAACCATATGTGGGACGGCTGGTGGTTCCTCATCAACCGCCGGGTATGGTCGGGTGTTCCGGCCGATCTGCGCGACAAGGTAGCGGCAATCATCAACGAGCAGGCGCTGGCGCAGCGCGAGGAAATCGCAAAGCAGAACACGTCGCTCAAGGGCGACCTCGCTGCCAAGGGTCTCATCTTCAACGACGTCGATCCTGCACCATTCCGCGAGGCGCTGAGCAAGTCCGGATTCTATGCTGAATGGAAGGGGAAGTTCGGCGAACAGGCGTGGGCTCTTCTCGAAGAATCCACCGGCAAGCTGGCGTGACGCGACCATGCTGAACATGACCAGCCATTTCGCAGATCTCGACGGTGCGGCGGCTTGACCTGACCCATGGCGCTCCCGCCGTCACTTCGACATCTCGACCTTGCGCATCGGCCTGGTCGGTGCCGGCTCATCGACGTCGCCCGTCATGCCCGGCTTGCGAAATTCCTTTGTGAGCCAATCGACCAGTGCCTTCGTTTCCGGCCGAGCGCGCAAGTGCGGCGCAATCCAGAGCACGATCTTGAAGGGGCCCGCGACAAAGCCAAGCGGTGCCACGAGCTTGCCGGAACGAAGGTCGTCCAATACGAGAATCTTCGGCACCATCGCGACGCCCAGACCGCAAGCCGCGGCTTGGATCAGCAGGTAGAAATGATCGTAGGTCTTTTTCGGCTGCAATTCGCGGGATCGGCCGGACACCTTGATCCAGTGAGCCCAGCCGGCTGGACGTGTCTTGGTCGTCAGCAGCATGCATCGATCGAGATCGCCGGGCATGGCGAAGTGTTTCCTGGCGTATTCCGGTGAGCATACCGGACCGATCCATTCGTCGACCATGTCCTTGATGATCACGTCTTTCGGGGGTTCGATCATGCTGTTTCGTATCGCGACGCTGATCTCGTCGCGGACGAAGTCGATGCGGTCATAGTTCATGTTGAACCGCAACTCGATGTCTGGGTAGGTTTCGTGAAACGTGCCGATGCGGGGAATGAGCCACGACATCATGATGGTCGACGAGCACGAAAGTGTCAGGGGGCCGGGCTGAAGCTGCTCGATGCTCGAGGTGATCAGCGCAAAGGCGCTTGAGAGGTCGGTGGCAAGACGCGCGCCTTCGGGGGTCGCCTGGACTGAGCGCGCGCCGCGCAGCAAGAGCGGAATCCCGAACATCTCTTCGAGGCTCTTGATATGCCGGCTCACGGCGCCATGGGTGACCGACAATTCATCGGCGGCCGCCGTCATGCTGGAAAGACGGACGGTCGCCTCGAAGGCTCGTAACGCGTTCAGAGATGGAAGCTTTGCTCCCACGGCGCTCCTCGCTTGCGCAGCTGTGATTTTTTCTCACAGTAGCGCCAGAGGTGTAGCCTGCGTCAAGAGTTATCAGGCGGCCACCTTCAGCAAAGGTTCGCCGGCGATCTACGGTGATGCATCAGATCACGCGCAGGTGCGGGGGTGTGTTATAGTAGGCGTCCAGCTCGGCGTTGCGATCGAGGTCCGACCAGTCATGCTCGTCCTGGCGAGCGAACGCCGGCGCCGCTCGGAGCTGGCGGTCCGTGACCTCGGTGCGATACGCGTGGAGACCAACGTCGTACTGCAGCTTTCCCCAAGGCACCGCGTGGAACTCGTCCTCGGCGCCGAGTGAGATCACGACATAGGCGACGCGTCCGCTCGTCTTCTCGATGATGAGGCGCTTGATGGTCCCCAGGGACTTGCCCGCAGAATCGTGGATGGCCGTCCCTTCGACCCGGTCGCTCTCGATGAAGGCCCGTGACGGCCTGGTGGAGTCCGCTCTATCGCTCATGTTGGCGCTCTTTCGTGCGGATGAATGTCCGAAAAGAATGCTCGTCTGATGCCGCCGAGTCGAGAGCGGACTTGTTTCCGGCAATCCGCTTTCATGGCGGCCGTACGTTTTTCATGCTCGGCGCGACACGGCTGGGCTGCGTTGCCCCGATGCGAGAAAAGCCCTGCGGGCATTGGAGCCGCGCGGGGCGGAGGAGAAGTGCCATGGATGACGCCGGTATCCAGGCGCCCGCAGATCTTACTTGGTGATGCCGCCGCCATCCAGGGGCAGGACCCGCGCATCCGTGCACAGCGGTTCGCGCAGATTCGCCGGGGCGATCCGATTTATCGCCGCGTTGTTCAAGGATGCGCAATCAGGAGCGGGTGCAGGTTTTCGCCGCCCGCCATTCGCGGATTCGATGGCTCGACGTGCTCGCGCAGCTCTCGCTTCCGGACGAGCGAGCGCGCAACAACAAAGGCGTCCTTCAGGCTTCCAGCTTCCCGGAGTGCAACGTTGAAGAAGGCATCGCCGAAATAGGTCCATTTGGCCTTGTCCCGGCAGCCGAACGACGGATGCTCGGCGTCGGCTGCCGTGATCACCAGAGTATCGGGGTTCGCGAGACGAGGGGCGAAGACCCCGGAATAGCAGGCGGAGATGACCACCACCTTATGCCGCACGCCCGTCCGCGCCAGCATGTCGGCGAGAGCAGACGGCGTGAGCATCTGGCTCAGCCGTCCCGCTTTGACGGCAAGGCCCGCACGGGAGCCGTGCGAGGTGAGGATCAAAAACAGCACGTCGTTCTCGGCGTCGATTCCCTTGGCTGCGTTTCGCAATGACATGGCCAAGCCTTCGATCGTCGCACCGCCGCCTTTCTTCGAATTGTATTGCACGTCGACCGGGCCGCTTCCGAAACGGCTCGCCACGACCTCCGCCGCGCCGGCCGCTTCGCGTCTGAACACGCCTTGGTCGCCGAACAGGCCGAAGGACACCACGCTCACTTTCCGCGTATTCTCAACGGCGTGCACTGTCGAAACCGGCGGCGCAACTGTCAAAACTAGAGCAATGAGCAGCGCGCCGAGCCGGTTGATACAAGACCATGACGTCATGACGAACCTCGCTTTGTCATCGCCACCATATCACGGCAAGGCCAACGAAATCGTGGGCTTACGGGCGATCGACCAGCACGTCGTATGATATGCAGGCAGACTTGCTTCGCTCTTCTGCTTCTGTCTTTTGCGATCCGTCGGCGAATTATGACACCCATGTCACTTTCTGACATGGGCAGTGCCTCTCACTTGATTTCTGACCACATCTCTCGTTCAATCAGAGGTCGCGAGGGGATCAGAATGATCCCTCCCAGGGCGATCGCTGCGCATTCTTCGTGGAATCGAGACGTCAATGCCGTTGGGCACCTCAAGGCCCTGTATCTCTGCAAAACACTGCTAGTCCGGAAGCTTTGAGTTCCATCCAAGACACTCGTGCGGTTGGAAAGCTGTCGTGATCCCACTTCCCGGCATCACAAGCCGAGGTTGCATTCTCCGTAGACGCGAGAGGCATGTCTGATCAGGAGGCGATGATCTCACGCCGCGGGCAGGCGCGACTCCACCGGCGCCGAGCAAGGCTGAAAAATCGACGATCTGCAGGAGGCAGCAAATGAGTTCAAATTTGTCCTTGATTGACCATGTTCACGAGGCTGAACATCATCGTCACCACGAGCAAGAGGAGACATCCTTTGCGCAGACCAATCTGGTCTCGGATGGCTCTGTTCCTGCGATGCTATTCGATCCAAATCTGATCAACCCATGGGGCATAGCTCACAGCGCGACCAGCCCGTTCTGGGTCTCGGACAATGGCATGGGCGTGACGACGGTCTATACCGGTGCTGGAGCCAAGGTGAACGTCGGTGGGCTTGATGCAATCACGATCGCGGCGCCCCCTGGGCAGACCTCGCCGGCCAGCCCGACCGGAGACGTGTTCAATATTGCGGGAAGCGGGTTCAACATCACCAGCGGCGGTCACACAGAATCCTCAGTCTTCATTTTCGCAACCGAGGACGGCACCATTTCCGGCTGGAATCCGAGCGTGGACCCCGCCAGCTCCGTCCTGGCCGTCGATAACTCGCAGGGCGGTGCCGGAGCCGTCTACAAGGGTCTGGCAATTGCACAGACCGAAGATGGGACCATGCTCTACGCGGCAAACTTCCGGAATGGCACCGTCGATGTCTTCAACGACGACTTCAAGCAGGTGAATAGCTTCACCGATCATCACTTGCCGGCCGGCTATGCGCCTTTCAACGTGCAGGTTCTTGATGGCCACCTGTTCGTCACGTTCGCGTTGCAGAATGACGCCAAACACGATGACGTTGCCGGTGTCGGCCATGGTTTCGTGGACGAGTTCGACTTGGAGGGGCATTTGCTGCAGAGGGTGGCCTCCGGCGGCGTGCTCAATTCTCCCTGGGGACTCGCGATCGCGCCCCCCGGCTTTGGGGAGTTCGCCAACGATCTTCTCGTCGGCAATTTCGGCGACGGGACGATCAATGTCTTCAATCCGAAGACCGATCATTTCCTCGGCAAGTTGGAAGACGCCAGCGGTGCCCCGATCACCATCGGCGATCTCTGGGCACTTGTTCCGGGTACTGGCAGTGCCGGCAGCGACCCGAACAAGATCTATTTTACGGCAGGCGTGCAGAACGAGGCGCACGGTCTCTTCGGCAGCTTGTCGGCAATTCCGGAATCCGACAAGTCGGCCATGTCGGTGACACCAGCACATTCCATGCAGGGGTAACGGCCGGGCCGCGAATACCGTGACTTTGCGAATGCCGTGCCTTCGGAAGGGTCGATGATACATTCGGCCCTTCCAGCCTGGTGCGCCATACGTCATGGCGGCGGCGCGGCATCTCGTATTCAGAACCTCTGCTGTGTTCTCTCGGATGTTCTCCAAAGGAGGCGCCGTCGTGAACATGACGATCGGACAGCGTCTCGGCTCGCTCAGCCAGCGCGAGCCCGCATTCCCGGCTTATGCCGGAGGCGCGCGCGAAACGAGCGGTGAGATGATCCAGCCGCGGGTGCGGGCAGTCATGGTTGCGGCCAGGTTCCACGGCGTAGAGTTGGATCCAGGCGAAATCGTCTCGACAGGTGCGCAGCACTCGCCCTCCGGCGCCTCGCTCACCGAATGGGCGCGGAGCGCCGGCCTGTGGGCGCGAGCGGTGAGATTGCGTTGGCGCCAGCTTATGCAACTCGCGGACGCCGGACCGGTGGTGCTGCTGCTCACGGACGGGAGCGCGACCCTGATGATGGGCGCGGACGCCGAGCGCAATGTCGTTTTCCTTCGGGACCCTCGCGCGCTCGCAAGTGAAATCGCCCTCGCGGTGGATGAGCTGCGCCTGGAGCGGGTCTGGTCGGGCGAGGCGGTGCTGCTGCGTGCTCAGCGCGGGCAAATGGAGACGGACGCCCCGTTCACACTCGGCTTTGTATCGGGCCTCGTGCTGCGCGAGAAGCGGTCGCTCCGCGACATCGGGCTTGCTTCGCTGACGCTGAGCTTTCTGACGATCTTTCCGCCGCTGTTGGTGATGACGGTGGTCGACAAGGTGCTGACGCACCATAGTTACTCGACACTTGTGCTCCTCGCCACCATCCTTGCGATCGCAACCCTCTATGAAGCGGTCCTTGGCTATGCGCGCCGGCTGATCGTGATGGTCGTCGGCGTGCGGCTGGATGCAAAGCTGAACTTGCACGTCTTCAACCGTCTGCTACGGCTGCCACTCGACTATTTCGAGCGGCATCCGGCCGGCGAGACCATGCACAAGATCGCGCAGGTCTACAAGGTCCGTGAGTTTTTGACGGGAAAGCTGTTGGCGACGTTCCTCGACATGATCACGCTGGCTGTGCTGCTGCCGTTCCTGTTCTATCTCAATTCCTTTCTCGCCTCTGTCGTTCTCGCCTGTTCCGTTCTCATCGTGCTGGTCGTGTTGGCCTATCTGCGTCCGTTGCAGCGCGCGTTTGCCAAGGTCGTTGCCGCCGAGGCCGAAAAGGCCGCGGCACTGGGCGAGACGATCTTCGGGGTCAAGACGGTGAAATCTCTTGCCCTCGAACCGCAGCGCAGGATGCTGTGGGACACGCGCGTCGCCGAGGCTGGAAAGCGGCGGCTGGCTTTCGGGACACTGGCAAACTGGCCGCAGACGATCGTCAATCCGATCGAGCGATTCATGTCGATCGGTATCGTGCTGATCGGTGCCTATATCGCGATCACCGATAAATCCGGCTATGCCGTCGGAGCGCTGTTCGCCTTCATGATGCTCAGCATGCGCGTCGCGCAGCCGCTCGCCAACTTGGCGCGCCTGATCGAGAATTACGAGGAGGTCGGAGCTGCGATCAGCGAGGCCGCATCGGTGCTGAACCGTCCGCTGGAATACGATGCTCTCTCCCGCGGACTGCGTCCGCAATTGTCCGGCGCGATCACCTTCGAAGACGTAAGCTTCACCTATGGCAACACGAAAATTCCCGCGCTCGACCGCGTCACATTCGCGGTGCCCGCGGGCACGATGCTTGGCATCGTGGGGCGCAGCGGGTCCGGAAAGTCGACGTTGACGCGGCTCTTGCAAGGGATCAACCGGGACTATAGCGGTTTTGTAAGAATCGATGGCAACGATGTGCGCGAGATCAATCTGCGTCATCTGCGCCAGAGTTTTGGCGTGGTGCTCCAGGAGAACTTCCTGTTCCGCGGCTCGATCTGCGACAACATCATCGCGGGCCGCCCTGGGCTGACGCTGAACGACGCCGTGCGCGCGGCGCGCCTCGCCGGTGCCGAGGAATTCATCGAGCGGCTGCCAAATGGTTACGAGACGCTCGTCGAGGAAGGGTCACCGAACCTCTCGGGTGGACAGCGGCAGCGGCTGGCGATCGCACGCGCCCTGATCACTGATCCGCGCATCCTGATCCTCGACGAGGCCATGAGCGCGCTCGATCCGGAGAGCGAGGCCGTCTTGAATGCCAATTTGTTGCGTATCGCGCATGGCAGGACGATGATCATCGTTTCGCACCGCCTGTCGTCCTTGGTCGACTGCGACCAGATCCTCGTCCTGGAAAACGGCAAGGCTGTCGACATCGCGCCGCACCGTTTTCTTCTTGAGCGCTGCGGCATCTACCGGCAGCTCTGGACCCAACAGAACCGTCATCTGGAGAATCATGGGCCTCGTCATGCAAGGGCCAACTAACCGCACAAACCCAGCTAACGATTCGACCGTTGCGGCGATCCTGGAATTCCAGTCGCCATCCAGCGCGATCGTCGCCGCGCCAATCCCGCGCACGGCGCGCGGCACGATATGGGTCATCTCCGGCCTGTTCGCGGCTTGTCTTGCGGCGATGGGGCTGATCCCGATCGACCGGGTCGTGACCGCTCAGGGAAAGGTGGTCTCCAAGGTGCCTTTGCTCGTTGTGCAACCGCTCGAGACTTCAGTTGTCCGATCGATCAACGTGACCGAAGGGCAGAGCGTGCATACCGGCGATGTGGTCGCGCGGCTCGATCCGACCTTCGCAGCGGCGGATGTCGGCGCGCTGGAGGCGCAGGTCTCGACGCTGCAGGCGGAAGTGTTGCGCATGCAGGCAGAGGCCGCGGGCCGCCCGTTCACCGACACGGGCTCCGATCCAAACCTGTCGCTGCAGGCGTCGATCTATGCCCAGCGTCAGTCGGAGCGCGATTTCAAGCGCGAGACTTATCAGCAGCGCATCAACGGCCTGCAAGCCGCCGTGGAACGCGCCGTGGCTGACGCGGACGCTTACCGTGCACGCAAGGCGGTGGCCGAGCAGGTCGTGTCCGTCCGCAAGGAGCTGGAACGGCATCAGGTGGGGAGCATGCTGTTGTCGTTGGCGGCGACCGATAGTCTCTTGGAGACGACGCGTGGTCTCACAAATGCGACGGAGACCGCCGAAGGCGCCCGCCGCGATCTCGATGCATTGAAGGCGGAACGTGACGCCTACGAGCAGAACTGGCTGGTGGAGGTGTCGCAGAAGCTCGCCGACCAGACGCAAAAGCTGGCCGACGCGCGCGAGCAACTCAATAAAGCGCGGTTGCGCCGCCAACTCGTCGAGCTGCGAGCCAATCTCGACGCGACCGTCTTGACCGTGGCCAAGGTCTCCATCGGTTCGGTGCTGCAATCCGGCGACCAGTTCATCACGCTGGTGCCCACCGACGCGCCGCTGGAGGTCGAAGCCAATATCTTGGGGCGTGATGGCGGCTTCGTGCAGCTTGGCGCTTCCGTGGCGGTCAAGTTCGACACATTCCCATTCTCGCAATACGGCCTGGCGCACGGGACGGTTCGCACCATCAGCGCGGATAGCTTTACCGGGCAGGACGACGGCAAAACGCGTTCGGGCTCGGTGCCCGCGAAACCCGAGGGCATAGAGCCCTTCTATCGCTCGCGCATCACCATCGACGATGTGCAGTTGCACAACGTGCCCGCCGGTTTTCGCATTGTACCGGGCATGCCCGTCACGGCCGACATCATGATCGGCAAGCGCACGGTGCTTACCTATCTGCTCGGCCGGATTCTCCCGGTCGCGTCCGAGGCGATGCGCGAGCCATGAAACAAGCCGCCAAGAGCCAAGCCGCCGAGCGCCAAGCCGAGAGCCAAGCGGGCGAACGCGGGACGAGTGGCAGGCGCAGATATCGCAGGGGTCTCCTCGATCGCTTGGCCGACGCGCTGTCGCCGGCGGCAGCGCTGCGGCACGGTCTGCGGCTGGCCGACGAGAACCAGAGCGCACAGGCCTTTCGGCTTCTCGCTCGCGCCGCCCGTGCCGGCCTCGCGGAGGGCGAATATCGGGTTGGGCGATGCTATCTCGAAGGCTCGGGCGTTCCCGTCAGCCGCGCCGACGCGCTGCACTGGCTGACGTGCGCCGCGGTCCAAGGTCATATCGAAGCGCAATGGCGGCTTGCCGTTCTGTGTCTCCAAGGTTTCGGCCCGTCGCATGAGCAGGAGAAAATTTCAGGCGCCGCGGCAAGCCTGCTCTTTTGCGATGATGCGCGCGAACCCGACTTTGTTGCTGCGGAAAAATGGGCGCGCCTCGCGGCTGAAGCCGGCTCCGGGGACGGGCAAGCCATTCTTGCCTACATCCTGGCGTCCGGCCCGGAAACGATGCGCGACCTGGAGGCGGCGCATCGATGGTATGAGCAATCCGCCAAAGCCGATTGTCCGCAAGGCGCCCTGGGTTACGCTCTATTGCTGGCGCCGTTGGTCAAGGATGAGGCGGGGCAACGAAAGGTCGCGGACCATGTCCGTCGCGCGGCGGAAGCGGGGCTGGCGACCGCATTGTACCTGCTCGGTGACCTGACCCGCGGCGGCATCGGCGTCGAGCGCAGCGACGTGATTGCGGCGGACCTCTATCGGCAGGCCGCCGAGAAGGGCAGTCGCTCGGGTCAGGCACGCTGGGGGTTGGCGCTCATCGAGGGACTGGGAGTCGAGCGAGACCCGACCGAGGGCGAATCATGGCTGCGCCGCGCCGCGATGGCTGGAGATCCGGAAGCGGCGGCGCGGCTCGGCGATCTTTACGCTAGAGCGTTTTCCAGCGAAGTGGATACCGGTTCGCGTGAAGAAAACGCGTCAAAACAAGAGACTAGAGCTCCGTTCCGATTCAATCGGAACGGAAAAGGCTCTAGGCGTGGAGCGGCGCTGCCGCCCAATCATGCGGAGGCGGCTATTTGGTATCGCCGCGCTGCGGAGGCCGGGCACCGCACAGCGGCGCGGGCGCTCGGCTTGCTCTATCTGACCGGCGCTGGCGTTGCGCGCGATCCGGATGAAGCGGCGCGCTGGCTCCGCATCTCCGCGCAAGCCGGCGACCTGCAAGCACGGGCAGACCTGGCAAATCTCTCCCTTCGGGGTGTTGGCAATCAGGACCCGGTCGAGGCGCGCCAGTGGCTGGAGCAGGCGGCCGCGTCCGGCAACCTTGCGGCGGCCTTCAATCTCGGCGTTTGTCTTGCGGAAGGACTCGGGGCGGAACGTGACGAGAATCTGGCTGCCCAGTGGATGCGCAGAGCCGCGGACGGTGTGGTGAACGCGCAATATTGCTATGGGCGGATGCTGGTCGAGGGGCGCGGCGTGCAAGTGGATGCCAGGGAAGGCCGGGCCTGGATCGCACGGGCGGCGGGAGCGGGGATGGTTGAAGCGGAAGTCGCTCTGGCGGAGATGATGGCGAACGGGCGTGGCGGCAGCCGTGATCCCCTCACGGCCAGGGCGCTGCTCGAGAAAGCCGCCCGGAAGGGACACGTCGGTGCCGCATCCGCGCTCAACAGCGGCTTGGTGGATGTGCCAAGTCGTAAGCCAATTTAGAGCCTTACCGGAAGGGTGGATAGAGTGCGATGTCGATTCAACCTGCTTATCGCGCCCTGTACTACATGAGCCCGCAGGAAGCCTGTCTTGGTCTGATATAATTTTCAGAAAATTCTTTGTCCCTGTCTCTTTGTTAGGAGAGCGGTCCCGCCCGCCCGACTGGCTACGCCACCAAACAAATCAAGCGCTTATCGGGTGCGAGATTCACAACCTTACCTGCACCGCCGCAAAGCTTTACAGTCGCGGGTGAAAGGTATCATATTACCCTCCGTAGTCGGAGGCCACATGGACAATTATCAATATTGCGCTCGCTTTGCAGCTCGTGCTGCCGAGGGACGGGGTGAATTTACCGTGCTTGATTATGGCTGCGGTGCTGGCGCGATTGTGAAGGCGCTGATCGAGCAAGGCATCGACACGCGCGGCTGCGACGTCTTCTACGAGGGCGGCGACTATTCCTCATCCGTGCCGGCGGAGATCGCTAACCGCATTCATCGGATGGAGGGTGACCGCATTCCGTTCGGTGACGCGACGTTCGATCTCGTGCTGTCGAACCAGGTGCTTGAGCACGTGCCGGATCTCGACGTCGTGCTCGGCGAGATCGCGCGCATCCTCAAGCCCGGCGGCATCTGCCTGAGCCTGTTTCCTCATCGCGGCGTCTGGCGCGAGGGCCACTGCAATATTCCGCTGTTGCACCGCTTTCCGAAGGGGAGGGCGCGAATCTACTACGCGGCGGCGCTTTATCCGATCGGCTACTACAAGAACGGCAAGTCGCGCATGCAATGGGCGCGCGATTTCGCGGACTGGCTCGATCGGTGGACCTATTACCGCCCCTATCGCGAGATCGCCGCCACGTTCGCCAAGCATCTGTCGCCGCCAGCCCACATCGAAAACGAATGGATCGTCGAGCGCAAGCCGATCTTCCGCTTCGCGCCGCGATGGCTGCGTAACTTCATAGCCTGGAAGATGGCGGGCATGGTGTTTGTCAGCCGCCGGCTGGCAGGTTGCGATGTTGTTATTCCCGACGCTTTTGCGCGGGGATCACGCTCAAGCAAAGAGCCAGAGCGCGATGACGAGTCGTCCCGAATTCATTGGGCCCTGGCCTGTTGATTCAGCCGGAAAGCTCGGGCGCGTCGGGCCGCGACAATGCGGGTTCGTCCCCTCGCGCTGCTTGAAACGTCGGAATAAGCAAATGTTTCCGTCGCGTCACGGACGCCCGGTGCTCAGCAATCCTGAAGCTTGTTGCTCAGAGCAAAGGCGTCGACGATTTCCTGCAGCCAACGAACTCCGGCGCTCACGTCTTCGTCGGCGATGCTCTTGACCCAATCGAGATGCGATACTGAGCTCGGCTCCGCCAGCAGGGGGCATGGCGGGATGGTTGGTGGCCGAATTGGGGGGAGCTGAGCGCCCTTGTAGCCGAGGAATTGCCCAAGCCTGGTCCAGCGCTCGACGATGCTGGCGTCGAGAAGCTCGATCGCGGCTTCTATCGTCATGGCCAGATGCGAAGGCGCTTGACTGGAGGGGACGCGCGGCTTGCGCACCGACGCATACCAGGCCCGCAGCGCAAACAGATGACCGATATATTCCAGGTTTCTGTCCAGACGCGATCGGGACGACCCTCCAAGCCGAAAGTCCCATGGCGCGTCCACGCGCCGTGGCGTTTGCGAGTAGATACGGCCCGCTGGAACGTCCGATCGAATGACTTGTCCGGCGACGGTGAATGACCCAAAGCCAACCCGATTGGGACCGACCATTCCGCTGGAGCCGCCAAGAAAGATCCTTTGCTCTCTGAGAAAGACGCCTTTCGGGACGCCCCCGATCAGAGAGGGCGTGGCCTTGTCGCCGCTCTCTCCCCAGGGCGTAAAGTTGAAATGAATAAAGCCGCTGCCGACCTCGGTGTGGTTCGCGCGAGAACGGCCGCCGGAGATCAGGCAATCGCAGCAGTTGATGAGCGATCCCAGCGTTACATAGCTGGTCAGAATCGTATGCTTGAGGCCGACGGCATGTGCCGTCGACGCTTCCTCCTCCAACAGAGTGCCGGCTCGGATATGGCCGTTTGCGCCGATCCTCGCCTTCGTCAACAGGACGGAGCCGGTCACATATCCGCTCGCAATTTCGGCATTCTCGCCAATGGCGCACTCCGCGATGGTCGCGGGCCCTTCGCTGCCGATCTTCGCCCCCGGCGCAATGACCGTGGCGGCTCCTGAAATGCGCGTGCCCGGGAAGAGCACCGACCCCGGAAAGATCCGATCGAGCCGGACGGTGTCGTCAATGAATGTCTGCCGCGGGTCGATGATCTCGACGCCTTTCGCGGAAAGGAGGTCGAGCCGATCATGCAGTGAGGAATGTTTCATGGCTTTGGAGCTGGCAACCTTGGCTGTCTCGGTTGGTTCGGTGTTGAAGAGGCGCGCGCGGCTTATGATGCTACGAGATTCCGGCAACGTTACCAGTCAATCCAGGCGTCGTTAAGTCGATCTCCTCAGATAATGGAAAGCATGATCCGAGCCAAGTGTGATCAGATCCCGTGATTAAATCCTTCGTCCAATCATTGCCTCTGCTCGGAGTGGCGGAAGTGAGGGCGTCACGCCACGTTCGACCTCCTCGGCCGTACATCGAAGCCGATCTTGCGCAGAAGCTTCGAAGTCCGCCGCTTCCAAAGTATTCGCTTCATTTCGTCTTCATATAACTCCAGATCCATGATCGTGGTGCCGGCGTGCTCCAATCTCATTGTCAGATAGAGTTCTTGTAATATCGATCTCGCCTTTAAAGCGAACCGCCTCTGGTTCGCGGGCGAAAGCGGCGCCGCATCGTACCATCCGCCTGGCTCGAAGAGCCACTTCGAGGTCCGCGCTTGGGTGGCGGGTCCGACCTCGTCGCTGAAAAACTTGTTCGGATCGGCTGACTCGCGGACCCAGCCGGCGATTTCCGGAAGATATAATTGATGATCGATCGACCTCAGGGCTGCCGCGTCGATGAAGATCAAATTGGACCTGACCCACCGGTTGCCCGTCAGGCCGCCAAGACTTAAGAGCTGCTCGGCCTGGTCTATTTGACCAACTATTCTTTGCGATGATGCCCGGTCATCGATCCGCCGCTGCATCGCATCCATGTGCTCGGGATAAAACTCATAGTGGACGCCGAGCGTATCGTTGAGGATGAGAACGTTCCCGATCTTGCCGGCATCATGCCTGAGAAAGTCAAGTCCGGCCTGGTAGCCGCCGAATTCGCTGCCTTCGTTGCTGTGCTCTATGACATGGAATGGGCGGCATTTGGGATGGAGCGCAGAGCGGGCGCTGTCGACTGAGACGGCTCGGTTATTGAGAACGACGACGGCCGCAGAAATCTCCAGCCGCGTGCGAAACGCTTCAATCCTTTTGACAAGGCTGGAGAAATACGTCGGATAATATGAGAGGGCAATCAGGAATGTCTCGGAAGTTGCGACCATTCTCTCAAGCGTCCTGTCTCTCAAGCGTCTTGCCTCTCAGGTGTTCTGCCTCTCAAGCGTCCTACCTTGGTGCCGCGCTGCGCCGTTCAGTTAGATGTTCGTTTGGATCATGCGGCCGAAGTTCACTTCCCTATGTTCACTTTCCTTATGTTCAATTGGCTCAGATCATGCCGAAGCTCAAGTGCTTTTCCGGAGACAACCCATGCGATCCTTGCTGCCGACCATTGTGCTTGCTGGGGCGCTGTTGCCTGTAGGATGCAGCATCGTCTCGGCGCAGGCCAATCCGAGTCCGCAGGGGTCAACAGGAATCTTGACCGCGAAGGCGCCAGCGGGACAACCCAATCCGCCGAGCTCCGAGGCCTATCTTCTCAGGGCAAGTGACAACAAGCGTTATCTCGTCGATCAGAGGAACAGGCCATTTCTGATGGTTGGTGATGCGCCTCAAACGATCATCGCGAACCTCTCTGTCACAGAAGCCGCGACATATATGGCAAACCGCCGCGACTATGGCTTCAACACTTTATGGATCAATCTGCTGTGCAATTTCTCGGAAGTGTGTAACAAGGATGCGACAACCGTCGATGGCGAGGCTCCTTTTCTCGATGGTGACGATCTTTCGAGGCCGAATCCAGCCTATTTCAAGCGAGCCGACGAGATCATAAGACTTGCCGCGACCTATGGAATGGTCGTTCTGCTCGATCCGATCGAGACAAGTAGCTGGCTTCCTGTTCTCCGCCGCGCAGGTCTCGAACAGGCGTTCAAATACGGGCAATATCTCGGCCGCCGCTACAAGGATTTTCCGAACATTGTCTGGATGCACGGCAACGATTTCCAATCATGGCGCATGTCGACCGACACCGCTCTCGTGCAAGCCGTCGCTCGGGGCATTCGAAGCGAAGATCAGGTGCATATTCATACGGTCGAGTTGAATCTCGCAACCAGCGGCTCCCTCGACGATCCGAGCTGGGCGCCCCTCATCGAGCTTGACGCGGCCTACACTTACTATCCCACTTACGGACAGGTCCTGGTCGAATATAACCGCGCTGAACACAAGCCAGTCTTCATGGTGGAAGCGAATTACGAGTTCGAGCACGAAGAAGACGGCTCACCGCGAAGTCTGCGGCGCCAGGAATATTGGACCATGCTCAGTGGCGCAACAGGGCAGGTCTACGGCAGCGCGTATACGTGGCGCCTGGCGAAAGGCTGGGAGGGCAAGATCGACTCGCCGGGCGCAAGCCAGTTTCGTGTCATGAAGGATTTTTTCATTCAGCGAAGATGGTATGACCTGGTTCCGGATCAGGATCATGCGGTTGTCGTCCGCGGCTACGGGCAGCTTGCGGAATATGTTGGCAGACTTGCCGCCCGCTACGGAAACAGGCCGTTGCCCTTCGATCCCGTTGCTAGGTTGAACGCGTATACAAAGTTAGGTTTGGTCAGCAGGAACACATTCGCGCCGGCCGCTCGTACCGCTGACGGCACGTTGGCCGTGGCTTATCTGCCAACGAGCCGAACCGTCACCGTTGCCATGTCGACGCTCTCGGGCCCCGTAACAGGCCGTTGGTTTGATCCGACAAGCGGAAGCTACATCCCGATCACCGGCTCGCCATTCGCAAATGTCGGCAGCCATGACTTTCAACCTCCCGGCATCAACAAGGCGGGCGACGACGATTGGGTTCTTGTCCTCGAAGCGAATCCTCGAGATTAGCGGCGTTCGCCGTGCAGAGCGAATCGATTTGGGATTCACAAATCAGGGTCGTAACGACCATTAAGTTACGACGTCATTCCGGGTCTGCGCCTTGCGCATCCCGGAATGACGGTGGGTCCCTCGACCCTTCCTACATGCTGCGACATGATCGGTGGATGCTCTAGTACACGAGAATGAGCCAATGCCCGCGTCAAGCGTCGTTCCTGGCCAGGGACTGCACGTATCGGGCATAGTCGCTGCTGCCCAAATTCGCGCCCAGCTTCTCGAGCTGATGACGATCAATAAAGCCTCGATTGAAGGCAATCTCTTCAGGACACGCGATCCGCAAGCCCTGCCTTTTTTCCAGCGAGGCGACAAAATCGGCAGCCGCGAGCAAACTGTCCGGCGTACCTGTATCCAGCCAAGCGAATCCGCGGCCCATTTGCTCGACCGTCAGAAGACCGCGCCCGAGATAGGCTTGATTGACGTCCGTGATCTCAAGCTCGCCGCGCGCGGAGGGACGAAGATTGGCCGCGATATCGACCACCTCGCTGTCGTAGAAATACAGTCCCGTGACGGCGAAATTGGACTGTGGCGACTTCGGCTTTTCCTCGATCGATGTCGCCCGGCCCGTCTGGTCAAAGCCGACGACGCCATAACGTTCGGGGTCGGCCACGCGATAGGCAAAGACGGTCGCGCCATGGGTCCGGCCGACGGCACGGGACAACAGGTCGGCCAAGCCGTGACCGTAGAAGATGTTGTCGCCAAGAATAAGTGCCGACGGTCCGCCATCGACAAATTTCGCGCCGATGACGTAGGCCTGCGCCAACCCTTCGGGACGTTCCTGCGCCGCATATGAAAACGCCATGCCGAGCTGTTCGCCGCTGCCGAGCAGCGTTTGAAAGCGAGGCAAATCATGAGGCGTCGAGATGATCAGAATGTCCCTGATGCCCGCGAGCATCAGAGTCGTGAGCGGATAATAGATCATCGGCTTGTCGTAGACCGGCAAAAGCTGCTTGGAAATTGCCATCGTCATCGGATAAAGCCGCGTACCGCTTCCACCCGCCAGGATAATTCCCCTCAAGCTGACCTCCGATGCTTATTGCTGACCGGCAAGAAGGCGCGTGATGCAATGTTCGAGCGACCGCTGCAAAGGCGGCATGCGGACAGCAAAGATAGAAGCCAGTCGTTCGCAGCACAATCGCGAGTTGGCCGGGCGAATGGCTGCGGTCGGATAGGCTGAGGTTGGGATTGCTTCCACGGCCACCGAGCGTTCTCCATGTTGCGCCAACGCACGCATGATCCGCCGCGCGAAATCGCACCATGTGACCTCGTCCGGCCCGGCAAGATGCGTGACGCCGGCAAATTCTCGATGCCAGCCGAGATGGTCTATTTGGCGCGCCATGGACAGGATCGCGACGGCGATGTCGGGCGCGAATGTCGGACACCCGATCTGATCATCGACCACCCTCAATTGATCGAGGCTTTTGGACAGGTGGAGCATCGTTCGGACAAAGTTGTTTCCGAACGGCGAGTATAGCCATGCGGTACGCAGGATGATGTGCCGTTCATTGGCCGCGGCGACGGCGTGCTCGCCCTCCAGCTTGGAGCGGCCGTAAACACTCTGTGGCGCCGTCGCGTCGGTTTCGACATAGGGCTCTCTCTTCCTACCCTCGAAAACATAGTCGGTCGACAGATGAACGATCGGAACGCCCAGGCGGCCGGCTGCCTCTGCAACGATTCTCGCGCCGTCACGGTTGGCCGCAAAGGCCTGTTCGGGCTCCGACTCCGCGCGGTCGACGGCCGTATAGGCCGCCGGGTTGATCACGATATCAGGGGCGAATTCGCCGAGCGCTTTCTCGACCTGGTCCGGCCGCAGAATGTCGACGTCCGGGCGTCCGCCGAATCCCAGCACGATGTCCGACTGACCGGTCGCTGCTTCCCGAAGGGAGCAAGCAACCTGTCCGTGAGACCCGAACACATATAGGCGCAGGATTCGCAATGCTAAATCGAAGCTCCGATCCGCTCGCCGCCATAGATGTTTTCACGAAGCGGCCTCCACCAGTCCGGGCGCTCCAGATACCAGCGCACGGTCTTCTGGATTCCCGTCTCGAAAGTTTCCCCTGGACTCCAGCCGAGCTCATTTTCCAACTTGGTCGCGTCGATCGCGTAGCGCTGATCGTGGCCCGGGCGATCGGTGACGTAGGTGATCAGGCGATCATGCGGCTTTTCCGCAGCGCGCAACTCATCAAGGCAGCGGCATATCTGCCTGACGACATCAATGTTGCGTCGCTCGCTTCTTGCGCCGATATTATAGGTCGCTCCCGGCAGTCCTTTCTTGAGGAGCAGCGCCAATGCGCGCGCATGATCATCGACGAACAGCCAATCGCGGATGTTGGACCCGTTGCCGTAAACCGGCAGCGGCTGCCCGTGCAAGGCGTTGAGGATCGTCAAGGGAATGAGCTTTTCAGGAAACTGGTACGGCCCGTAATTGTTCGAGCAATTGGATACTATGACGGGAACGCCGTAGGTGCGATGCCAGGCTTTCGCAATATGGTCGGATGCGGCCTTGGTGGCGGAGTAGGGCGAGCTTGGATCGTAAGCGGTGGTCTCGCGAAACAGGCCGATCTCGCCGAGCGATCCATAGACCTCGTCCGTCGAAACGTGGATGAAGCGAAAGCTGTCTTTTTTTGCATGACCACTTCCACGCAGATAGTCGCGCGCGGCTTCGAGCAGCGTGAACGTCCCGACCACGTTCGTCTGAATGAAAGCCGTCGGAGCCGCGATGGAGCGATCAACGTGGCTCTCCGCGGCGAGATGAATGATCGCGTCCGGGCAAAACTCCGCGAAAATTGTCCCTATCCGGTCGGCGTCGCAGATGTCGATCTTCGCGAACGCGAACCGGCAGTTCGACGCGATCGGCTCCAGCGACGCGAGATTTCCGGCATAGGTCAGCTTGTCGATGATGAAGACGTGATGCCGAAGATCCGACACCAGGTGACGGCAAACAGCCGACCCGATGAAGCCCGCGCCGCCCGTGACGATGATCTTCATAGGCTCGAATTTCCACGATAGTGAAAGATTGGCCCGAATTCGCTGAGGCGCGGATTGGTCCGGTCCTTGTCCGCCAGCGTCAGTTCGTCTTTCGGGACGCGCCAGTCGATGGCGATGGCGGGATCATCCCAGGCAATGCCGCGTTCGGAATTGGGAGCCCAGTACTCGGTGACCTTGTAGATGACCTCACAATGCGGCTCCAGGGTCACATAGCCATGGGCAAAACCGGGAGGTACCCATAGCTGCTTCCAGTTTGCCTCAGAGAGCTCGACGGCGGCGTGCCGGCCGAACGTGGGCGATCCGGAGCGGATATCGAGCACGACGTCCAAGATCGTCCCTCTCGTGCAACGTACCAACTTTCCCTGCGCATGAGGTGGGATTTGAAAATGCAATCCTCGCAGCACGCCCCGTCCAGTCGAATGGACGTGATTCTCCTGAACAAACTCGGCGTCAATTCCTTCGCCGGCGAGGATCTCACGCCGATACACCTCGGAGAAAGAGCCGCGTTTGTCGCTGTGCTGGACGGGAGTGAGCGCTAAGACGCCTTCGATCCAAAATCGCTCAATCTGCATTTCGAATATCCAACGGAAATCAAAGAACGAAATCGACGGGCTCGGCTGCGGCGGCACCAAAATTGCCGATTGAATTGGTTTAATTTCTTTGCCCAGAACGACGGAAACGACTCTAAATCAAAGGCTATTGCACCGCAACGCTTGGCAGTAAAATTACTGGCCGCGTGAACACGGCCTCCGCTCACTCATTGCCACGAGGCTGGAGCATGATTTGATGAGGTGGAATCGCCATCATGCTCTAGCGCTCTGTTTGAGCATGATCTTTTCGGAAAACCGGTTTCCCCCGCCGGTTTCCGGATCATGCTCCAGTAGCCGATGGCCGGCGCAAGGACAGTTGCGGAGCCTGCGGTAAGTCTTTAGGGCGCGCCCAGTCTCGGCTGCCAGATCTCTGGCTGCCAAGTCCTTGCCGCGAAGTCCTTCTGTCAAGTGCTTGCTGTCAAGTCCTTGCTGTCAAGTCTCTTGCTACCAAGTTTTTTGCGACCGAGTCTCTTGCTACCAAGTCTTCGAGGGCCAAGTTCTTGCGCTGCCAGGCTCTCAAGGCGCAAGTCGATGGGATTTATTCATAAATGTAATATAATTAGTACGAATCAGCGCCGATCTCACCAAAAGCCGATGAAAAAACTGGACCTTGAAGGGATGCCTTTAGATGATCTATGGGCCCTTTACGAGCAAATTGGTACCGTCCTATCATCGCGAATTGTTGCCGAGAAGCAACAACTCGAAAAACGTCTTGCGCAGTTGAACGGCGGCAAGGAGCTGGATGGCTCAGTTCTGCTAGAACTCAAGACAAGAAAAGCAGACTTTGAGCGTCCACGACGAAGATATCCAAAGGTTTTCCCCAAGTATCAGAATCCGGCAGCTCCCTCTGAGACATGGTCGGGACGAGGCAAGCAGCCGCGCTGGCTGGTTTCAGCGTTGAAGGCCGGCAAGACGATCGAGGATTTCGAGATCCGCGACACCGAGTCCAAGAAGAGCAGTGCTCATCGTTGAGGCTCGATCCAGCCTTTCGGCGGGGCCTGTAACGTTACGATTTGCCCTG
>Ga0210406_10002323_pt1 | contig 21923 bp, 16 predicted proteins | sample IncBWC30MmetaG_FD_155454 | JGI IMG/M metagenome (GOLD analysis project Ga0210406, IMG submission 155454) | Forest soil microbial communities from Barre Woods Harvard Forest LTER site, Petersham, Massachusetts, United States - Inc-BW-C-30-M | ecosystem: Environmental > Terrestrial > Soil >...
CGACGGTATTCTCCGTAAAGCGCCGCAGCTCCAGCTCATTTACAACTCTCTCCTGCTCCTCCTCGTCGAGGTACGCAAGCATCACCTTGCCCACCGCCGTGCAGTAGAGCGGAACGCTGGCTCCAATCCGGGAGTGAATCCGCAGGGGTTCGGGAGATTCCATCTTTTCGATATACACGGCCGTGAGTTTGTGCCTGACGGTAAGGTGAACGGTTTCCCGCGTGCTGCGGTTCAACTGTTCCAGGTGAGCCAAGCTCGCGTTTCGAACATCCAGCTGTTCCCGAGCTGCCTGACCGAGAGAAACGCAAGCCACGCCCAGGTGATAATTGTTGATCTCGTCTTTGGCAAGGAATCCTCCCGCTTCCAAATTGACAAGGAAGCGGTGGACCGTGCTCACAGGCAGAGCGGAAAGCTTCGCGATTTCTGAGGCGGGGAGCCCTCGCCCGGCCTGGCCCATCAGTTGCAGCATACGCAGGCCGCGTTGGAGAGAGGTGATGTTGTATTCCCGCTTTTGGACGCTCATGGAAAAACGCCTGCTCCGATGAAAATGAAAATCAAATTCACTGCATGAAAACATATACTACAGACGCCAGAGAGAATCCAGTCTCAATTCCGGCCGTTCGGGAGCAAGCAATCGCCTACAGGCGGCCCAACTGCTTCACGCCCTCCACGATCGACCGTGCCTTCTCAATAATCGGGTACATGGAGTGCTCCTTGAAGTCTAACTGCTGGGCCAGGGAAAGAACCTTCTCCGCAGCTTCTCGGGGGACAACTGCCACGCCGTCGGCGTCAGCTACCACAATGTCGCCGGGTCTCACTGTGACTCCGTCGCACTGAATGGGTATGTTGGCGCCGGCAAAGCGATAATGATGCACCGATGTGGACGGGACAATGCCCGTGGCGAACACCGGGAAGCCAATTTTCCCTAAATAGGCCACGTCTCTTACGCCGCCGTCGATCACCGCACCTGAGAAATTGCGGGCAAACATAGCCGTTCCCATTAGTCCGCCCATACCGGCGATGTCGGCGCCCTCATCGACCTCCATCACATAGACGGAATTCCTGGGCCCTTCGTCAATGGCGGAAAGCATGCCATTCAGCGCCGTAGGATCCTCATTCTCCTCTTTCTTGAGATGGACCGTCAGCGCGAACCCCGCGAACTTGCTTGGGAAGATGGGACGCATCCGGTGCGTCATGTAAAGCTTCTTGCCGACGATCTGTTCCAAAGCGTCGGAGACGGAAGCGACTTCGACATGCCGAAACGATTCGATCAAAGCGGCGTCATCCTTCTTGGACATGTCCTGCGTGGCCTCGGCACGCACCCTTTTGCTCAAGAAAGTGGCGCCGGTTACGAGAAAGATGGCGAGCGAAAGAATTAAGAATACGCGGCCGGCAGATCGCCGGGGATCAACGAACGGTTTCATGGTTCCTTCCTTTGTTGTAATTCGCCTTGCAATGCAGCACCGCCCCGCAATGAGACAAAATCCTCCGCCGTGTTTGACGGAATTCGCGCCGCAAAAATCTCAATCGAGCGGCGTTCCATAGAAAATGGTTGACACATACCTTGCGGCTGGGCTATCTGCTTACGCACCCGGAGAGTTTTTATCATTAGAGCGTAGGTTTCACCAGTTGAAAAATTGTGATTCCTCTCCTTGATACTGGGCTTCAGTCGATATTTCAGGATGGGCCCCTTCCTTTTTTTCGAAGTTATGGGCCTCATTTGAGGATTTCCGAATGTCAGTCGCTAGCCACAGTTTCCAAATGACAGGTGTGACTTTGTCCAGAATAAGACACCAGCTGACCCGCTTTGCAACCGTTGCCTCGTTCGCAGTCCTTGCCCTTCATAGTGCTTTGGCACAGGAGGCGCAGAAATTGGGGGCGAAACGTCCGCCAGCGGCCACTTCGCTTTCTGGCGGTCAACAAACCTTCGATTCCACCTGTGCGTCCTGTCACGGATTGGATGGCAGAGGCGGCGAACGCGCACCGGACATCGCAACCCGGCCTGAGATCACGCGTCTCTCCGACCAGGAGCTCTTGAAAGTTCTGCGCGTAGGTATTCCCGAGAAAGGCATGCCTCCCTTTGCCGCTCTCGGGTCCGCCAAGCTTTCCGTGCTATTGAGGTACATACGATCCTTGCAGGGAAAGGGAACTGTAACGCCCGTTGCGGGCAATACGGAATTGGGCAAGGAACTCTATTGGGGCAAAGCCGGTTGCTCGGAGTGCCACATGGTCAACGGCGCTGGCGGATTTCTGGGACCTGACCTCTCAAAGTACGGCGAGAACCATCCCATCACCGAAATTCACACCGCGATCGTGAAGCCCGAGAAGACGACAGGGACTCGCGGGCATGTTGCCGAAGTCACTGCCAAAGACGGCAAATCGTACTCCGGCTTGGTGCGAAACGAGGACAACTTTTCCTTGCAATTGCTATCTTTGGACGGAACCTTTCACCTCTTCTCGAAGTCAGACTTGGCCGCGATCAACTTTCGCAAGGAATCCCTGATGCCTGCGGACTACGGCTCCAGGTTGAGCGCCGCGGAATTGGACGCATTGGCTGCGTATCTGGCAAGCATCGCGCGCACGAAGCAGAAGCGTGGAGATGAGTTTGAGTTCTAAACAGCAGAGGCGTGAATGATGAATTGGATGCTGGCGCGAACATCCAATATGCCCCGAATACAGCGGGTCCTGGATGGTAGAAAAAAGTGGGTGCCTTCGGCAATGCGCGGCCTTTCGCTAGCCTTCCTGACCATGGTCGTGGCCGCGCTGTGGCCCCCAAGGACACATCCCGAGCAACGCAAGTTCGAATTGAAGGCTGAATCGGCGGCGTTTTGGAAACTGGTCCCACCCGACGCCACGCTGACAACACTTGCGAGTGGATTACGTTTTACCGAGGGGCCAGTTTGGGATCCAGCGGGTTTTCTCTATGTAAGCGACGAAGAACTCAACAAGATTTTTCGGATCTATTTGGACGGCCGCAGGGAAGAGTTGATCTCTCTTGGCGATCCGGACGGAAATACTTACGACAGCCTGCATCAACTTCTGGATTGTGCGAGTTACCTTCGGGCGATTATTCGGATTAGTCCCGCAGGAAAGATTCAGGTGCTAGCGGACAAGTTTACAGGCAAGCGCTTCAACAGTCCCAACGACGTCGTAATGGGGCCGGACGGCGCGATTTATTTTACGGACCCAACCCTGGATTTGCCGGCGGGCCAGAAAAAAGAACTCCCGTATCAAGGCGTCTACCGGCTGGACTCCCGCGGCCGGGTAACATTGCTGACGTCGGAACTCTCGCAGCCCAATGGACTTGCCTTTTCTCCGGATGGAACCAGGTTATATGTGGACGACAGTGAAAAGAGAAACATTCGGGTCTATGATTTTCGGCCCGGCGGCACTCTCGAGAACGGCCGCATATTTGGAGAAGAGCCGGGAAGTAAGGGCGAAGGTGTGCCGGACGGGATGAAAGTGGATGTGGCCGGAAATCTTTTCGTCACGGGGCCCGGAGGGATTTGGGTTTGGGATGCAAGCGGGCGCCATTTGGGCATGATTCTCATGCCAGAGCAGCCTGCCAATCTCGCGTGGGGTGATGCGGACCTGGGCACTCTCTACATCACTGCCACTACATCCGTGTATCGCCTGAAGACCAACACGCGAGGTTTCGTGCCCTACTTATTAGACAAATTGAATAGTGACGGCAAGTGAACGGGCCTTGCGCGGGCAGCGCCTCCATATCCTGAGAAATAATTCGGGGCTTGACAGGTTCCATTGGGTGGAATATGTTTTCGCGCTATGGGAGTGGCGTTCGACAGGTGAAATGCCTCCTCGAAGGGCAAGAAACCTGCCGGCGCCGTTGGGGTCGCGAATCTTTAGTCCAGGGTTTTCTCGACGGAAGTTCGCAATTATTGATTACCCGCACCGGGGAGGGTTAATGCGAAAGTGTAACTTTTTCTTCGCTCTGTGTTTCTTTTTGGCTTCCGCGATGATTTTTGACGCGGGGATCGTGCGCGCGGACGTCACCGGCGCGGTTAGCGGCACGGTGCACGACAGCTCGCAAGCGATCGTCGCCGGCGCGCATATCACCATCACCAATGCGCAGACCAACCTCAAGCAGGAAACGGTTTCGGGGGCCGACGGCTCCTATCGTTTCCTTTCACTCGCCGCAGGCATGTATAAGCTAACAGTCACCGCCGCTGGATTCAAAACCTACAGTGCGACAGATATTGAAGTGAAAGTGAACGACCAACTGCACGTTGATGTGACCCTGAGCGTGGGCTCGGCTACCGAAGTCGTCAGCGTTGAAGCCAATGCCGTGCAAGTGCAGACCGAAAACACGCAACTTGGCGACGTCATCGACTCGAAGAAAATGCTTGCTCTCCCACTGAACGGGCGCAGCTTCGTCGATCTTCTGGGCCTGCAGGCGGGCGTTGCGCCGGCCACTGCGGAAACGATTCAGCAGGACCGCCCGGTATCGGGCGGTTTGAACGCCGGAAACATCTCCGTGAATGGCCAGCGTGAGACCGCGAATGCATTCCTGGTGAATGGCGGAGACGTCAGTGAGGGGCGCAACCTGGGGACAGGCATGGTTCCGAATTTGGACTCGATCGAGGAGTTTCGCCTCATCACCAACAGCTTCGACGCCGAATATGGAAAATTCAGCGGCGCCGTCGTCAACGCCATCACCAAATCCGGCACCAACAGCTTTCACGGTGACGCCTTCGAGTTCCTGCGCAACGATAAGCTGGACGCCGGCAACTTTATCGACAACAAGTTTGGGAACCCGAAGAGTGAGTTGCGTCGCAATCAATTCGGCTATGCGGCGGGCGGGCCAGCGTGGAAGGACAAGATTTTCTGGTTCTCGGACTACCAGGGCACGAGGGAGGTGAAAGGCGCGGCGTCCGGTGCGGTTACGGTGCCTACGGCAGACCAGCGTCTTGGCAACTTTGACCCTGCCCTCATGACCGGTACTGTCGACGGCAGCGTTCCCGGAACTTGCCCTGACTGCGGTTGGGCACAGGTGCTAACAGCACGTCTAGCTTCCACCACAGGACAAACTGTTCTCGGTGGGGAGCCGTATTCGTCGCCTACCTGTACTTCAACAACTTGGACTGATCCCGTAAGCACGCCGAACGGCTGTGTTTTTCCGGGCGGCTCGATCCCACAGGCCGCCTGGTCAGCACCCTCCAAGGCTATTCTTCCGTATATTCCGCCGCCAACAGTTGCAGGAGTAGCTACAAACAACTATTCGAATAACAGCGGGAGAAACATCACCAACGACGACAAAATCGGAGAGCGCGTGGATTTCATCAACCAGACGACGGGAAACTGGTCGTGGTATTACCATTTTGATCGCTCGAACGCGCAGCTCGACCTGCAGGTTTGTGGCGGCTGCGCCAATGTGCCGGGCTTTCCAACGGTCTCGCCTTCGCGGGCGCAAGAGTTCGTGATGAGCAACACCAAGACCCTGGGAGCGACGGCGGTTAACGAGGCGCGGTTCAGCTTCTTCCGCACTGCACTCCACTTGAACAACCCGGCTGGGAGTTTCGCAAGCCTTTCTGACCTGGGTTTCAACAACGCTAATGGCCTCGGCATTATCCCGCTGGCCGGATATCCACAGTATGTGCCTCAGCTCAGCTTTCCCAACTTTGGCAACAACGGCTTAAACATTGGCGTGCCCACGCTGAATACCTTCCAACCCAATACCACCTATATGGTTAGTGACGTATTTTCGAAGTTGGTGGGCAAGCATTCCTTGAAATTTGGAGGCGAATTCCGCTACCTGCAAGTGAACGAACGTAACTTTGCCAACCCGAATGGCGGCTTCACATTTGATGGCACGGTCACAGGGGCCGATTTTGCGGACTACCTCCTTGGCGCGCCCTCCACTACCAATGCGCCGTACACCCAGGCCGCCGAACAGTTCCTGGATTCGCGTACGCGCTATGGGGGCGCTTTCGCCCAGGACTCCTGGAAGGTCAGATCCAATCTGACCCTTAATCTGGGGTTGCGCTGGGAAGTGAGCATGCCGTGGTACGACACGCAAGGGAAGATTCAGACCTTCAATCCCGGGCAAACCTCAACGCTGTTTCCGCTTTCTCCCACAGGATTGGTATTCCCTGGAGACCCAGGTATTCCGAAGACTCTCGCTCCGACGAAATACAACAACTTCGGCCCGCGACTGGGTTTGGCGTATTCGCCGGGATTTTCGGACGGCGTATTGGGCAAAATATTTGGCGGCCCGGGCAAATCCAGCATCCGGGCGTCCTACGGTCTGTATTACACTTCGGTCGAGGACCTGAACCTGTTTTACGAGGTGGCGGATGCGCCCTTCGGCCTCTATTGGACCTCACCGCTATCGGTCATGATGGACGAACCGTTCCGGGTTAGAGCCACGGGGGCCTCCTTGAACCAGCGTTTTCCCTTCACCGCGCCGGTTCCGGGCGCCCAATCGAACAAGACACTGGACTTTTCGGTTTACGAGCCCTTCAACTTTTTTCCAGGCTACGACATTCACAACAAACTGCCTTACGCGGAGCACTTCAATCTCTCCATCCAGCGCGAGCTGACCAAATCAACCGTGCTCACGCTGGCTTACGTCGGGACCGAGGGGCACCGCCTCATCACCCAGCGGGAAGCAAACCCCGGCAGCGCGGCTCTGTGCCAGCAACTCAATGCGCCAGGGGCAGGGGTTATGGACGTTACCGCAGGAACCGCCGGCTGCGGACCTGGCAATGAGAACGACGTTTTCCAGCTTCAGTCCGGCACCATTCCGTGCGGGCTGACGTCTGGTCAGACGCCTTACCCGACGCCACAACCGGGGTGCGTTTACAGCACCAGGCAGCAGATCTTAAATCCAAATTTCTGCCCCGGCGGGGCGCAGGTGTGCTTTGGTTCTAACAATACGAATACACTGACTTCCGCCAATTCGATTTACAACGCCGCGCAAATCACGGTTGAGCGCAAGGCCAACGATTTTACGTTTTTGGCGGCCTATACCTTTGCTAGGGGCTTGGACGATTCTTCGGCCTTCAACGACTTGGTAAATTTCCAAAATCCCAAGTTGAGCCGGGGGCTGTCGTCGAGCGACATCACTCATAATTTCGTGGTCAGTTACATCTGGGCCATCCCGTTCGACCGCGCATTCAGCAACGCACCGAAGCGCCTGACCCAAGGCTGGCAGATTCAGGGGATCACCCGGCTCTCGACCGGCTTTCCCATCCAGATGAACCAGGGCAACGGTGATCTTTCGCTCACCGGCAGTTCGGCCACCGATATGCCGAATCTCATCGGCAAGGTGCAGACTTTGGATCCGCGCAAGTCGAATCCCGGTTGCCCTACTACCGACGGTACGGGATGCTACTTCCTGCCGCCTTTGGCCCCGCAGGACCCGACGCAATGTTCTCTGCCTGGAGGTCAGCCGCCGTCCGGAGGCGCATTCAACTATAACTGCACTCTCGGCACTTTTGGCACCGCCAACCGGCGCTTCTTCCACGGCCCCGGATTCAATAACACCGATTTCGGCATATTGAAGCGGACCACAATTAAGGAGAATTTCGCTTTCGACATCCGTTTCGAATTTTTCAACATCTTCAACCACGCGCAATTTAAGAATCCCTCCGGAGACATCTCCAGCTCGAGCTTCGGAATCGTCACCAACGCGCGCGACCCGCGTATTGGGCAGGTCAGCGCGAAGTTCTACTGGTAGAATGCGAATGCGGGCAGGGGCGCTCTCCAGCGCCCCGTGGCTCTACTTCGCCACACGCCAAGAAGTCATGGCCTGGCGGACGGCGCAGCTTTGCAAGTGCGCCAATTCTACTAACGGGAACTAGCCGCGAATTGTCCAAGCGCATACCCAGGACGTGTCACATTTCTCAAGCCTGCGGGATTTTTCTGACTGCCGCCGCGCTGGCTTTGGCCGCGCTTTTCTCGGGACCGTGCCGCGCCCAGACCGCAGAAACATACCGCAAGCAGGCCCTCGAATTCTCCAAGGCAAAATCCTGGGATCAGGCCATCGCGAATTACCGCGAGGCTCTCGCCCTTGACCCCAACGATGCCGTTACTCACTACGACCTGGCGCTCGCGCTGAAATACAGCGGGAGCGCAGCGCAGGCGGTGCCGGAGTTCCAGGCGGCCGTACAACTTAAACCCAAATGGACGGAGGCCCACTACGGGTTGGGCGCGGCCTATTACGATTTGCACGATGCCTCCGCGGCGGCCAAGGAGCTGAAAGCTGCGGTGGGTTTGGACCCCGCAAACGTGCAGGCGCACCGGCTCCTCGCGCGAATCTACTTGCAGCAGAATGATCCCCAGGGAGCGGAACGCGAGTTGCGGCGCGCACTTGCGGCAAAACCTTCGGCGGAGGTCTGTTTCGAATTGGGGCTGGTCGAAGCGCAACTTGGCAATTCCGAAACCGCCGCGAGCGAATTCCGCCGTGCCCTGCAGTTCAATCCGCGTTACGCAAGCGCGCACATGATGTTGGGTGTAATGCTCCGAAGGCAGGGAGATCACGCCGGTGCGCTCGCGCAATTCCAAAAGGCGGTAGATCTTGCTCCTGACGATCCCGATGGGCAATTCAATCTCGGCAAAGAGCTGAAGGCGAAGGACGATAAAGCAGGCGCAATCGCGGCCTTCCGGCGCGCCATCGAACTCAAGCCCGATTTTGAACAGGCGCACTACAACCTGGGGATTACTTTGCGTTCGCAGGGCGAGGATGCCGAAGCCAAGAAGGAACTTGCTGAACTGCGGGGGCTCCATGAATTTCGCACGCGTCTAGCTCAATCCAAACTCTTGATCCTGCAAGGCGTGGAGGCGCTGAAGCAGCAAAAAGTGGACGAGGCCCAGCGACTTTTCCAGGAGTCGGCCGAACGAAGTCCCGAACTACCCACCAGCTACTACTACTTGGGACTCGTTTGGGAACGCAAAAATGATCCGGCTTCCGCATCCTCTTCCTACGAAAAAGCTATCTCCCTGCAGCCGGATTATGCGCAAGCCCACGCAAGTTATGGCTCGCTCCTGTGGCGGATGAACAATCGCGAACGGGGACTCGAAGAGTTTCAGCGGGCCGTCATGTGCGATCCCGATTTGCCGGAAGCGCATTACAATCTTGGACTGGCACTGGCGCAGTTACAGCGCCTGGACGAAGCCGTCCAGGAATTGAACCTCGCTATCAGCCTCAATCCGCAATACGTGGACGCGCGTGTGCAACTCGGACTTGTTCTCAGCGAGAAAAACGATCTTGTCGGCGCGGTGAATGTGTATAAAGAACTTCTGCGGCGCGATCCGAAATTTGCGGAGATTCACAACAATTTAGGTTTGCTGCTCCTGCAGTCCGGCGATGCAAGCGGCGCGCAGGTTGAGTTTCTGGAAGCTGTGCGCCTGAAACCTCGTTATGCGGAAGCTCACTACAATCTTGCCCTGGCTCTTCATAAGGCGGGCAAAGAGGCCGAAGCAGGTGCCGAATTCGAGAAGGCCTATGAAATCATGCCGGAGCTGCGAAACGGTTCATCCCGCTAGAAACACGAATTCTTCCTTCTCTACAACTGCTGAGTCGCGCCTACTGGTTAGTGGGTGGAATGTCTTTGTACGGCGATAAGGGAGACCTGCTCAAAATCGGGATAGTGCCCTTCGCTATCGGGTTTGCGTTCTCCTGGGCTGATCTGCTCAATCGTCGTCCGCGCGGGCATGATCGGGCCCAGATACTCTCCGTACACCCTGTCGAAGTCCTTCGAGTCGGCAAGATCATCCAGATAGACATTTGTGGACACGACCTGGCTGAAATCCATTCCGGCTTCCTCCAAATTATCAAGGAGATTGCGCATGGTTTGGCGAAGCTGGGTCGGCGTGGTGGAGGCATACACCCCGCCATGGGGTCCGGGGATAAAGCCGCTCTTGGCCGAGCAATATAATGTCTCACCGGCAAACACGCAGGGGCTCGCGGTCGGACTCGGCGGCATATTCTTCGGACGCACAGTCTTGCGAGCTTGGAGATCCCGCACAGCCACACCCGTATATTCGACGTGAGCCCCGCCCGGCAGGTTGGCCACTTCGATCGTTGCGCGTGCCGGGGTGTTGCCAAATTCAAAGCGGCGAGCGTAGTGCTGATTCATAACCCGCATCGGAATGTCTTTTGTCAGATACGGGTTGACGAACACCACATTGCTCAATTCCAGTCCCGCGGCATTTACGACCGCCTTCATTCCATCGAGCGCCAGATCGACCTGTGCCGCCGCGTCGTCCGGAATTTTGCCGTTCGCCGGATCCATGCCGGCCATGCTGGAAATGAACAGCCGGTCGTGCGTCAAAATCCCGGGAGAGAAGGAATCGCTGTGTGGATAATTTGCGGGAACAACTACGCGTCGACCTTCCAGATTGCGGACCACGACTGCATTGATCTGAACCGGAGGATCAGGCAGGTTGGCGACTCCAAGCACGGCTCGGGCTGGCGGAACCTTGGAAAAGTACTCCGCAAAAGCACTGTCTACTTCCCGCACTTTGCTTACATCCGTCAGATAGACTTGCGTGTACACCACGTTGTCCATCGTCAAACCAGCCGCCACAACAATCGTCTTGATGCTCTCCAGCGCTTGCCGCACTTGCGCACCGGTGGTTGACGGCAAACTACCGTTAGCGCCGCGTGGTCCCTGGCCGGAAATGTAAATGTAGTCCCCGGCATCAACGGCTGGCGACACGAATTGGCTTGGGCTATTCATTTGCGGCGGAACAACAGCGCGAACGCGTTCTTGCGCGGTGAGTCCCGAACAATGCACAAGCCCGGCCATCATAAACAAAACTCCACCTGCCCGCGATGTTCGTTTCATTAGCACAAGCCGCACCCGCCTTTTCGCCCAAGCGTCCTCAGGCCCGTTTTTTCTGCGCCGCACCAAGAACCGCTCGCAGTCTTTCTCCCACGATCATTTCTTCACCGGGCTGGATGGTCATGGATACCAGCTCTATATGGTCGGGGGCTTTGCGTTCTTTTCGAGTCGGAACGGGATTCCCCTCACGAACCGCCGTGACCAAGCTGGGGTTGTCGGTGCCAAGCACCTCGATGCACGGGTCCCCCGCGCGCAACTCACGCACGCAATCGGCAATGGTGAACCCCCACGTTTGCTGATCCCAGGAGACTTTCAAAGTCGGATACCGGTTTCCATCGTCGGGGACGTAGGTGCTCGTTTTTACCTGGGGAACCGTCTCCACAAGTTTTCGGATGCGATCCAATCGGGCATTCCATTCTACGTATAGTTGCTTTTCGTCAACCTTCAACCAGGTTTCCAGTGCGGCGAGACACCCGATAACCTCTTCTTTGCCGACTTTCATGGGGCGGCAGACAGCGCCTTCGCGCGGACTGCTATTCAGCAAGGCCGCCTCAATCAGATCCTTCCGGCCGAGCAGCAAACCGCTGCATTGCGGCCCGCGCAGCCCCTTGCCACCCGAAAAACAATACATGTCGATCCCCATCCGCGCATAGAGCTTGGCGTTCTCGACTGGCGGTATGCCTGCTGCATCATCCAAAAGCATAGGGATTTTGCGATCCTTTGCGACTTTCAACTGGTGTTCCAGTTTCTCGCCCAAATCCGTGGTGTAGATCATCGCGGTGTTCTCGCCGATCGCCTTGGAGAGTTCTTCCGGCGAATAAACAAGGACCAGCTTTGCTCCGGTCAGGCGGATGGCGCTGTCAAACGCGCTCCGGCCTCCCATCATGATCACTTCATGCTTCAAACCCGTGGTGTCCGGAAGTTGCCAGATCTTCCGGTCGTCCGTGCCAGCCATGCATCCCGCCGTTGCGGCGGCCATGGCCCCGGCTGAACCGGAGGTAACGATGCCGGATTCGGCGCCGGTTAATTCCGACAACCGCCGTCCCACGCCCCGCTGCAATTCGATCATGTTGACGAAATACTTGGAGGCCTCCTCCTGCGCCTTGCGAACCTCCGGAAACTCCAGGGAACCGCTCAGAAAGGTCCAGGTTCCGCGGCAGTTGATGACCGTTTTCACACCAAGGCGAGCGTAAACATTCTGCCCCTGATCCACACCGATGGCCGTGGCCGCGTGTGCATAAAGATTGCGCGCTGCGATCTGGCTTAGCAGCGGCGCAGCCGCCAGCATCTTAAAGAAGGATCGCCGACTGGAATTTTCACTGGACATTGCCAAGCCTCCCGTGGATTCTTGCCTTACACCTACATCATTTTGTTCCTAAGAACTTCGCTCGATCGAGACGACAATCTTAATCTGTATCTTCGGGCAGGGGAATTCGTGAACGCACTGCCAGGATGTGAGCTTTCGTTCCTGGTTTGTTTTGGTTGTAGAAGCCAACCGTGCAGTTGGGTCGGAAATAGTACGCATCTCCCGCTTTGGCCGGAAATCGGCCTTCGATGCCGTCCATTCCGCTGCCGGCCGCCATTTCGCCCTTTCCGTCAAGAACGAGATAGATCTCTTCCGCTGTTTGATGGTGATGGGGAAAGTTTGTACCGCCCGGAGAGAAGTCCATCCAGAAAAAGCTCGTCACCACGTAGGCCTCGTCCAGGGCGTCTCGCTTTGCGTTTCGTGGACCTATTAAGAGTTTGTAGAGCACCGAGGAGGGGTGACCGTCGACAGTTTCTTCCTTGACGTCATCCAGGTTGACGATCTTTGGGTGCGGGCTCGGTGGATTGATGGTGATTTTGGCGGGGATTCTGATGCTCATCACAAGCACCTGCAAAGGCTCACCCGAATCATTCGCGATCAAATGCTTCACGCCCGGCGGCAAGTAGGTAAAGTCGGAATGCCGCATCGCGCGCTGCTCATCGCCATAGTGGAGTAAGCCGCTGCCCCTCACCACGAAGTAGATCTCCTCTTCACGGCCGTAGACCACGGGTTGGCAGTTTCCGTGAGCTGCAATTTCGATCTCCCCGAACCGGGAAATACTCTGGAGAATCCTGGCTTCTGAGTCCCCTTCGCCGAACAACGGTTTGTAGCGGCAACTGTCGGTTGCGAAAGTGGCCCTCAACTCTTTCGCTTCGGGCAGGTTCCGGTGCAGCCAGGTGGGATCGATCTTCCGCTCCTGCGCCGGGAGGCAGGGAGCGAGCAGCAATAGCAGTAAACCAATTCTCAAAGCTGTTCCTCTGCGCTGTGCGATTTTGCGCCCCCAAAACGGCAAAGTTCATTTACCATAGAAAAGCCTTGACGCAAAAGCTTTTCTTTCGTTTTATATCGATTCATTTCGTTTTCGCAGGGTGAAATACTTTTCTCATTTTGGCGGCAAGGCGTGTTTGGGGGGGACTTCAGCCCCCGGGAAGGCTGGAACATGAATTTGCAATGTCTCGTTGGCCTGTCGGAGAAACTCTTCCTGCTTTGCTGCGTGGCGGGCGCCGTTTGTGTCAACGCAACCACCGCGCAGGATGCCAGGCAATCGAAGGCCGCCTGCCGGGTGGAGCCGGTCGACTACTTCGGGTGGTCCGCCCAGCAGATCACCAACGAGTGGCTGCGCCTCATCGTGGTGCCGCAGAATGGCGGCCGGCTGATGCAAGTGACCTTTGCAGGACACGACTATCTTTTCGTCAATCCAGAGCTCCGGGGGAAGTATCTTCCTCCGACCTCCGCCCAATGGTTCAACTACGGCGGTGACAAATTGTGGCTCTTGCCGGAGGGGACTCACGACGAACAGCATTGGCCGGGGAACTCTGACGTGCTCGACGATGGGCCTTATTCTTTCAAAAAACTCGCGGAGGGACAACGATGCGAAATTGAACTAATCAGCCCCGCTGACCCTCAAACCGGCGTCCAATTCGCTCGCACGATTCGCCTGGACGCGGACTCTCCGCGAATCCAATTTCGCGCGAAGATGAAAAATGTAACCGGGCACACCCTCGAGTGGTCAATGCAATCCGTCTCGCAGTACTCCACCAGCGTTCCAGGAGTCCTCGCAAAGAGGAATCCCGACATTTGGGGATTCACTCCCGCGAATCCCTCTAGTGGATACCTCAACCGTTATCACGTTCGATTCGGACCCGCGGAAAACCCCGCCGCCTCCGTGAGAGACGACGGACTCTTTTCCGTGCACTACTCGCATTGGGCTGCCGAGTTGTGGATCGATTCCGTCGCTGGCTGGTTGGCGGTGGTGGACGGCACTAGCCGTTTCGCCATGGTGGAGAAATTCCAGTACGAAGCTAACAAAACCTATCCGGGGCGTGCCTCCGTGATTTTTTGGACCAACGGGCCGGAACTTCATATGAATAGTGACGGCGAAGCCACCCTGGGAGGCACAAAAGATTCTCCTTACTATATGGAGGCCGAGCTCAATAGCCCCATGTGCCGTCTGAATCCTGGCGAGGAATGCCAATTCGATACCGATTGGTTTCCCACCCGCACGGAAAGCGAAATCCACGGCGTCACCGACGCGGGTATTCTGGTACGCGCGCTCCGGGCGGCCCAGCTCGATGGCGGCAAAGTCAGGCTTACCGGTACCTTTGGAGTGTTTTATCCAGGCCGCCTCGTTGCCCACTTCTACGACGAGCGAGGCGCTGCCCTCGGCACGGCGCAAGTCGCGGAGGTTACTCCGGCAGAGCTTGTCGATCTAAAGACGGACATCGCGCCGACCGGAAAAGCCGCACGAGTCTCGCTGCACTTAGTGGATCAGAACGGCGTGGATCGGGGACCGCTTCAGGAAGTACGCATTGGCACGCAAAACGACCGCTAACATGAAATCTCGCATGGGAAAACACTCCGTCTTCATGCTCGCCGCCGCATGGTTTGCTGGCCCCGCGCTCGGTCAACAGGTCAGTTCCCCCGCTACAGTTTCTCAGCGGGTCACGCCGGAGGATCTGACTGCGCAGCCCGTCGGCGAAAACTGGACTTCCTACAATGGTGACTATACAGGGCGCCGCTTCAGCAGCCTGCAACACATCGATACGTCAAACGTCGCCGGGTTGAAGGCCGCTTGGGTGTTCCATCCGGGAAACTCTCAGAATCTGGAAGTAACCCCGGTCGTTGTCCGCGGATTGATGTTCATCACCTCCTCGAATGATGTCTTTGCCTTGGATGCGCGGACCGGCAGGCAGCTTTGGCACTACCACCGTCCGGTCAGCTCGGGTCTCTTGGACGATGCCGCCGCGCACAAGAATCGCGGGGTCGCCGCCTGGCAGAACTCCGTTTTCGTGGAAACTGACGATGCCCACTTGCTCAGGCTGGATGCTCGGTCTGGAAATTTGCTGTGGGACGTGCCCTACGCGGAAAAGACCAAACACTATGGCGCGACGAGCGCCCCTTTGGTGGTGAAGGATACCGTCATCGTCGGCACTTCAGGAGGAGATTCGGGTGTCCGTGGCTTCGTAGCTGCGTATGATGCGGCCACCGGAAAACGCAAATGGCGTTTCTGGACAATTCCGGGCCCCGGCGAATTTGGTTCCTCGAGTTGGCCTGGAGACTCCTATCTACATGGAGGCGGCACAACCTGGATGCCAGGCACATATGATCCGCAACTCAATACGCTGTATTGGACCACGAGCAACGCGGCCCCCGATTTCGTGGGAGATTCTCGGCCCGGCGATGACCTGTATACGGCTTGCGTCCTGGCTCTGGACCCGGACACCGGCAAGCTGAAGTGGTATTTTCAATTCACTCCGCATGATCTCTACGACTACGATGCCACGGAAACTCCCGTGCTCTTGGATGCGGAGGAGAACGGAACAATCCGTCATCTTCTGGTTCAGGCGAATCGCAACGGTTTCTTCTATGTGCTCGACAGAACCAACGGGAAATTTTTGCGAGCAACTCCTTTCGTAGAAAAGTTGAACTGGGCCACCGGCGTAGACGCGTCCGGCCGTCCCGTCCTCTCGGGCCGAATTCCCACTGCGCAAGGCACGAACATCTGTCCGGGTATCGACGGCGCCACAAATTGGTTTTCACCGTCCTATAACCCGGACACGGGACTCTTCTATGTGATGGCTCTGGAAAGTTGCGATTTGTTCCTCGCGAAGCCCAAAGAGTTTGTGAAGGGCGAGACCTTCTACAACACCGGAACGTCTCTCCCCCCTGGTGAGCGCATGCAGAAAATCTTGTTGGCGCTTTCCGTGGCGGATGGAAAATGCGCCTGGAGCTACCCGCAGACAGGTAAAGGGGATTCCTGGGGCGGTACGCTGACAACGGCGGGCAGACTGGTCTTCTTCGGCGATGATGCGAACTCTTTCGAAGCTGTGGAAGCCAAGACTGGCCGTGTTCTCTGGCATTTCAATACCGGCCAAGTCATGCGGGCCTCGCCGATGACTTATTCCATTGCCGGAGTTCAATACGTGGCGATCGCTGCCGGGAGCGACGTATTTTCTTTCTCTCTTTCAACGGATTCCGTGCCCGTGCACGAAACTCGGTGATCCTTCCTATCCTTGCCGTCTGGAGGAATGAGGACATCATGCGTCTGATAGGATGTCGAGGCTACTAAACGGGATTTCGAGATCTTCGGACCGCTCTTGTTTGTTCTGTCGATCCGCGAAGCACTTTGGCACAGGAGGTTTGAGAATGTTGCTCAGAGTTTTCGATGACAAGGTTTCCCTCGGCACGGCTGCGGCTGCTCAGGCTGCGACGGCAATCCGCTCCGCCATCGCAGAGCGTGGTCAAGCTCGTGTCGTGGCCGCCAGCGCCGCATCCCAATTCGAATTTCTCGAATCCTTGACTGCAACCCCGGGCATCGACTGGAAGCATGTCGAACTCTTCCACTTAGACGAATATATTGGGCTCCCCATGACGCACCCCGCAAGCTTCTGCAAATTCCTCCAGGAGCGCTTGATTTCGAAGACAGGCATCATCAAATATCACCTCCTGGACGGGAGTCAGGATCCCGCCGACGTTATCCGGAGCGCTGGCAAAGCCATCGCTGCTTCGCCTATTGACGTCGCTTTTCTGGGTATCGGTGAAAATGGACATATTGCGTTCAACGACCCTCCGGCCGATTTCGAGACGGAACAGCCCTACATCATCGTCGCCCTTGACCACGCCTGCCGCGCGCAGCAGGTCGCCGAAGGGTGGTTTGAGAATCTCGACGCTGTTCCCAAGCAGGCCGTCTCCATGTCCGTGCGCCAGGTTCTCAAAGCCAGGGAAATTCTCGCTGTCGTTCCTGGCCCACGCAAGGCGTCTGCCATCAAAGCCTGTTTCGATGGACCTATCAGTCCCATGGCGCCCTCCTCGATCTTGCGGAACCATCCCAATGCCGTCGTTTATCTCGACCGGCAATCCTCCGCCTTGCTCAGCCCGGCCACGCTTTCCGCGCTCACGGCTTCGGCGTAACAGATGAGGGCACATCCTTCTTCGTTTTCCACGGCTTCCTGATGGAGCATGCCGCGCACTCCGGCAAACAGCCCAATGTCTCCGGCGGGCGCCGCACTATTCCCCACCTCCGCTGGTGGATTGGAGGACTCCTGTTTGCCTCCACCATCATCAACTATGTGGATCGCCAGACGCTCTCTCTTCTCGCTCCCTTTCTTAAACGCGACTATCACTGGACCAACACGGACTACGCCGCCATCGTCATTGCCTTCCGCGCCGCTTATTCCATAGGCCAAACCCTTTGCGGCCGCCTCATGGATCGCGTCGGCACCAAACGCGGCTTGACTATCACAGTAGCCTGGTATTCTCTAGTTTCCCTGCTCACGCCTTTGGCCCGCGGCTTTTACTCTTTTCTGGGCTTTCGCTTTTTCCTCGGCGCCGGCGAATCCGGGAACTGGCCCGCAGCCACCAAAGCTGTATCCGAGTGGTTCCCCAAACACGAACGCGGACTGGCCACCGCCTTTTTTGACAGTGGCTCTTCCATTGGCGGGGCGATCGCTCCTTTCATCGTTTTGTGGATTTATTTCCGCTACGGCTGGCGTACCGCCTTTGTTGTTCCCGGGTTGCTGGGCATTCCATGGCTGCTGGCTTGGCGTTGGCTCTACTACAGGCCCCAGGAGCATCCGCTCATCGAAGATGCAGAGCGCCGCATGATCCTCACCGACACGAACGACCAAGTCTCGCCAAACAGGGTGCGCCCCCGCTGGCGTGATCTTCTGAAGTTGCCTCAGACCTGGGGAACCATAATCGCTCGAACCTTCACCGACCCGGTCTTCTTTTTCATTGCCGATTGGTTTCCCATCTACCTCGTCGCCAAGGGGATTTCACTAAAGAGCGGCTTGATTGCCGTGTGGATTCCTTTTGTCGCCGCCGATCTTGGGAATTTTTTTGGCGGGGGAGTCTCCGGCTATCTCATCAAGCGCGGCTGGTCCGTGGGGAACGCGCGCAAGGCCTTGACGGTGTTTGGGGGAATCGGAGTAACCCTACTGATCCCAACCATCTTTACTGTAAACGTCTACCTGCTTGCGCTTCTTTTTGGCCTCGCTACTTTCTCCTACGCCTCATTTACCACCATCGCCAATGTGCTTCCTTCCGACCTATTCCACAGTGATTCGGTCGCTTCCGTCAGTGGTTTGAGCGGAACGGGCGCCGCGATCGGGACCATTATCGTGTTCCTATTGGCCGGCAAGCTTTCCGACGCGCGACTCTCCACGGGCACGCATCTGTTCGATCCGCTCATGATCATCGCCGGCCTGATTCCCTTCACAGGGATGCTTCTCGTTCTGCTCCTTATTCGCAACACAGAGGCCACCGATCGTGGCCTGGTACGCAGGATCTGATAGCCGCGCGCAGGGAGACAATTTCGTTAGAATCTTGCACTATTAATTTCCGTGGGAGACCAAATCGATGAGCCTCTCGGCATTCCAACTCAACGGCAAAACGGCCCTCGTCACCGGTTCGCACCGAGGTCTCGGCGCGGCAATCGCCTTCGCTCTGGCACAGGCTGGTGCCGATGTAGCGTGTCACGGCCGTGGTTCCGATCCCGGAACCATCTGCGCCGAGATTCAAGCGCTTGGGCGTCGCTGCACTTATTTTTCCGGCGACATCGCCGAGACCGATGCCTGCTCCACTCTGATCGAGAAGACCGTGGCGGAATTTGGCTCCCTTGATATCCTGGTCAACAATGCCGGAATTATCCGGCGCTCTCCCGCCGCCGAATATTCCCCGGAGGATTGGGACCAGGTGATCTCCATCGATCTCACCGCGGTGTTTCGACTATCCCAACTCGCTGCCCGCCAGATGTTCAAGCAGGGCACTGGCGGAAAAATCTTGAACATTGCTTCCGTTCTTTCCTTCCAGGGCGGAATTCTAGTCCCGGCATATGCCGCGGCAAAAGGCGGAGTCGTGCAGCTCACTCGGGCGTTTGCGAATGAATGGGCCGCCAAGGGGATTAACGTGAACGCCATCGCCCCCGGTTACATGGCCACAGACAACACGACTGCCCTTCGCAACGATCCCTCGCGCAACCGCGCGATCATGGAGCGCATTCCCGCTGGCCGTTGGGGACAGCCTAACGATTTGGCAGGTGCCGCGGTCTTTCTGTGCTCTCCGGCCAGCGATTACGTCCACGGCCATGTTCTTGTGGTTGATGGTGGTTGGTTATCCCGCTGAGAGGCGCCTGGTCTCGTTCGCCCGCCATTTCCTGGTAGATCCAGCCTTGCCGAAGCATATTGAACTTGGCCTTCTGCTCAACGATTGCGATCGCAAAACTTTCTATACCTTCGATTCCCGCGGCTATACCGACTATCCGTTTTGCCGGTAGACTGCTTCCCACTGATCGCTGGCTAATTGCGCTTGAGGCTTCTTCCCCACTTGCAATCTTACGGCGTAACTTTGAACACGAAGTGCAATTCCTTCGTTTCTCCTCCGCCGATGCTCACCACCTGCGATTGTTCCCCAAACTGTTCATGCCACGCCTTGACTGTATATTTCCCCGGTGGCAAATCGGGCATCGCAAAGCCGCCACTCTCATCGCTGACCGAGTAGTGCGGGCTCTTTAGCACCACAAAGACTCCGCGCATCCAGGGGTGAAGCTCGCATTTAACACGGATAATCTCCGGCTTGTCATACTTGATCACCATCGGCGGCGTACCGGGCGGTTGCGATCGATTCAATTCGGTGTTGATACGGGCCATAGGATGAACCGTGTGAGCAACCGAATCATCGTTCTGCACCCAGATTTCCTGGTTGGCTGCAACAGCAAGCACATGCGGGATGTATCGGCACCCACGCTGATTCAGCTTGACGGGTTGAGTTGGCGCGGATTCTTCTTCGCCCCCCGCAGAAATGTAGACGACTACATTGCTCAGAGCATTGTCGGCTCCGGCCACCACGTTTTCGGGGAACACCGGTGCCGTGTAGTGGTTTGCGCAACTCGGCTCGTTGACCATATTTAGCGGCTTGAATTTCGGCAGCGTGCCTTCATAGGTCACCTTTCCCCTGATCTCTCCTCTGGCCTCGGGATGCGCGGGAGGCGTGGACGGCGGATAATAACTCGGCGCCGCACTATTCTCCGTAGGTTCAGGGCGGCCATTGGCTACCACATTCGATGAAGAAGCAGGAGTTGGAGCACGGCGGCTCAACGGCCGTAGAACATTCGTCAACAAGGGCGAGAGCGCGAAGATGAATACAACCGCAGTGAGGACATCAAAGCCTGCCCGGGCTGTGGTTTTCGCCCCTGTTCGCTCGCTGATTGTTCCTGCAACTTCAAACACGACTTCCTCCTGGTGCAGAATCGATTTCGTCGCGCGCCATCGGACCAACGGGAAAGAGTCTCTTTCGGCGGGCGCAACTGCTCTCCCGAAATAAAGAAACCAATGAATTCGGATTCAATCCTGGAAGAGAGTTTCTCCGCCGATTTTCGCAGGCTCTTCAGGCGCTCGAAAGGTTTCCGAATTTTCGGCTGGGCTGATGGAAAGGTGTCTTCGGCTGCTTTCGTCCGCACGCGCGTGGAGGCCAGAGCAGAAAGCGTTCCTATTGGCGCGTCTCTTCTCCCAGAGGTTTCGCTTGCGCGAAGTAAGCAGACTGATAGCCGTTCACGTAGCCTTCCCGGTAGAAATGTTTAAATTCGTCCTGGGTTGCAGTTGTCCCCAGAAAGTCCGCGCCCCCTGTCAGATACTTGGCAGTCTGCTCAGCCTGGAACGGCTGCGAAGCGATCCGGTGCCATCTTCCATCCAGCATCCCGTCCCGGTATCCTGCAGCTGCAAGTTCGGCAATACTCGGGCCGGTGACTCGGCCGATCGCCGCTTCACTCCAAGGACGATAGCCCCTCTGGTATCCGGCCAAAAACGATGCGCGCGCTTCGGCCGTGCTCCACCGCCCGATGGCGGGGTGCGGTTTTCTTTTTTCCTTAACATCCAGGCTCGCCTGGTACAGGCCATCGCGGAAAGCCGCGTCCGTCGATTGTGTCGGCTCGACGGCCGGCAGGCTCGCTCCGCGTTTTGACCCTCCCACAATCAAGCCGGCTGCAAAACTTACGCTCAGTGCCAGCATCAGGAACGCTCTGGTTCTCATGTCTCCTCCTCAGTGAAAGCAACTTCCGTAGAAGTTTCTGGCCATACCTAGGATAGGAAAAACTGAAAACAGAGTTGTCAGGGGGATGTCACTCTTATGCAAACAATATGTTCCAGGTTTTGCAGAAATGCTGGAGGGTGGTCCGGACAATAAGCTATGCAAAAATGATCTTAGGGACTGTCCTCAATACAGGGTTTTCTTTTCCTGCTGCTGCCACAACGCAAAAATTGTCAGCGATTCCTCGCGCAGCAGTTGTTGCATCGGAACTCGCCGTTCGGTATGCGCGCGCTCCAGCTCTTCATAAATGAACGCATCGTCAAAGCCGACCGCGGCCGCATCCGCGGCGACGCAGGCGTAAAACACTCGCGCCGGCCGCGCCCAATAAATCGCCCCCAGGCACATCGGGCAAGGCTCGCATGTCGTATAAAGATCGCAACCCGCAAGCTGAAAATCGCCCAGCTTGCGGCAAGCTTCGCGTATCGCCACCACTTCGGCGTGCGCGGTGGGATCGTTCGTGGCCGTCACGCGATTCACGCCTTCCGCCACCACACGGCCCTCCTTCACAA
>Ga0210406_10002325_pt1 | contig 21919 bp, 22 predicted proteins | sample IncBWC30MmetaG_FD_155454 | JGI IMG/M metagenome (GOLD analysis project Ga0210406, IMG submission 155454) | Forest soil microbial communities from Barre Woods Harvard Forest LTER site, Petersham, Massachusetts, United States - Inc-BW-C-30-M | ecosystem: Environmental > Terrestrial > Soil >...
GGCTGCACTGAGCCGCGCCGGTCAGCCCTTCAGAAAAAGGCTGATCTCTTCGAAGAATCGAACGGAAGCTGGCTCGTGTTCCAGGAACAAATGGTTTCGACCGGGCAAGGCGATGAAATGAGCGCCAGGGATACCGGCGGCCAACTGGCGCCCGGCCTCGAATGGAGCCGTGACGTCGCCTCGCGCATGCATGACAAGCGTCGGCGCCTTCACTTCCGACAGAAGATCAGTGATATCGAAATCGCCGACGACGTCGAAATATCGAGCAGCGCACTCGGGAGAGGTCGTTTTCAGTTGCAGCTCGTTGAAATACTCTGCCTGCTCATGCGTTCCGCCCGGAATGAATCGGGCGGTGAACATTTGCCGAAAGCTCGGATTATCCGCTCCCCATCCAAGGCGTATCAAAGTCGTCATCGCTTCCCGCATTTCTTTTTCCGCGGGAGCGCGCCTCTTTCCGCCGAGCGCGAACGCGCCGTACAGAATAAGGTGCGACACACGTTCCGGGTTCCGCACTGCATAGGCAACGGCCACGGCGCCGCCCTGGGATATTCCGAGGAGCGGGAAGCGCTCGACGCCGACTGCGTCGACGACAGTCTCGAGGTCGGTCACCCAGGCGTCGAGCGAGAGCGTATCGACGTCCCAGTCAGACATGCCATTGCCTCTCGCGTCGTAACGAACCAGCGTATGGCCGCGCGACAGTCCGCGAAAGACATGGCGCCACACCGGGCTTTCCCAATCGTATTCAAGATGGTTCATCCAGTTACCAGACTTCACAAGGAACGGTCCGCTGCCTGAAATCGCGTAGGCAAGGCGCACTCCATCAGGCGCCCGGCAATATTTGATGGTCTGCGCCACGTTCGCGTCGTCGGGCGTAGGGGCGTCGTCCGTTTTGTCCATATAATCGATTGCGAATACCTCGACCGCCTTGGCGATGTTTTTCAGTTTTTGCAGACCGAGGGTTCGGAAACCGAAAGCAAGCTTTCCGCTGATCTGATCATAGACGGCCCGGGATATTGAGACGCCGCCGGGCTCGCAGATGCTCTCGAGCCGCGCCGCGATGTTGACCCCCTCGCCCAAAATCCCGTCGCCGTCGATTAGCACGTCGCCGAGATGGACGCCGATGCGGTAAACGATCCGCTTGTCCTCCGGTGTATCGGCGTTGCGCTCGACCATCATCGTCTGGATCGCCACCGCGCATTCGACGGCGGCGACGACAGAGGGAAATTCCAACAGGAGGCCGTCGCCCACAATCTGAACAATGCGCCCGCCAAGGGCCGCCACGATCGGAATCGAAGCTTCGCGACACCTGCGCACCGCTTGCGCCGTGCCCGCCTCGTCTTCACCCATTAGGCGGGAGTAGCCGACGACGTCGACTGCCATGATTGCAGCGAGTTTTCGTGTTTCGCCCATGGTGTCCTTCACGCCCAGTCCACATCGGCGTGAACATCAATGTAGCATAACGGTCGCCCCGAATCCCGCATCTCGATATCGAGCGCCTGAGGCGCAGCGCGGCTCCCCAGAGTACTTCGGACCGCTATGCGCTCCTCGCCATTGCATCGCGATCGCTGAAGGGCCGCAATCCTGCCAGGAGCGGACGTGAAGACCCCTCATCTGCGCCGATGGCATCTACCGAGCCGAATGTTACGACCGTAATCGTTTTGCCGTTATTTGAAATGACGCCGTAGCCAGGCCCTGCAACCATCCCGGCATACCACGCCCGAACCAAGGGCGAAATGTTCACTCGGCTGCATGAGTGGTGACAGCCAATTTGAGGATCAAGTCATGAGCGCAGCGACACCGGAACATATTATGCAAGTTGGTTTGGGCTTTTGGGCATCCAAAACGCTCTTAAGTGCTGTCGAAGTGGGCGTGTTCAGCACTCTGGCCAATGGACCCGCCGACCTGCCGACGCTTCAAAGAAAGCTTGCGCTGCATCAACGATCAGCCCGTGACTTCCTCGATGCGCTGGTGGCACTCAAGTTGCTGGAGCGCGAGAAGGGCATGTACAGCAACGCCGCAGACGCCGACCTGTTTCTCGATCGAGCCAAGCCATCCTATATCGGCGGTGTTCTGGAGGTGGCAAATGCCCGGCTCTATGGCTTCTGGGGATCGCTCACGGAGGCCCTGCGCACCGGTGAATTACAGAACGAGAGTAAGGGTGGGGGAGAAGACGTCTTTGCGGCAGTGTATGCCGATCCCGAACGAATGCGGGGGTTTCTGACCGCGATGAGTGGAATAAGTGCGGGTCCGGCCCACGCCATCGCCGCCAACTTCCCATGGAGCGACCAGAAGACCTTCATGGATCTTGGTTCAGCTCAGGGCATGGTACCCGCCACTCTCGCCCGCGCCCATCCCCACCTCACCGGCATCGGCTTCGACCTTCCCGTAGTCAAGCCCGTCTTCGAGGAATTTATCGCTCACCGCGGGGTGACTGACCGAGTGCGGTTTCAAGGTGGAAATTTCTTCGAGGACCCTCTGCCGAAAGTTGATGTCATCGTCATGGGTCACATCCTCCATGATTGGGACCTTGCCCAGAAAAAGGTGCTTCTCGGCAAGGCATTTGGCGCTCTTCCGAAAGGCGGCGCAGTCGTCGTTTATGATGCCATCATCGATGATGATCGCCGCGAAAACACTTTCGGTTTCATGATGAGCTTGAATATGCTGATCGAAACTGCCGGTGGGTTCGACTATACAGGAGAAGACTGTCAGGCTTGGATGCGCGAAGTCGGATTTTCAAAAACGCGGGTCGAACCGCTCGTTGGCCCGGATTCGATGGTGATCGGATTAAAGTAGCTTATCCAGGCGCGCGGCTTGCCGATCAGATACGTCACATGTTGCAATGTCGCGAGGTCCGGTTGGGGTCCACAAGCGGAAATACTCACACCGAGCAGATGTTGTCGCTTTACCCCTAAAAGCGGACATCCGATCTGCGCATTTACGAGTACAGGCGTAGACTTGGCCGCCGCTGGCGACACAAAGCCGGTCGCCGGCGGCGATGAGCGTCTGATATCGGTGGAAACCGCGCAGATGCTCCGGCGGCGAGGCGATGAGTTCGCCGGTGTCGCCTCGGAAGGCGTAGAGCCGGTCGTCGCCCTCGGCGCCGACGATGAACACGATCGGATTCGCGCCCCCGTTTGTGGTGGTGACGATCGGCGAACCCCGGTTGCCGGCGACCGTGGCGCACCAGGCGGTCTCGATCGCCGGCGCGGGATCGACGCGAATCTTGAGCGCCACAAGTCCCTTACCGGTCTTGTCGGGCGGACAATTCGCGCCGTCGCCCTGCAGCGCGACAAAGACGTTGTTGCCCACACTCCAAACCGCTGGCGAGGCGATGGTTCGCGTCGCCATCACATGCGCGCTTAAGAGCGCGCCGCCGATGGCGCCGAGATTGTCGCGGTCGAGAAGGCAGGCGTCGCCGATCCGTGGCGGCGCCTTCGATTGTGCCGTATGGGCCTCGCTTTAGCTCTACGAGACCGGCAAGCGTTCGAGATCGGCAATCAAGCCAGGTCCGGTCGGCCGCCATCCCAGCTTTTTCTGCGTCTTCTCGCTTGAGGCGGGCATGTCGCGCGCGGCCAAATGGGCAAGCCAGCCGAAATAGCCTCCCGCCTCCTCGGGCGTGATCGATTTGACCGGCACCTTCAGGCGTCGACCTATGGTTTCCGCAATATCGCGCGCCGGCACGCCTTCCTCCCCGACCGCGTTATAGATCGCGCCCGGCTCCGACTTTTCGATCGCCAGCCGGTAGAGGCGGGTGACATCGGAAATGTGCGCCGCGGGCCACCGGTTACGACCCTCTCCGATATAGGCGAAAACGCCTTTTTCCCGTGCGATTGCGATCCAAGGGCTGATGAGTCCCTGCCGCTCCGGGTCGTGGACCTGGGGCAGGCGAACGACGGATGCGCTGACTCCATGCGTCGCGGCGGCTGCCGCGGCCGCCTCCTCGGACGCCGCGCGGGGGAACTCGTTGGAGGTGATCGCGGGAGCGTCCTCGGTCGCGGGCTTACCGGGCGGGACCTTGGCGATCGCGGTCCCTGAGGTCACGATCAAGGGTCGGTGAGAGCCCGCCAGGACCGAGCCCAGCGCCGCAACCACGCGTCGATCGGTTTCGCAATTGGCTGCGAACTTCGAGAAATCGTGGTTGAAGGCGAGGTGGATGATTCCGTCCGACCGGGCGGCGCCGTCCTTCAGGCTGTCCGGATCATCGATCGATCCGCGATAGACCTCGGCCCCCGCAGCGGCCAGGGCCGGCGCCTTGTCGCCAGAACGACAGACGCCGATCACCTGATGGCCCGCGGCGATCAGGTCCTTGACGACGGCCGAGCCGATGAATCCGGTCGCGCCGGTGACAAATACACGCATGAGCAAACCTCTCTGTTTGTCGAATGATTGGGAATCGTCGCTACGCTGCGGCGGCCAGACCGACGGACCCAAAATAACGGACGTCCATGTCGGCAAGCAGGCCGGGATGCTCGGCTCGCCAACCCAGCGCATTCCGGGTCCATTCGCTGGACGCCGGGTTATCGAGACCGACGAAATTGCCGATAATGCCGAAGTGCTTGCCGGCCTTCGCCGCTGGAATGCCGACAGTCGGGACGTTCAGCTTGGTCGAAATCAGGGATGCAATCTCGCGGAAAGGGACGCCGACGTCATCAACGCCGTGGAATTTTGCGCCCGCTTCTATCTTTTCAAGCGCGAGACGAAAGAGGCGCGCCGCGTCGGACACATGCACCGCCGGCCATCGATTGGCGCCGTCGCCAATATAGGGCGAAACGCCTTTCTTGCGCGCTGCTGCGATGATTCGGGCCATGAAACCGTGGTCCCCGGCGCCATGCACGGTCGGGGGAAGCCGCACGATTGAAGAACGGACGCCGCGTGCAATCAGGTCCAGAGCCGCCGTCTCGGAGAAAGACCTGTTTGGAGCGGTCGGCACATGGTTGTCGCGTTCGGTCGAGACCTTGCCTTGTGGCAGGGCAAGAACTCCCGACGCCACGACCAAAGGGCGCTTAGAGCTTTCGAGACCGGCGCCCAAAGCCCGGATGGCGCCCGACTCCGTTTCCGTAAGGATTCTCAGAAAGCTCTGGACGATCCCACCTTTCAGGACCCCGGCGAACAGTCGGAGGCGGGTCGGCAAACTCATGTTCGACAACCCGCGGATGAAGGCCAGGTGGATCACGCCGTCCGACTCGGCGGCGCCCTCGCGCAGCAGGGCATGGTCTTGAAGTCTTCCGACACGCGCCTTGGCGCCTAGCGCCTGCAGCTTGTGCGCTCCATCCGTCGTTGTGGTTAGTCCCGTGACCTCATGTCCTGACGACAGCAACTCCTTCACGACGGCCGAGCCGATCCAGCCCGTTGCGCCTGTGACGAAAACACGCATGAGCAGTCTCCACGTTTCGTTGGAGACAAGCCTCGGCTTTTGGGCTATTGTAGTAAAGTAGTGAGCTTATCCTATTATGATGACTAACAGGATGGATGGACCCGTCGCCCGCGAGAACCGGCTCGCATTCTATCTGAAGGATCGACGCACGAAGCTCGATCCGGCCGCCTTCGGCTTCGCCGCGGAGCGCCGCCGCACGCCGGGATTGCGTCGCGAGGAAGTGGCGCAGCGGGCCAACATCAGCCCGACCTGGTACACATGGCTCGAGCAGGGGCGGGGCGGAGCTCCCTCGGCTGACGTTCTCAACCGGATCTCGCGCGCCCTCATGCTGACCGAGGTCGAGCGCGAGCATCTTTTCTTGCTCGGCCTCGGCCGGCCGCCCGAAGCCCGCTACAGCAGAAACGACGACGTCACGCCGCGTCTGCAGCGCGTGCTGGATGCGCTGGACCCAAGCCCCGCGGTGATCAGGACCGCGATATGGGACGTCGTGGCCTGGAACCGGGCTGCGACCGTGATGCTTGTGGACTATGGCTCGTTGCCGCCGGAAGAGCGCAACATCCTTCGTTTCATCTTCCTCGACCCGCGCGCCCGCGCGGCGCAATACGACTGGCAGAGCGTGGCGCGGTTCGTGTTGGGCGCGTTCCGGGTGGATGCGGCCCGAGCCGGCGCCGAAGCAGAGATCGAGCCCTTGGTCGAAGACCTCTGCCGGCTCAGTCCCGAGTTCAGGGCGATGTGGCGCGAGAACGACGTTCGTGGCCACCATGGCGAGACAGTCAAGCACATGCGACACCCGGCGCTCGGTCCGCTCGCCTTCGAATATTCCGCGTTCGCGGTCGATGGACGAACGGACCTCACCATGGTGGTTTACAATCCGGCGACGCCCGAGGACGCCGAACGGATCAAGTCAGCGCTGGACTGACGGCGGCCGCGCCTTCACGATGAGAATGATCAAGCGGAGCTTCCGACTGTAGCCTTTATCCGATGAAGCGGGAGCGCCCATGCGGGACGAACACATTGGCGGCGCCGAGCTTATGCGTTTTTCGTCGGATGGCGTCGAGATTGCCTTCATCGACGCCGAGCCGCAGGGACGCGTTCTGAACGAGCCGATCCTGCTCATTCACGGTTTCGCCTCCAACCATCGCATGAACTGGGTGGGTCCGCGCTGGGTTGAGACCCTCACTGGGGCAGGGCGCCGCGTCATCGCGTTTGACAATCGCGGCCATGGACAAAGCGAGAAGCTCTACGCTCCCGCCGACTATCACCTCGATTTGATGATGCGGGACGCCGCCAACCTGCTCGCGCATCTGGGCGTCGAGCGCGCCGACGTCATGGGCTATTCGATGGGCGCGCGGATCGCGAGCTTCCTTGCGCTTGCCGAACCCCGCCTGGTGCGCTCGCTCGTGCTCGGCGGCCTGGGCGATCGGCTGGTGCGCGATGGCGGGTTGCCGGAGGCGATCGCCGAAGCCTTGGAGGCGCCGTCGCTCGACAGCCTTGTCGATCCGACGCAGCGCCTGTTCCGCGGCTTCGCCGAGCAGACGAAGAGCGACCGCGCCGCGCTCGCCGCCTGCGTCCGCGGTTCGCACAGGAGCCTGACGCTGGAAGAGGCGGCGCGCATAAATCAGCCGACTTTGGTCGCGGTCGGCGAGCGGGATACGCTTGCGGGCGACCCCTCGAAGCTCGTCGCCCTGTTGCCGCGCACAGAGGCGCTTATGATTCCCGGCCGCGATCACAATCTCGCGGTTGGCGACAAGGCGTTCAAGGCCGGGGCGCTTGATTTTCTTGCCCGCCGGGCGTGACAGGGACCGCGGCCGTTCCTCACCTCGATCGCGTTCAGAATAGATATCCGCTGTCATGTGTTTCTTGTCGGCGGCCCGAGTCATTGAGTTCAGCGAGCCGCTCGAGCGGGAAAACCACGTGACAATCCGGCTGGAAGCGTCAACACTGCGACTAAAGGCTAGCTTGACGGGCCGGACGATAATGGGGAACGGAAAGTCCATGGAGCTGGCCGAGACGCGAGTCGGAGGCGCGGATAACGATGCGGACCTCCAGGCGCCCACCCTGCTGGCGGTCCGGGGGCTGACGATCCGGTTCGGCGGCGTGACCGCCCTCGAGGATGTCTCCTTCGAGGTCCCCCGCGGGGCGATCTGCGGCCTGATTGGTCCGAACGGCGCCGGCAAGACGACGCTCTTCAATTGCATCTCGCGTCTCTATGATCCGGGCGCAGGAGCGATCGTGTTCGACGGACGGCCGCTCTCGAGCTGCTCCAGGCATGAGCTCGCTTCCCTCGGCATTGCGCGGACGTTCCAGAATGTCGCCCTGTTTTCGACCATGACGGTGCGCGAGAACGTGTGCGTCGGCGCGCACGCGATGGCGCGAGGCGGATTCCTGAGCAATTCGCTCGCCGCGCCGCTCGCGAGGCGCGAGGAAAAGAAGATCGTCGAGCACGCCGACGCACTGATCGAGGAATTCGGCCTCAAGGCCGTTGCGGATCGTCCGGCGGGCGCCCTGTCGTTCGGAATCCGCAAGCGGGTTGAGCTTGCCCGCGCGCTCGCCAAAGGCCCAAAACTGTTGCTGCTGGACGAACCGGCGGGCGGGCTCAACCACTCGGAAGTCGACGGGCTGGCCGATGAAATCCGCGCCATCCGCGACCGCCGCGGCGTCTCCGTGCTCCTCGTCGAGCATCACATGAATCTGGTCATGCGGGTCAGCGACCAGGTGGTCGCGCTCGACTTTGGTCGAGTTATCGCCAACGGCCGGCCGGACGAGGTCAGGTGCAATCCCGAAGTGGTGCGCGCCTATCTCGGGAGCGCGAATTGAGCCCGCCGATCCTGGAAACGAAGGGACTCGAGGCCTGGTACGGCCCAGCGCGGGCGCTGCACGGCGTCGATTTCGAGGTCGAGGACGGCGGCGTCACGGCGGTGCTCGGCGCCAACGGCGCCGGCAAGACGACGATCTTGCGGGCGCTGAGCGGACTCATCCGTCGCACCGGCGATATCCGTTTTCGCGGCCGCCCGATCGGCGCGCTGGCGACCGAGGACGTCGCGCGTTTGGGAATAGCGCACGTGCCCGACGGGCGCGGCACGTTTGTCGATCTCACCGTCGAGGAGAACCTGCGCCTCGGCGCCTATGTGCGCGCCGACCGGCAAAGCGTCCGCGCGGATTTCGATCGCATGTTCGGCCTTTTCCCGCGCCTTGCCGAACGGCGCCGCCAGCAAGCGGGAACGCTCTCGGGCGGCGAGCAGCAGATGCTGGCGATCGCGCGCGCGCTTCTCATGCGACCGAGTCTGCTGATGCTCGACGAGCCGTCGTTCGGCCTCGCGCCGTTGGTGGTGGCGGAAATCTTTCGCGCGCTCGGCGAGATCAATCGCGACGAGGGCGTGAGCCTTCTCATCGTCGAGCAGAACGCCTCGCTCGCTCTCGATCTCGCCGACCGCGCGGTGCTGATCGAAACCGGAAGAGTGGCGCTCAGCGGTCCCTCGCAAATGATTCGCGCCGACGACGCGGTGCGCCGCGCCTATCTCGGCTACTAGCGACCAAGGAGCAGTCGGAGCTTGGGCGAGTTCCTGCATCAACTGGCGTCCGGTCTCGCGCTCGGCGGGGTCTACGCGATCATGGCGCTGGCGCTGGTGATGATCTACCAGGCGACGCATCTGATCAATTTCGCCCAGGGCGAAATGGCGATGTTCTCGACCTATTTCGCCTGGAAGTTGATGGACCTGGGCGAACCTTACTGGTTCGCCTTCTTCGCCACAATTGTCGCCTCGTTCATCTGCGGGGTGGTGATCGAGCGGCTGGTTGTCAGGCCTTTCGCCAACGCGCCGATCCTCGCCTCGGTGATCGTGTTCATCGGGCTCAGCCTGATCTTCAATTCGCTCGCCGGATGGCTGTACGGCTTTTCGGTGACCTCGTTCGACTCGCCGTTCAACGGTCGCCCCTGGTTCGGCGCCGGTTACATGTCGGCGCATGAAGCCGGCGCCATTGTTGTGACCTTGTGCGTTCTCGCGCTGGTCTACGCGTTTTTTCGGCTCACCCCGCTCGGCCTCGCGATGCGGGCCGCGGCGCAGAATCCGGTGTCGAGCCGGCTGGTCGGCATTCGGGTCGGGTGGATGCTGGCGATCGGCTGGGGTCTGGCGGCGGCGATCGGCTCGGTCGCTGGGATGATGGCGGCGCCGATCGTCTATCTGGACCCCAACATGATGGGCGGGGTGCTACTGTACGCCTTCGCTGGCGCGGTGCTGGGCGGCATCGACAACCCGTTCGGCGCGGTCTTTGGCGGCGTCGCGGTCGGCGTGCTGGGCAATCTCATCGGCGCCTATCTGGTGGGTGACGAAGTCAAGCTTTCGGTCGCGCTTGCGATCATCATTGCCGTGCTCGTTTGGCGGCCGTCCGGACTGTTCGGGCGCCGCCTCGTGGCGAGGGTCTGACCATGGCCGACGCCGACAGCGCGCCGGGCGCCCTTGTCGCCATCGCAGTCGCAGTCTTCGCGCTCGCATTCCCTTTCGCCGCTTCGGGCTACCACATCTATCAGGGCGCGCAGGTGCTGATCCTTGCGATCGCGCTGCTCGGCCTCAATCTCTTGACCGGCTTCAACGGCCAGATCTCGCTCGGCCACGGCGCGTTTTTCGCCATCGGCAGCTATGGCGCGGCGATCCTGATGGTGAAGTTCGGCTTGCCATACTGGGCGGCCATTCCGCTGGCGAGCGTCGTGTGCTTCATCGCCGGCTTTCTGTTCGGCTTTCCCGCGCTCAGGTTCGGCGGCCTTTATCTCGCCCTCGCCACTTTCGCGCTCGCGGTCGCAACCCCGCAGATCCTGAGCTACAAGGGCTTTGACGCACTCACCGGCGGCTCGCAGGGCCTCACGCTCGCGAAGCCGAGCGTTCCGTTCGGGATCGCGCTCACCCCCGACCAATGGCTGTACCTCGTTTGCCTCGCCTGTGCTGCGGCGCACTATTGGGCTGCGCGCAACCTCGTGCGGGGGCGGATCGGGCGGGCGCTGGTCGCCATTCGCGATCAGCCGATCGCCGCCGAGACGATGGGGATCAACGCTGCGCTCTACAAGACGACGTGCTTCGGGGTCAGCGCGCTCTATGCCGGCGTGGCGGGGGGCTTGAGCACGCTCGCCGTCGGCTTCGTCTCGCCCGAGAGCTTCGGACTTGCGCTGTCGCTCGCCTTTCTCGTCGGCATCGTCGTCGGCGGGCTCGCTTCGCTCGGCGGCGCGCTGTTCGGAGCCCTGTTCATCGAGTTCGTGCCCAACATCGCCGACCAGCTCACCGTGAGTTTTGGCGAAGGCGCCAAGGCGTTGCCGGGCGCGATTTACGGAGCCCTGCTTATTCTGGTAATGGCCGCGATGCCGACAGGTGTAGCGGGCGCGGCGCGGGCGGCGGCGCGCGCGTTCGCGCCGTCCCGGCAGGCAAAAGTTGAAAAAGGCGGCGTCGGTGTCGCCGTAAAATACGAAGGGAAGGAAGAATCGCCATGATCAATCGACGGACATTTCTGCAATCGAGCGCCGTCGCTGCGGCCTTCGCCGCCAGCGCCAGTTCCGCCCGGGCGGATAATGCGCCCGGCGTCACTGACACCGAGATCAAGATCGGGCAGACGATGCCCTATAGCGGCCCGGCCTCGGCTTACGGCGTCATCGGCAAGGCCGACCTCGCCTATTTCAAAATGATCAACGAGCAGGGTGGCGTGAACGGGCGCAAGATCAATCTGATTAGTCTCGACGACGGCTATAGCCCACCCAAGACCGTCGAGCAGACGCGACGTCTCGTCGAGCAGGAGCAGGTCGCCTTTTTGTTCAATAGCCTTGGCACGGCATGTTGCGCGTCGGTGCGGCAGTACATGAACGACAACAAGATCCCGCAGCTCTTCGTAGCGACGGGCGCCAGCATGTTCTCCGATCCCCAGCATTTCCCATGGACCATGGGCTGGCAGCCGAACTACCAGACAGAGGCCGCAATCTTCGGCAAGCATATCGCCGCGACGAAACCTGACGCGAAGATCGGCGTGATTTACCAGAATGACAGCTTCGGAAAGGACTACCTGATCGGGCTCAAGAACGGCCTCGGTCCGGACCACGCAGGCATGGTGATCAAGGAAGTTTCCTACGAGACGTCGGAGCCAACCGTCGATTCACAAATCGTGACATTGCAAGGCGCGGGCGTCGACCTCGTGCTCTATGCGGCGACGCCGAAGTTCGCGGCGCAGGCGATCCGCAAGACTTACGACATTGGTTGGACGCCTGTCCGCTACATGACCGACGTATCGCAGTCGATCGCGTCGGTGATGAAGCCTGCCGGTCTCGAGAAATCGAAGGGCGTGATCACGGCCATCTACGGCAAAGACCCAACCGATGCGCGCTGGAAGGACGACCCCGGCTACAAGGCGTTTGCAGAGTTCGTCGGCAAATACTTGACGCCGAAGGATCTGACTGACGCGAACGCGGTCTATGGATTTGGGACCTCGGCCACCATGGTTCAGGTGCTAAAGCAGTGCGGCAACGACCTGTCGCGCGAGAACGTGATGCGTCAGGCCGCCAACCTCAAGGATGTTGTGCTTGCGATGGGGCTGCCGGGCATCAAGATCAACACTTCGTCCGACAATTTCAGTCCGATCCGCCAGGAGGCTCTCGCCTCGTTCAACGGAGAGAGCTGGGAGCAGTTCGGGGAGCTGTATCAGGCGTAAGCAGCGGGCGGCCGCGCGTTTCCTTTAGCGCGCGGCCCCGGCGTCTTACGATGCGGCCGCCTCCCGACGATGGAGCCTCACCAGATTCGTACAACCACCTGATCGAACACCGCGTCGGCCGAGACGATGGGGATGCGACGACGGAGCGCGGACGCGGCCAGGAAGCGATCGAATGGGTCACGGTGCGGCCATTCCATAGTCCCCGCCATGAGGCAGTCGGCGGCCTCGAGCGATGTGGCGACGCCTCGCTGGCTCGCAAGCAGCGCTGGCAACCGCTCGACGTACCGCGTCATTTCCGGCCACTTGCCGAGGCGTGCTTTCTGCGCGATCTCGAAGAACGAGATTGCGCTGACGAGGATCGTTTGGGCCTCGATCATTTCCGCCCGTGCGCGGTCAGAAATGCGTCGGTCGTTGGTGAGGGACCACGCCCAGACATGGGTATCGAGCAGGAGCGTCGTCAGTCGCGCCCCTCCCAAGCCGCCAGCTCGTCCTCATCCATGGGGGAAAAAAAGTCTGGACCGGGACCGAGCGCGTCGCGTTTCAGTATGCCCAACTTGAATTGGCCCTGCGGGATCGCTACGAGGCGAACGACCGGTTTGTCGCCTTTCGCAATCACCACATCTTCGCCCGCCAGCGCTGCCTCGATCAGCTTGGAGAGCTGCGTCTTCGCCACATGAACGGTTACTTTCTGCATGGCGCGGTCCCACGAGTTAGCTAACTTAGCTAATCTCGCTGGGGCCGGCCGTCAAGCGCGCTGTCACGCCCATTGCTTGAGCGGAGGGAAGCGGACGAATTTCTTGGCGTGGTGGCGATCCATGCGGGTCAGCACATCGCGCAGGAAACCGACGCCGTCGGCGAGATAAGGCCCCTTGTTGAGCATCACGCATTCGGCGCCTTGAGCCATCGCCGCGTCGGTCATCTCGGCGCGGCTCGCCACGCCATCACGCACAAAGCTGTCGAGCACCTGCGTCGCCCACACCACCGGCGTGTGCGCAGCCTCGCAGAGCCACAGGATTTCCTCCTGCATTTCGGTGAGCCTGGCGAAGCCGAGCTCGACCGCGAGGTCGCCCCGCGCAATCATCACCGCGGTCGGATTATGCGCCGACGACTGCAAGATGAGCGACGGAAGATTGCGCACCGCGAGCGGCGTCTCGATCTTCAACACCAGCCCCGGCGGCACGCGCTTGGGCGCGCGCGCCACCAGATGATCCTGCAGGAGCTCGATGTCGTCGACTCGCTGCACGAAGGAATAGCCGATCAGGTCGGCATGCTCGGCGATGAAATCGAGGTCGCGGAAGTCCTTGGAGGTCAGCGGCGGCAGATCGAGTTCGGTCGAGGGAAAATTGACGCCCTTGCCGGGCTTCAGCCGCACCCCCTTCTCGCGGGCGGCGTAGACCTCGATCTCCGCCCGGCCCGGCCCCTTGGAGACGACTCGGGCCGCGGCCTTGCCATCGTCGATGAAGATTTCGGAGCCGACAGCGAGTTGGTCGACGAGTTCGGGGAAATTGAGCGAGAACGCGAGCGGCTCCTTAGTCTTCTCGCGCAATTCATCGACGAGAACGATGCGGTCGCCGCGCACGAGGCGCGTTTTCGGCGGCGCCTTCACTCTGAGGATGCGGCACTTGGGGCCGGCGATGTCCATCAGCACCCGGCACGGGCGCTCGAGCCGCGCCTCCGCCCCGCGCACATTCTCGATCATTTGGCCCCACATTTCGGGGTCGTCGTGGGCGCAATTGATGCGCGCGCAATCCATGCCAGCGGCTACCAGATTGTCCACCAACGCGGGTTCCGTCGCCGCCTCGGGCGGCAAAGTCGCCATGATCCGCACGCGAGGGCCGTTTTTTTGCCGCTTGCCGAAGAGCCGATCGGCCTCGGCCTCCAGCTCCGCCGCGCCCGCCCTCGCCAACACCGGCGCCGGATAGGGCGCGTTCGATTCGCCGCTCAGGCGCTTCAGGGTCGCAATGAGCGCATCGAGCGCCTGCGCGACGTGGCTTTCGCTGCGGCCAAGCAAAGAGAGCCCCCGCGACGCGAGCCGGTATTGCAGATCGGTGATGTCGTGCGCGCGCAGCGCGATGTAGTGGGAGAGATTGAGAACGCGCGGCGGAGCCTTCGACTTGTCCGCGTCGGCGCCCCAACTGCTTCTTAGCTCGGCGCCTTTGAGCTCAACGTCCTCGCGTAGCGCTTTCACCTCGGCGAGAAGGGCGCGGATTTCTTCCAGGTCGCTTCCGGTTTTTGGAGCCATAGGGAGCCGCTTCGCACGAGCGAATCGTCGACGGAGTTACGCTTTTCCCCGCCAGACCGGTCTTTGACGCGCGAATGTGACGCCTGTGTAACAAAGCGCGAACAGATTTGGACTATCCTCAGGCATCGGGAGCATCGCGCTAAGTTGATGGATGAGGCCAGATCTCGCTGCCCAATTGAAACCATTGTGCAGCAGCGCGCGTATAAAGGCTAGGACAGCTCGACGTCGAGGCGATCATGGGGCCAGTGATGAAAATCGTCGGAGCGGTGGCTGTCGCAATGACCCTGTTCATAGGAACCGCATCCGCGGAGGACCTGACCGCCGCAAGCTCACGCGCTATCGTCGAGCGGCAATTCGACGCCTTTGAGCGGGACGATGGGGAGGCGGCTTATGCGCTTGCCGCTCCGACGATCAAGGAAATGTTCAGCGACGCCGACCACTTCATGGCGATGGTTCGCGACCACTATGCGCCTGTCTACAGGCATCGGAGCGTTGAGTTCGGTGACTTCGCAGAAGTCGGCGACGAGGCGACGTTAAAGGCCACCCTCGTCGACAACGACAACGCCGTGTGGACGGCGCTCTACAGCTTTCGGCGCGTGCCGAACGGTGACTGGCTGATTTCGGGCTGCGTACTCGCGAAGGCCGACGGGAGCGCAATCTGAGCCTGTGGTTCGACCCTTGAGGACCGAGCCCTAGCCCTTCGCCGCCGTTTTCTTTCTCCGCTTCGCCAGCGTCCGCAGGCGCAGCGCGTTCAACTTGATGAAGCCGGCGGCGTCATGGTGGTCGTAGGCGACGGCGCCTTCTTCAAAAGTGACAAGGTCCTGGTCGTAGAGCGAATGGGGACTGTCGCGGCCGATCACATGGACGCCGCCCTTATAGAGCTTGAGGCGCACCCGGCCGGCGACCATTTCCTGGCTCTTGTCGATGAGGACCTGCAACATCTCCCGCTCGGGCGAGAACCAGAAGCCGTTGTAGATGAGCTCAGCATACTTTGGCATCAGCTCGTCTTTGAGATGAGCGGCGCCGCGGTCGAGCGTGATCGACTCAATGGCGCGATGCGCTGCGAGCAGGATCGTCCCCCCGGGCGTCTCGTACATGCCGCGCGACTTCATGCCGACGAAGCGGTTTTCGACCAGGTCGAGCCGGCCGATGCCATTGTCGTGGCCGAGCTTGTTGAGAGCGGCAAGCAATGTCGCAGGGCTCATCGTCTTACCGTCGAGCGCCACGGGGTCGCCCTTCTCGAACGCGATCTCGACAATGGTCGGCTTGTCAGGCGCGTCCTCGGGATGAACGGTGCGCGAATAGACGTAAGCCGGCGTTTCTTCCGCGGGGTCTTCCAGAACCTTGCCCTCGGACGAGACGTGCAGGAGGTTCGCGTCGACTGAAAAGGGCGCTTCGCCGCGCTTGTCCTTGGCGATCGGGATCTGATGCTGTTCGGCGAAGGCGAGAAGCGCCCCGCGGGAGGCGAAGCTCCATTCGCGCCAGGGCGCAATGATCTTGATGTCGGGCTCGAGCGCGTAAGCCGAGAGCTCGAAGCGCACCTGATCATTGCCCTTGCCGGTCGCGCCATGGGCGATCGCGTCGGCGCCGACCTTGCGAGCGATCTCGACCAAGTGTTTCGCGATCAGCGGCCGCGCAATCGACGTGCCAAGCAGATATAGGCCCTCGTATTGCGCGTTGGCGCGGAACATCGGGAAGACATAGTCGCGCACGAATTCCTCGCGCACGTCCTCGATGAAAATGTGCTCGGGCTTGATGCCGAGCAGCTCAGCCTTTTTGCGCGCCGGCTCGAGCTCCTCGCCCTGGCCGAGATCGGCGGTGAAGGTGATGACCTCCGCGCCATATTCAGTCTGCAGCCACTTGAGGATGATCGACGTGTCCAGCCCGCCCGAATAGGCGAGGACGACGCGCTTGACTTGCGGCTTCTTGGGGCTCGGCATGGATAGCGGCTCTCCGCATGCTGGGTCGTCATGGCCGGGCTTGACCCGGCCATCCACGCCACGCCGCCTTCAAGTCGCAGGCTGCGAATTCGATGCCGCCGCAGGCCCGAATCGAGTGACAAGGCCGGGTCGTGAGGACGGACGCGCGTGGATGGCCGGGTCAAGCCCGGCCATGACTATCGAGGGGCGTTGGCCCCGAAACGTCGCCGGGACTTATAGAGCCGTGTTCGCGGCGCGCAACCTGGCTAGCTTTGCCGGGAGGGGGAGAGCTTGAGCGTGGCGATGACAGCGGCGACTTCTTCATCGGCAGAGCCGCCCGCGTCGACGGTCACGGCCTGTTCGTCTGGCGTCGGCTCTTCCAGCGTGTCGAATTGGCTGCGGAGCAGGGAGGCCGGCATATATTCGTGATGGCGGGCGGCGACGCGAGCCTCGATCAGCGTCTCGGAGCCCTTCACATAGACGAAGCGAACATCGGGCCGGGCCGTGCGGATGCGATCGCGATAGGCGCGCTTAAGCGCCGAGCAGGTCAGCACGCCAGATCTTCCCTCGGCGGCCCAGCTCCTGAGCTCCTCGCCGATTCGATCGAGCCAAGGGGCGCGGTCGGCGTCGGTGAGCGGAATTCCCTGCCGCATCTTCTCGACATTGGCCGGAGGATGCAGCCGGTCGCCCTCCATGAAGGGCCAGCCGAGCTGCTTGGCGAGCAGCTCGGCAACGGTCGTCTTGCCGCTGCCCGACACGCCCACGACGACCAGGGCGGTTCCGCTTTTGGAGTGGTTCATCGTCGCTTCACGCTGGCGAGAGAGCGGTGGCGCCCGCGTCCGGCTCGGGGATCGGCTCGATCCGGCCCAGCACCACGACGAAGAAGAAAATGCCGATCAGCAGCACGACCCCCGCCACCAGGAATGCGAGCGAAAAGGAATTCGTCGCGCCGACAACGAACCCTGTGACTGCGGGAGCAATTGCGCCCATGAGATTGTTGAAGAAGTTCATCACGCCGCCGATCGTGCCTGTTCCGCCCCTGGGAGCAATGAGCGAGGGAATTGACCACCCAACCGGCGCCGCCGCCGCCAACCCGCTGAGCGCAATGGTGATCCAGACGATCGCCCACACCGGGCTTGTCGTCATGGTCGCGCCGAACACGGCGAGGCCGAGAACCATCCCGCCGACCAGCACCGCCTTGCGCGTCTTCGTGTCATCGTAGCCCTTCGCGAGCAAGTGATCGATGACCCAGCCGCCGACGACGAGATCGGAGATGGTCGCGAACAGCCAGGGGATCGCCGCGTAGCCCGCCGACTTGATGATGCTCATGTGCATCTCGCTGACAAGGTAGCCCGGCAGCCAGGTGAGAAAGAGGTAAAACGAATAGCCGTAAGCGGCGAAGCCAATGGTGAGCCCCCAAACCTTGCGATTGCGCAGGAGGTACCCCAGCATGCCGATGGGGCTCGCCTCGGACTCGCCTTCGGGCGTTGCGCCGCCCTTGCGGATGTAGTCGCGCTCCTCACGAGTGAGCTTCGGATCGGCGCTCGGATCGCGATAGATGAACCAGTAGGCGAGAAAGTAAACGAAGCTAAGGATCGCGGTGAGGCCGAAGCCCCACCGCCAGCCGAACGTCACGACGGCGACCGCCACAAGCGGCACGCCGATAACGTTGGAGAACTTCGCCGCGGCGTCGAAGATTGCGGTCGCCCTCGCGCGCTCGCCGCGCGGGAACCAATAGCCTGTCGCCTTGGAATTGGCCGGAAAGGCTGGCGCTTCCGCGACGCCGAGCAGGACACGCGCCGCGAAAATCGAGCCAAAGCCTGTCGCGAACGCGACCACGCCGGAAGCGACGCCCCATAAGAAGGCGCCAATGCGGCTCACGGTCGTGACGCCGAGCCGGTCGAGCACGATTCCAACCGGGATCTGCAGAATCGCGTACGACCAGAAGAAGGCGCTGAACAGCAAACCCAGATCGGCCGGCGTCAGGCCGAACTCTTGCTGGAGCTGGGGCGCGGCGACCGAGATGTTCACACGGTCGAAATAATTGATGAGAATCCCGGCGCCGAGCAGAAGCCCGATCCCCCACCGCCGCCGGCCGACGATTGGCGCCTCCGCCATGATGTCTCCTCCACGGAAGCAGGAGACTCTTCGGCCCGTTTGTTGTCAATCCGCTCAGCTCACGGTCTCGCCTAGCGAGGCAGACGGCTGGACCAGTCCCGGCGTCGCGGCCGCTGGATCCCTGGGCCGCCAGACAACTCCGGCTCTGATGTGCCTCGTGGCCAGATGACGCGGCGGACGATCTCGATGACGATGAGGGTGATGAGCCCACCAAGCAGCACGTCGCTGAGATAGTGGCCGCCGAAGGCGAGCCTCAAGAGGCTCGCGCCAAACCCGAAGGCGAACGCAGCGACCATTGCGGGAGCACGCCAGGGTGGGGGGAGGACGCTCGCCGGCGCGACCATCCAGAAGCCGGTCGCGGCTTCACCGGAGACGAACGAGCAGTTCTTTTTGCATCCGCCGTTGTCGTCATACCAGGGCGTGAAGGGGCTTGGCCCGTTGAAGTCCTGAGTCTGGACTGGACGGGGACGATGCCAATGATCCTTGAGGCCGAGGTTGACGATGAGACCCGGCCCAATGATCATCGTGGCGATGAGAAAGATCATCGCTCGGCCGCTCGGCGCCCAGCGAAGCCTGCCCCCGAGGCGGTTGGCGAGCCACAACGCCGCATAGGCAACGAGCACGACGAAGGGCGTCACCCGAAAAAAATCCCGCCCAAAGCGCTCGAAGTCGTTACGTCCGAAAAAGCCTCCGCCGTGATAGAAATAACGCGCGCCCGCCAGGTCGAGCTCGGGCCATATGGCGAAGACGACAAGCGTCAGCGCGGCGAGCACAATGTAGGCGGAAAGTGCTTTGTTCATTGGCGACGATCAGACCACGCGGTAGGTCTGGCCGTTCTCGGAACCTTCGATGCTGCGGCTGAAGGCACGGGCGGCGCGGGCGACCGGCACGGGATCGTGACCGCGAAAGAACGGCCCGAAGTCCGCCATGGATTCCTCAAACACGGTCGGGCTCACCGCGTTGATGCGGATGCCGAGGGGCATTTCGATCGCGGCCGCCATCGTGAACGCCTCGATGGCCGCATTGACCATGCTGGCGGACGAACCCGCGACGATGGGCGTCTGCGAGAGCACGCCGGCGATCAGCGTGATCGAGCCGTGGTCGTTGATGTGGTCGCGGGCGGCCAGCGCCAGATTGACCTGGCCCATGAGTTTATCGGTCAGCCCCAAGCCGTAGGAGGATTTTTCCAGCCCTGCGAGTTTGATCGCGGAAAGCGGATGCCAGTTGACGGCGCCGGCGGCGCAAGCGACCGCGTCCAGTGGCCCCGCCGCTTTCAGGCCCGCTACGATGCTCGCGGGATTGGCAATGTCGATGCGAATGTCACCCGACTTCGATCCAGCGGACACGATGTCATGGCGCGGCGAAAGCTCGGCCACGATCGCGCGCCCCAGCACTCCGCTTGCGCCGATGAGGAGAATGCGAAGACGTTGCGGCTCGGGCATCTTTTTGGCTCTTCGGTTGGAAAAGATGGACGCACGGGGCGCGGGCGTCGAATCTGGGCTACGGGGCGAGCTTTCGTAGCGTCGAGACGAAGTCAATGAGGTTGCCCAGGGCGATATTGATGTCGATCAGGTGCCAGCCCCAGCTCTTGAGAAGCCGCCCGTCCACGACGAGGTCGCCGGGGAGGGTCGCCGGCCAGACGCTACCCTCCGGGGGTGCGTTGATCGAGACCGAAAGATAAGAGGCCTTCGGCCCGTCGACGCAATGTCCGGACGCGATTCCGGGCAGCGACACGAAGGGCGTGTCGAGCGGCTTGACGAACGTAGCCCAGCTTGGATGGACCGGAGGCTTGCCAAGCAGGTTCGTCTGGGTCGCGAGAATGGGATCGAGCCTGCCTCCGGCCAGCGCGGCGGGATCGGTGCAGGCGATTTCCATGCCTGGCGTTTCGGGATGGGTGAAGCGGGAATCGTCCGGTGGGGGCGAGCTCGCGGGGAAGGTCTCGTAGGCGACGACGCAGCCGTTCTGCCCCGCCGCGCGGCAGAGAGGGATGGTCTTAAACGTCCCGCCGACGTCCTTGCCTTCCGGAACCTCGACGTCGAACCCGAGGATGAGGGCGCCGACGAGGAGGCGCTGCTCGGGCTTGCCCTCGATATCATGGACGAGGAGTCGCGCCAGGATTCGCGCGCCCTGCGAATGGCCGATCAGCACGATTCCGCGGCCTTCGTTGTCGTGCGCGAGATAGTGTCGCCACGCCGCGCGTACATCCTCATACGGAAGCTTGAAATCCACGGGGAGCGGCTCGCGTTGGAGCACGGCCTCGACGCCCGCGATCGTCACCTGGCGGTAGATGGGCGCGAACGGCCGGCAGACCGAGGCGAAGGCGGCGAATTGCTGCGCGACCGCCCGCTGCTCGCCGGGTCCGCTTGTCATGCCGCTATTGCCCGCCGGATCTTCGGAGACGGTCGGATAGACGTAGAAGCAGTCGATCGGCGCTGAAGGGTTCGGGTTAAAAACCCGGATTGTGCGCGAGCCGTCGCTTTGCATAACCGTTGCGACCACGGGGGCGGCGCAGAGGTCGGACCCGCCCGGTCGGCAGAGCCACGATTCGGGCCGTGCATACGGGTCATCATCCGCGGCGCGCGCAGGCCCGGCGACGCTCGCGAGAGCGGACGCCAATCCAGCCGCGGCGATGAGCCAGCCCCGGACGGTCCGGGCATTGCGCCGGGTGCGTAAACTTTTGGCCATCGACACTCCACCCGCAAAAGCGGGTCCCCGCTGGCGGCCGCAAGCTAGCGGCAACCGGCGAGGAGCGCCAGCGATCCGCTCAAGCCAGTTGCCATCCGTAAGGAGCGCCCTGTAAACCGGCCGCCAAACTGGAGAGGCGTTCATGTTTAGACTCGACGACAAGCTCGCGCGCATTCGCAGCGGCGCCTATCGGCGTTCGGATTTCATCATCGCCGACGCCAAGGACCCCGATATGGGGCCGGGCCTGCATGCGGTGGGGCCGGCCTCCGGCGAGGCGCGTTTCAAGACGCGCGCCCAGTTCCTCGATTCGATCGAGGCGATCGTCAAGCAGGACGTCGTCGACATCATGCTGACTTCGGTTTCGAATCTGGAAAGCCTCGTCAAGCGCAACGTCTTCTCCGGAACGGGGGTAAAGCCGGTTATCCGCGCCAATGACACGACCGACGTCTGGCGCCATCGCGGAGCGTCCTTTCATAACCAGCCGTCGCGGCCGTTCCGCACCGCGTCGCTTGAGCATGTGAAGCCGCTGACCGACCTTGGCCTCTATTCGATCACCTTCACCAATGACATCGAGGCCGACCATAACTCGCTCGAGGCGTTCACGGATTTTCGTGACGACGCCGAAGCCAACGGCTTCTCTTATTTCCTTGAGGTGTTCAATCCGAACGTCGAGCGCGGCCTGACGCCGGAGACCATGCCTCAGTTCGTCAATGACGCGATCGTCCGATGCCTCGCCGGCCTCACCGAGGCGGAGCGACCGAAATTTCTCAAGATCGCCTATAATGGACCAAGAGCCCTGGAGGAGCTGGCGTCGTTCGACCCCGGCCTCGTGGTTGGCGTATTGGGCGGCGGAGCAGGCACGACCCGCGATTGTTTCGAGCTCATTCATCAGGCGGAGAA
>Ga0210406_10002326_pt1 | contig 21911 bp, 18 predicted proteins | sample IncBWC30MmetaG_FD_155454 | JGI IMG/M metagenome (GOLD analysis project Ga0210406, IMG submission 155454) | Forest soil microbial communities from Barre Woods Harvard Forest LTER site, Petersham, Massachusetts, United States - Inc-BW-C-30-M | ecosystem: Environmental > Terrestrial > Soil >...
ACGTCCGGGTCGCAATTGGTGTCCACTACCGAAACCACCGGCACGCCCATGCGGCGCGCTTCCTTCACCGCAATTTCTTCGGCGTTCGAGTCGATCACGAACATCGCGTCGGGAAGCTGCGCCATGTTCTCGATGCCCTCGAGGTTCTGAAACAGGTGCTTCATTTCGCGGTCCAGCCGCGCTCTTTCCTTCTTGGAAAGCTCGGCCATGCGGCCGTCTTCATTCATGGCTTTCAGTAGCTTCAGCCGCTTGATGGATTTTTGCAGGGTCGACCAGTTGGTCAGCGTGCCGCCCAGCCAGCGGTGGTTCACAAAGAACGCGCCGCACTTCTTGGCTTCTTCCGCCACGGCCTCCTGCGCCTGCCGCTTGGTGCCCACAAACAATACCGTTCTGCCGTGCGACGAAATCTCGCTCACGAATTTGCTCGCTTCGCGGAACATCTTGAGAGTCTTCTGAAGATCGATAATGTGGATGCCGTTGCGCTCCCCGAAAATGTATTCCTTCATCTTGGGGTTCCAGCGGCGCGTCTGGTGGCCAAAGTGAACTCCGGCCTCCAGCAGCTCCTTCATCGTAATTTCAACTGCCAAGTTTCCTCCTTTAAGGATAGCTGCTTGCGGCAGCGGATCGCAGTCACCCGCGATTCACTACAGAGCAGCCTTCTTGCCGGCAGCTTGCCGGCCATGATCTCGTCCCGGTAAACCGGGACGGAGCTTGTTTACCCTGAGGCCGCGTTAAGCGGTCGAGGGTCCGCTCACCGAGCGACTAGCGCTTGGTGAACTGGAATCTCTTGCGCGCGCCCTTCTGTCCGTATTTCTTGCGTTCCTTCATGCGCGAGTCGCGCGTCAGAAAACCGTTGGTGCGCAGCGAGGGCCGCAGCTCCGGATTGAACTTCGCAATGGCGCGCGACAATCCCATGCGCACCGCTCCAGCTTGCCCGCCGACGCCGCCGCCACGCGCCGTCACCACTACGTCCACCTGGTCCGCCAGGCTGGTGAACTTCAACGGCTCGGTAGCGTCGTGCTTCCACGCGAAATTCGGGAAGTATTGTTCGACGGTCCTTTTGTTGATCGTGAACTTGCCCGAGCCGGCGCGCAAAAACACGCGCGCGATCGATTCCTTGCGGCGGCCGGTACCCAGAAACCAGTTTGTGCCCGCGATGGGTGTACCCGTAGAACTCAACGATCCTCCTCAATTACAGACAGCTCCGGTTAGACCGGAACTTGCAAACTTCACGCTTCGGGTTGCTCCCTACTCGACGAAGGAAGGCACCGCAACGTGCGGAAAAACAATTGGCGTATTACCCGTGCCAAACCTGGAGACTGGAATGCTGCAGGCTGCTAACCCACCACAACAACAATCCCCGAATCTCAGCAGCACGGCCCTTGGGCTGTGCTCTTCAATAATCTTACAGCGCCACTGCCTGCGGCTTCTGCCCCAGGTGCCGCGCCAACCCCGCCGCGTCGCGATAAATGCGCAGCTTCTTCGCACGCCGCGCGCGCAGCTTGTTTTTCGGCAGCATCCCGAGCACCGCTTCGCGAATCATCCAATCCGACTTGGTGGCGCGCAACCGTTTCGCCGGCACTTCTTTCAACCCGCCGGGATACCCGCTGTGCGAGTAATAAATCTTCTGCTCGACCTTGTTCCCGGTCATGCGCACCTTATCGGCATTGATCACCACTACGTGATCGCCCGAATCCAGGTACGGCGTAAAACTCGGCTTATCTTTGCCGATCAACATTCGCGCCACTTTGGTGGCCAGCCTTCCCAACACTTGGTCCGTGGCATCGACCACAAACCAGTTTGCGCCTTCCTTCAGCGCCTCGGCCTCTTCTCCCTTGGCTACATACGTCCTCATCGCCCTTAGTCACACCTTTCCCTGTAGAGACAAACGTCAATCTTAAAGTACGCCCCCGCCCCTGTCAACGCACTTCCGTTCTTCAAACGCACGGTCGCCGCGGCGCCGAATGTTTTCGGAACTTAACGCGGCCGCAAACGTACCACTGTAGTAGATCGAGCCGGTAGCTGTGGGTCGAAGACTCGGCATTGCCAGGAGGGCTGGCCAATGAATTCGTTCAAGGATCAGTTGCGCCAGGTTTTGCGCAGGCTCCGCCGGGCGCCGATGTTCACCGTCATAACGCTGATTACACTCGCAGCCGGGGTGGGCGCAAACACCGTGGTGTTCAGTGTCCTTGAGGGCGTCCTGCTGAAGCCTCTGCCCTATGCGCATGCGGAGACGCTCGTTGGGGTATGGCACACCGCTCCGGGCATTAACATTCCGGAACTGAATATGTCGCCCTCCAACTACTTCATCTACCGCGAACAAGGGCAGACGTTTCAAGACGTCGGCTTGTATCAAGGCGATTCGGTGAGCGTCACGGGGATCGGCGAACCGGAACAGGTGCCGTCGCTCAACGTCACCGACGCAATCCTTCCGATTTTAGGCGTGCAGCCCATGTTGGGCCGCACTTTCCGCCGCGAGGACGACTTGCCCGGCGCTCCGCAAGCTGTGCTGCTGACCTACGGTTATTGGCGCGGAAAGTTCGGCGGCAACCCTGCCGCGGTGGGGCAAACCATGGTCGTCGACGGGAAGGCCCGGCAAATCATCGGTGTCTTGCCGAAGGGATTTCATTTCCTGGACCGGGTGGATCCGTCGCTGATCGTGCCCTTCCAGTTTGACCGTAACAAAACGCACCTGGGGAATTTCAGTTACGAAGGACTTGCCAGACTCAAGCCCGGCGCGACGCTGCAGCAGGCCAATGCCGACGTCGCGCGCATGCTTCCCATAGTAATGAACAGTTTTCCGGCGCCGCCGGGATTCAGCATCAAATTATTTGCAGATGCGAAGATCGGGCCCAACGTGCGCCCGCTGAAACAGGATGTCGTGGGTGATGTCGGGAGCGTGTTGTGGGTTCTCATGGGCTCGATTGGCATGGTGCTGCTCATCGCCTGTGCGAACGTGGCGAACCTGCTGCTGGTCCGGATGGAAGGAAGAAAACAAGAGCTGGCGCTGCGCTCTGCGTTGGGCGCCGGCTGGTGGCGCATCGCCGGCGAACTCTTACTGGAGAGCGTCATTCTCGGATTCTTCGGCAGCGCGCTCGGCTTAGCCTTGGCATACGGTGCACTGCGCGTGCTGGTGGCGATCGCGCCGGCGGGACTCCCGCGAATCAATGAGGTGGGCATCAACGGGCCGGTCTTGCTGTTCACTCTGCTGGTGTCACTGCTCGCCAGTTTGCTCTTCGGTTGTGTTCCCATCCTGAAATATGCCGGAGCGCGTTTGACAACCGGGATTCGCGAAGGCGGGCGCGGTCTGAGCCAAAGCCGAGAGCAACATCGCGCACGAAATACCCTGGTGGTTGTGCAGGTGGCGCTCGCTCTGGTCCTGTTGATCTGCTCCGGGCTGATGATTCGCACCTTTCACGCTCTCACCAAAGTAAATCCGGGATTCACCAGCCCGGCGGACTTGCAGACCTTTCGCATCTCGATTCCTGAGACGCACGTAAAGGAAGCGGAGTCCGTCATCCGTATGGAAGAAGCGATTTTGCACAAGCTCGAAGCAATTCCCGGCGTCTCCTCCGCGAGCATCGGCACGAAACTCCCCCTGGATGGAGACGGCTGGCACGATCCGATCCTCCTCGAAGGACGCACCTACGCTGAGGGAGAATTTCCCCCTCTACGCCTGTTCAAGTTCGTATCGCCGGGCTTCCTCAAGACCTTGGGCACGCCACTGGTTGCCGGGCGCGAGATAACTTGGACGGACACCTATAACAAGATTCCCGTGGCCATGGTTTCCGAAAACCTGGCGCGCGAGTATTGGGTCGAGCCCGCCAATGCACTGGGCAAGCGAATCCAGGTCAGCACTAAGGATGACTGGCGGGAAATCATCGGCGTCGTTGGCGACGTTCACGATGATGGCGTGAATAAGAAACCGTCCACGTGCGTGTATTGGCCGCTGCTTCAGGCGCACTTCGAAAGCGACGATATTTCCGTGCGCCGTGACGTGGCCTTCATTGTTCGGACTCCGCGCGCCGGTTCGGAAGTCTTCCTCAAGGATGTCCGCCAAGCGGTGTGGTCCGCGGATGCCAATCTGCCGCTCGCCAATGTGCACACGTTCGACTATTTCTACAAAAGATCGATGGCGCGCACGTCGTTCACCCTGATCATGCTCGGTGTCGCAGGGAGTATGGCCCTGCTGCTCGGCGTAGTCGGCATTTACGGCGTGATCGCCTATTCCGTGTCGCAGCGGACACGCGAGATTGGCATTCGCATGACATTGGGAGCGCAGCGGCCGACACTCACGGGAATGTTCGTGCGGCAAGGGCTGCTGCTGACCGGCGTAGGCGTGGCCTGCGGACTTGTCGCAGCCGCGCTCGTGATGCGTCTGATGTCCTCGCTGCTGTTCAACGTGAACCCGGTCGATCCGGTCACTTATGGTGCGGTATCCCTCGGACTTGCCGCGACCGCGTGGCTTGCAAGTTATCTGCCCTCGCGTCGCGCAGCGACAGTGGATCCGGTCGACGCCTTGCGCGCGGAGTAAGCAAATCACATCTTTCGGTCCGGCTTACCTGAGGTGTGCAAGCCGTGTTATTTTCAGAGGGTTCTCAAAGCGAAGGAGAAGCATGATGGCAACACCGCAAAAAGCCCCGATGAAACTTACGCAAGAACCTGAGACTGTGACCTGGCCGGAAACGCATTACATCTTTGTCGAGAAAATTGGACCCTTTCAAAATACCGCGCCACAAGCCTGGCAGGAAGTGCATCCGCTCGCTTCGGCGATTTCCGAGCACAACAAAATCACGGGATACATCAGCCTCTACAAAGTAGGGCCAAAGATCTATCGCGCCGGTCTTTCACTCGCTGCAGAACCCAAGAATCTACCGGCAAACCTCAAGTACGAGAAATTCAGAGGCGACAAGTACAGCAAGTTTGTCTTGACCGGGTCTTATGCCAACTTGCCGGAGGCTTCCGGGCGCGTTTTTGAGATTGTCGCCGAAAAGAAAACTCAAATGCGCGATGACTTCTGCATTGAAAATTACGCCAACGATCCGAGAACCACGCCAGAGGAGCAGTTGGTGACCGAAATACTGATTCCAACGGTTTAGCGCGCTTGGAGGGCCAACGCGATGCTCACGCCCTGGCCATCGGCGTCCACACTTGCATCGGGGTCTGGACCCTGTTTGCCCAGGCATAGTAGGGGATAAACGTCAGTTGTACCGGACGCGATTTCCTCGGCGGCGCGTTATGCGAAAAATACAAACTGCTGCGATCGACTGATTCCTCGTATACGGCCCCGGGATGCCGGAGCACCAAGATCCCACCGAGCAAATCCTTCTCGAATTTCTCCTGGAATTGCGCGCCGCTCTTCTCGCCCACTGCGAGCGCAACGTCTTTCAACGCCACGCCTTCGCCCTGATCGATTTGCTCCATGCAGTACACCAGCGGCCCGCGCTGCACCGCCACGCGCTCGTTGTTTTCCACAACCTCTGCGTTGGCCTCCAAGACTTGCGGCGCCAAATTGAATTGCAGGCTAACTGCGTCGCCTGCGGTCCACCGCCGCCGAATCGGCAGATACTGGCCCGCAACCGCGCCAGCGACCGCCTTCCCGTTGACGGCGACTCTCGCCGTATCCGTCCAGCCTGGGATACGCAGAAAGAGCGTGAAGTCGGCGGGCCGGGCCGGCGCGACGGCAAGCTCCACGCTGCCGTCCCACGGGTAATTCGTCTTCTGGCGAATCGCCAGAGCCGTCCCATTTTCAACGCGCCAATCCAGCAGCGAATTGTCGTACAGGTGCACGTAAACACCGTCGCTGCTGGTGCTGTAGAAATATCCGGGCAGCGAGGCCAAAGTGCGCTCCAGGTTCGGCGGGCAGCACGTGGTGTCGTACCATTCGTTGCGAATCTTGTCCCCGCTCGAAGGATCAAAGGCCAGCGGATTGCGATAGCAATACAGCGTGCCGTTCAGCGACATCCCCGAATTGATGCCGTTGTACAAAGCGCGTTCGATGATATCGGCGTACCTCGCCTCGCCTGTCGCCGCGAGCATGCGCCAGTTCCACATCATGTTCCCGATGGCCGCGCAGCTTTCGCCATACGCCGTCGCGTTCGGCAATTCATAAGGATCGCCAAAGGCCTCGCCATCGCTGCGCGCGCCAACGCCTCCAGTCACGTACATCTGCGCCGTAACGAGATCCTTCCACAGCACATTCAACGTCTCCCAATACGCCTGGTCGCCGGTCTCCAGGTAGTAGTCGGTAGCCCCGCAGCAGGCATACATCGCCCGCACGGCATGCCCCTCCAGATGCGTCCGCGAAGTGAACGGAATCCCGCAGAAGTGGTACACGTAATTTTCAGGCGTAAAGTGCATCCGCGAGTCCCCGGCCAGCAAATATCCCGCCAGCTCCAGATGCCGCTTGTCGCCGGTAATGCGATATAGCTCAATCAGCGCCAGTTCCATTTCCGGATGCCCCGAAAACAGCGGCTTCTTGTCCGCGCCAGGACCAAAATTCGGCCCCAGGAACTCGTTCACAAAACGCAGTCCCGCGTCCAGCAACGTGCGGTCTCCGGTCGCCCGGTAATAAGCGATAGCTCCTTGCAAAAGGTGGCCGATGTTATAGAGCTCGTGGCCGTGTTGCTGCGTCTTCGGTTCCATTCGCTGCGCCGCGCGCTCCAGCACGTAGTAGGTGTTCAAGTAGCCGTCGGGCTGCTGCGCGGCAACGATCTCGCGAATGTCCTTGTCCACCTGGGAGCGCAGTTCCGGCCGCTCGCCCGACTGCAGCGCGAAGCCCGCTCCTTCTATCCACTTGTAAATGTCCGAATCGGAATACACTGGACCGCGCTGCGCCGCCGTGCTCTTCCCGCTAAGCCGCCGGAAATTATCCATACGGCCGTTGACTTCCAGCAGTTTCCCCATCGAAGGAATGCTGCTGGTTACGTTGGTCTGGCGGCGCGGCGACCAGAACCCGGTCTCAATCGTCACCGCATGCACCGGAACGCTGTGCAGCTTCGCGTACGGCGACTTGGCCAAATTCAGGATCCCCTGATCGCGCCAGGGCGGAGTTGTGGTCAGCGCAACCGGGTACTGCGGTTGCCCACCGAGTGGACCCGCGAATCCGCTCAAGAGTTTCTGCGCACCGGGCAACACTGAAATCGCCGAAGCGGACATCGCCGAAGCAACGAACTTCCTGCGCGAATATTTCCCTTTCACGTTCATGGCGACCCTCCCGGCGAAGAATTTCGGCCCCGAAGGCGCACATCATAGCGCAACCAAGGCCCGATGTAGCCGCGGTCGATATCGAGTACTTCTTTGTTCAGTACCCGTCTCTCAGTACCTTTTTCCTACAAAATTCGGGTGGCACGAAGCCTGTCTTTACAGTAGTATTTCGCCATCGGAAGTCCCCCCGAAGTCGGCTGGCAAATGACAAACACTGACCTCTCCAGTTCCAGCAAACCGCACCTACACATGCGGATTTCACTCCGCCAGCCGCTTCGTTGCGGATTCACCATCGTTCTTTGTTCCTGTCTATTTTTCGGCGCTTCGCAATGCCGCGCCCAGGACTCCCAGGATGTAGCCGAAGCCGCGCGCCAGGAGCGCGCCCGCAAAGAGCAGCAGGCGAAAAAGCAGCAGCACGTTTACACCGACGAAGATTTGCGCCGCGCGAAAATCTTGACCCCGGAAGACGAAGCCGTCGTGGAAGCCCAACGCAAACAGCAACCCGCGCCTACCGAAGAACAGGCACAGGCGCCCATCGACGCCAACACCGGTCTCGCCCAACTCCCGCTCGGCGATATCGCGCGCCGCTACCGGAACGCCAAACTCGCCGCGCAAGCTCCCGATCCGTTCCACCTTCCGTTCGACGAGCTGGTTTTTGCTGCTCCCGTTATATCGGTTCCCAATCTAGAACCTCCTCGTCCGAGCTTTTCGCCCACGCATCCAAATGTTTTGCCTGCTCGCCCTAACGCGGCGGCAGTGGCGCCAGCAGTTTCCGACCCCGCGCCTGTGCAGCGCCTGGATCCTGCAATCTCGCTGGCCAAACCAGCGCGTCCTGCCCAGACCTTTTCACCGGCGCACCCGAATCTCATGCCGGTTCACCCCAGCGCCCTGATCGCTCCCGCAATCTCCAGCCCCGCGCCTGTGCGCCGCCTCGATCCATTCACCCGGCGCTTCGCTCCTCTGGCGCCGCCGTCGGTTTCGCGGATCGTGCCGTCCGCGCCGCAACCGAAGATGGCTCCAGCCATAGAGCCCTCGGCCCAACCGCGCATCGCTGCTCCGTCAATTGCTCCGACCGCACCGAAGTCAAGTGTCGCTGCTTCCGTCGCTCCGCCTTCCACGGTCGCAAGAACTTCCTCTCCGCTGCACACGGTCATTATTCAACCCGGAGATTCCCTCTGGAAGCTGGCACAGCGAAACCTCGGCCGCGGCTCGCGCTGGCAGGAACTGCTGGCGGCAAACCCCGGCATCGTGGACCCCTCGCGCATCGCCGCCGGCACGGAAATCGTGATGCCCGCCAAGGTCACGGGCCTGAAATCCGATCTGAAGGTTATCGTCAAGCAGGGCTACACGCTTTCGAACATTGCGCGGGCAACCTACGGCCGCGCCGCCGCGTGGCGCTGCATCGCCGAAGCCAATCCCGAAATCGCCGACGCCAACCGCATCTACGAAGGCCAGCAACTCCTACTGCCCTTCACCTGCCAGCAGTAAGCCGCGAGTTCACTTTGCGCCCCCCTCCGTTTCGGCGGCGATATCACTTCCTTTCTCAGACAGCGCCCTCAATCAGGCAAAGGGAGACTGACCCTACCGCCTTTGCGTGATCTAGTGCAGGAAATGGCGCATACCGGTGAAGACCATGGCGAGGCCGAGACGGTCGGCGGCGGCGATGACGTCGCTGTCGCGCACGGAGCCACCGGGCTGAATGACCGCGGTAGCGCCAGCTTTGGCGGCTTCTTCGACGCCGTCGGGAAATGGGAAGAAGGCGTCAGACGCGACGACGCTGCCGAGCAGAGGCGATTGCGCTTTCATGACTGCGAGTTTGACGGAGTCGACGCGGCTCATCTGGCCGGCGCCCACGCCGAGGGTGGCGCCATCGCGAGCGAAGACGATAGCGTTGGATTTTACGTGTTTGCAGACTTTCCAGGCGAAGCGCATGGTGTGCATTTCGTCCGGTGAGGGGACGCGCTTGGTGACCGTGCGCAGGTCGGTGTCGTTGAGTTCGCCGAGATCGGGTTGCTGCACGAGCACGCCGCCGAGGATGCGCTTGAGCTGAAGCTCGCGCTCGGGTTGGAGACCGCTCGGAGGCAATTCGAGCAGACGGAGATTTTTCTTGGCGGCGAGAATGGATTTTGCTTTTGCGTCGAAGGCAGGAGCGGCGATGCATTCGACGAAGAGCTTGGCGACTTCTTCGGCGGTGGCGACGTCGACTTCGCGATTGAAGGCCAGGACGGAGCCAAAGGCGGAGATGGGATCGCTGGCTAGCGCTTTCAGGTAGGCATCGCGGAGGGTTTCCTGCTCGGCGGCGCCGCAGGGATTGTTGTGCTTGATGATGACGGCGGCGGGGCGGCGGAACTCGGCGGCGAGGCTGCGCGCGGCTTCCAGATCGACAAAATTATTGTAGGAAAGCTCCTTGCCTTGAAGCTGTTTGGCGGCGGCGAGGCCTTCCGGCGGACAGCCGGCGGGGACATAAAGCGCGGCGGCTTGGTGCGGGTTTTCGCCGTAGCGGAGTTCCTGGCGGCTGCGAAGGGCGAGATGCAGGCGCTCCGGCAAGATTGGTTTTTCTTGCAGCGCGATGTGGCCGGCGGAAGCGGCGAGGCGCTCGAGTTCGGTGGTAATCATGCCGTCATAGCGGGATGTGGCGGCGAAGACTTTGCGGGCGAGGTCGAGGCGAGTGGCAAGCGCCGTTTCTTGCGAACCTTCCAATTCTTTAGCGATACGATCATAGTCGGACGGATCGGTGATTACCGTGACGCTTTCGAAATTCTTCGCGGCGGAGCGCAGCATGGTGGGCCCGCCGATGTCGATGTTCTCGATGAGTTCCTCCGCGGTGAGATCTTTTTTTGCAGCGGTGGCTTCGAATGGGTAGAGATTGACAACCAGCAGGTCGATGGGCGCGATGCCGTGCTCGGCGGCTTGCTTCTGATCCTCGGGAAGGTTGCGGCGAAAGAGGAGAGCGCCGTGGACTTTGGGGTGCAGAGTCTTGACGCGGCCGCCGAGCATTTCTGGCCAGCCGGTGAACTCGGAAACGTCGCGGACGGCGACTCCAGCCTCGCGAAGCAGTTTGGCGGTGCCACCGGTGGAGAGGATTTCGATGTGGAGGGCGGCGAGTTTCTTTGCAAAGTCCACGATTCCCGTTTTGTCGAAAACGCTAATGAGTGCGCGCTGCACCGCCATGTGCTGCCTCCGGAAAAGCAGATCAGTGTAAGCGTCGCACGGATGGAGGGAAAGAAGAAATCGCGGTCGAGGATCAGGCTTTTACGAGGGCTTTGAGCTTGACTTCGCCATTGAGGACTTCGACGACGTATTCCACTTCGCGGCAATTCTTCTGTTTCTGGAGTTCCTTGGTCTTCTTGCTGACGAACTCGTTGAAGCTTTCGCGTGACTGCTTGATGCTGCCGCCGGTCAGTTCCATGGCTTGCTGAAAGGCCCGGTACAACTGGTCGACCTTGTCGGTTTCCTGGTCGGGCTCGGAGCACACCATGCGGAACGATGTTGGCGCGGCTGACGTTGCGGCCGCCGCGGCTTTGGCGCGCTCGGCTTCGATGGCTTTGGCTGCGGCGCCGAAGTGGCGCTGCACTTTTCCTTCCTCTTTCTGCTGCAGCTTCTTGCGGAAAATGTCTTTGTACTTCGCGTATGTTTGCGTGAGGTTGTTGTATCGAAAGCGCTGGCCAAATTTCAGCTCGCCGCCGCGCTCGGAGTAACGCTTGATGAGAGTCTCGACGCGCCACTCAATTTCCGTGGGCGGACGCTTCCTACCGCCGCCGAAGTATTGGTCATATTCGATCTTAAGTTGGCGAATGTCCTTTTCGAGCTGGGACATTTCTTCGTCGATCGTGGCCATGGCTGCGGATGCCCCCGGTCCTTCCATGCTAGGGGGAGAGAACAAGCACGTCAACAGAATGGCGACAGAAAGGGACTGATTCGGCACGGTGTAAGTGACTCGCGCGCCGTCGTTGCGGGGCCGGGCGGCAGTGTGTTGAAATGACCGCATGGATTCGCGGGCCAGAAGAGCGCTTACACCCGATCAAGCGGATTTGCTGCGGCAGATTCCGTCCGTGGACGACCTGTTGGCGCAGCCGCGGCTTGCTGCGCTGGCGCAGCGCGTGGACCGCGAGCTGCTGGTGGAGGTAACGCGCACAGTCTTGGCCGACCTGCGAGGACGGATCGCCGGAGAAGGAACGGCCAGGGTGGCGTTGGATTCGTCGTCTCTGGAAGAGTGCATTGCTTCTCTAGTGGAGCGGATACTTGCTTCTTCTCTGGAGGCGGTGATCAACGCAACGGGAGTGATTTTGCACACGAATTTGGGTCGCGCACCGCTGAGCGGCGCGGCCGCGGAAGAAATTCGGCTTAGCGCGACAAGCTACAGCAACCTTGAATATGACCTGGAAGCGGGTGCGCGGGGCAAGCGCGACGTGCACGTTGCCCAATTGCTGGAGCGCTTGACCGGGGCCGAGGCGGCGATTGTGGTCAACAACTGCGCGGCTGCGGTGCTGTTGGTGCTCGCGGCGCTGGCGAAAGGCGGAGAGGTAATTGTCTCGCGTGGCGAACTGATTGAAATCGGCGACGGCTTCCGCATCCCGGAGATCATGGCGCAGAGCGGCGCGGTGCTTCGAGAAGTGGGTACTACGAATCGCACGCGCATCGTCGACTACGAAAACGCGATCAGTGAGAACACGCGGCTGCTGCTGCGCGTGCATCCGTCGAATTTCACGATAACCGGTTTTGCGGAAAAGCCTTCGATGGAAGAACTCGTCGAGCTCGGCCGGCGCGCGGGTTTGCCGCTGGTGGAGGACTTGGGCTCGGGCTGTCTTGTCGATCTTTCGAGCGCGGGAATTGCCGAGCCGACGGTGCGGCAGAGCGTGAATGCCGGCGTTTCTATCGTGATGTTCAGCGGGGACAAGTTGCTGGGAGGTCCGCAAGCGGGGATTATCGCCGGGCAAAAGGAACTGGTCAGCCGTGTGCGGCGACACCCGCTATTCCGCGCTCTTCGCGTGGACAAACTCACGACCGCGGCCCTGGCGGCGACTTTGGGGGCCTATCTGCGAGGTGCGCTGGACGAGATTCCTGCTTTGCGGATGATTCGCTTGAGTGTTCAGGAGATTAAGCGGCGCGCAGAGAATTTTCTTCGCGAGCTGACCCCGGAGCTGCCATTGGGCGAAGTGGAAGTGGAGATTACTGACGGCAGCTCGTTGGCGGGAGGCGGCTCGACGCCGACGCAGTCTCTTCCCACGAAACTCATACGCATCGCGAGCGCGCGCTACTCGGCTTCGCAGCTTGAGCAAAGACTGCGGCGGGCGCCAGCGGGCATCTCCGTAATCGCTCGCGTGGAAGAAGACCGGCTGATCCTCGACCTTCGGACAGTTTTTCCCGAGCAAGAGCCGTTGTTGCTCAAGACGCTTTCCGCCGCACTGCACTGAAATAAGGACTCCGTGCTCGCCTTCGTTGTACACAAACAGAAGCTCGTAGCAAAAGAAAAGCCCTTGCCGAAGTTGCAGCCTCGCTGGGCGCTGGTGCGCGTACGGCTGGCGGGGATTTGCAATACCGACATTGAGATTCTTCGCGGCTATCATGATTTTCGTGGCACGCCGGGGCACGAATTCGTCGGCGAAGTGGCGGAGGTTCGCGGGGTTTCCGAACGGGAGCGGGCTCGCTGGACGGGCCGCCGCGTCGTGGGCGAAATCAACGTAACGTGTTCGGCTTACGGCTATAGACCCGAGTGCGTCTTTTGCCGCCGCCGGCTTAAGACGCACTGTGCTCGACGAACCGTGCTTGGCATTGTGGCGCACGACGGCGCCTTCGCCGAATATCTCGCCTTACCGTTAGAGAATCTGCATCCGGTTCCCCATGCGGTCAGCGATGAACAAGCCGTATTCGTTGAGCCGCTGGCAGCGGCTTGCGAGATTCTCGGCCAGATTGATATTAAGAAATTCCCGGTTACGGCCGTCCTCGGAGATGGAAAACTCGCTCAACTGATTGCACGCGTTCTGCGCACCAGGCTGCGGGACGTGGTGATGTTTGGCAAACACGAGAGGAAACTGGCTCTGGCGCGGCTCGTCGGGGTGACAGGAATACGCGTCCAGGGGAACCGCGGCGATTCGAAGCGCATCCCCAAACACTACGGACTGGTCGTGGAAGCGACTGGATCGCCGAGCGGCCTGGCCCTCGCGCTGCAACTCACCGAGCCTCGCGGCACGCTTGTTTTGAAATCCACCTTCCACGGGACGGCGCCCGTCGAAACGTGGCCCATGGTCGTGAAAGAAATTACCGTGGTCGGTTCGCGCTGCGGTCCATTCCGCAAAGCCATCGCGCTTCTGCGTTCCGGCAAAGTCGACCCAAGGCCACTCGTTACCCGCGTCTTTCCGTTAGCTGAAGCGGACAAAGCGATTCAGTTCGCGCAGAAAAAAGGAGTAATGAAAGTTCTTCTAAAAGCGTGATTAGCGACTCCCCGATTCTGCGCCCCTAAAAATTCCTAAAGCCGGTTTATACACGAAGCGACGCAAGCGGCGCCGAAGCCGTTGTCGATGTTGACGACGGTCACGTTGGACGCGCAACTATTCAGCATGCCAAGGAGCGCAGCGACGCCACCGAAACTCGCGCCGTAGCCGGTGCTGGTTGGCACGGCGATCACCGGAACGCCCACGAGGCCCCCAACGACGCTGGGCAGCGCGCCTTCCATCCCGGCGACGCAGATGATGACACGCGCCGCGGCAAGTTTTTCGCGATGCTCGAGCAGGCGATGAATGCCCGCGACGCCGACGTCATATAACGGCTCGGCGAGGTTGCCCATCATGCGCGCGGTCAGCAACGCTTCTTCGGCCACGGGAATGTCGCTGGTTCCGGCAGAGACGACGAAAATCTGCCCCTTGCCAGTTATTTCGCGGCTGCGTTCGATGGTGATTACGCCGGAGAGAGCATGAAACCGTGCCGTTTTCTTGGCCGAGGGGTTCGCGCGGCGAACTGCTTTGAAAATGGCCGCATTCGCGCGAGTGATGAGAATATTTTGCCGGCTAACTTTGTGACGCAACATGGACTTAACAATTTCCGCGACCTGCCCGGGCGTTTTCCCTTTGCCAAAGATAACTTCGGCGTATCCCTGGCGCAGGGAGCGATGATGATCCACTTTGGCAAAGCCCAAGTCCTCAAAGGGGAGGTGCTTCAGCCGGGCAACGGCGCGGTCGGGAGGCATGGCTCCGAGGCGGACGAGATCCAGTAGCTGGTGAAGTTCGCGTTCTTTCATGAATCGGATTCGGCGTCGCGGCTCTAGAGCCGTCGTTCCCGTATAAACTTTTGCAAGCGTTGATTGTCCGCGTAAACGCGCCATTCTGCAACGAGCACGTTACCGATCGTGGCTCTCACTGGATTTCCTCTGCAATTGGTCGCGCGTTCTTGACTTGGCCGGGTGCGGCTGCGAGACTGAATGAATCCGGATAATATGACGAGCGCACAAGGACAAATCATTACCGTAGGTGTGACCGGAGCGAGTGGCGCGCTTTTGGCGCAGAAGGCGCTGTCGCTTTTGGAAGACGATGCGCGCGTCGCGCGTGTGCACCTGGTGGTGACCGAGACGGGGCAGCGGCTTTTTGCCGAGGAGTTGGGGCTTTCTTCCGGTGATTTGAAGCAGTTGCCAGGCCGAATACTCGGCCGCGCGACGAACAAGATCGAGGTTTTGCCGAATAAGGACGTCGGCGCCTCTATCGCGTCCGGCAGCTATGACGTCGATTCCATGTTGGTGATTCCGTGCTCGATGGGCACGCTTGCGGCGATCGCCAGCGGGACGAGCGATGACCTGATTGCACGGGCCGCCGACGTCATGCTTAAAGAAGGGCGCAAGCTGGTGCTATGCATTCGCGACACACCATTTAATCGCATTCACCTGGAAAATATGCTGCGTGCGCAGCAGGCCGGCGCAGTCGTGATGCCGGTGATTCCGGCGTTTTATGATCAGCCGAAAACGATCGACGATCTGATGACGCAATACACTTGCCGCGTGCTTTCGCAAATTGGATTGCCACAAGAGGGAATGTACCGGTGGGCGGGCCGCTCTTCATCGAAGGAAGCGAAGGCGTGAGGAGTCCTGTCGCCTGCGTGGCTGATTTCTTGACTCGCTGATGAAAAGAAACCGCATTCAAATCGTGCTCGAGATGATCAAGTTTGAGCACTCTGTTTTTGCGCTGCCGTTTGCGCTGACCGGGGCGCTGCTGGCCGCGCGCGCTTCGCGAAATGGATGGCCCACGTTGCGGCAGATTGCGTGGATCGTGGTGGCCATGGTGGCGGCGCGCTCCGCGGCGATGACCATGAACCGGATCGTGGACCTTCGCTACGATCGGGAAAATCCGCGAACGAGCAAGCGTGCGCTGGCGACTGGCGACCTCTCCGTGTCGTTCGCGTGGGTGTTCACGATTGTCGCGGTAGGATTGTTTTTCGTGGCGGCTTGGCAACTGAATCGGCTGGCATTGGAATTGGCTCCAGTGGCGCTGGCGATTCTTTTCTTCTACTCCTTCACGAAGCGCTTTACGAACTGGTCGCATCTGTTTCTTGGACTCGCGCTGGGAATTTCGCCCGCAGCCGCATGGATCGCCGTCACCGGCGGGCTCGACTTGCGCATACTGATTCTTTGCGCCGCGGTCACGCTGTGGGTGGGCGGCTTCGACGTGCTATATGCATGCCAGGACGTCGATTATGACCTCCGAGCAGGTTTGTTTTCGGTTCCGAAGAGATTCGGGATTGCGCGGGCATTGCTGATTGCACGAGCGATGCACGTGGGAGTAGTGGTCTTGCTCGGGTCGCTGGCCGCCAGCTTTGCGCTGCCATGGCCTGCGTGGGCTGGTATCGCTGTGGTCGCCGCGCTGCTGGCTTACGAGCATTCCCTGGTGAAAGCGGACGACTTGAGCAAGCTGGACGCTGCGTTTTTTGCTGTGAACGGCTATATTAGTTTGTTGTTCCTGCTGTTTTGGGGCGCTGCAGCGGCGGTTTGGCACGTTTGAAAGCTTCGGATGATCTGAAAATTGGGAAGAGCGCGGGATTGGGTTATTCTGGAAGCGCAAAGTAAATGTCAAAATTGACCATTACCGATCAACGCCTGAAGCCTATTGCGGACAAGGTGCTCGCCGGAGAGCGCCTCACCGAACAGGACGGTATTGCGCTTTACCGCTCGCCGGATTTGCTGGCGGTTGGATGGCTGGCGAATCACGTTCGCGAGAAGCGGCACGGCAACGTCACGTACTTCAACGTCAACCGGCACATCAATCCAACGAATGTGTGCGTGGCGCATTGCAAATTGTGCGCGTTTGGGAGAGATCCGAGCGCTCCAGGCGCATACACATTCGCGCTGGAGGAAATTTACGAGCGCGCGGAACGGGGCGTTCGCGAAGGGGCCACGGAATTCCACATTGTCGGCGGCCTGCATCCGGATTTGTCGTTCGATTACTTCCTGGAGTTGATTCGCGGACTGAAGCAGCGCTTCGCAAGCGTGCACCTGAAAGCGTTCACGATGGTCGAAGTGGGTTACTTCGCGCGCATCGCCAAGCTTTCCGTGCGGGACACGCTGGTGAAAATGAAGGAAGCCGGAGTGGATTCGCTGCCCGGCGGGGGCGCTGAGATTTTTCATCCGCGCGTGCGCAAGATCATTTGCGATCACAAGGTGAGCGGGCAGATGTGGCTGAGCATCGCGCGGCAGGCGCATGAAATCGGACTGCGTTCGAACGCTACGATGCTCTACGGCCACGTGGAGACCGAGGAAGAGCGTGTCGATCATCTGGTGAAGCTGCGGGAATTGCAGGACCAAACGCACGGGTTTGTGACCTTCATTCCGCTGGCGTTTCATCCGGACAATACGGCGCTGTCTTATATTGCGAAACCGACGGGCTACGCCGATCTCCGCAATATCGCGATTGCGCGGCTCCTGCTCGATAACTTTGATCACATCAAGGCGTATTGGATCATGCTCACGCCGAGCATCGCGCAAATCGCTTTGCGATTTGGCGCCAACGATCTGGACGGCACGGTGGTGGAAGAAAAAATTTACCATGACGCCGGCGCGAAGACGTCCGAGTTCACTCCGCGCGCGGAACTCGAACGCCTCATCCGTGCGGCCGGGCGCGTGCCGGTGGAGCGCGATACTCTGTATCGGCCGGTCGATCGCTCAAAGCTGCCGCCTGTTATGCCTGCGCCGCGGGCCGACCTGGTCTCGCTCAGCCTGAATGTTTAGTTTCCGTCCTTGCAGTGCCGATTATCGAAGCTAGTTGCATTCCGCCAGCAGATGGCACAAACCCTTTGAACCGCGCTGACCCTTACAAAATGCTCTCTCTCCTTTTATGATTTCTTAACAGGCCGCGTCTTAGCATCGGATGGCAACGAACGAGGGATCGCGCCTGCCTAGAAGCTCGCAAATTCCTGTGAAAATTCCGTTGCCGGTCCGGAAGGAGAGATAGATGCGCACGTTCGGACAAAAAGTAATAGTTACCCCGCTAGTGCTCGTATTTTTGAGCGTTTTGTGTCCCGGTCGGCTGTTGGCTGATGGAGATGGAAAAAATGAGGCGGCAAAGGCAAAACTTCCGAAGATCGAAGCGCCAGCTCCGTTAACCGAACGCGAACGATTGATGCTTGATCGCATGGAACAACTGGAACAGCGCGTTGCAGAGCTTGAGGCCAAGAGCAACGCGCCAGCACCAGGCGTCAGCGGCGTAGGGGCCGCTACGCAGCTAGTTGCCCCGAGCGCAGCAACTGGGCAGCCATTTGCATCCGTGGCGCGAAGCGATGCCAGCGCGGCGCCAGCCGATGCGAGCGTCGTACAACCAAATGGTGGCGGCGCGCCCATGTCAACAACAGTTGCGAGCGCCAACGCTGCGGCCATCGGGCCGCCACAGGCCACGGAGAAAGGCAAATCGGGCACGGCAAAACCGCAGGCCGCGGAGCCATTTTCATTTGCGGATTTCACCTGGTTGAATGGCAACGCACGGACGAAGGATACGCCGTACGCCACCAGCTTCTTTACCCCGGAAATCAGGGCCGACGTTGACTACGTTTATGACTTCAATCACCCCAAGGACGACACCATCGGTGGATCGAGCGAAGTGTTCCGTTCGGACGAAGTGCAGGTGACGCAGCTCGGGGTCGGAGGTGACTTTCATTTTGACAATGTACGCGCGCGCTTGATGACGCAGTTTGGCATGTATTCGCAGACGACGCCGCGGAACGACGCAAGTCCCTCGCGCGGGCAATGGCAACTGGACAATGCTTATCGTTACGTGTCGGAAGCGTACGGCGGGTACCACTTCAACGTGCTGCATGGAATCAATGTGGATGCGGGAATTTTCATGTCGTATGTCGGGCTGTTCAGCTACTACCAATTCGACAACTGGGCGTATCAGCCGTCTTATGTTTCATCGAACACGCCGTGGTTCTTCAATGGCGTCCGCGTCCAGATTTTTCCCACGGAACATCTGAAGATCGAGCCGTGGTTCGTTAACGGCTGGCAGTCGTACGGACGTTTCAACAACAGGCCGGGTTTCGGTATGCAGATCCTGTGGCGACCGAATGGATGGCTCTCGATACTAGGAAATCAGTACGCCCTGGGTGAGGATGCCGCGGGGGCGCCGGGCCGGGTACGGTATCACACCGACGACAGTATCGAGGTGAAATACTACGAAAATCAGGAGAATTTTGTCAGCAAGGCCGCTTTCTCGCTGACCGGGGATATGGGATGTGAACACGGGGGCGGTGTGAGCTGCGACACCAACCATGGGACGGGAGCGAACTTCCATCCGAAACAGAGTTTTCTCGGCTACATGTTGTATAACCGCCTATGGTTTCACAAAGACCAGTACGGGCTGACAATCGGCGGCGGAAAGATCAACAATCCCGGACGGTACCTGGTGCTGTTACCGCCGATCAATGGGGCGACGGCAGCCTCGGGAACGCCGTACTTTACAGAGAATCCCGGGGACCCGTTCAAGGCCTGGGACATGTCTGGGACGTTCGATTACATGCCGAGCCAGTACATCACTTTCCGTTGGGAGTTCGATCATCGCGCCGCGAATGTGCCGTATTTCTCGGGCCCGGGTGGAGTTACGCCGACGTCTTGCCCGACGTCGCCTATCGTCGAAAATATTTGCGGGTCGCCCGGAGCATTCGTGCCGGGCTTTACTCCGGATTTGAAAAAAATAGAGAACCGCATTGACCTGGCAATACTGGTCAAATTCTAGATAGAGGACTCCGGCGCGCGAGTCTCATCGCGGCGTTAGAATCAGCGCGTCGTGGCCTCTCTAACGTCTAAACGCGGCGTCACCCAGGTTGACGGCGTAGATGGTTTGCGCGGCTACCATTTTTACGGAAAGTATGCGTATATCGTGAGTGATCGAGGAAATCCGGCACTTCACCTTAACCTGCTGGCCCTCGTGACCCGCCAGCGTCGCCGGATTGGCCACCAACCAGGGCTCGCCGTTTTTTCCGATCAAGCTTTTTCCATCCTGGCCGACTTTGCCGGAGACGGTGGAGGCCTTGGGCGTCGTGGACTTACTCTGACTATTGCTCTGACCGGCAGCGGTTCCTGGTAACAGCAGTGCAACCACAAGAAGGGAAAGGACCAGTCTTTTCATAAGCGATCCTCCTCTGTTAGGACGAGGGACCAGATTAGCGGGATTCTCAAACTGCGCCAGGGCCAGCGTCAAACTAAAAATTCAAATATTTGCTATTCGAAATTCTGGTAGCCCACCGTTTACGGTTGATGATCTATTTTTGCTGCCACTCGGCATAGAGCTTCGTGACAGTCGGACCGATGGTGAAGCCCCACGCGTAAATCGGAAAATTCTTGAATTTGTCGGGCACTACATATCGCTGGCTGGCCTCCTGAACCGGAACACCCGCTTTGAACATTTTTTCCGCCTGAGCGGCGATATCGTCGAAAACTTCGCGAAGAGTGGCGATTCCTTCCTGGCCGCATATCTGTCCGTGACCCGGGACGAACAGAGTGTCTTTATCGAAGGCCGCAAATTTCGCCAACGTGGCGCGCCATCCGGAAATTGTCGCTTTTTCGTCGAAAGCGACCGGATACCATCCGCTGAAAAGCAGGTCGCCCGTGTATACGACGTTCTGGTTGGGTACGCGCACGATCACGTCCGTGCCAGAGTGCCCGGGATACGACTCCAGCACCGCGGTCACACCGCCCAAATCGATGCTGATAGGGAGCTTTGCCGGATCAATGGGATGATTGGGCAGAGCCAGCAAGCTGGAGTTGGCAATCTGAAAGAGGCCGGTAAGCGCGTTGAGATCGCTCTGGGCGTGTTGGCGCTCAGTATCAGACTTGGCGTCTTGCACGCGCCTCTCTAAGGGTCCTAGCACAGCAGTCTTTCCGGCGCCCTGAAGGGGAGAATAACTTTCCACAATACGTCGTGCCACGGTCGCATGTGCCCATACCGGTACGGCGTTCGCTCCGTAGAATGCGTTTCCCATCGAATGGTCGAAGTGATAGTGGGTGTCCAGCGCCGCCTTCACGGGAACTTGAGTGACCATACGCAGCGCATCCATCTGAAAAGAAGCGCCTGCCGCATTCCCGAATCCCTCGATCAGCAGAGCTGCGTCTTTGCCCGCCAGGAAGCCGCCGTTGCAAATGGTGGTCGCGCCCTTTGAAGGATCGGAAATCGTGGCGTAAAGGCCATCGCCGATCTTGCAGACGGAAGCGAAACCCTTGTCGACCAGCGGAGTCGGTGAAACCCGGGAGTCGACGCCCACAGTTTCGGCGAACGAAGCCAGTGGGATTGTTTGCGCAAGAGCGTAGAAGGCGCCGAAACAAGACGTCTGCGCGATAAAGTTCCGGCGAGAGAACACTCGGGCACGAACCGCTTGGCGTGGGATAGTCATGAACTCCTCCGATCGAGTAGGTGATATTTGGATGCCCTGGGGTTGATCGCCGGTATATTAGCAGAGCCTCGCGGCGGCAAGCCGGACTTTGCGACGCTGCGCCCGTTTTCGATTGCACACAGCGCACCTGGTAAACCAGGCTCCCCGGTTCGCGCTCCTTATACTTAGAACAGAAACCGCCATACCGTCTTTTTTATTCCCAAGGGAGGATTTGAGCGCGTGAAAAAGATTGCGATCGTTCTAACGATTTGGTTTGCACTCAGCCCTCCCCTGCATCCGCAGGATGCAAGGCAGGTCCAGCGAGAAGAGTGTATGGACGCGTGCATGCGTGAGCGTCCCAATGCGGACCTGCAGCGTCAGGAGGTGATTGCGTTGGAAAAAGAGGCGGCGCGGGCGATTCAGCTGGGAGACGAGACGTTCTTCCGGCGCGTGTACAGCGATGATTTCAACGGAGTACTGTCACACGGCCAAAATGTTAATAAGTCTTCCTTTATTGCGGTGGTGCAAGCATCGGGGATCAAGTATGACTCGTTCACGGCGTCCGACATTAAGGTACGGCTGTATCGTGACGTCGCGGTGGCGAGTGGCACGTGGTCGATGCGGGCGATACTCAAGGGACAGCGGATGAGCAGTCAAATGCGCGTACTGCACGTGTATGTATACGGCCCTGGAGGCTACCACGTGGTTACCGGGCAGACGACCCTCCTGCCCCCGTTTGTCGATCAGCCGCTCTAACCATTGCCGTTTTTTTAATCCTTCGTTGTTGGCCCCGCAGGGGGACCATGTCTTACTCATAGCGCAGCGCGACCATGGGATCGACCCGCATGGCGCGACGCGCGGGGATGTACGCC
>Ga0210406_10002327_pt1 | contig 21907 bp, 21 predicted proteins | sample IncBWC30MmetaG_FD_155454 | JGI IMG/M metagenome (GOLD analysis project Ga0210406, IMG submission 155454) | Forest soil microbial communities from Barre Woods Harvard Forest LTER site, Petersham, Massachusetts, United States - Inc-BW-C-30-M | ecosystem: Environmental > Terrestrial > Soil >...
GGATAGGTGGGCCGTAACTATATGGTTCACAATAATACCGCCTTGATGGCGGTGGCTCCTGGCCGCATGAATCCGACCACGTTTCAGAAAACCATGGTGGTTAACGATTACTATTTTCGTGGACCGGCCGATTGGAAATATCCGTTGGGCAATCTACAACTCTTAGGCAAACTCCAGGCCGGTATGTTGACCGCTAACAAACCCCTGATTCCCCGGTTTGTGTTAAAAGCGTTCGCTGATCGCAGTGTCGATTGGTGGGTGATGTCCGAGGATTTACCCACCCCGGAAAATCGAGTCATGGTTAGTAGCAATGGGCGGATCAACGTCCAATGGATACCCACAAATCGCCGGGCGCACTATCGTCTGATATGCTCCGCCAGGACCATGATGAAACAAGCTGGTTATCCGATCGTCCTGACTCAGACGATGGGGATCGAAACCAACTCACACCAGTGCGGGACCGCCCGGTTTGGTAACGATCCGCGCAGCTCAGTGCTCGATCCATTTTGTCGTTCCCATGATGTTAGCAATCTGTTTGTCGTCGACAGCTCATTCTTCCCCTCTTCGGCCGCCTGCAATCCGGCGTTAACGATTGCAGCGCAAGCACTACGCGTGGCGGAAAAGTTAGCATCCCGTAGAGACTGAATGATCGTAGCCTGGCACTTTAGTGCCTGGAATTCGTGGAAGAATGCATCATTCCCGTATGGCACGGTTTGATGATTTGTCCCTAGCAGCGGTACCCTGACCATGAAATGGTCCAACAGAACAGCCCTGGGCTGTTCTCCTGAGACCATTTCATGGTCAGGCCGCCTACGTCCGCACCAAACGTGGAACCAATCACGCCACTCCCAACAATTTTCTCACCGCCGGATTGTGCGCGGCCTGGGGATGCTTTCTATCGAGCTCCGACCGCAAACGTTCACGAAACGACTTCACCGCCGCAGACACCGAGTGCAGCGCTATCTGACCCACCCCTTCACCGTAGCTGGTCGACACCAACACCTTCTCACCCTTCTTCTCGAAACGAACCCAGGCATCCGACTCGGTAAACTCGAACGTCTCGCTGGCGCTACCGCCTTCCAATTTCCGAACGATTTCAGCAAAACTCGCCGCCAAATCTATTAACGGGATCCAGCCCCAATCCGCACTGAAGTCTTTATCACCGACATGGAAAACCAAATTACCCAATGCCACCCGATAGCGCAGATCCTCCTCGGTCACCGATGACCAGTCCGTTTCCCTATCTTCGTTGAGCCGATAATCCAAGTGCATAGGTTAAAACGGGAATGCCGTGATCACTTCGTTCCGGTTGTTTACGACGACGCGCAGCCGACTGGCCGGTCCTCCATCGATCGTCGTGCCGATCTGCCGCTGAAAATCATATTCATAGATGGTCCCTGGACGGCCGTGAGTATTGTGGCGGGCACGCCCGTTACGAACCGCCTCATTGATCATGTCTCGCAGACTGTCCACGGTGATTCCGGCCTGAAACTTACCCGCACCAGTGGCCGTGCTATCCGCCCAATGCCGGTCAATAATGTGCTGCAACCTCGAGTGAGTCAGAACTACTTGATCAGTGCTGGTCTGGACCTGGGCATACCCAGTGGTTGGAGCAACGGTCAACAAAAGACCGAAGGCCAGAAACAAAGCCGCGATTAAACGAAGATTCATTCTCGTCCGCGCAGTTCCGCTATCTCTTTAACCGGATCTTCCGACCGGAAAACAGCCGTTCCGGCAACCAAAACATTGGCGCCGGCCCCGGTCGCTACTCGGGCCGTATCCGGCCGAATACCTCCATCAACCTCAATATGAAAATCGAGCCCTTGTTGTTCCCGGAATTTTTTCGCCGCTTTGACCTTCTCCATCGTCTCCGGTATAAAGGCCTGTCCGCCGAACCCGGGGTTCACGGTCATAACCAGCAGAAGATCGATTTGGTCTAAGAACGGCTCAACCTTTTCGAATGGAGTCGGTGGACTGATTGCCAGTCCCGCGGTACAGCCGCTATCTCGTATCGCCCGTGCCGTCGCTCTGGTATCACAAGGCGCCTCCACATGAAAGGTAACGTTGCGGACGAACGGCTGAAATCGCGGAAAAAAATGATCCGGTCTTTCGATCATTAGATGCACATCCAGCGGTACCTTCGCTACCTTGTAGATCGCCTCCGTTACGGCCGGTCCCATGGTAAAGTTATCGACAAAATGTCCATCCATGATATCGACGTGAAACCAGTCGGCTCCAGCTTTTTCGATCCGAGTGATCTCCTCCCCTATTCTCGAGAAATCGCACGCAAACACGGAAGGCGCGATAATGATTGCTTTGCTGCTCACGATGCTGCCTTGATTTTCACAACAAGGTCACAAAGACCACAAAGCGGCGTGACCGCAACCAAAGAGACAGAAATTCTTGAACAGGAGGGCGCAGAGGTCGCAGAGAAAATAGGGGTCATTCGAGTCTCGTTGGCGAGCCACCGAAGCGGGTGCATCCTCCGCGAACTCCGATGCCTCCCGTCTAAACCCCTAGGCCAGCTATCGATCCGCCCCGGTCAGAACCAGACGATGCACCCCATCGACCAGCCTCAGCGAGTGAAAGTTAATTAGCAGTCCGATCGGAACGTTCATGAGCTTCAGGTAGCTCAACAGTTGAGCCTTATGAATCGGCAGCACTTCCACGACAGCTTTGGCCTCAACCAAGACACAACCTTCGACCAAAACGTCAAATCGAAGGGGCTCTTCTTTGGAGAAGCCCTTATAGGAGACGGTCACCAGCTTCTGACCAACAAACGCTAGCTTGTTTAGCCCCAATTCAATCTCAAGGCACCACTGGTAGATCGATTCCATTAGCCCAGGACCTTTATCGCGATGTACCTCAATGGCCGCGCCAATAATCGCACTAGTAAGCCCTGCCGCTCTGCTGAAATCTGGATGCATCTCTTAAGGTTGACCAACCACTCTTGCTAGATGCGAGAGCAAAAACAGAATCCTATTCGCACCCGCAGCAGTACTCCCGGAGCCCAAGACGAAGCCACAATCTCTGCGGCCTCTGCGCCCTCCTGTTCGAAATGATTTGTCTTCACCGCCTGGACGCATTTGTGTGCGATGCATTTTCATATGTTGGATTTTGCGAGCGACACCTATTTCATGGGGGAAGCCCTCCGACAGGCGCGAAAGGCAAGGTCGGCCGAGGAGGTTCCGGTCGGGGCGGTCATCGTATCTGGAGACAATATCATCGCCCGCGCCTGGAACCAGGTTGAGACCCTAAAGGACGCAACGGCGCACGCCGAAATTCTGGCGATAACGCAGGCCGAGAGCGCCATCGGCGACTGGAGACTCACGGATTGCGACCTTTACGTCACCAAAGAGCCGTGTCCCATGTGCGCCGGCGCGATCGTCCACGTCCGGCTACGCCGAGTGATCTTCGGTTGCCCAGACCCAAAGGGAGGCGCAGCGGGCAGCATGATCAATCTCTTGCAAATGCCCCAACTAAACCATCGCTGCCTGATTACATCCGGCGTCTGCGAAGGTGAATGCCGTCAGCTTCTTCAAGATTTTTTTCGCGACCGACGGGAGCAGAATGATTAGGCGTTTGCCGTTAGCAGTTTGCTATTGGCCGTTTGCGACCCGCTCCCGAGTCCCATAGGTCCTATTAGTCCTATTAGTCCTATAGGTCCCATCCGTCGCACGTCTCCAACGTACTGTTCCCTGAGCCGGCCTCCACCTCTACGGAAACAGATAATGCAACAAGAAGAGCCCGGCCAAGGCATAGGCCGCCGGTTTGATCTCTTTGGCCCGGCGAGTCAAAAGATGTATCAAAACGCAGACGATAAAGCCAAGCGCCAAGCCGTCACTGGCTGATGTCAGGACCATCAGTAGCATGGTCACAAGAAAGGTCGCTGCCACCGTTAACTCAGCGAACTTCAATTCGCCTAAGCCCTGAGCCATAAAGATTCCAATGACGACTAATACCGGGCCGGTCGCTATGGCCGGCACCGCTGCAATGACCGGAGTAAAGAACAGAGCGGCTAGATAACAGATTGCTACCACGATACCAACCAAACCGGTACGGCCTCCTGCCTCTGCCCCCGCCGCCGATTCAATATAGATAACCGGTGTGTTGGTACCGAGCAAAGCGGCCCCCATGGCCGCCGTGGCGTTGGCGGTGAGAGCTTGTTTAAGCTTTGGCAAATCACCGTTCTCATCGGTCAATTTGGCAAGACCGCACACCGCCAATAGCGTCGCCATAGCAGAGAACAAGTCACCGAACAAGATGGCTAGCACGATTGGCAGACAAAGATTCAGCATGGGAGAAAATGAGCAGAGGCATCTTTCTGATGCTCAAGCCGCGCCGGAACGGAATTCAGAACATCATCCCGTATTTCGTTAAGCGAGGGCTGCGGGATTGGTCTAATCTTTCATTGACCACAGATGACCGCGATGCTGCGGAAACGCTGGAAAAAGGGAGTTCCGACTATAACCTGCGCCTCGCCATTGAGTCAGGCGCTCCGGTGGAAGCCGCGTACGCAATGGCAAGCTATTACCCTGCGCGCCACTGGCATCTCGAACACTTGGTTGGTTCGTTGGCACCGGGACGATTCGCAGACGTCGTCCTGCTTTCCGATCCGAAACAAGTCGCCATCGAAGAAGTGTTCGCCGACGGAATTCTGGCCGCCGACAAAGGTAAATACCTACTTTCCGTTCCGAAAATCGAGTGGCCGAAGTGGGCCACGCACACGATTCGAATCGCCGAACCACTTGCGGCCACAGACTTCGAAATAAAAGCTCCTGTATCGACTGCCAATGGCAAGGTCACTGCGGCGGTATTGCAGCCTTATCATTGGGAGCCCGACTTTATGACCCTGGAGCTACCGGTGAAGGACGGAGTCGTAGAACGCGGCGAGGAAGCAACCAAGCTCGCGATTATCGACCGCTACCACGGCGAAAAAAACTTGGGAAAATGTTCTGGAAAAACGTGGGACCGAAAACACCTAACTCGACCCTCGCTTGTTCAGTGGCTCACGATCATCATAATCTCTGGGTGCTCGGCAGCTCCGATGAGGCGATGGCGCTGGCAATCAATGAAGTCGCAGCCATGCAGGGTGGCTGGGTGCTGGTAAACAACGGCGCCATTATCGCCAGAGTGTCTTTGGAGATTGGTGGACTCATGACCGCACGGCCCGCCGAAGTTCTAGCCGCTGAATTGAAAGAACTCCGGTCCCAGGGCGACACAATGGAATGGCATGGCACTCAAGGTTTCCCGCGTCTCATGATCTTTGCGACTTTGACGTGCACCCCCTGGCATTGGGTACTCGTCGTCCCTCAACCCGAATTCCCAAACGGTTTTGTTAATGTCACGACGGGAGAAACCCATCCCATCGTGTGGTAGCGGTTGTAGGTTATAGGTTTTAAGTTTTAAGTTTTAAGTTTTAGGTTCCAAGTTCTGAAGAAAGGCGCCCGGCCAACTTATAACTTACAACCTAAAACTTAAAACCTATAACCTATATCCTACACTCCCTCACCGAATCAGCATGCAATCGCCGTAGCTAAAGAATCGGTACTTTTCAGCGACCGCCTCCCGATAGGCTTCCAGAATAAATTCGCGGCCGGCGAAAGCAGCCACTAACATCAACAACGTAGATTTCGGCAGGTGAAAGTTGGTTAACAAACTGTCCACCCGCCGGAACTTAAACGGGGGATAGATAAAGATATCGGTCGTCCCAAGACCAGGAACAATTCGCTGGTTCCGAGCCATCACTGTTTCCAGCGTTCTTACTGCCGTAGTACCAACAGCGAGAACTTTCTTTGCGGCCGCGATCCGTTCTGCAGCTTCCTTCTCAATTTCGAACCACTCCTCATGCATGTGGTGATTCCGGATATCCTCAGTCTTAACGGGTAAGAAAGTACCAATCCCGACTTTTAAGGTGATAAACACATGGGGAAGCACAGCCAATAGCTCCGGCGTAAAATGCAAACCGGCGGTCGGCGCCGCCACCGCCCCGGGCTTGGCGGCAAACACCGTCTGATAACGCTCGGCATCCTCCGGCTCAGCCTCTCGGTGCAGGTAAGGTGGTAACGGCATTTCTCCAACCTCCGAAAAATCAATCGGGGCATCGAACTCAATTACGCGTTCCCCGGAAGGCTCCACTTTGAGAACCGTGCCCGAGACAAGTCCATCGGAGAACTGCCTGCCCTCTCGAAACCAATGCCCCGGTCGAACCAGGCACCGCCAGGTCTTGGCATCGAGCTGCTCCAGCAACAACAGTTCGGCTTTCCTTTTATCGAATCGAATTCGAGCCGGAATCACCTTAGTATTATTCAGCACTAACAAATCCTGGGAACCTACAAACTCGGGAAGATCGCGGAAGGAACGATGCGTGATACTCTGTTTCTCCAGATCAAGCACCATCATCCTGGCCTGGTCCCGCACCGGCGCCGGATGCGAGGCAATCAACTCGGCCGGCAATGAATAATCATAGTCTGTGGTCAGGAAACTCATATAACCGAACCGCTAACCACCAATGAACGCGAACTGCAGGTAAATGCCACCATGAACGGATTAAAACTGAATCGCAGACGAACACAGAGGAACGCTTAGGTCGTTGAGCCAAGGGAACAAACCGCTATCTGGAATTGGATTGACGCTCGAATGTCGCTGCCGGACGAGCATATACGGATGGAAAACCCGACAACCGGGGATCTCATTGATTTTCCTAAACCGGTGACGGTCAATAACGTCAACGGAGCCAATTTTAACGGCGCAGTTAATATCTATTATTAAGACAACGCTCAAGGCGGCCGCGGACAGCGGGACAGGCTGCGAATAACCCGAAAAACGCCACACTATTCGCCTGCAGATGAACCTGCGGTCGCCTGTCTATTCGCGCTCGCCATCAGCTTTCTCGCTCCCTCCTCGATCTGGCGGACAGCCTCTTCTGCGGTTTCGTCGTGACGCAAGAAGCGGTCGAGCTGATGTGATATTAGATAAGCTAGCCGGTTGTAGTTCTCCCCTAGCACGTTCGATGGTCTGGCGACAGCCTGATCAAAGATCGCGGGCAGTTTCTCAAACCAGGGATACTTACTCAAAATATCCTTATCTTGATACAAAGTCGGGCGGGACGGCATGCCGCACAATTCCAGCGCCACCGTTTTCTCGACCTCAAGCGAGCTGAAGTACCTTATGAGATCGGCAGCCACATCCGGATGCTTTGAATATTTTGAAACCATCAGGCTCCACCCACCTAGCGCGCCGGCATGCGTTCCAGAGGCCCCGCCTTTAGGCAATACGGTTACCGAGAATTTTCCGCGGAGTCGGGAGCCCGGTCCGTCAGCCAGGACATAAACGTACGGCCAATTTCGCATAAAAGCGGAGTGACCATCTTCAAAAATATTCCGGCACTCTTCTTCCGCGTAGGTTAGTGTGCCCGCCGGTGAGATCGTTCCCAGCCATTCGCCTGCGCGATTCAACGCATCAATCGCTCTGGGGTTATTAATCGAAGCACGGCCATCCGGTTCGATGATAGTGCCACCCCCATAGCTAAAGATCCACTCAAGTGCGTTGACTACTATACCCTCATCCTTTCCTTGCCACAGATAGCCGCAGAAGTCAGCGTCGCCGGCAGCCCTTTCTCCATCTTGAATCGTTCGCGCCATCTTGGTCAATTCATCCCAAGTGTCCGGCGGATGGGTGAACCCATACTTTTTCAGCAGATCGCCCCGGTAATAAAGCAAACCGACATCAACTGAGGTCGGCACAGAAACCAATTTTCCCTCTACGGTATTGTTTTTGATGACCTGCGGAAAATGCGCCGCGAGCTCTTCCGGACTGAAGTATTTCGTCAGATCGACGGCGTGAGGAGCGGCCACCGCCTGCCAAGTCGTATCGATGGAATAGACATCGATATCGGAGGTGTGAGCAGCCCAATAGACGAGAAATTGTCCAAAAGCAGCCGGGTAAGAGTTCGGTTTGGAAAGATAAACGACCTGGTTACCGGTCTTTCTGGCCCATTCATCCACTAGACGGTGGGTAACTCTCCCGGCGTCACCGAACTCGGAAGATCCTGCGATCCCGATGGTAACTGCCCGGCAATCCCCAGCGAATAACAGTATGAGCCCCAGGATAAAAGCTCGATTCAATCTCGGGCCCCTCCCCCGGGGTCCCCCGAGCCGTTGACTCCGGTTAATTGTTCTGGTTGTTTCTCTGGGCTGCAAGCGGCGTTCCCCTATATCCACGTTTGATTTGCGAGCCCCTGCCTTCAATCATGCGATTATTGCTAACAGCCGAGCTGCACTACCGCCTAGCATGGTTCAAATGGTTGGAAGCGCAAGCCGTTCATTATAAGGCGATCGCGATCTGCGGCGATTTGCTGGATGTGTTCTACAAAGAACCACTAAAGCGTCAAGTTCAACGCACAACTAGTTGGCTTCGCACCTTGGCGGAAAAGACCAACGTGATCCTTTGTTCAGGTAATCATGACACCGTTGATATTCCGGTTGAACGATCTTCCGGTGCGATCCCGGCTTGGCTGAGCGAGCTAGACTCGATCATTACGGTAGACGGCAACACTACGGTCATTCGCGATCGCATCGTCATCACGAGCCTTGGCTTCGTTGCGACCTCCGACCAAAAACGTCCCATTCTCGCCGCTGGCCACCGAATACGGGAGGAAAAAGGGTTGCCCTGGATCGTACTGCATCATCATCCCCCGGCATTCCATCTAGGAATAGGACCGGAAGAGCTAACGGCAGGCCGCCTGCTTAAACAATTTTCACCCGATTTCTGGGTTTCGGGACGGCTTTACGGCCAACAACCCTTCATGCAAAGACGAGGTTGGGTTCAGCGGGTGGACAACTCAATCGTGCTGAACACACCACAGCAGTATGTTGGGCAGGAACTGTTAGAAGGTCCTTTCCCGAATCACGCCGTTCTCGATTTAACAGCACGACAGCTAACCTGGCATTGCGCATTCAGAGAGAAAGTCGACCAGGAAAGCTTTGCTCTTAACGGGCCGGTGTAAGGTGCTACGAAACACCTCCACGGGTCGAACGCCTGCGCCGAGGAACTTCGCTTCTCCCTAAAAAGGAGCGCCTCCGCTTGCCTTAGAAGCGGAGGCACCCTTCAACTAGTCCGGTTAGTTTCCCCAAACCACCAGACTAAAATTAGAAGAACCACTCAACTTGGGTACCAAACAGCCACCCATGGGTGGTATTGCCATTGTAAGGCGGCATAAAGGGGGTACCAAATTCTCCCACCGGCGTTGTTAGGCCTCTAAGCGAGTCGGACCAAAGGGCGTAGGTCGCAAAGAAGCGGATTTCAGGTTTGGTATAGTAACCGCCCTTAGGCTTGATCACCGGGCCAACATCAAAAATGCCTAACCAACCGGAGTGACCGAAGCCGGGGAAACCTGAACCAACAGAACCGGTGTTGCTCTCCCATTGGCCCGAGAATTGTCCTTGGATAGCGATATTATCCGCAATCCAGAAGGCCGGGCGCATACCAAACTGAACGTCGTGGACATGACCCGAAGTGATCTTGGATGTAGACACGACGCTCGAATTGACTACGTTTCCGCCGGCCCCCACGCCAGGCCCGACAGTTCCGGCAATCGCTGAACCGCTGTAGGTGTCTTCCCAATCTGCGAACAATCCAACAGAGAACCAAGGAAGGGGAGCTGGTGCAGCAACCGGTGTCGGTCCCATCGACTTACCGTCCTTCGACATCCCAGGGGCTGCCGCAGGCTCTGAATGATACCACGGTCCAGCAAGATAGAACTGGAAGCCCGCCCTATATTCATACGAATGGTCGATCACATCGCCGACATTGACCGTGCCCGCGATTGTTGGATGGTAAGCCTGTATCAACGCCTCAGCTTGTTGGATCGAACCGAAATCATCGCCAGAACTGAAGTTCGTCGCACCCCTTCCGAATAGGGCATAGGCGGTGAACGAGTTGTTGCTGCCGCCAGGACCGAAATTCACGGTATAGATGATGCCACCGCCAATACCCCAGGCGCTATCGGAGTGCACCGGTTGAGGCAACCCCGTAGTCGGATTCGTCAGTGGGATGAGATTACCGTTATTGGCAAAATCATTCGACGGGTTGCCCCCATTTGAGTAACCCTGAGTAAAGGTACCACCTTTTTCCACGTTACCAATCAGGACCAACGCAAATTGACCGGGGATCGGTCCAAGTTGGATGTTCTTCAACCGCAGATCGAACGTATGCTTAAAGTAGGTGCCGATACCCGGGGATAAGAAGGAGTCGTTTAGACCGCCCAACCAAGCGAACGCCAGCTTACCAACGCCGACATCGATGTTAGAAACACCAACTCCGTAACCAGACGTATCTAACCAGAAATAATCTTCGGGATCGGTGTTGAAACGATCGTAGAATCGTTCGCCGGCCCAGAATGTGATCTCCGGTGCGGCCTTAAAGACGTTCTTCATTTCCAGGAAAGCCTGGCGGAGAACGAATCTGAAGTCCTGGCCGCCGCCCTCCACTCCTTGGCCAGTATTCGTAGTAAACGTGCCTCGTTCCTGCAGGTAAACGATTGCCGGGGTAAACGTCATGGACACATCCATCACGTCCGGGCTATCACCCAACATGTGGGCCTGCATCCAGGTCAATTCCATGTAGGTGTCGTTTTCGTTGCCGAGACGTTGACGACCCCAGTGAGGAGCGTCTGGTAGTTGAAAGCTGAAGTTACCGCCGCCGCCGTTGCCGTTGAACTGGAACCCAGCGCGAACGTATGCCGAGAACGTGAAGTTGCGGGTCAACGATTTCAGAAAGGATTCGTCCAGCGTTGGCGCTGCAGAGACTTCCTTGCCGTCGGCATCGGTTAGGACGCGGGTATTAAGGATCGAGCCGGAATCTGCTCTCGATTCCAAAGATTTCATCTCGGCTTCCATCGCAGCGATGCGGTCTTCGTACTCCTTCTGTATCTTATTAACCTGCGCATCGTAATCCGACTGCATCTTCTGCATTTGGGTCTTTAATGCAGAAACATCATTGCCATTGTTGCTATTGTTACCGCTGTCCTGGGCCAGGCAAACCGACCCAGTCCATAAGAAGGCGACAGCCAGCTTCGCACACAGAGCTCCTGTGGGGGGACTGAACTTCATGCTGTTTATGTTCCTTTGGGATAAGAGTTAAGGCTCGAGCTCAAGCCGGCACCTACCGGCGCGAGATCGATGCCGGCTCTCTTAGGAACAAGCCGATAGAAAGTCGAGGCGAGGAGCCTCAAATATGACGCCGGGATAAATTGACGTGACGATTAGGTAAATGGCGATCCGATAATCCCGCGATCAAATGGTAGGGCGAAAAACTCGGCGAGCCTCGAACATCGATCGCTGAAGACGGCTAACCGCGCCGGTTTTGAGCTTTGCCCGGAGTCGATCAGCATTTTCGTTTCGAACAGATAGAATGCGTTCCACAGGATCCGGTAGATAGACGAATCCGTCCCACGATGCGGCTCAAAACCGGCACGGATAAATACAGATCAAATCGATGTCCAGTACACGCCGAGTTTTTCACTCTACCACCTTACTTCACTCGAGCGTCTGCCGCGATGCCCGGCGGGTCGCTGGAGAGCGAACCCCGCCGAAACTCGATTGGCGTTTGCCCACGCACCTCTTTAAATACGCGAGAGAAATGCTGGATGGTGGCGAACCCGCAGTCGAGAGCGATGTCACCAACGGGAAGGTCGGAACGCGCAAGCAAAGCTTCGGCGTTGCGCACTCGCACTTTGGTCAGGAACTTATGCATCGAGCTTCCGGCTTCCCGACTGAAAAGCGCGGCTAACCTTCCGCGAGAGAGCCCCACCTCTTCCCCTAGCGTGCTTAGGGTCCACTCCTCTCTAAAACGGCTCTCGAGGATTCCCAGCGCTCTCGAAAGAGCAGGGTGGATAGCCGCCGGAGAGGGTAGCGGTTTCGAGTTTTCCACCGCTCGCACGAATTCGAGCACCAACGCGTCAATCGCCAGACGCAGCCCGGCCGCTTGATGCGTAGAAGCCGTGATCCCTTCTCGGATAACGCGAAAGAAATGAGGCTCCAAGTGAGGCTGCCCATCCAGGTTAGGAGTGTGCCTAAGCGCTTGGGAAGCGTTCCAGTCCGGATGACGATGTTCGATCGCCCGCAAATCAAACCCTATCCACAGCAGGTGATGTTTGGGTTCCGGTCCATGCTGGACCCAGTGATTTAAATTGGGTGGGAAACACCAAAGCGATCCCGGCTTCAAAAAGACTTCTCTCTCTCCCATGAGCCCCATCCGCGTAGTACCCTCGGCTACGTAGCCGAGCTCCCAATGACGATGTAAGTGAGGACCAACTCGATATCGCGGCCCTTCCCAATGTTCTCCGGAATCGACCACTTCCGCGAGTATCCGATCAAGTCCAACGGCCCAAAATCCCGCCAACGGTCCTCTCGTCTTCAGAATCTGCATCGCCATCCTTGCTCCGTTAGATTTTCAGGTTGCCATCTTAATGAAAATTTAATGAAGCTTGCAACGGCGGAAAATGCATGTGGATTCTTAACTTACTAACTTCATGGAAGAATTTAGTGGTTTGAGAAGCCGCGTCGTTCGAATCGGACGGACCGTGCGCCGCGAGGTTCATCAAAACACCCCGACCGTCAGAGCGCTGCTGACTCACCTTGAGGAAACGGGGTTTGCAGCGGCGCCCCGCTGGCTCGGCTTTGATGAGGAAGGTCGCGAAATGTTGAGTTATATAATCGGAACCGCCGGCCATTATCCGCTTAAGCCTTATGTACTGGCCGAATCGACACTGGCCCGGCTCGGCCTTTTGTTACGACGGTTCCATGACGCAACCATCAGCTTTTCGCTGCCTGAAAATGTTGTCTGGCAAAATGCAATTAACGCAAAAGGAGAGGTCATTTGTCACGGCGATGCCGGTCCTTACAATATTATCTTCCGAAACAACCTGCCGGTCGCTCTGATTGACTTCGAACGAGCAACACCTGGTCCCAGAATTTGGGACATCGCCTTTGTAGTTTATCGCTTTGCGCCCCTCTGTGACTTCCCGGAACACGGGTTTACTCCGGCGTCTCTTCAAAGGATCGCCAGGCGAATCCGGGTTTTCTTGAATGCTTACGGCTTCTCCCAAAACGACGACTTGTTTGATTGGATGCAATTGCGCCTGAAGACAGAAATCGATCTATTCGAGTCCGAGACGACCGACGACCCGATACGCCGGCAGAAGAAAATCGCCGCCGGCCATCTCGATCTTTACAAGCGGGATCTTCATCAGATTGAGGAAGTCTCCGGGGATTTGCGAGCGCTCATTTAAGCTCGATCGCGCATCCTGCAATTCACAGCTACTCCATCCGTCGCCCTTCCAGGGCGAATCCGAACTGACGCTTTCCCAGGGCTTCAGCCCTGGGCTGTTCTCTCAAGCCATTTCATGGCCAAAGCGAGGGCTACTGCACACAAAAACGCCCCCAGCGCTCACCTGAGGTGATGACGCAGTGGACGCCGCGAACCAATCACCAATCACCTGTCGCAAAAAAAAGAGCGCCTCCACTTGCCTTCAAAGCAGAGGCGCCCGGTAATAGCCCGGTCAGTTTCCCCAAACCACCAGACTAAATCTGCTTAGAAGAACCACTCAACCTGGGTACCGAACAGCCAGCCATGGTTCGTGTTGCCGTTGTAAGGGGGCATGAACGGGGTACCAAATTCTTGCACCGGCGTCGCCATACCCTTAAGGGAGTCAGACCAGATTGCGTAGGTCGCAAAAAACCTGATCTCGGGTTTGGTGTAATAGCCGCCTTTTGGCTTGATCACGGGACCAACGTCAAAAACGCCGAGCCAGCCCTCCTTGCCAAACCCAGGAAACCCTGAACTAACAGCACCGGTGTTGCTCTCCCACTGAGCGCCGAATTGACCTTGGAGTGCAATATTATCGGCGAACCAGATAGCCGGACGAGTGCCAAACTGGACGTCATGCACGTGACCCGATATAACCCTATTTACGATCGCCTGATTCGGATTCACTTCGACGCCCCCTAGACCGAGCCCAGGGCCGGTTTGGCCGCCCACCGCAAAACCGCTATACGACTCTTGCCAATCGCCGAAGAACGCGACAGAGAACCAGGGCTGCGCGGGAGCAGCCGCCGGCCCCGCCGCCACGCTTTTTCCGTCTTTAGAGGTTCCGGCAACTGGGGCAGGCTCTGAATGATACCACGGCCCGGCCAAATAAAGCTGAAAGCCGGCCCGATAGTTGAAGCCATGGTCAAGCGCGTCGCCAATATTAACCTGACCCTTAAATCCAGGATGCTGGAACAGGAATGAGTTTTCCGCTCCTTGAACATTGCCAAGGTCAGCGTTTGCTGTGCTTGATGACCAATCGGTTATCCCCCTGCCGAACAGGGCATAAGCGGTGAGCGAGTTGTTCGCGCCGCCTGGGCCAAAGTTGACATGATAAATCGCGCCGCCGCCAATACCCCAGGCCGAATCCGTGTGTACCGGATTGGTCAGAGGAATGATGTTGCCGTTTTGATCATAGGTTTGGTTAAACGTACCGCCCTTTTCGAAGTTACCGATCAACACCAAAGCCAGGGAACCGGGGATCGGCCCAAGCGAGATGTCCTTCAAACGAACGTCGAAGGTATGCTTGAATTCCGAACCGATACCCGGGGAGATATCATTAGCACTCAGACCGCCGATCCATGCTAGCCAAAGCTTACCAACCCCCACATCGATGTTGTAGACACCTGCTCCATAGCCAGACGTATCCAGCCAGAAGTAATCTTCAGGATCCGTGTTCCAGCGGTCATAAAAACGTTCACCAGCCCAGAACGTCACCTCAGGCGCAGTTTTGATGACGTTTTTCGTTTCGAGGTACGCCTGACGGAGAATAAAATCAAAGTCGTTGCCGCTGTTCGTTATATTGCCGTGAGCATCGAATGTGTTGCGGTTCTGCACATAGCGGATCGCCGGCGTGAATGTCATGGAAACATCCATCGCATCGGGACTATCACCGAGCATGTGCGCCTGCATCCAGGTCAACTCCATGTAGGTATCGTTTTCGTTACCGAGACGCAGACGGCCTTCACCCGGAAAGTTTGGTATCGAAAAGTTGAAATTGCCGCCGCCGCCATTGCCGTTGAACTGAAAGCCGGCTCGGACATACACCGAGAAGGTGAAGTTGCGGGTCAACGATTTCAGAAAGGATTCGTCAAGAGTCGGGGCAGGACCTTCGGATACGCCGTTGGCGTCAGTCAGGACTCTCGTGTTTAGGATTGAGCCGGATTCAGCTTTGGATTCCAAAGCCTGCATCTCGGATTCCATCGACGTAATACGGTCCTGATATTGTTGTTGCTGCTTCTGCAGACTCTGTATCTGAGCTTTCAGCGCAGAGACATCATTGCCACTACTACTGTTACTGTTGTTTTCCTGGGCCAGGGCAAGCGACCCAGTACACAAGAAGGCAAGGGCGAGCTTTGCACACAGACATCCTGTGGGGGGGCGTAACTTCATGCTTTTATTGTTCCTTTTGGAGTAAGAGTTAAGGCCGGTTAGCGCCAATAACATCTGGACGCCTGACCGATGAGTGCTGTCTTAGGTACTGCCCTTACCAAAGTCCAGACGGAACCCCCCGAATCGGAAATACGGATAAATTTTTCCGATGGTTAGATAAAAACGGCCCGAACGGCGGCGATTTGCAGCTAAATGGCCGTACTCTGCAACATCGGTTGATCTATCATGCAGAACACAACTATCAATCGTGCCTAGTTAGTCGGTCTTTTATCCTTTCGTCATATTCATTTATCTATTAATCCGAAAGGGCAATTGCAGTTCGCAATACCCCTCTCGTTCAGCCAGGAGAAAGGATCTACCCACCACCAGTAGAATTATTGATCCTTGATCAATTGACTAACCAAGAAGTGTCAAACGGCGATCGTGGAGAACAATCTCTTCTCCTTACATTAACAACTATTAATGAAAGGCATTTTAATGAATTGTTAACGCGGCCCTCCTTGACTTTGTCGGGTCAGCAGGAGAGCAGTGCACTCAATCGTTTAGTTAACTTGGAAGGTCGCAGCCGGAAAATGCAAATCGTTAGAGCAACAGGACCGTTGCGAGGATTTAGAGTCACCGAATTTGAGCTCTCGCTTCCAGAATTAGTCGATATGGGTGAGCGCCGGGAGGAAGCAAACTCCCGATTTCGGACCGGAGCGCTGGCCCACTGGGTCTTCTGTTACGTTGTCGACGGGACCAGCCGAGTCGGCGTCGAAGGGAGAACGGAAGTGGTGTTGAGGCCGGGTTCGATAGCGTGCCTCCCGCCAAATTTCAGTCACTGGGGCCAGTACGGTCCTGAACCCAAGCATCATTTGTTGTGGGTGAGCTTTCACTTGAACAGAATCGAAAGCCGGCACCCGGAGTGGAAGCTCTCCCAGGCTCTGCACCGCGTTCATTTCGCACACGATTTAGGCCATCTGGAACACCACTTTCGCCAGCTCATTCGGGAAGCAACTACACCTTCCATACACCAGGCGTCCGGAGTGCGACTAGCAGTGGACAGCTTAGTGCTGGAAGTGGTTAGAGAGCTCACAGAACCGAGAAAAATCTTGTCACTCGTCTCTGTGCATCCGGCTATCTCCAGGGCACTAACGATCTTAGAGACTAGGTTCAGAAGAAATTGGGGCGTCGACGAACTGGCGGAAGAGGTTGGACTATCTCGAAGCCGACTAGCGGAACTTTTCAATCTCGAAGTCGGTTCCTCCATCCATAGGTTTCTTAACAAAGTACGAGTCAGGCACGCTGAGAAACTGCTTGGGCATTCTGAGCTGGCCGTCGGCGAGATCGCTTCGGAGTGCGGGTTTGCCACCATCCAGCATTTTTCAAGGGTCTTTAAGGAAGTGAACGGCCAATCTCCCGTTATTTTTCGCCGCCGCCGCGATCATCCCACTTTTGGGCAACCTCGCCTTCTCAGTTCAGCTGTCTGACTCGGCGTCACCCACGTCTACTCCCGATCGACTCTGCAGGCGTAACAACCCATTTTCGCAAAATGCACGTGCAAGAATCGAACGGACGGATCTTCAAAAAGCTTTTGGATGACGTGGTCAGCCCGTTCGCCCTCGACGACATCCGCGCTCAGCAACATATCACTGCCATCAAATGCGCGAATCGACAGTAAACGACTCCGCAGCATCTCCGGAAGTGTATCCCGATGGGGCGCAGCCGTGGTTACCCCCTTCCGAACGTAGATCGCATGGCTGCTATGGAAGGGTGATTGCGAGTCTAGGTGAACGAAATTCGTTAAAATTACTTCCTCTCCCGGCTCCGCGTCTTGCAAGGAGACGCGGCAAGGGAAGCCCGGGCTACAATCGGCAATCAGCCGTCGCGCACGCCGCTTTTCCAATTCGTCGCCCGATAGGTCAAACAAGGCTTGAAACGGCTCCGGAGAAAGGCCACGGACCGTGAAATGAGGTGCTTCGGTTTTAGTCATGCGTGAACCTCGATCCCGGCGCAAAGAAAACGACCCGGTTCTTGCTGCCGGTTGCGCACGCCAAGAAAATCTCACGCACAGACGCAAAGGCGCAAAGGTTCCGAAGAGGTGAACTGCGGAATAGTTGGTAGCAATAAGCAGCGAAGCTGCTCCAGACGCCCTCAAGGCGCGTTCCCTTGCCGAGTCTCGCTCTCGTTCAAGGCGTCCCTCCTTCTCCATCCTCCGAACCTTCGCGCCTTTGCGTGAGTATTTTCTTACAGCGGGACGCTAAGCTGAATCCCCAACACGACCTCGTTGGTAGCATTGTGATAGCCGCCGGGATTGATAATCCACTGAAGATCCGGCTGAATGTTTGCCCCGTGGAAGACGTCGAACGAATAAAAAATTTCCTCTACCCACTCGTTATTTTGTACGTCGAAGCCAGAACCAGGATGGGAGTTAACGAATGCCCTCTCGGCATTCCGTACACTGCCGGAAACGCGGTTCCAACCCGTTGCTATACCGCAGGAATCGTATGGTCGCTTCGACCAAGGACCCCAGTAGTAGAGTCCACTGAATATTTGGCCCTGCTGAAATGAGGTTCGAGGATCTAACCAAATAGTCCCGGCAAAGGCACTCAAACCAGTCTTTGGACGACTCGGATCCGGCGCAGTAAGCTGTTGAAAAACACTAGCATAGACACCCCAGTCTCCTGTGAACGTGTTACCCAGAAAGGCCGTCGCACCCGGTACACCGAATAACACGCTTTTGGCGGCTCCGGTGGTTTCTGTATGATTCGTGTTGCCAAAGGCTCCCAGCACCCACTCTCCCGGTAGCTTTTGCCCGTTAATATTCAATTTCGGTTTCCAATCGATTTCGAACGGAATAATGGCTCCGCTGGTGCCGCCCGGATTATCGACCCGGAGGTAGTATTGGTTGGAGATCCAATAGTTGTTGAAAGCAAAAAGGCCGATTCTGAAGGATAAATCCTTAGTGGCGTTCCACTGAAAATCCGTCCCCCATTGACTCACCGGCCAAGTGAACATGCTATAACCCGCCACGTTTCCGGTGATCCCGGCCGTGAACGTCAGGTTTTCAAAAGGGAAAGCGTAATAGCCTCCGAATTCCTGACTCATGTTCATCAGGCCCGCCTTCACTTCGAATGTGTCGTTAAGAAGGGTCTGTTTGAACCACATGCTGGTGATACGCCAGGTTTGGCCGCGTCCAAACACTTCCTGAATGAGTTGGATGGTATTGGGATTTTGCAAATTGCCCAAATTGTTTCCAGTGCGCTTGGTCACATAGAACTCGAAACTGCCGCCCTCCCAACCGATCAGTTTATTGAAGTCCAGATCTATGCCGAAAAGGGCCTGATCCGTATAAGCCCATACCTGACCCGAGTTTTTGGCGTTACCGCTGAAAGTGTCCTTACCTCCGCTTGCATTGCTGGCCGTCTCACTGAAGTAATCGAGGTTAAAGTCGATACCCCAGTTGTGGAGGAGGGTACGCAATCCCCACCAGTCGCCGGTCACGTATCTATCCCAGTACTGTTTACCTTCTTCCGGGGTCAGATGCATTGAGGGATCAAAGGCGATAGGATTGGCAGGCGAAGTGCCAGAAGAAACCGCGTTTTCCGCAGACATTGAGGGGGGCGGAGGAGAGGGAGGGTTGGTAACGGAGGCAGGATTGGTTTGACTTGAATCCTCAGCCGCAAAAGCGGGCAGGGAAACAAAACACGATAATCCAATGGTAACAGAAACAGTTGCGTGCAGCAGCGACGCGAACGAATTCCTTTTCACGTAGGGGGTTCTCCTTGGTAAGGTCTGGCTCTAGTTTCGTAGTTCCGTCGAACCCAGTCGACCGTCGACCTGAAACCAGGGAGCCTCAGCCATGAGTCGCCCAAGGTCAACTACTTAGGGAGCCTACTTCCTAGCCAGCGGTGGCTAACCCATTTGAGCTATCCCTGATTTGCGGTCACCCGCATCAGTACCCTTTCAAGGTAGATCTAGGTAGACTCTTCCCCGGGACAGAAAGGTTTCGCCCCTAGCCCGTTCTAAGCCATTTCATGCTAGGACCACAACCCAGGCTGACCGATTACCCTATTACGTTCGGCGTGGTCCGTGACTGCAGCCATCGCTTCTCACTTCTCACCAATCACTTCTCACCTCTCACGAAAAAAAGAGAGCGCCCCCACTTGCCTTCAAAGTGGAGGCGCCCGTTGATAGCCCGGTTAGTTTCCCCAAACCACCAGACTAAATTTTTCTCATGTCGATTTTTCGGGGGAGCAAACTAACTAAAAGAACCACTCAACCTGGGTGCCGAACAGCCAGCCGTGGTTGGTGTTGCCATTGTATGGCGCCGCAAAGCCACCGCCACCGCCGGAACCTTCTTCAATGGGGGTCGCCATCCCCTTAAGCGAATTCGACCAAACGGCGTAGGTAGCGAAGAACCGAATCTCGGGCTTGGTATAATAGCCACCCTTTGGTTTGATCACCGGGCCAACATCAAAGATGCCCAACCAACCGGATTTTCCGAAGCCGGGAAAGCCAGGGATATTGTTGTTGCTCTCGTATTGCCCACTGAACTGACCTTGGAGGGCAATATTGTCCGCTATCCAAAACGCTGGCCGAGTACCGAACTGAAAATCATGGACGCGGCCAGACACAACTTTGCTCACGATTCCCTCGTTCGCATTCACCACATTTCCACCCTGGCCAAGCCCGGGTCCAGTAGCGCCACCGAACGCGAAACCGCTATATGATTCTTCCCAGTCACCGAAAAATCCGACAGAGAACCAGGGGAGCGCCGGAGCGGCCGGTGCCGGTGCAGCAACTGCCTTACCGTCTTTAGACGTGCCAGCAAGCGATGCGGGTTCGGAATGGTACCAGGGCAAGGCTAAGTACAACTGGAAACCCGCTCGATAGGTGAACCCGTGGTTAAGGGCGTCACCAACATTGATTTGGCCCGTGAATCCCGGATGACGAAAGAGGAACAGATTCTCCGCTCCTTGGACACTGCCGAGATCGGCTCCCGAGTTGAAATTCGTAATGCCCCTGCCGAAGAGTGCATAAGCGGTCAGCGAATTATTGGCGCCGCCGGGACCAAAGTGAAGGGTATAAATGGCGCCGCCCCCGATACCCCACGCGGAATCGGTATGGAGTGGGTTCGTCAAATCGACGATATTGCCAGAGGGGTCGTAGTCTTGGGTAAAGGTGCCACCCTTCTCGTAGTTGCCGATCAAGACCAAGGCTAGGCTACCGGGGATCGGTCCAAGTTGGATATCCTTCAACCGGACGTCGAACGTCTGCTTGAAGTACGAGCCAATCCCTGGCGAGATGTCTTGGGCGTTCAGACCACCGATCCAGGCAGCCCAGAGTTTACCAACACCCAGATCGATGTTATACACGCCGGCTCCATAACCGGACGTATCTAGCCAGAAGTAATCTTCCGGATCCGTATTCCATCTATCGTAGAACCGTACACCCGCCCAGAAAGTAACCTCGGGCGCAGTTTTGAAAACGTTCTTGGCCTCCAAATAAGCTTGGCGCAGGATAAAATCGAAATCGTTGCCGCTCCTGGTTACGTTGTTTAGAGCGTCGAATGTATTTCGATTTTGTACGTAGCGGATCGCCGGCGTGAAGGTCATCGATACATCCATCACATCCGGGCTGTCACCCAGCATATGAGCCTGCATCCAAGTCAATTCCATATAGGTATCGTTTTCGTTGCCGAGACGTTCACGACCCTCTCCAGGAAAGTTTGGAAGCTCAAAACTGAAGTTCCCGCCGCCGCCGTTCCCATTGAACTGGAAGCCAGCTCGAACGTAGACAGAGAACGTGAAGTTACGGGTCAACGACTTCAGAAACGATTCGTCCAACGTTGCTGGGGAACCTTCCGTAGCTACACCGTTAGCGTCGGTCAAGACGCGCGTATTCAAGATCGAGCCGGATTCAGCTTTAGATTCTAAAGACTGCATCTGTGCTTCCATTGCAGTGATGCGATCTTGGTATTGCTGCTGTTGCTTCTGCATGCCCTGTATTTGAGCCTTCAGTGCAGAAACTTCATTATCTTGGCTGGCGCCATTCTGAGCCTGACTATTGTCCTGAGCCAGGCTAAAAGAACCGGTAAGTAACAGGGCAGCTGCCACCGGTAGGCACGACCGTCCGTAAGGGGGGAAGAATCTTCTCTCCATTGTCTTGGTTAGTTAAGGCGTGTAGCGTTCGAAATTAGTCGAACGTCACGGGAGCGGTTTTAATCTGGCTTTAAGGAATGTCCAGACCGTCTGCCCCCTTTTAGACGGTTAGATACGATTTTCAGACGAATAGGCACAAAGCATCAATAATCCTATTCCATACTATAAGAGCATTAATCTGGCGCCAAATCGGGTATGAAAAGTTTCATCTAGAGAAGCAACCGTCGTCCGGATGTCATCTCCGAACTCTGTCGGGAATGAGCGTTTCCCGCACGAAGCCACTA
>Ga0210406_10002328_pt1 | contig 21901 bp, 21 predicted proteins | sample IncBWC30MmetaG_FD_155454 | JGI IMG/M metagenome (GOLD analysis project Ga0210406, IMG submission 155454) | Forest soil microbial communities from Barre Woods Harvard Forest LTER site, Petersham, Massachusetts, United States - Inc-BW-C-30-M | ecosystem: Environmental > Terrestrial > Soil >...
GTTGCCGTATGCACATCCATCCCAATATACTTGGCGTCATTCATGAGGGTGCTCCTTGTTGTAGACGTTGACACAAGCAATCAAAATCTACTTCAAGCGGGCGCCCTTTTATAATGCGTTTACCAGGCACTGAGCAGAAGAGGCAGTGTCCTTGTACCGACCGGACCGCGTATCATCATACCGATTCGATTTCGCCAATAAGCTGGGGAAAATGAAAACTGAACATCCTCACACTCGTCATCGCTCAACTGGGATTAGGCTTCCTGGGAATCCACTACGGCAGCAAGCTGTGGACTCCCACGCGAATTGCTGGCGTGGTGATTGGGCTGCCATCGCGACACGCCACCGAGGGAGATTACAAACATGGGTCTATTTAACCCGAGCTATTTCCTGCACGCCGCGAACATCTTGCTGTTGGTAGCTTATAGCGTTCGCGACATTCTCTGGCTGAGATTGTTTGCGGTGGCGGCCTCGCTGATCACGCTGCCGTATTTCATCCTGCAGCCGGAACCGCTGTGGGCGCCAATCATTTGGAGTAGCGTTTTTGCTGTGATCAATTCGTTCCAGTCTTGGCGTCTTTTTGTCGAGCGACGTCCAGTCAAATTGACGCCTGAAGAGGAGGAAATTCGCCGGCTCGTCTTCCCGGATTTGCCGTCTCGGAAAGTCCTGCAGATTCTGAGTATCGGAGCGTGGACGACTGTGGAAATTGGTGAGCGAATGCTGGAGCGTGGCAAAAGTGCTGAGGCCATCTCAGTCATTGTTCGCGGGAAAGTGCGGGTCACGAGAGATGACGGTGTCTTCGGGGAGTTCGTCGCGGGCCACATTGTGGGCTCAGCGCTTCTCTTGAGTGGCGTCACAGCCAATGTAGATGCCGTGGTAGTAGAGCCTGTTCTGTGCATGCGATGGGAGGTTGAGCCGCTCGACCGTTACCTGGCCGCCAATCCCGAGGCACGGATTGTCTTGCAAAAGTACCTCGCTCGTGATCTGGCCGGAAAATTGTTAGCTGCTGCCAAACTTTAGACTCATTTAGAGGCAACCGCCTAACTGTTGATAAATCGCTTTACGATCGGCCCCAGAAGCGGCAGGCTAAATCCTTTATATAGGCCGCAAGGAACTCAATTGCTGTTCATTCGGTCATTCTAATTCGGGCTAAGTCCCGCGTTACCGGACATGTACTTTTTTGGCTGATCCAGAATCGCAGCTAAACTAAAATCCATGGAGACCCTTGATGCTCTCAACTCGCGCCGCAACGATTGCCGATGTGCCCGTGCTCAGGAGGCTTATTCAAGAACTCGCCGAGTATGAGCGGGAATCCCAGGCGGTCCTCATTCAGGAAGAGGAGCTAAGGCGTGACGGCTTTGGTCATGACCGGAAATTCCGCGCCATCATTGCGGAGCAGGATGGACAACCGGCTGGTTTTGCGGTCTTCTTTAACTCTTATTCCACTTGGACAGGCTCTGGTCTGTTCCTTGAGGACCTCTTCGTGCGAGAGAGCTTTCGCGGCCATGGTGTTGGCAAGGCGCTTCTCTGTCAGGTAGCCGAGATCGCACGAAAGGAGGGTCATCACACGATCCGTTTGGATGTTTTGGACTGGAACGAATCCGCGATCAAGTTCTACAAGTCGCTTGGTGCGGAGTATCTCCAGCAGTTGCGGAACGTCGTAATCGGGGAGAAGGCACTGGATCGCCTGGGCCGCAGGTAGGGGTTCCCTCACTGGTCCTGGAGAGTCGCGAAACCGGTAAGGTTGGTTCTGGCACTTGTGATCAGCCCAACGCACGCATATGCTGGTCTCCAAATTTGGAGTCAAACGACAGGTTCGATGCCGAGTCGATCATTTACAGCTTGTCGGAGCCTCTGCTTGCAGCCCAGGTACTTCTCTGTGGTCTGCACCGATACATGACCGAGCAGGAATTGGATCTGTTCCAATTCGCCTCCCGAATCGTGACAGAATCGAGCGCACGACCTCCTGAGATCGTGTGGCGCGAGCTTGGAAATTCCTAGCCTCTCCGCGTACTCCTTGACGACGTGCCAGACGACTTTTTCAGTGATCTCAGTTCCCCAAACAGTCCCTTTGCGACAAACGCACCGGAAGATTTTGCCGTGCGCGAGTTGCGCTATCGCCAGCCAGTCATCAATGGTGTGCTTTACCCAATCTGGCATGGGGACCGTACGGATGTGTCCGCCTTTTCCAACCAGGTCGACGATTGCCCAATGATCTTCGCGGCGCTGGATGTGGTCAAACGTTAAGGCAATGAGTTCTCTCCGGCGGAGCGCACACCCCAGGAGGGTTGCTAGAATCGCGCGATCCCTCTTTCCCTTTAGCGTGTCCCTGTTGGGAAGTTGCCACAGCGAGCGAGCCTCATCCACTGTCAGCCAATTTCCCAGCCTGATGCCCAACTTTTTCGCTCCCTTTACACGACGAATACCTGCGGCCAGATCCGGACTGAGAAGGCCCGTATCGGCTGCCTCATAGGCGAGTCGTCTGACGGCGGCGAGCCTCACATTGATGGTCCCAGGCGCAAGCAACTTGATGAATCCGGTAGCGGGTGACCACTGTTTTGTTGAACGAAAGCCGAGGTTCCGAGCAATACCAAGAGACGAAATCTTCGATGGAGCGTCGATAGCTTCGTTGCGATTCCGGTGAGCGTAAGCTAACGAGCACCGCTGATTTAACATGCTCTAGATCAGGGAGACCCAGCTTGGTCTTGTGTCGATTTGTTTTTTCGTTCTAATTTTTCTTCGCATGGATGCCACCTCCTGTCGAGGAAAGTGCAAATGGCATGATTTGCAGCCCTACGCAACCCCTGGACACTGCTTGAGTAAGCGAGTATGAAGTCTTTAAGGAAACGCTGGCGCTAGCTGCTCATGTTCCGTGAGGTGCTGCATGGACTTCGATGAGGAAAAATTGGAACAGGTAGTTCTTGCATTGTTCCAGATGAATCTGTCTGACGACTCCGGAAGACGCGCTTGGAAAAGTCTTCCTTGGAGCGTAATGGACTCATTGCATCAAAAGGGTTACATCTCCGATCCAGCAACGAAGAACAAGTCCGTGTGGTTATCCGAAGAGGGGGCTAAGCAGTCAAAGGAACTCTTCGAGAAGCTCTTTGTTCCAAAATAAGTTGGTCTGGGCGCCCTGGGGAGGTTGCGGCTTATCGCTCAGGTCCAGTACGAGCTTTACCGGTAACCGGGACTTATCCTGATTTCGCCAAGCGACTGACTGGCGATTTGTAGTTTCGCGAAGAGTCTGACGGACAGTAGTTTGTAAGTAGAAGCCACCTGCCCTAATTTTGCGACCAATTTCGATACTTGCCAACTTGCTCCCACCAACTATTGCACCGCGATATTTGCGGCTCGACATCCTGCTCTTTCCATTGGGGAGGCAGTGTACAAGCTTCTTCATGCGTGATGTTCCTGAGCCCGTCTAAAGCGCGATAGCTGGCAGATGGAGCAGGGTCCGACAGGTGAGCGGCGAGAGCGGGGACAGCTCTGGGATCTTTCAATTTCTCCCCTAATGCAGTCAGCACACAGTCTCGGGTGAGATCACCAGGAGCACTCTGGAGAATTGTGATCAGATCTGGCACAGCGACCGCATCAGTAACGGATTGCAGCTGCAATGCCATTGCCGATTCAGGTAGCTCGTGATCACCTGCAGCAAGCAGTTGCCTGACCCGGGGTAACACGGAGAAATCCCCGGTGCGAAGCGCCGCGTACACAGCCCACCTAGACTCAACATCATTGCCGTTCTCTATGACGCCATGAAGGGCATCTCGCGATGATGGCAGCTTCAATCCGCCGAGCCTCTGGATGCTGCTCAAACGTGCTGTGGTGTCGTGGTCGTTGAGCCCTGCAAGAAAATCCGCCTCCATTTGGGCGAGCCAATCTCCAGTTTCGAGGTCGCGGCCAAGGAGTCGGGATATCGACAATGCTCCCTCACAGTCATCGATCAACTCCAGTTGTCCACCCACTTCGTGGGCAAATACAACCCAATACGGTTCCGCACGGAAATCAATTATGCCCATCGCTCGCGAAACTGCCATATGCAAATCGCAGCGTTTCTTGCATTGGTCCTTTTCCCCGGTACCAGCGATCAACCTGAATCTCCGCCGTGTAAAAATTCCCGGCACCAGGTTCCGTGTTGAATGTAAGCGGAACAACTGCGAAAACGTGCCCGCGAAAAACCAATGGCGATCTCCCCGACAACTCGCGCACGTCAGCCATTGACGGCGGCAACATTAGGCGGGGCCAGAGTTGGGCTGTAAACAAGAATAGAGCGCAGCTCACCAAAAGGATGGCTACCCAAACTCGGCGCACACTCGCTCTCCACACAGCCTCAGAACTCCTTGGAAATCTATCTAAACCTCTAGTCTACTCCGGTCAGCGATGAGAACGTACCAATCCTTGGCTTTGACGACTGAATGTATCTCGCTTGCGGGCGACAAGGTCCTGGTAAACGCCGTAATCGCCGAAGTGGAATTCAGCGGGAAGGCGAACCGGGAACTTGTCCGGTTTCCCGACTACCCAGATGAGATGGAGAAGGCCGGTCTCCTGCGGGATGCGATACGCTCCCAATGTTTGACGTGCTCAAGGCACAAGAAAAGGAGACCGGCTATGAAAAAGACTAGCACTGTTCGGGTAAATAGAAACCTGATTTTCAAAGGACACAAGCTCACGATTGGTGTGGACCTTGGCGATCACTGGTGGTGTTACTGCGTTTTGGATGAAGCGGGGAAAATCATTCTGGAACAGAAAGTAGCGACGACACCGGAAGCGATGAAGCAGACATTTTCGAAGATACCGCAAGGTCTCATGGCCATGGAGACGGGAACACATTCCCCGTGGGTCAGCCGGCTGTTAACGGAGCTGGGGCACAAAGTGATCGTGGCGCACGCACAAAAAGTGCAATTGATCACCAAGAGCAATCGAAAAGACGATCGACACGATGCGCGGACACTGGCACGGCTGGCAAGAATCGATGCCGAGCTGTTGGGGCCGGTGCGGCATCGTAGTGCGCAAGCGCAAATCCACCTGACGGTGATCCGTGCGCGGGCCGAACTGGTGCGTGCTCGAACGGTCTTGGTGAACGCGACGCGCGGGCTGGTGAAGTCTTATGGGCAGCGGCTGCCCAAGTGTGGCACGCGGCAGGTGAGCCGGGAGCTGGGCGCGGGATTGCACGCGGAGTTGCGCGAGGTTCTGGAGCCGCTGCTCAAAGAAATCGAATCACTGAACGAGCGCATCCAGGAATACGAGGTGCGGGTGGAGAAAATCGCCAAGGCGAGCTACCCGCAAGTCGAACTGCTCAAACAGGTGAAAGGGGTAGGAACGCAGATCGCTCTGACCTATGTTCTGACGCTGGACGATCCGCATCGGTTCCCGAAGAGTCGCGAGGTCGGCGGTTTTCTGGGGTTGCGCCCTGGGCGCAGAGACTCCGGTCAGAGCCAGCCGCAGATGCGCATCAGTAAAGAAGGCGACCGTTATTTGAGGACCATGCTGGTGCAAGGGGCGCACTACATCCTGGGACCCTTTGGAGCAGACAGTGATCTGCGGAGATGGGGGCTAAAACTTGCGGGGCGGGGAGGGAAAAATGCGAAGAAGCGAGCCGTTGTTGCGGTGGCGAGAAAGCTGGCGGTCCTGTTGCATCGGTTGTGGGTGAGTGGAGAAGTGTACGAGCCACTGCGCAATAGCCAGAAGGCGATGCGCGTCGCAGCCTAGAGTTAAGAATTCCTCACAAAACAGGGGATGCTAGGGGTCGACGGAGTTGGCGATCGTCGTTCCTAGGCCATGCTGGTTCGAAATTTTTCTGTGAAAAGTAGAAAAGGCAGGAACAAAGAAGAAGGAACAAAGAAAAAAGGAGATGTTATCCCAACAGCCGAGCTCGACCGCCGAGATCAGGTGACTGCGACTAACTCCTGGCCCAGTTCCTTCGAAAAGAGGGAACAAAGGTCGATACACAGGTGGCAGCACCTGCTGAAACGAGGACACCCAACTTGCACCGAGCGACCATCGCTCAACCAAGAGTGCGGATGGAAGGGTGGCGACAGAGGCGGCTTGGCTCAATGGGAATCATTTGGAAAAAGAGACAATAAAGAAGAAGAAAGAAAAAATGAAAGAACGCCTTGACACTCACCGGCCTTCTCATGGAAGGAGTTAGAGAATTGGAGTGGAAAACAGGGCGTGGGGAGTGCACAATTTGCAGTGTGGACCAGCCGTTTACGACTCTCTTCAATCGCTCTGCCCAACAGTCGAGGGCAGCGAAAATATTTTTGCGTATCGTTGTGTTTCCTTTTTTCCTTCCGCTTTTCATTCTAGCCGGAATTTCAATTTGTTGGACTTACTTTGACAAGCTGAGGCAACGCCGCAAGGAAGGACAATTCGCCGAGCAGATGAAGGCCGCAAATAGGCTGATGACATGGCAGGAATTTGAACAGGCCACGAAAGATGATTCAGGAACTGTTATCGGCGAAACTCTTTCCCTAAAGGGACCTTTTCGGATTTGGTGGACAACGGAAAACATCCCGGCAAGCAGCCCACACAAATGGAATCGGGAAAAGCATTTGGCATGGCCCGAACCGGAGTTTTTCCCCTTTTTTGAGTGGTGCTATGAAAACTTCACTAGTCCCAAGTCAGGGCGAGCACGGCTGGTCGTTATTCCTGAGGAAGAGCGAAAGGATTTGATAAAACACCTTCCCGCCGTTCCGTTTGTATCGTCATTTTCTTCTCTGTCCCTCCGCTCGCAAGAGAAGTCTAGGTAAACGCCGCCACCGTCCAAGTGCCGAATCCGCAAATTCCACATGTCCGGTAACCCGACTTGAACGAAGCCGTTCTGCGGCGGACGCTTCGCGTGAGACGAACGGAGCAGTGGTTGCTTGGTGGTTGAGATAAGTTGTCGGGTCATAGGAGGTCCCCATGACCCGACTTCGCAAAATGATGCTGGAAGAACTCCAGCGTCTTAATTACGCAGAGACTACCATACGTCATTACATCCGCACAGTTGAAGATTTTGCTCGGCGTTTTAATCGTCCGCCTGACCGTTTGGGCCCTCGGCACATTCGTGAATATCAGGCCGAGCTATTTCAGAAGCGGAAATTGTCGCCGAATTCGGTCACGCGACATCTGGCAGCTCTGAGATTCTTTTACATCAAGACCCTCAAGCGGTCCTGGAGCATCGCCGAAACTCCTTATCCGAAATGGGTGTTGCACCTACCAACGATTCTTAGCCAAGAAGAAGTTACTCAACTCATCGACGCAGCTCTGACTCCTTACCATCGCACTCTGTTGATGACGCTCTACGCCACCGGAGCGCGCCGGGCCGAATTAACTCACCTGAAAGTCAGTGACATCGATAGCCAGCGCATGGTGATTCGTATCCAAGGTGGCAAGGGCCGCAAGGATCGCAACGTCATGCTCAGCCCGAAGCTACTCCATGAGCTTCGTGCACATTGGCATCGCTTACAGCGAAAACCGAGCTCCTGGTTGTTTCCAGGCAACCGCCATCACAGTGGAGATCAGCCCATCGATACAAAAACGGTTTGGAATGCGTGTAAGGAGGCCGCCAAGCGAGCGGGACTCCGAAAAGACGTGCACCCCCACACGCTGAGACACAGTTTCGCCACTCATCTGCTCGAAACAGGTGCGGATCTGCGAACCATCCAGATACTTCTAGGCCATCGCGATCTGGAAGAAACCACCATCTATTTACACCTCTCGCAACGCCATCTGAACGCAACCGCGAGTCCTCTGGATTCGCTGCAACTGAAAGACGAATCACCACAGGATCAGTAGGTGAGCCGGCCACCGCTCGAGGTGGCCGATCTGGTCCGCGCTGCGGGAAACGCATTCATCGAAGGAAGCCGTCAGTGGATCACCTGGAAGCATGTCAAAGTGCTCCTGGCCATTGCGCGGTGTCGCACTGCCGCACTCGGTGGCCATCTCGATGAATGCACTCGCTGTGGCCATCGTGCCATCTCCTATAACTCATGCAGAAATCGGCATTGCCCGAAATGCCAGGCGGGTGCTCGCGAACGCTGGCTGGAAAAGCGTCGCCGAGAACTTCTTCCGACCCCGTACGTGCACGTGGTCTTCACCCTTCCTCGTGAGTTAGCGCCACTGGCACTCCAGAATAAAAAGGTCGTCTACGATCTCCTGTTTCGCACCAGTGCGGAAACGCTTCTCGAAGTTGCGCGTGATCCAAAGCATCTCGGCGCAGAAATCGGATTCTTCAGCGTGCTGCATACCTGGAGTCAAAAACTTGAACTCCACCCGCATGTCCATTGCGTCGTTCCGGCTGGTGGACTATCTACCGATCGGACGCGTTGGATCAAGCTACGCTACGACTTCTTTCTTCCCGTCAAGGTGCTCGGTCGCGTCTTTCGCGGCAAGTTCGTCGCCGCACTGCAACGCGCTTTCCAGGACGGTAGGCTCAGCTTCCATGGAAACTTAAAACTCCTCGCTCAACCGAAAACCTTTGCCGCCTGGCGGAGGCTACTGTTCCGAAAGGACTGGGTGGTTTACTCGAAACGACCGTTCGGAGGCCCAGACCATGTGCTTCGTTATCTTGGCCGTTACACCCATCGCGTGGCCATCTCCAACCATCGCCTAATCTCGTTTGGGGACGGGGTGGTCACCTTTCGTTGGCGCGATTCCGCCCACAAAAACGAACAGAAGTTGCTGTCTCTTTCTCTCGATGAGTTCTTACGCCGCTTCCTGTTGCATCTGCTCCCCGAAGGTTTCGTGCGCATTCGAAACTTCGGCTTCCTCGCCAACCGCAAACGTGCCACCGCTTTGCCACTTTGTTTTCAACTGCTCGGTGCCACACCACATGCCAAGCAAGAGATCTCCACCGCCAGTCCCAGCGATCTTTGGACTTGTCCCAAATGCGGTGGTCCGATGGTGGTCATTGAAAGGTTTACGGCAGCTGAAATCCAACTCCGTTCTCCCCCGGCTCCGGATGCCGTTGCCGCATGACATCACGATCTACATCACGAAACTTTCGCCTGCTTCCGCTCGCTACCTCTCTTTGTGTCTTCCTGTCCAACCAATCCCTTTTTCCCGCTCCCCAAGGTCATCCTTACCTCACCACATTTGAGCCCTCAGCAACTCTTCTTCTCTCCCGGTTGGGTGCTGTGCTTTTCTGCGTCTCCCCCGGAAGTCGCCAAACCTACTCTTCCGCAATTGAATTTGCATAACACCCGCGTCCGCCGCAAACCGAACGTCTTCCTTCAAGTCGCTGTATCGAACGCGCGCAATCCCACCGTGCTCGTGTGGACATCCTGCCCACTCGCGCGTCCGATACAGCGCTAAGACTTATCCGGAGTTAGCCCAGCGCCGCAAAAGCCAGAATCCCCATTCCAAGAAATAACTGCATCCTATTCGCTAGGCGGAGGCTAGCGATAAAACTTGGGGAGCGCTGGGCGGTTCTCAAGGTGCCGGAGCCTGACCTTGCCCATGTCAACGTCTCCGATTTTGCGGTGCATATGGTGTAAGTAATCGCGAGCGTAATCGCGGACAGAGTGGAACAGCGGGCCGCCTTGAGAACTTCCAGGTCCCCCGAGAGACGGTGCTTCTACAAAGATCGCTCTGCTAGGCGAGACTCAGTGCCTGGGAGACATTGACTCTCTCCTTGATAGAACGCGGTAGTCGGAAGCTGACCACCACCCGATTTTTGTACTTGCCACCACATCTCGGCTATAACTCCCTTTATGCCCGATGGCCTGCAGACCAACGTCCAGATGATCAAAGGAGTAGGCCCGCAGCGTGCCGAACTCCTTGCCAAACGCGGGATCCACACTCTCGAAGACCTCCTTGGCTACCTGCCGTTCCGATACGAAGACCGCCTTCATTTTTCGCAAATTAGAGATGTTCGCCCCAACTATGTCTTCACGCTCAAAGTCCGCGTCGCCAGCGGTCAGGCTGTCCGCAGTATGCGTGGACGCGATGCCATCTATCATCTTCTCGTCCAGGACGACACCGGTTCGCTCCCTTGCAAATTTTTTCACGGCGGCTATCTCGAAGGCCGCCTGAAACCCGGCCAGCTTCTCGTTCTTCACGGCAAAGCCGAGATCGATCGCCTCCGCCCCGCCCGCGTCGAAATGATCAATCCGCAATTCGAACTACTCGGCGGCGCCAATTCGGAAGACGGTCAGGATTCGACCGAAGTCGGCCGCATCGTTCCCATTTACGAAGCCATCGGCTCGTTCGGCACACGCGCCATCCGCCGCGCCACATATGCCGCCTTGCAGCAGGTTGACGCGCATCTTGCCGATCTTCTCCCAGCTTCGATTCGCGCTCGTTTCAAGTTTCCGTCGCGCCGCGACGCCATCATCTACACGCATTTCCCGCCGGCCGGCGAGTCCGTTGACGCCCTCAATCAATTCCGCTCACCCGCGCAGCAACGCCTGATCTTCGAGGAATTTTTCTTCTACCAGCTGAGCCTCGCGCTCAATCGTAAACTCGCTCGCAAACCCGATGCCATCGCCTTCCACCTCCGCGAAGACCGCATCCGCGAAGCTCTGAAGAAAATGCTTCCCTTCAAGCCCACCGCCGCGCAAAAGCGTGTCCTCGCGGAAATCGCCAGCGACCTCGAAAAGCCAGTGCCCATGAACCGCCTGCTGCAGGGTGACGTCGGCAGCGGAAAAACCATCGTCGCCCTCCAGGCCGCCGTCATCGCCATCGAAAACGACTGCCAGGCCGTTCTCATGGCGCCCACTGAAATTCTTGCCGTCCAGCATTTTCTTTCCGCTCGCCGCATCCTGGAAAAATCCGGCTACCAAGTAGAACTCCTCATCAGCGGCATGAAGCATGCCGAAAAAACAGCCGCGCTACAGCGCATTGCAAACGGCGAAGCCAATCTCGTCGTTGGCACTCATGCGCTCATCGAAGACAACGTCGCCTTCGCTCGACTCGCTTTTGTTGCTATCGATGAGCAGCATCGCTTCGGCGTCCTGCAACGAAAAAAACTCATGGACAAAGCCGCTTCCTACGGCCATTCCCCTCATGTTCTGGTTCTCACTGCCACGCCAATTCCGCGAACTCTCTCACTCACGTTGTATGGAGATCTGGATGTCTCGGTGCTCGATGAATTACCGCCCGGACGCACGCCCATCGAAACGCGCACCACCACCGAACCGCATCTGGTCGGAGTCTGGGAATTCCTGCGCCGCGAAGTCGCGGCCGGCCATCAGGCCTACATCGTCTATCCGGTCATCGAAGAATCCAAACTCGAACTCAAAGCCGCCATCGAGGAATTCGAACGCCTCTCAAAACAGGTTTTTCCAGGACTCAAGCTGGGCTTGCTCCACGGCCGTCTATCCAGCGAAGAAAAAGAAGCTGTGATGCAATCCTTCCGCAAGAACGAAACGCAAATCCTCGTCTCCACGACGGTAATCGAAGTCGGGGTAGACGTGCCCAACGCAACCGTAATGGTCATCGAGCATGCCGAACGTTTCGGCCTCTCCCAACTACATCAATTGCGCGGACGCATCGGACGCGGCGCACAGAAATCACATTGCATCCTGGTAGCGCCATTTCGAATGACCGACGACGCCCGCGCACGCCTTGAAACCATGGTTCGAACCGCAAACGGTTTCGAAATTGCCGAAACCGATTTGCAATTGCGCGGTCCCGGCGAATTTTTCGGAACCCGTCAGTCAGGCGAAATGGGTTTCCACGTAGCCAATCCGCTCCGCGACCGCGAATTCCTGGAAGCCGCCCGCAAAGAAGCCTTCGCGCTAGCCGAAGACTCGCAACGCCACAACGAATTACGGCAGACCCTGCGCGCACTTCCCGCACAATGGCAACGCCGCTACCATCTCGCACAGATTGGCTGATTCACATGCGCATCATTGCCGGAAAATTTCGCTCACGCCAATTGAAGTCGCTCAAAGGACTCGCCCTTCGCCCCACCAGCGACATGCTTCGCGAAACTCTCTTTAACATCCTCGGCCCCCGCGTGGAGGGCTCTCGTTTTCTGGACCTGTTTGCAGGAACCGGAGCGGTAGGAATCGAAGCCATCAGCCGCGGCGCCGCTTGCGCAACCTTCGTCGAAAATCATGCGGCCGCCGCCCGCCTGATCCGCGAAAATCTAGCCTCCCTGGAAATAGAGGCGGAAGCCAGAATCATTACGTCCTCGGTAAACCCGGCCCTTGAAAAACTGCAAAAAGAACGAGCCCCCGTCTTCGATTTCATCTTCCTCGATCCGCCCTATGCGAACGAAAAAGACTACCAAGCCACCTTCCATTCTCTAGAAAACTCTTCTCTGGTCGCGGAATCCACAATCGTAGTCGCCGAGCATCACAAATCATTCGAATTACCAGTCTCCTTGGGCCAGGTCGAACGCGTGCGCGTCCTGCGCCAAGGCGATGCCGCCCTCTCGTTTTATCGCCCATCCAACGCCGAAAATAGTTCGAAATAATTCCCGCTCGACGCAACTCTCCCCGGCAAACGATCATCTATGTTTTATTCGAAGCACGCGCCTATTTCACCCACCCAATAACTGCGGCTGCCCAGCCGAACATTATATGTAACGACTGTATTGACCGCTTTGCGGTCATCAATCAAACTGAAGGATCGCATGTCTGCGTTCGAATCAAATAACCCCTTGGATCTGCTCGGTCAAGCGCCTTCACCCGCGCCTGCCCTCGAACTTCACGGTTCGAACCAGCCGCAACTCGAATTGCGCTGGGGACAATTCCACCAGGGCATTGCCAGCAACTTCGCGGAATTATTTCGCCGCGCGGGCCTTTCCAAAGATCTTCTTTCCGTAAGTTTTTTCCAGGATGTCTGGATCGAACGCCGCTTGCCGCGCCGCGCAATTTTCGCCGCTGCTCTCTGGCACATCGCATTCATCGCCATGCCGCTGCCGCAGATTTCCGGGCCGAAAACCAATCCCGCATTCGCCAACACGCAACTCACCTGGTCCGGACAAATCGAGGATTTTCCACTCCTTGAAATTCCCGCCGCGAGACCAAAAACGATTCCGCGCGCAGCGCAAGATAAGTCAGTTGCGCCGGATGGCGCGGACGCATTCCATCCGCGGCAAAGAATTTTCACCGACCCGGTGCATCCGACGCATCCGCGGCAGACTTTGATAAATCCGGCGGCGCCGCCGCTCGCGCCAAAGCTTCTGCCCGCCCTTCCGAATATGGTGCAACTGGCGCAATCCGTCGCGCCTGCCCGCCCGCATCTCGAAATCAGCCAGGAAACTTTGAAGAAATTGCGTCCGCGCGAGAAACATTTCAAAACCAATCCAAATGCACCCGCTCCGGAAATGCAAATCAGCGAGGAGCGCACGGATGAATTGAATCTCGCGATGAGCAATGCCGGACCGGAGCGCCCCAAATTACAAATCAACGCTGGTGTCGCGCCGCGCGTTGCGCAAAGAAAACAGGAGGGCGCTGCCGATGCCGCGCCGGAAGTTTCCGCGCAGCTCACTTCGCCGAACGGCGGCGCGCATACGCTGATTGCACTCTCCGCAACGCCGGGTCCGCCCGCTCCCGCCGCGGCACCTCCGGGAAATCTCGCCGCCCGAGTGACGATTTCGCCCGAAGGGAAGAAGCCGGGCGTGCCCGGAGGAAATGCTGACGCGAAAGCGAACGAAAGTGGAAATTCCCCAGCAAACGCGGGCGGCGGAGCGGGAACGAGCTCGACTGGCGTGAGTATTTCCGGCGGGTCGCCGCGCAGCGCGAATGTCACTTCGGGAATCGGTGCGGGGAGAATTGCCATGCCGTCATCGCGTCCGCTTTATACGCGAGCGGAAGCGGACCGTGCGGCGCAAGATTCGGAAGTGCAAACCGGCCCGCCGAATTTTGCGTTGCTGGCGCCCGGAGCGAAACCGGAAATTATTTTTGCGCGGCGGCGGGTTTACTCGATGAACGTAAACATGCCCAATTTGAACAGCGCGACGGGAAGCTGGATTCTGAATTTTGCGGAAATGCGTTCATCGCCAAGCGGGCCGCAAATCAAGAATTCGGACGAAATTGCCGAGCCGGCGCCGCTACATAAAGTAGATCCGAAATATCCGCCGACGCTGATGGCCGACCACGTCGAAGGAGAAGTAATTCTGTACGGGGTGATTCGCCGCGATGGTTCTGTGGATAGCATTCAGGTCGTGCGCGGAATCGATCCGCTGCTGGACGCGAACGCGGTGCGAGCGCTGGCGCAGTGGAAATTCCGTCCGGCGGAGCGGCAGGGCGAGCCAGTGAGTCTGGAAGCGATCGTACATATTCCGTTTCACGCGCCGGAGCGGCAGTAAAGCCGCTCGCTAGAAAACAAGAGAGATTCCTGGCTTCGCCCGGAGTGACGGTTGCGGATTGTTTTTGTGATGCGTGGTGCGTTGTCGCTTGCAAAATTCCGCACAAAAAATCTTCCAGCCACGTCTAAGAATTGTTTTCCGCGAGTTTCACCAGTGTGAAGAGCGCGTGATTCACCGGGGCGGGAACATTTAGTTCGCGAGCGCGGCGGACGATGAAACCGTTCAGCGAATCAATTTCGGTTTTCTTGCCGCGCATCATGTCTTGCGAAGTGGAGCTGCGAGTGGCGGCCATGGATTCGGCCACTTTGTATGCGCCTGCCAGAGCGGCTTTCGGGTCTTCGAGTCCGGCGGGTTGGATGCCGCTGGCTCTGGCTACGGTGAGCACTTCGTAGACCGTGGTTTCGAGCAGCTGTTTCGCGTCGGCGCTGGCTAGAATTTCGCCGTAGGTCACTTTGCCCAACGCAGAGACGGCGTTCAGCGCGCAATTCCAAACCAACTTTGTCCAGAGTTCGCCGGCAAGATTTTCCGAAATGCGGCAGGGAACTTTGCCGCGCGTGAAAACCGCCGCGACACGTTCCGTGATTTCATTTTGCGGACCGAGAACCAAATCGCCGCGGCCAACATGTTTTACCTTTCCAGGAGCGGGCACGGAAGCTGCGACGTAAACGGCGGCCGGGAGTGCTCTCATCCCGGAAGCGGCTTCGATTTGCTGGGCGTTATCTACTCCATTTTGCATGCTGATGATGACGGCATCTTTCGAGAGCACTTTTGCAAGAGCACGCGCGGTTTCCGCAGTGTCGGTGGTCTTGACGCAAAACAAAACAATTTCTGCGCCGCGAGCGGCGGCCAGATCGGTCGAGGCTTCGACTTTCACGCGCTCCTGGAACTGAACGGTGTCGAGAAACAATCCGTTCTGCTTGACGGCGTCAGCGAATGCGGGGCGTCCGATGAAAATTACCGGAGCGCCGGCGCGGGCAAGCAGTCCGCCGAAGTAACCGCCGACTGCTCCTGCTCCGACCACTGCAACCTTCGGCCATTCGCCTGCGCTCATCTTCGCCCTCGCTGGATTTGGAGTTGAGGCTCTATTTTACATCGAGAGCGCCATTCGACCCGAAAACACGGAGCTGCCGGGGCTTTACCGCTTAGCGTTTGCAGAAGCCCGCTGCGGGGAGGCAAGTTCACGATAGCGCCTACCGGGCCACCTTTTTTGTCTGAGTACCCCCACCCCCGTTGGACTGTAACGGACCACAGCTTGCCAACTGAAAGGAAGCATGCCTCCCCAAATTGGCTCTTGTGGGGGGAGTGGAGCATCGAAAGGATAGAGGCGAGGCGGGTTTCGAAAGCGGCGACTTGAGACTGTCGGTTCGGTTGTTGGATGGGAGCGATCACGCTGAATAAACTGGCCCGCTCCGCCCGGTGACAATGTTGGGTGTGGCCTGATCAAATGCCGGAGCCCTTCGCGGCTCAGGATGAACAAAAGCGCCGACTGGTGAATTGGGAAATTCTGGGGTTTTGTACGTGGGGAGGGAAGTCCCAAACTCCCAAAAAGATCAGGGACAAAGGACTCATAAAGAGATTGGCGGGAGAAAGGAGAAAACGATGGCAACGGCGATGAATCCAGCGACAAAGAATTCTGATGAAGCGCGAGTGGTGGATTGGCGAAATGAGTGGCATGAGTTTGAGGGGGCTACGTATTTGAATTTGGCGGGGCAGAGTCCCGTGCCGAAGGCGGCGATCAAGGCTCTGCAGAATGCGATCGAGTGGAAGCGGGCGCCGCACCAGCTACCGGACGGGGCGTTTTTCGATGTGCCGAGCCGGGCGCGGGCTGCGATTGCGAAGCTGGTAGGCGCACGGGCGGACGAGATTGCGTTGACTTCGGGAGCCAGTCCGGGAATGGCTGCGGTTGCGTACGGGCTGGAGTGGAAGCCGGGTGATGAAGTGATTACGGCCAGCGGGGAGTTTCCGCTGCAATATGCGAGCTGGAAGCCGATGGAGGAGCGCGAGGGAATCGTGGTGAAGGTAGTCAAGCCGAAGGAGGCATTTCACACCGCGGAAGACTTTATTGCGGCGCTGACTCCGCGCACGCGCCTGGTTTCGGTGAGCATGGTGCGGTTCGATGACGCGGTGATGCTGGACGTCACTAAGTTGGCGGAGGCTTGCCATGCGCAGGGCGCTTTGTTGCTGCTGGATGTGAGCCAATGCTGCGGTGCGGTGCCGATGGATATTAAAGCGATGGGCGCCGATTTTCTAGTGTGCGCGGGATACAAATGGCTGCTGGGTCCGTTTGGGACCGGATTTTTCTGGGCAAAGAGCGAGCACATCGCGAAGATGCGGCCTGGACCGTTTTACTGGATGGCGGCTGAGGGCGTGGACAATTTTGCGGCACTGGCGACGGCGCCACCGAGGCCGGCGCAAGCGGCTCGGCGATGGGACGCAGCGGAGACGGCGAACTTTTATAACCTGGCGGCCTTGGAGGCGGGACTGGAGTTGGTGTTGCGGGCGGGGGCGGAGACGGTGATGGAGCACAATCACAGATTGATTGAACTGCTGTTTTCGCGGCTGCCGAAGGATCGCTGCGTGGTGGCGAGTCCGACGGAGCGGGCACGGCGCGGGCCCTATGGATGTTTTCAGGCACGGACCCCGGAAAAGACCAAGGAGCTGTACCACAAGCTGCGCAGCGAGAATGTGATTACGAGTTTGCGCGAAGGGAAGATTCGCGTGTCGCCGTATTTGTATAACAGCGAGCGGGACATTGACCGGGTGATCGCTGTGATTACGGCGTAGCTGAGAAAGAGAAAAGATAACGCAGTCCGTCATGGCGCTGCGCGGCACCTATAGAGGACCAAAAGACGGAGCGGGACGCGAGGCGACCGAAGTGCGAATTTCAGTAAGCGTAGGCCTTGAGGAAAACGAAAACCACTACGCCGGTGACGGAAACGTAGAGCCAGATGGGGAAGGTGAAGCGCGCGATTTTGCGATGCATCAAGAAGCGGCCGGACAGCGAGAAAAAGAAGGTGGTCAGCACCATCGGCAGGGCGACGATCGAAAGGATGATGTGGCTGGCTAAAATGGAAAGGTACAGCGTGCGCACCGCGCCGTGGCCGGGGAAAATCGTGTCGCCGTGCAGCGCGTGGTTCGCGATGTAGCTGACCAGAAAAGCGGAAGAGAACGCGAAGGCCAGCAACATACTCGTGCGATGCGCTCTTTGGTTGTGCTGTTTGATGAAATACAATCCGACGCAGAGTGCGATAGCGCACAATCCGTTTAGAAGCGCGTTCAGAGCCGGCAAGAACACCCAGCGCCCGGCAAAATCAGGCGAGGCGTGATGGGCGTAGACCAGCCAGAGCAGGAAGGACACCGCGAGGCCGCTGACTACGATGATCGCACCGACGATTGGGCGCGGGCTGATTTGAGCCTCTCGCATGGCGACAATTAAATCATAAAAACACATCCCGAAGTCCAGAGACGCGGCAAAAGAATCGAAGATATGAAACCGAACGCCAAGCGTTCTGGCATCTAACTTAGTGATGAGTCAGGAGAAATTGGCCGAATTTTTCTTACTATTCATTTTTATTGGGCTTGGCAGCGGGTATGCCGCGCGGCAGAGAAGATGCCCGTTAGGGTAATTAAGGATTTTGGCAAGGTTGATGAATATTTGCACCGCGGCGCGCAGCCGAAGCCGGAAGGAATCGAACAGCTGAAAAAGCTCGCAATCGACACCATCGTTGATTGGCGTGGTGAGAGAGGTAGGCCTTGATGGAGAAAGAACGCGCGCACGCGGAATCGTTGGGAATGCTGCCGGTGAGCATTCCGGGGACCGAGTGCACGGCGCCGCACGCGATGAACAGATTGCGCGAAAAAGCGGCATCGGGCTGCCCTTCGACGCTCAGGGTAAACCGCACTCCGAAGACTAGAAGTGGGAGCGGAGTTCGCGGAAGGCTGGGAGGATGACCAGTTTTCCTGAGCCTGCCATGACTGGTTCGTGTTCCATGTGCCAGGTGTGCTGGTGCGGGATGTAGACAGCGTTGAGGCCAACTTTCATGGCGGGATTGATGTCGCTGCGCGGACTGTTGCCGATCATCCAGCCCTGGCTCTTGACGATTTTGTGTTTGTTAACCAGGCCAGTGTAGGTCACGGTGTCTTTTTCAGGGACGATTTCGATGGCTTCGAAAAAGCCTTGCAGGCCGGAGCGTTGAACCTTCGCGGATTGCTCGGCGGGCTCGCCTTTGGTGAAGAGGATCAGGCGATGACGTTCGGTAAGATAAGCCAGGGTTTCCGGGACGCCATCGAGAATTTGTGGCGGAGTGCTTTCGAGTTCGACGACACGAGTGTGGATTTCCGCGAGAGTTTCGCGCTTGGCCATCTGGTCGGCAAGTTTTAGATACGTTTCTTCGAGCGAGCGGCCGAAGCTGCGGACGCCGTACCCGTACTGACGGATGTTTTTGCGTTCGGTTTCGTTGAGGATGTGACGGATGTAGGCTCGGGCGTAGCCGCAGGGTTCGACCAGGGTGATGAAATCTTCGATGAGTTTTTCGAAGAAGACATTATTTTCCCAGAGCGTGTCGTCGGCGTCGATCATCAGGGTGTGGCGTCGCATCTAGCTGTCTGTCCAATCGGGGAATTTTCGGAACTAAAGTCACAAAATATCAGTGTAGCAGGCGAAGGGAATCTTCCGCGATGTCCGCGGCGGCGTTTGGGCGCGCCAATTGTGCCGCGGCGTTGCGCATTTTTTCCATGCGGGCAGGATCGTCGAGGAGCTTGCCGATTTTCCAGGCGGCCGCGGGAAGATTGTTGCAGCGAATGGCTGCGCCGGCTTCGAGGAGATGATCGGCGTTGCGAAATTCCTGGCCAGGGATGGGTTCGATGAGGGCCATAGGGAGATGGCGGGCCAGGGCTTCGGAAGTGGTGAGGCCGCCGGCTTTGCCGACCAGGAGGTCGGCCGCGGCCATGTACCGGTCCATTTGTGTTGTGAAGCCGACCGGCACAAGGCGCGCAAAGCCGGTTGGCAGAGTGCCAGCTGCACGAGCGATTTCATCGAGGCGTTTCTTCATTTTTTCGGATTTGCCGGCGATGGCGACGAGTTGCCAGGGTTTTTGCAGTGCCAGGAGATCGCGGACCAGTTGTTCGAGCGGGCCGATGCCGTAGCCGCCGGCGGCGAGAAGAACGACAGGAGATTTCGCATCGAGGTTTAATGTAGAGCGTGCGGAGGCCCGATGCAAAGGAACGGCGAAGAGCGGATCGATGGGAATGCCGCTGACGCGAATAATTTCGCGCGGCACGCCAATGCGGGCGAGATATTCGGAGGCCTCTTGTATGGCTACGTAAAAACGCCTGACGGTGCGGCACAGCCACATCGCATGCACATCGTAGTCGGTGACGACGACGGCGTTTTTGGCGCTGAGCTTCTTTTTTGCGATGAGCCAGGCGATGATTTCCGCGGGAAGAAAATGAGTGGCCACGCACAGGTCCGGTTGCGCGCGCTTTAACAGCCGGATCATGGGCTGGGAATTGAGACGATCGACTGCGAGGCGGCGGCGCGGATGCTGCCAGGGCTGGTCGGTGCGTTCGTAGATGACACCCATTAAATCAGGGGCGCGGCGGACGATAGCGATATAACTTTTGTCGTAGGCGCGTTGAAAAAGTTTGCTGACGTAGTCGATGGCATCGATGTGCTCGACTTGGCAATCGCCTCGGGCGAGGAAGGCTTTTTCGAGCGCTTGCGCGGCGCGCACGTGGCCGGCTCCGGAAGACGCGGAGAGGAGCAGGACGCGAGGCTTACGCTTACTCGGAATTGTCAACAAAAAGCAAGTTCCTCGCTTCGCTCGCAATGACAAATATCGCGAAAAGGAATCATCCTGATTTCCTGGCGCTGGTGGTCAGTTTTTCCAGGATGCCGCGAGCGATTTTTTGTGATTCGCCGAAGCGGGCAAGGTAATCCTGGAACTGGCTATTGATGGATTTGGCGTCCTCGACGCCGAGCTGGTGGCGCAGGATCATGTCGCGAAGCTTGACCGGATGCGGGAGTAGGGCGTCTTCCTGCAACTCTTCCAGAGCAATTGCGGCGTCGTAGTGATACATCGGAGTGTTCTCCAGAAAGCTGTCGCGACGATTGTACTCATTTGCGGAGCAGGAAGGAATGTGGCGGGAAAGGAAAGCGGAGCTGAGCGACGGTTGCCGAGGCAGGCAGAAGGCGTAGCGGAAAAAACCAGGACGCCACCGGAAGGTAGCCGCCGCATTCGGAGAGCCCGGTAAACTTGCGAAGGGGCCTGGCCTGGCTCGACGGGCGGTTTGATTAGGCAAGAGGAAGGCGATCAGGCGGCGTGGAGAAATTCGTAGCGGTCGATCTTTGCGGCGATGCCCATGCGGCCGTTTTGAGTCGGCTCGACGCGCACTACTTCGCCGTGGCAGCGTATGTTGACGTCGCTCGAGCGAGTGACTTGTTGGGGTAAGGTGATGACAAACTCGATGTTGCTGCCGAGCTTGAACTGGGCCGCAGCAAGAAAATATAGTCCACGATAACTGACGTCGCGGGTTTGTGCCGTAAGCTCGGGAGAATTAGAATCGCGCGGCAGAAGCCGCAGCGGCAAAGTCATGTTGAATCGGCGAGCTTCGCGGCGGTCGGCTCCGTCGGGCATGGCACTCCTGGCTGCTGGAAAACTGCAAAACCGTACCATCGGTGCGTGGGCGACTGCAATGCTAAATTGCAGCAATTTAGCTCTAGTACCTTGGTTACCGGAGTTACGAGGATTCTTGTTGGCGGGTTTGCGGCAGCGAATTAAGTTAGAACTAGTACGAAAGCTTGCCTGGATAGTCAATCCGGGAATATACTCCGCAAAGCCCCTGCCCACCTGCAATAAGAAACGCGTGCCTGCAATGCAGCGCCGCCAACATCCCCGCGTACGACTCCGGCTTCCGGCGAGGCTCAGGTGGTCTGCGGCTCTGGGCCAACGAACGGACCAATGCGAAACAGTGAATGTGTCGAAGAGCGGGTTGCTGCTGGCCTGCAACGAGGCTCACGGCGTGGGCCATCCGTTATGGGTGACAATTCCGTACGACGCGCAAACCGCGGGGGCCCAGCCGGAAACGGCGGCACGGGTGGTGCGGTGTTGGCCGGCTGACGAGGAAAAGTTGCTGCGCTGGAATGTGGCCATGCACTTTGAAGGAGCAGCGCAGGCCCGCACGCGGGGAAATGGCAATCGTGCGGCGAACAAGAATCAGAACGGAACCGGAAATAAAATTTCTCTGCCGATTCGCGTGCGGCCGCAGAATGTACCCTGGCACGAAGACACGATGACCCTGGAAGTCTCGTCCGAAAAATTGAAATTCGTAACGAATCGAGAATACGCTTTTGGGCAACGGCTGCTGGTATCGTTTGACGCCGGCGGTGAAGCGCCATGGGGCGGCGACCGAGAATGGGAAACTCAGGTGACCGGAATCGAAATGGAAGCGGGAAACGAAACGCTTTGCGTCACAGTACGCAAAAAGAAGCGGTGACCAATCGTGGCGAAACACGCTTCTTGATTCATGTAGACTGTTTTGGCTGCCGATGAGCTCAACGCACGAATCGAAAAACTTCTTTTTGCAGGGACCCGCCGGCAAGTTGGAAGCCGTGCTGTGGACACCACCCGCGGCGGCACCGGGGATCGCCGCGCTGGT
>Ga0210406_10002329_pt1 | contig 21900 bp, 19 predicted proteins | sample IncBWC30MmetaG_FD_155454 | JGI IMG/M metagenome (GOLD analysis project Ga0210406, IMG submission 155454) | Forest soil microbial communities from Barre Woods Harvard Forest LTER site, Petersham, Massachusetts, United States - Inc-BW-C-30-M | ecosystem: Environmental > Terrestrial > Soil >...
GGATTGGGAACGCGGCCGACGGAGGGACGGAAGCCGACAACGTTGCAGAATGCGGCAGGATTGCGCAGCGAACCTCCGGTGTCAGAGCCGCTGGCGACCGGCACCATGCCGCAGGCCAGAGCGACGGCCGCGCCTCCGGAGGATCCGCCACAAGTTTTCGTCAGGTCGTACGGGTTGCGAGTGGCTCCGAAGACACTGTTGAAGGTCTGCGAGCCTGCGCCGAATTCAGGTGTGTTGGTCTTGCCGACGATGATGGCGCCCGCCCGCCGCATGCGCTCCACCAGGATGTTGTCTTCAACAGGGATATTGTCCTTGAAGAGCGGCGATCCAAACGTGGTGCGAATACCGCGGGTATCGATGAGGTCCTTGTGGGCTACAGGCAGGCCATGGAGCGGGCCGAGCGGCTCGTTACGCGCCTGCATCTCATCGGCCTTCGCGGCGGCTTCAGTAGCCATCTCCGCCGTCAGGGTGACGATTGCGTTCACCTTGGGATTGACCCGTTCGATCTGCTTGAGGTGCTCGGCGAGCGCCTCGCGGGCCGACAACTTCTTCGCGCGAATCAGCTGCGCCATCTCGACTGCACTGGTGAAGCAGATTGGGGAAACCGGAGATTCGGCCTTGAGAGACCCAATGGGCAAGAGAGATGCGGCAATGCCGGTCAGGACTTCCCGGCGAGTGGGCTTGTCTGTGAGCATGTGGGTGACTTTATCATCCTCTGGGGACCGCCCCAACAGAAAGCTGAACCCACACCTCGTCGACGATGGAACAAATGACATTTACGAAGGGCAGCAGCCGACTCCACTCGCTCCGGACGCCTTGCATGGATGGAACCGCTTTCACCCCTCTCGCATCCAACTGCTGTCGCGCGCGGTCTCAATATTCAACCGAACGGAGGTACTCATGTCCACCACCGCGGAACAGTACGACGCAATCGTCATCGGCAGCGGAGAAGCAGGCAAATACATGTCGTGGACCCTCGGCGCACAGGGACAACGCGTCATCGCCATTGAGGACAAGCGCATCGGCGGAGCCTGTCCCAACGTCGCCTGCCTTCCCAGCAAGAACGTCATCCACAGCGCCAAAGTAGCTCAGTACTTCCAACGCGGCGCCGAGTTCGGCATAGTCCACGGCGACTGGCGCGTCGATATGGCCGGCGTCAACGCCCGCCGCCAGAAGCTGGTCGACGGCAACGTGCAGGTCCACCTCGCCAACTTCGCCAAAAGCCACGCCGAGATCGTGATGGGCTTCGGCCGCTTCGTCGCGGAGAAGACTGTTGAAGTGGCACTCAACGCTGGCGGAACGCGCACCCTCCGTTCCGACCGCATCTTCCTCAACACCGGCTCCCGCGCCACGATCGAACCCATTCCCGGCCTCGCCGAATCCAACCCGCTCACCCACATCGAAGCTCTCGAACTCACCGTCCTTCCCGAACACCTCCTCGTCCTTGGAGGCGGATTCATAGGCCTCGAACTCGCCCAGGCCATGCGGCGCTTCGGCGCCCGTGTCGCCATCATCGAGCGCAACCCCAGCATCGCCCACCGCGAGGATCCCGACGTCATCGAAGGCCTCCAGCAACTCTTCCACGACGAAGGCATCGAGATCGTCGACAACGCGACGCTGACCCGTGTCGAAGGCACCTCCGGCAAATCCGTCACCCTGCACGTGACCCTGCCCACCGGCGAAACCACAATCCAGGGCTCGCATCTCCTCGTCGCCACCGGCCGCACCCCCAACACGCAAAACATGGGCCTCGAAGTCGTCGGAATCAAAACCACGCCCGCCGGCCACATCCATGTCAACGACCGCCTCGAAACGACCGCACCTGGCGTCTGGGCCATGGGCGACTGCGCCGGCTCCCCTCACTTCACCCACATCTCCTTCGACGACTTCCGCACCGTTCGCGACAATCTCGCCGGAGCCAACCGCACCACCGCCGGCCGCCAGATTCCATCCTGCGTCTTCATCGACCCAGAGCTGGCCCACGTCGGCCTGACGGAGAACGAAGCAAAACAGCAAGGAGTCGCTTACCGTCTGGCGAAGATCCCCATGCAGGCCAACCTACGCGCCCTCACCCTCTCCGAGACTCGCGGCTTCGTCAAGGTCCTCATCTCTGAAAACGATCGCATCCTCGGCTTCACCGCCTTCGGCACAAGCGGCGGCGAGCTTCTTCCGGTCATCCAACTGGCAATGTCCGCCGACCTGCCCTACACCGCGATCCGATCTCTCATCTTCACCCACCCGACCGTCTCGGAAGGCCTCATCAACCTGCTCACCGCCGTCCCGCCACTAACTCCGGGCAGCCCCACACCCGCAAGTCACTAGCCGCCGCCGGAGGAAGATTTCCACGGAAATATTTAAAAAGTTGGCATGTTTTTAGCAGCGTAAAAAGTGGTGCTTAAGCACCACGATTTACCACGCAATTCACCACAACTTCACCACGATTTACCACCACAAATCACCGCAAAATGTCCTCTAACACCAACGAAAGTTCGGTTTTCTCGTCCCGATATTTAACTATCACCGGAGCCGCCAGACTCAACCCCCACTCCGCACCCTTGCCCTTCGAAACCGCTCGCGACCCCGGCACCACCACCGCTCCTTCAGGAATGATCAGCGGCATCTCCGCAGAAGCCTTGTAGATCTCTCCCTTTACCAGGTCATACACCGGCGTTCCCCGCGTCAGCACGGTCCCTGCAGCCAGAACCGCCCGCTTCCGCACCACAGTTCCCTCATAAACGCCCGTATTCCCGCCAATCAGACAGTCATCCTCAATAATGACGGGGCTAGCATTCACCGGCTCCAACACCCCGCCAATCTGCGCCGCCGCACTGAGATGCACACGCTTGCCAACCTGCGCACAACTTCCCACCAGCGCATGCGAATCCACCATCGTTCCCTCATCCACATACGCCCCCACATTCACATACGACGGAGGAATCACCGCAACCCCTTTCGCAACATAAGCTCCCGTGCGCACGCTGACGCCTCCGGGCACCACACGCACTCCATCGGCCACAACAAACCGCCGCACCGGGTACGTATGTTTATCGATAAAACGCAGCGTTTCCCCACCCATCTCCATCATCGTTCCAATGCGAAACCCCAGCAAAATCCCACGCTTCACCCACGCGTTCACTCGCCACCCGAGCGGACAAGCAGCATCGGGCTCCGCCGAACGAAGTTCTCCCGCCTCCAGCGCTGCACGAAGTTCCAGGAATGAATCTAACGCCTGAGCATTGCCAATCGCTTCTGTTCCCTGCGCAAACCAATGCTCAATCTCTGTCTCTAACGTCTTCAATCAATCTCTCCAGTGGTTCCTGTACTTTTTTTGCAGGCAGTTTTTCTAGAACATTCTCAGGTCTTCGCCGGTGGGCGGAACTCCCACCAACATTCCCAACTCACCCACCATCCGCTCCAGCTTACGACGCGTCGCGTCCGACACAGGCAGCATCGGCAGCCGCAGCACGTCTTCCCCGCGTCCAAGCATCTGCAGCACAGCCTTCACCGGAGCCGGACTGGCCTCCCAGAAATGCGCCTGCATAAGACGGAAGAACTGCCGGTTGATACGCCGCGCATCCACCCAATCGTTTTCTAACGCCGCTCGGACCATCCGCGCCATCTGTCCGGGAATAACATTCGACGCTACCGAGACCAGTCCGGCGCCACCGAGTGCAAGAATCGGCAGGGCCAGACCGTCATCACCGGCGAACACCTTGAAGCTTCGCGGCACAGTCGTCAGCAACTCTGTAATCTGCGCGATATTCCCGCTGGATTCTTTGATCCCGATGACATTCTTCAGGTCCGCCAGACGTAACACGGTAGCCGGCTCCAGGTTCGCGCCGGTCCTTGGAGGAATGTTGTACAGCAGCACAGGCAACTCGGTCGCCTCGGCGATTGCACGGAAGTGCTGATACTGCCCCTCCTGCCCTGGCCTGTTGTAATAAGGATTCGCCGTGAGAATTCCCGTCAATCCATGCACTCGCGACAACTTGCGTGCGCGCGCCACGGCTTCGTGCGTCGCATTGTGCGTACAGCCGGCAAATACCGGAACCCGGCCGGCAGCCGTAGCCACTACAATCTCAACGACGCGCAGCCACTCCGCCTCGGTCAGCGTCGAGGCCTCGCCTGTCGTTCCGCACGGTACGAGGAAATCAATTCCGCTTTGAATCTGCCAGTTCACCAGCGCATGCAGCGCCGGCTCATCCACGCCGCCATCCCGTCGAAAGGGAGTTACCAGCGCCGTTCCGCAACCCATCAATTCCATAATGAATGTAAGTTTACCGCGTCAGGTTTGTTGATTTCGTGGCAGATTGCTTTACGGCCTCAAACGACTGCAAAAAAGCCCCTGCGAGATTGCAGGGGCTTTCAGTTTGTCCAGGCTCTTTAGCCGCGATACAGTTCCGACGGCACATGAAACTCGGGCAGATGCAACGAAGCCGCACCATTCGCGGCTCCAGGCGGCATATCCATGCATTTCACAAAAGCCGTCTGGAACTTCTCCATCTCGGCCTTGGTTCCAACCGTAACGCGCACGTAGTTCGGCATTGCCGACCAGGTGCGGCCAATGGCGACGTTCTCCTTCAACATTGCGTTCTGAAACTCCTTGCCTGGGCGCTTGACATCGACCATGAACATATTGCCCTGCGAGCCTGGAACGATCTTGTAGCCGTGCTTGGTGAGAAACTCCAGCGTCTCCGAGCGGATATCCGAGTTAATTTTCTTCCGCAGCGGCACCAAGTCTTTGTCCTGGAGACTGGCGCGAGCAGCGGCGGCGCTCGTGATTGAGATGCTCGCCAGGCTCCGGCTCGGTCCCCCAACATTCCCGAAGCGTTCGATCAGATCTGGTCGCGCCACAGCAACACCGGCTCGTATCCCGGCCATTCCGTAGATCTTCGAGAACGTGCGCATCACGATCACGTCCTTATCCTGCGCGACCAGGTCGATGCAGGATTCATCGTTCGAGAAGTGATGATAGGCCTCATCGATGATGACGACCGAACCCTTGGGCTTGTTGTTCACCAGCCACACAATGTCTGCCTTCGGCGTCATGGTGCCGGTCGGGTTGTTCGGGTTCACGATGTAGTAGGCGCCCGGCGATGGATGTGCCTTGACCATTGCCTTCACATCATGCGCGTAGCTAGCAGTCAGCGGCACCGGATACTTTGGAGCCTTCATCGTGTCAGCCGCCCGCGGCCCCTGCTCGTAGCTCGGATCGCCGTAGACCAGCGGCTTGTCCGGGCCAATGTTGGACATCAGCGCCAGGTCGAGTGGACCGCCTGAACCCGGGAACAGAGCAGAATAATCTTTCTTCAGTCCAAACTGCTCGTTGAATACGTTGATGGTTTTTACATATTCGTCGAAGTGATAACGGCCGCCCAGTGTAGCCGTGCTACATATCGCCGTCAGGGCGCATTGCGCCGGCCCAAGCGGATTCTCGTTCGAACTGATGATGACTGTGTCGGGCGAAAGCTGCATGCCGCGCATCCCATCACGCCGGCCAGATGCCACTGGTGCTTGCGTGGCAGGCTGCTGAATCCCAGCAAACGCTGGATACGTTGTAGCCGCTGCTGAAGCTGCACCAAGGATTCGCATGAACGATCTGCGCGAAACACCTTGCGTCAAATTGGAATTCATAAAAGTTCTCCTCGATAAGGTCTGGTTTGTAGAGATGCAGCGCCGCGGCGACAGGTGGAGAATCGCCAACTGAGGATCAGAGAATGAGCTGATGCTTCCTGCAAAAACGACTTCGCCTTGCAGCTACTATTCTTTTGTGAACTTTGTGAATGAGGCGGACCGTGGCCCGATTGAGTTTCAATTTACCGCGAATTTCCCGCAAATACCAGAAAAATTCTGCATGGGGGGAGGAAAATCCGCTAAAACAGCCTGCTGGAGGCTTTGCACGTGTTCCGCGACCGGTCTGGCTGCGCTCTCAACAGGCGGATTCTGCTTCGCTAAACCCACTCGCCCTTGCGCATCAGTGGCTCTGCTGCGCCATCCGCGGTCACTCCGTCCACGTCCATCTCACCGGATCCAATCATCCAGTCCACGTGAATCAGGCTGGTATTTGCACCCAACGCAGCCAACTGCTCAGTATCCATCTTCTCGCCGTCGATGATGCATGTCGAATAGGCTTGCCCCAAAGCAATGTGGCTCGCCGCGTTCTCATCAAACAATGTATTCCAGAAGAGCACACCACTCTGCGCTATCGGCGAGGAGTGTGGCACGAGCGCCACCTCTCCGAGTCTCCGGGCTCCATCATCGGTACTAATCAGCCGGTTGAGGACATCCTCGCCAGCGGTCGCCGTCGCTTCAACGATCCTGCCATTCTCGAAACGCACCGCAATATTTTCGATCAGCGTGCCTTGGTGCGACAACGGCTTCGAAGCACGCACTGTCCCGTTCACGCGATCCTTGTGCGGGGTTGTAAAGCACTCCTCGGTGGGGATATTCGGCTGACAGTAGACGCCGTTCCCAGCCGTCGTGCCGCCGCCCGCCCATAGGTGATCGTCCGCCAGGCCTACGGTCAAGTCCGTTCCTGGGCCCTTGAAGTGCAGGGCCGAAAACCTCTTCGTATTCAGCATATCCATGCGCTTCTTGAGTCTTGCGCCGTGCTCGCGCCACTCCTGCACCGGATCGTCGACGGCGACGCGTGAGCCGATGAAGATTGCGTCCCACAACTTCGCAACGGCAACATTCTCCGGTTCACCGGGAAACACCAGCTTCGCCCACTCCGGCGTCGCACAGGCAACAATCGTCCAGTTGATCTCATGCCGAGTAATCAACTCCATCGCCGGCTTGCCTGCCTTCGACGCCGCGACATTGGCCCGAGCCACCTTCGCCGGATCCTGCCTGGCCAACAGCGCAGGGTTCGCGCCGGCAATCGCCAGCCGAGCCGCTCCACTCCGGAAGCCCGCGGCTATGCCGTCATGCAACCAGGTCGGCGCATAGTCGAAGCTGGCGTCGGCCGCATATTCGTACCGCGCCAGCACGCTTGGATCATCAGAGTAAAACGTCGTGACCAGCAGCGCGCCTGCTTTATAAGCATGCTCCGTAATTCGGCGCGCCAGCGAGACGGCTTCCAAGGGGGCGGACATAATCAACTCCTGGCCCGCGCGCAGCCCGAGACCCACCTGCACCGCAACCTCGGCTAACCGATCCAACTTCTGGTCGAACGTCAGGTCCGCAAAATTCGTCTTCGTTGCCACTTCCATCACGCTCATAAAAATTCCTCGCAACTGCAATTACATCTGGGTGTAAACATCCTGAAAGTCGTAGCATCCGGTTCGCGACGACAGCCATTCCGCGGCTCGCACGGCACCTTCGGCGAACCCGCGCCTTGAAAAGGCCTCGTGAGTCACTACCAGGCGATCCGAGGCACTGCGCGCTTGGAGAGTGTGTACTCCCATCACTTCGCCCTCGCGCTTCGCCTCGATTGGCACGCGGGATAGGCCAGACGCGTTCTCAACTGCTTTAACCAAACTGAGTGCTGTCCCTGATGGCGAATCCAGCTTGCTGGCATGGTGCGTCTCTTCTATTGAAAACTCATAGCCCGCATTCTTCAAGGCCTTGCCCATCGTGGCTGCAATCTGCAACATCACCTGCACACCGATTGAAAAGTTAGTGCCGTACAGCAAGCCCGCCTGCTTGCGTTCAGCCAGTCCACGCATATCCGGCAACTTGTCGTACCAGCCGGTGGTTCCGATCACCATCTTCGCGCCGGTCGCGAGACACGCACGCATATTCTGAACCGCAGCCTGGGGCGTAGTGAAGTCGATCACGACGTCAAACCCAGCGACAAACGGAGGCGTGAGCGCGGAGGCGCCTGCATTCTCCTTTGCGTCCAGCACATGCACGCTGTGGCCGCGCTCCGCGGCAACCTCCGCAACCAGTTTGCCCGTCTTGCCCATACCCAAAACTAATACCCGCATTGTGAGCCTTCCTAAACCTGACTATTGAGTTGAACCCGGTTCGCGACATCGAACACCGTCTCATCGGGGTTGGCAAAGAAGTGCTCATGCAGGCTCCGCACAGCCTCCTCTACATCCTCCTCGTCGATCATGAAGCTCATGTTGATCTCGCTCGCCCCCTGCGAGATCATCCTCACATTCACATGGCTGATCGCGCTGAAGACCTGTCCGGCAATGCCGTTGTGGCCGCGAATGTCCTCACCCACGAGGCAGACCAGCGCCTTGTGCCCCTCCATCTTCACATCCGCGATCTTGGCCAGTTCCGCGCAGATCTCCGGTAGCTGCTGGTTGCTGTCTACGGTAACTGAGATGCTAACTTCGCTGGTCGATACCATATCGATCGCACACTTGTACTTGTCGAAGACGTCGAACACCGCTTTGAGATATCCATGCGACATGAGCATCCGGCTGGCAACGACGTCGATGATCGTCAGCTTCTTCTTTGCGGCGATGCTCTTGAATGGGCTCGCGCACTTTGCCGCCATCGCGGTAATCTTTGTGCCTTCGTTCTCCGAATTGCGTGAGTTCAACACCCACACCGGAATGCTCTTCTGCACTGCGGGCAGGATAGTAGCCGGGTGCAGCACCTTCGCACCGAAGTAAGCCAGCTCCGCTGCCTCCTCGAAGCTGATCGTCTTCACTCTGAGCGCGTCCGGACAGATTCGCGGATCGGTCGTCATGATTCCGTTCACATCCGTCCATATCTCGATCGCGCCAGCATGCATTCCTCCACCGACCAGGGCCGCGGTGTAGTCGCTTCCCCCTCGGCCGAGCGTTGTCGTAATCCCCTCCGCCGTTGCTCCGATAAAGCCACCGAGTACCGGGGTCTTTCCGGCGTCGATGTGCGGCAACACGATTGCGGCAAGCTTGGCCTCAATCGCAGCCTCCTGCGGCACCGCTTTGCCGTAGCTCGCATCGGTCATGATGCAACTGCGTGCATCGACGTGAGCGCCCTGCAACCCCTGCTCCTCAAACGCTTCGGCAATGATCCTGCTTGAAAGCCTCTCGCCGAAACTTAACACCAGGTCATTCGTGCGAGGAGTCAGTTCACCGACCGCGGCGATGCCTCGCAGCAGATCGTCCAGTGCGTCGAACTCCTGGTGAAGCGTCACCTGCAAACGGTTGAAGCGTTCCGGCTCCAGTAAAGCCGTCGACGTATCGATATGCCTGTGTCGCAGGCGAGCCCCGATAGCCAGTGCTCCTGCCTTATCCCCGCGACCGGCGGCAGAGGCTGCAGACAGCAGCAGGTCGGTCACCTTGGCCATCGCCGATACAACGACGACAGCCTCCAACCCACGCTCTCGCCGTCCACGAACGATAGCCGCAGTCCGCTTCATAGCCTGCGCGTCCTCAACCGAGGTGCCGCCAAATTTCATTACCACCAATCTTTCGCGCGCCACGCTCAAGCCGTCACCGCCACGGCCTTCGCCGAAACTGTTCTCGTCGCAACGCCAAGCTTATCGAGCTTACCCGTCCGGGCCAATACTTCGGCGTTCAACAACGCTGCGCCCGCAGCCCCGCGAATGGTGTTGTGCGAAAGGACAACGAACTTCCAGTCCAGCAGATTGCACTCACGCAGCCGGCCCACCGTAGCTGCCATGCCGTTTCCACGCATCCTGTCCAGCCGCGGCTGCGGTCGGTCGATGCTCGCGTCATATTCCACGGGCTGGTCCGGAGCCGTCGGCAAATGCAGGCCCTGCAGCGGCAGAAACTCGTTCCAGGCCTCGAGAATCTCTTCCCGCTCGGCCTTCTTTTTGAACTTGATGCTCACGCACTCAGTATGTCCATCCTCAACCGCGACTCGGTTGCAATGCGCACTCACCTTCGCGTCCAACAACTCGACCCTTCTGCCATCCAGCCGGCCCAGCAACTTGCCAACCTCTTCCTGTAGCTTTTCTTCTTCGTTCTTGATGAACGGCACCACATTTCCCAGAATGTCCAGCGAGGCAACGCCCGGATATCCCGCGCCGCTCACTGCCTGCATAGTACTCACAAATAAGCTTTCAATTCCGAATCGCTCCTCCAGCGGCTTCAGCGCGAGCACCAGTCCAATCGCGCTGCAGTTCGGGTTGGTAACGATATAGCCGCCGCTCTCTCTGCGCCAGCTCTGGGTCTCGATCATGAAGAGATGGTCGGCGTTGACCTCCGGCACCACGAGGGGCACATCGGCCACCATCCGAAACGCGCTCGAGTTCGAGATCACCGCACACCCGGCCGCAGCGAACTTCGGCTCCAGCTCCCGTGCGATGTCCGCGTCGAGCGCAGCAAAGATAATCTTCGGGAGCTCGACCGCAGATCCCTCCGGCACATTCGGCTGTAACGTCATCGCCGCAACCCGCGGGGGCAAAGGAGTATCCAGCTTCCACCGGCACGCCTCAGCGTACGTCTTGCCGGCGCTGCGATCGCTCGCCGCCAGCCACGCAATCTCAAACCACGGATGATTGCTCAACAACTGAATGAATCGCTGCCCAACCATACCGGTAGCGCCAAGAATGCCAACCCTGCGTCGTTCCATATCCTCTAAGGATAACGCGCCGCAAGGACACCGTCACTGGCAGCCTATTTAAACACTAGTAGTCGGCTCTGCTCCTGCGTCGGATCTGATGACCGCCGCCACCCCAGACCAGGAGCGCCGCCACCAGATGCACCAGAAACCACAGCGTTAATCCCTGGTCCACATAGATCAGATACAGCACCAGAATCCGCGGCAGAAAGATCCAAAACAGCAGTGGAATAATGCCATTTAGATGAAAAGGGAGTAATACTCCTTGCAACCATGCCACCGCCAGCGCGATCCTTGGCAAAAACAGCGCAAACACCAGGAACCAAAGCGGCAGCCGATTCACCACGAAGGCAAGGTTGAAGTTGAACTGCGCCGTACGCTGTACCGCCTCCGTCAACACCACCAAACCTGCACTCATCGCGCCTCCGCCATTCCGTCGATATCACTTTACATTGAAGCTGAAGTCCGCCTTGGCCGTCCCCTTCGGCTGAATCGTTACCGTCATCGTCTGTTCGCCCATCTTCTCGTGCACCGCCGCCAAAGTATACGTTCCGGCTGGCAATCCAGCGATGCTGAAGTGACCATCTGCGCCGGTCACCGCAAAAAACGGCGTCGCTGACACGTTGATAAACGCATTCATCCAGGGATGGTTATTGCACCGTACCGGCATCATCTCCTCCGGGCGGTTGAACTGCTTCACCTGCGGCGTGCCCTTGGGGCCTTGCGAAATATCGATCGGCTGGTCGCCCGTTGTCGGCATCGTATGGACGTTGTGCATCGTTCCATCCGAGTTGCGAAACTCTACCGACCCACCCCGAATCAGCGCAATCACATGCGGAACATATTTGCAGCCAACCTGATCCATCACAACCGGAGCCGGTATCGGCGCAGTCGCCGACATCGCCGCCGGAGGCCCGCTCTTGATATACACGTACACATTCGCCAGTTTGCCGTCATGCGCGGCATATTGTTCGGCGAAGTTGTCCCCGCCCGTAATCGAACACACAGGATCCATGCTCATGTCGATCTTCACTGGCGCCGGCGGCTTACCGGAGAGATGGATCGTTCCACTCACGGTTCCCAGCGTCGCCGGATCCGGCGGAGCACTCGCCGGAGACACGGGAGGTCCCTCCCGCTTGGTTCCATTGTCAGTTGTCTGAGCTTGTTTGCTTGTATCGCTCGACTTGCATCCCGTTGCGGCACCCAATACGCCACCTGCCAGCGCCGCCGTCATCAACCAACCACACATCCGCCTCATGCAACCTCTTTCCTACATTCTTGCTGAGAACCATCACCGAATCTCACGCGCTGAAAGCAACCTAAGCCTGGATCACCGGCGCTTCCATTGCCTGAAGCACCGCATCCGAAAACGCCTTTGTTCCGCTGGTGCCACCAACATCCCTGGTCAGCGTCTTGCCCTCACGGTAAACCTGCTCGATTCCCGCCTGCACCCGTTCCGCAGTCGCGCCCTCATTGATGTGATGCAACATCAGCACCGCGCTTTGTAACAGAGCAGTCGGGTTGGCCCTATCCTTGCCGGCTATGTCGGGCGCCGATCCATGCACGGCCTCAAAGATCGCGCACTCAGTCCCCAGGTTCGCGCCCGGGACAAGTCCGAGTCCGCCCACAAACGCGCTGCATAGATCGCTGAGGATATCGCCATACAGATTTTCGGTCAGCAGGATGTCGTACTGGTACGGATTCATCACCAGCTGCATGCAGGTATTGTCGACGATATGTTCGTTGTACTCCACCTCCGGAAAGCCCTCCGCAACCGTCCGGCAGCACCGCAGGAACAGGCCATCCGACAGCTTCATGATGTTCGCCTTATGAATTGCGTGAACCTTCTTGCGATCATGCTTACGTGCGTAATCAAACGCAAACTTTGCGATGCGGGTCGAACCCTTCTCCGTAATGATTTTCAGGGCCTGCACCACGCCCGGCACCACCACATGCTCCAACCCGGCGTAAAGATCTTCCATATTCTCGCGAACGGTGATGATATCGAGACCCGGATACCTGGTCTTCAACCCAGGCAGATTTTTCACCGGCCTGAAGTTCGCGAACAGTTCAAATTTTTGCCTCAGCGTGACATTGATTGAAGCGAATCCTTCGCCAATCGGCGTTGTCACTGGACCCTTCAGCGCAACCCGATTTTGTTCGATCGAGTCAAATAACGCCTTGGGGATGTACTCCCCGGTCTTTGCAAACGCATCTGCCCCGGCATCGAAGCGATGCCACTCAAACGCCACCCCTGTCGCCGCACCCGCCGCCTCCAGGATCCTCACCACAGCGCCAGAGACCTCCGGCCCAATCCCATCTCCCGGAATCAAGGTAATCCTGTGCGTCTTCCTGGTCGCCATCATCCTTACCGCCTTCTCTTTGGGTCTTTTCCGTCGAGCAACTCTTCGAGCTCGGCCTTGAACTCGCGAACGTCTTTGAAGTCCCGGTACACGCTCGCGAATCGGATATAGGCTACTGTGTCGATAGCCTTCAGCCTGCTCATAATCAACTCGCCGACCTCGCTCGTCGACCGTTCCCGTTCGGGTGAATCGACCACATAGGCCTCGGTCTCATCCACAATCTGTTCCAGCTTCACTGCCGCAACAGGCCGCTTCTCGCAGGCGTGGAGCAGTCCACTCAGCACCTTCTGCCGATCGAACTTCTCCCTCCGCCCATCCTTTTTGACCACCATATAAGGGATCTCGTCGATCCGCTCATACGTCGTAAATCGCTTGTTGCAGCCCTCGCATTCCCGCCGCCGGCGAATCGAATCCGCGTCTTTACTTTCGCGTGAATCAACAACTCGATCCTGGCTGAAACCACAGTAGGGACACTTCATCGGAATATATTGATTCTATCAGCGCTACAGTTGCGCCGTTCCGCCTCTATCGGCCCGCGCGACCCGTCCAGTACAGGTCATCACCGCTGTCCCACCCCGACATCTGCAGTCTCCACTGCCGCTCCCGCTGCTTCGCTTTCCTGTGCGATTCGCTTCAGGCTCACATGCTCCACATGCGAATAGATAAACCCGGCTGGGATGATGCACAGGAAGGTCACCACTAACAGGATCGCTCCACACGCCGTCGCTGCTTCAATCGGTGCTCCATAGAACGTGTGCATCGCCGTCGCCGTGACAGCAATCTGGGTAAACCATCCGATGATTGGAAGCTGCAGCAGGGAGCCGCCGATGCTGGCTGCCATCAACAGCATCGTCCGCGAGTAGGTGAGGCCGGCCAACTCGGGAGTGTATCCAAACGCATGCGCCGTCTCCAAATAGGAGAGTCCGATCATTCCCCACATCGCCAAGGAAAGCGCGACCACCACGCCGAAGTCTCGCGCCGAGGAAAGGGCGTTCAGCCCATCGCGAAATCCAAGAATCTTCGCGGAGATGCTCTCTCCGGCTGACTTTGAGAGCAGCCCCACTGTACTTCGCGCGAAGCCCGCCACCGTCGCGCCAGCCACTCGAATCGCGCCGGCAAATACAGCAATCGCCAGCGTCGCACCCATGCTCAGGATGCCGGCCCGAACAAAAACTTCATGATGCGGAAGGTCCTTCGGGGTGACCGCCAGGGCACACGAAAAGATGATCGCCGCTGCCCCCAGATCGAACATCCGCTCGATCGTGTACACGGCCACTTGCGAGCTTAGCGAAAGCCCTACGCGCCGCGCCACGAGATAAGGTCGCGTCAAATCCGCCAATCGTCCGAAGAGCGCTACTGCGGTAAATCCAATGAACTGCGATCCCACCAGAGAACCAGCCGAGACCTTCTTTGTTGGCGATAGAAACACAGCCCAACGCACTGCACGCATCCAATAGGTTGCGTAGATCAGTGCAATTCCCGCCAAAATATGTCCCACGCTCACGAAGCGAAGCTGTTGCCAGAACATGGCCCAGTCGAAGTGAACTCTGCTACGAAACAAATAGACGAGCACGGCAAGGCCTGCAACGCCCACCAGCCAGAGAATTCCATTACGCTTTGTCATCGCTCTCTCTTCGTCCGTGCGCCACGGGCGCCCCTACTTTAACGGCGCAGTCAGGGCGGCCATTTGTTTTCGTCGGTTGAACTCACGGATCACTCGCGCAACATACTCCCGCGTCTCGCGATAAGGAGGCACCCCATGATACTTATCCACTGCGCCTGGCCCCGCGTTGTAAGCCGCCAGCGCCAGTGCGACGTTATCGTGGTACCGAGTGAGCAACGAGTCCAGATAGGCTGTTCCGCCGGAGATGTTCTGCTCCGGTCTAAATGCATCGTCGACCCCCATCTCACTTGCTGTTCCCGGCATCAACTGCATCAGTCCTCTGGCCCCCGTTCGCGAAACCGCCCTCACCTGTCCGCCGCTCTCCGCTCGGACCACACTGGCCAGCAGATCCTCGTCAATGTTGTGTTTCGCGCCGGCGTGGGCCAGCATCTCATGCATCTCTTCCTTTGTGGGTGCAGTCATGATCGTCACCGGGCTGGGCATCTTAACCGCAACGACCGGCTCCTTAACCGCAACTACCGGCTCCGACGCTTCCGTGACCGTCTCCACCCGAACGATCGAATCGGCTGCAACCTCGAGATAGTTTGAATCTTCTGCAGAAACAGAGTCCTTGCCCGCGAGATAAAGCCGAACTTTGTCACCGACGGTCTCGCGGCGAGCACAATCCAGCTCAAATCCGTTCTTCAGGGTCACGTGCTCTCTCGCCCTCGCGAAGGGGCATACCGCCACCATCACCGCCAGGCAAGCCGAGATCGGGGCCAACTGAAACGCTTTGAGTCTCATTGCCACCTTCAAAGCCTACCACTTCCGTCGTTTCACTCGTCGCCTGAACCGCTCCCACTATCGCGTCATTCCAATCGCAGAACCACCGTCAGGAATGCACCTGTCGTCGTCATTGCTCCGTTGGCCCGCCGGCCGAGTTTTCCGCCTTTCCGGAAGGCGGTTTGGGCGTGCGCCATGAAGGTGGATCTGCGGCCGTTACAGGCTTTCGGAGCGAATCCTCCGGACTCGAGATACCGACGAGACGCAACACCTTTCCAATCACACGAACAACCGGCCGCATATTTAACCTCAGCATCTCCAAAGCTACGCTATTTTTAACGGATGAGCCCCGACCTTCAATTGACTCCTATCCTCAGGCTGCGTAAGTGGAACAAGCTGCTCGTTTTGAGCCTGTTCTCAGGCACGTTGTTCCAACAAGCGGTCACGGCCCAGGCTCAGGGAGCAGCGGGCAAGCCGGTGCCCGACTTGATCGTCTTTACCAACGGCGATCAATTGACTGGCACTCTGGAGCGGGCAACGGGGGATTCGTTCCTCTTCAAGAGTGACGTCGTCGGAGAGGTAACAGTTTCTGCAGACAAGATCAAGGAGTTGCGCGCCAACGGTAAGTTCGTTGCCTTGAAGAAGGACGAAAAGATCACTCGTACTTCCAAGCAACCGGGGGCGATCACCTACGGCGACAATGCGATCTCGGTGGCTGACACAAAGTCAGGCGCTCCCGAGGTCATACCGATCAAGAATCTCGCTAATCTGATCGACGACGCTACATTTACCGCCGAAGTCACCAGCAATCCGGGGATCTGGTATGGATGGCACGGCGCGATTTCGGGCGGAATCACGGCGATCGAGTCCACGCAGACCGGACAAAGTTATAACCTCGCTGTCACCCTGGCTCGACTGATTCCTTCTGTCGACTTTCTTCCGCCACGGACCCGGACTACCGTCAACGTCCTGGAGACATACGGCAAAATAACCCAGCCCGCGATTCCGCAGACCATCCCGCCGACCTTGGCTTCGGTAACCAAGACGAACATCTTCCATGCCGACGCCGAGCACGATAAGTACTTCGATGCCACAAAGCTTTATGGGCTGGTAGGCGTGTCGTTCGATCACAACTTCTCCCAGGGCCTGAACCTGCAGCAGATCTACGGAGCTGGTCTCGGCTACACGGTGATCAAGACTCCGGTTCAGGAGTTCGACGTGAAGGCGGATGTGCACTACGAGCGGCAGAACTTCCAGCCTCCCACGCCGAACACGAATCTGATCGGATCAAGCTTTACCGAGCTCTATCACCGGAATCTGCCCGCGAAGATCATCTTTACGGAGAGCGGAACGTTTATTCCCGCGTGGAACAAGACCAATGCCTATTCAGCGATCCTTGCGGCCGGCCTGCAACTGCCGACCTATAAGCGGCTCAGTCTGAACGTGAACTTGCTGGATAACTATCTCAACAATCCTGCGGTTGGGTTTAACAAGAACAGCTTTCAGTTCATTACGGGTGTGCTCTACACGCTGAAATAGCGACGTGCATAAACAAGAGCGGTCTCGATGCAGGGTGATCGAGACCGCTCTTGTTTTTTGACCAGGCTACTTAATCTTTCCGAAGCGATAAACCAGACCCAGGTTGAATCCGAAGTTATTCTGGATCGTGCCTGGCGGCCCATGCAATGTATCGGCCGGATCCAGCCGGAAGAACGTTCCGACATAGGTCGGCGACACCCGGAACGCCAGGTTCGGGTAAAAGTTATAGTCAATATTGGCGCCGATGCTGAAGGCCGGCTTGGTGGCCGACTGCCACAGACCGAAATCTTTCGACTGAAATCCCTTGAGGTCGCCGTCGAACTTGCCCAGCGCAGCTCCGCCCTCCGCCGTGACGCTCACGGCGATTTTTTCCTTTGCGTACAGCCGGTAGGCGACGCCGCCCATGAACGGGTACTCCGAGATTTGCGGCTTGAACGACAGAAAGGGAGAGGTGGGCGTAACGGGATTGCCGATCTTCGCATTCCCATACGCACCGCGAACGTCGCCGATAATACCGAGCTTCGGGTTCAGATAGTAAGTGCCCGTCATGAAGAAGGTCACTTCGTTGTTCTTCTGCAGTAGCGACCCGGACTGAAACCGCAGATACCCGCCTCCTCCAGCTACCTCATATCGGTGGCTGTAGGTCTCGGCGATCGTCCTTTCGATGCGGGACTTACGGTTGGCGCTCGATTCGCGGCGCGTACGATGCGTTGTCTGCGCCTCTACGGCAACTGCTCCGCTGGCTAGAAAGCCCGCCAGCAACACTCCTGCTACTTGCTTCACACTCAATCTGAAACCGAACATCAACGATTACTCCTGCGGACACGCTTGGCTTTGCTATGGTGGAACTCGAAGGCTACCGGTGTGAAACCGGCGAGGTCATCCCCTTATTAGAACATCCAACGCCCTTTACAACGGCCCTTACCTCGAACGGAGAGCTTCAAGATGGCGAAAAAAAGCGGTAGCGGCGGTTTCGGCAAGGTCTTTCTCGGATTTCTTCTCGGCATCGCAGTTGTTGCAATAGGACTCGCTGCGTACCTCAAATTCGGCCCGCTCCCTGTGGCGGTCGCCGACGCACCGCTTCCCTTTGAGAAGCAGATCGTCAAGCTGCCGCTGAATGCGCGCATCGACCGAGAGACCAAGACCGCTCCCTTCGGCATCAGCGAAGACGTCTTCGAGTCTGGCGCGCATGTGTATCGCGCGCAGTGCGCAAGCTGCCACGGCACCCCCGGTCACGATGTGAGCTACGCGAAGTACATGTTCCCGTCTGCTCCACAGCTGTGGAAGAAGCATGGCAGCAAAGGCGTCGTCGGTGTCAGCGACGATGAGGCTGGCGAGACCTACTGGAAGGTGGCAAATGGAATCCGCCTCTCCGGCATGCCTTCTTACGCGCATGTGCTGTCGGACGCGCAGATGTGGCAGGTCAGTTTGTTGCTGAAGAACGCGGATAAGGAGCTGCCGGGGCCGGTTGTGCAGATTCTTAGTTCGACGGCTCCTTAGTAGCAAAAGCAACAGCAACTGCAACCGCAGATCCCTACGGGATGACAACAAAAAAGCGAAGGCAAGGGCAACGGCAACGACTATGGCACCCAGGGTGTTGCTGGTTATTGCAGGATGGGGATGCCTGCGATGCGGCGGGACCACTCCTCAGGGCCGGTGTTGTGGACGCTGGTGCCTCGGCTGTCGACCGCAACCGTGACAGGCATGTCCTGCACCTCGAACTCGTAGATCGCCTCCATACCGAGATCGGCGAAGGCGAGGATGCGCGAGCTCTTGATAGCCTTCGAGACGAGGTAGGCCGCGCCGCCGATGGCGATGAGGTAGACCGCTTCGAACTCGCGAATGGCCGCGATGGCTGCCGCGCCGCGTTCGGCTTTGCCGATCATGCCAAGCAGGCCGGTCTCGGCGAGCATCTGGCGGGTGAACTTGTCCATGCGGGTTGCGGTGGTGGGGCCGGCGGGGCCGACGGCTTCGTCGCGGACAGCTTCCACCGGGCCGACGTAGTAGATGAAGCGGTTCTCGAAGTCTACGGGTAGCTTCTGGCCGCGGGTGAGCATGTCGGTCATGCGTTTGTGTGCGGCGTCGCGCCCGGTGAGGAGTTTGCCGGAGAGCAGAAGAACCTCGCCGGGCTTCCAGGTCTTGATGTCTTCGCGCGTGACAGTATTCAAGTCCACCTTCTTCGCGGTGTGGACGTCGTACTCGAGCTTAGGCCATGCGTCGAGAGACGGCGGGTCAACCATGACCGGACCGGAACCATCGAGCTTAAAGTGCAGATGGCGCGTCGCGGCGCAGTTAGGGATCATGGCTACGGGCAGATTAGCGGCATGCGTGGGAAAGTCCATGATCTTAACGTCGAGGACGGTGGTCAGGCCGCCGAGGCCCTGGGCTCCGATGCCGAGCCGGTTGACCTTGTTGTAGATGTCGATGCGCAGCTCTTCAATCTTGGTTTTGGGTCCGCGGGCGATGAGCTCCTGCATATCGATGGGGTCCATGAGCGACTCCTTGGCCATGACCATCGCCTTTTCCGCAGTACCGCCGATGCCGATGCCGAGCATGCCCGGGGGACACCAGCCCGCGCCCATGCCGGGCAGGGTGTTGAGCACCCAATCCGAGACGGAGTCGGAAGGGTTGAGCATGGCGAAGCGGCTCTTGGCCTCGGAGCCTCCGCCCTTCGAGGCGACCGTTACATCGACATCGCCGCCTTCGACCAGTTCGACGACGACCATGGCGGGGGTGTTGTCGCCGGTATTGCGGCGGGTGAAGGCGGGGTCTTCGAGGATGCTGGGGCGGAGGACGTTGTCGGCGTTGCGCCAGGCCTCGCGGACGCCCTCATCGACCATCTCCTGCATGGTCATCATGCCGGCGATGCTGGGCTCCCACTTGACCTCCATACCAACCTTGACGAAGGCGGTGACGATGCCGGTGTCCTGGCAGATGGGGCGATGCCCTTCGGCGCACATGCGGGAGTTGATGAGGATCTGGGCCATGGCATCCTTGGCGGCGTGGCTCTGCTCCATCTCGTAGGCGCGGGCGAGGTTGGTGATGTAGTCGACCGGGTGGTAGAAGCTGATGTACTGCAGTGCGTCGGCTACGCTACGAATGAAGTCGTCCTGCTTGATCGTTGCCATGTATCTCCCGTGGTCAGTGCCCGTTGAGGAATTTTACTTGGATCGCGGCAGAGCTGTGCTGTTCTGCTGTCCTCTATGCCGCGTTTCCGGGTAGAGGGTACCCCCCTATTGCCCGCGTGTAAATTCCTTCGATTCAATGGTTTGCGGCAGGGCAAGGTCTGCAAAATATTCATAACAAATGGGTTGCGTCCAAATTATTCTTTCATAACGAGTTAGCCCCGGACGTCACCGCCCGGGGCTTCCTTTTTTTCGATCTATATCCAGTATAGCTGGTTGGGCCGAACTAACATGCCAACTCGATCTTGTTTTGTTTGTTTAGTTTAGGTGGTTTGGGGGCTTGACATGCGATTTTTGGGCAGAAAACGAGGAAAAATAATTTGCGGGTTGTTTGCCTGCGGGATTTTTGTCTTTCCCTTCGCTCAGAATGACAAGCAAAGGGGGCGAGAAAGCTGCAAGAGCCCCGGCAATGTGGTGTTCGGACGTCCGTCATTCCCACCCATCACAAAGTGCGCGGTGGATGTGGCACCCGGTGGGTATACCACCGCGAGCGGGGATACGAACGGTACGTCGAGCGATGGAATGCTCAGACAAAAGCAGTATGGCACAGGTTGAGGCTGTGATCTATGTCGCTGCGGGCTGCCGCTTAGGTGATGCGCGAAGGGTGCTCGGCGGGGGGCACGGGCTTGGCTTTGGGTTTGCGGCTGAGGACGAAGCTGCGACGTTTGCGGCGGGTATCGGAGGCGTGGTCGATCTTCTTCCAGAAACCGATGAAGTAGTCGACCGCGGAGATGATAGAGACGATGGTCATCCAGTAAATGGCAGTGACGGCGATGAAGTGGACGCCGATGATGAAGCCGCCGCCGAGCGAGGGAAACCAGACCCAGTAGTTCCAGCGGTGGGCGAGGATGGCGGCGACGACGGACACAATCTGGATGACGGTCTTGAGCTTTCCGATCTCGCTGGCTTCGATGGTGAAGCCTTCGGTGGCGGCGATCGAGCGGAGGCCGGAGACGAGGAACTCGCGGCCGATGACGAGGACGGCGATCCATGGCTTGACGATGCTGGGGTTGTAGCCGACGAGGATGATGTAGCCGGTGGTGATGAGGAGTTTGTCGGCCAAGGGATCGAGGAGCATGCCCATGGTGGTGATCTGGTGGCGGCGGCGGGCGAGATAGCCGTCGAGGCCGTCGGTGATGCTGGCCAGGATGAAGACGATGCTGGCGATGATCTCCTGCTCGCCGCCGCGGAGGCCAGTGGCGCCGTGTCCCTGCCAGGGGAAGGCGGGCGACAGGATCCAGATGAGCAGAGGAATGCAGGCAATGCGGCTCATCGTGATGGAGTTGGGCAGGTTCATGAACGGATTCTGGCTGGTGTCCGCGCGGTGGAGGTGTGCGGTACCGACACTAGCATTCTGCCATAGTGAGACGGGTGCAGTTGTAAAAGGATGATCGGTGTGGGGTAGCGCCGTGTTGTCCGTTCTCAGTTTTCCGTTGCCGGTTCCTAGGAATAGGGCGCATGGGTGCCGCAAGTTTCATAACGGCACTCGAGATCGCCGGGTGGGCCTTTCGTGACGCTGTATGACTCCTTCGGGGAATGCCCTCTCTCTTTGTTGGAAGTTAGTTTGGGTCATAACGTGCCTCCGGCTGTTGAAATCTTGCAAGCCGCTTATTTTCAATGACTCCTCTCCTCGCGTCTGGGCACGCCGATAGAGGAGAGAGATCCGCAACGGATGTTCCGATCCATGCCGATTCGAAGCTTCCTCAAGACGGTTGCACGCTGCGCGCTGAGCCTGATGTCGATGGCTGCAGCGCCGCAGCCATTTATGTATGCCCAGCAGTTTAATCAGCCGCTGGTGATTCCTACAGGAGGCTGGCCTGCGGGGATTGTGGCGGCCGATCTGAATGGAGACGGCAAGGCCGACCTGATCTATACCGACTTCGGCGCGACGGCTACGGCTTCGACGACACACATTCTGCTAAGCAAAAGTGACGGGACGTTTGCTCTGGGCCAGACG
>Ga0210406_10002330_pt1 | contig 21899 bp, 18 predicted proteins | sample IncBWC30MmetaG_FD_155454 | JGI IMG/M metagenome (GOLD analysis project Ga0210406, IMG submission 155454) | Forest soil microbial communities from Barre Woods Harvard Forest LTER site, Petersham, Massachusetts, United States - Inc-BW-C-30-M | ecosystem: Environmental > Terrestrial > Soil >...
GGCGAACGACAGCATGCCGGTAGCGATGTGGTGGTAGGCAAACGTGGCGCGGTGCTCTTTGACGTACGCGAATACTGCGGAGACGGGCTGGGCGGTCGCTGACATTCTCTCCCGGCGCACCGGCTCGCGCACGGTGCGAACCAGCATTGCTACCAGCAGTCCCGGCAGTCCAACGATGAAAAACGTGAGTTGCCACGGAAAGATGGACAGCCCGATCAACGGCAGCCTTACGATGCCGCCGGCCATGGTGCGGGAGACGATCACTCCGCCCAGCACGAGTGCCAGCCCCGCGCCCACAAACATTCCCATGCCGTAAACGCTCAGGGCCAACGGCCGGCGCCGCGCCGGGAAGCAATCTGCCATCAGCGAATACGCTGGCGGAGAGAGCGCCGCTTCTCCGATTCCTACGCCAACCCGCATGACGAACATCTGGACATAATTCGCAGCCATGCCGCAGCCGGCAGTGAACAGGCTCCAGGTGAACACGCCGCAGGTAATCACGTTGCGGCGCGAGCGCGAGTCAGCCAATCGACCGACCGGAAATCCAAAAAGTGTGTAGAAGAGCGCGAAGCTGATTCCCATCAGCAGGCTCATCTTGGTATCGCTTATGTGCAAGTCGCGGCGAATCGGCGCCACCAGCAGGCTCAGGATCTGCCGGTCGATGAACGAAAAAATGTATGCGACGGCCAGTACCGCAACGGCATACCAGGCTCGGCGAGCCGGTGGATAATGCGGCACCGCTGCGTTCGTCGTAGGTGAGATGGTCCCTCCCCGTGCTCGAAGTCAAAGAAGTCGCCACGGGATTGTACCGTATCGCGGCGCAGATCATGAGCGGTCGAGGAGTCGCGCCAGGCGTAGTTTTACCTCCGGCCACTCCGCCGCCACGATTGAAAAGCACGCCGAGTCTCTGGGAATGAAGTCCGCAGCCATGCGATGCGAGCGCAGGACCCCTTCCATCTTTCCTCCAATGCGTTCGAGTGCCGCGCGCGATCGCTGGTTGCGAGCGTCGGTATGGAAACAGACCCGCAACGCCTTCCACGTTTCAAAGGCATGCGTCAGCATGAGCAACTTGGCTTCAGTATTGGCAGGCGTCCGGATAGCCGATCGCGTCAGCCACGTGTAACCGATCTCGCATGCATCGAGGACGCTGCCGTGCCGCGCATGACCTTGCGGCCATTCCCATCGGTCGATGTTGAAGAAGCGCGTCGACCCGATGACCTCGTCGTCCGCGATCCGCACGGTTGCGAAGGGAACCGCGCTGCCGACGTTCAGCCACGCCAGCGCCGTATTAACGTAAGTGGCGGCTGCCTGCTTGCCCTGCGGAATAGGACTCCACTGGTAGAGTGACGGATCAACTGCTGACGCGGCTACCAGGCCATCAACATGCCGGTGGTCGAGTGGCTCAAGACGAACGTGTTGTCCGGAGAGGACGGGAGCTTCGATTTTCACGGCTCCCAGTATCGTCTGAATATCGCGCGGGCTGCAATCGATTCTCCGCGGCCCAGCACGCGCCGCTCTAGGCGCTACTTGAGCTCGATTTCAGATGCGCCCACCCAGTCGGTCAATCACGTATGCCGATGGGTTCGGGCCGCAAACACGCTTCTCGCGCCCTCGCCGCCGGAACCAACAGCCGTGGGTATTCCCGGCCGGTGCCCAGAGCCGGTTGTTGGCGCTGTCAAAGGCGAAATAGTCGAGCGTGACCAGACCCTTGGCGCCCGGAAGGGAAAGTGGCGTCACGACAGACTTGCGCGATTGCGTCCTCTTGCTCTGGCGTGGTACCGAGGCAGAGTAAGATCACGACGAGACAGAACTCGATCCTCCCGATCGACGCCTCAAGTCGACGAAGACGAAACACGCGGCGCATGGAATCTCCCCGGAACATCAACCTCGAGAGCTATGAGGCGAGGCTTGACTGGGATCTTCTTCTGCAGTGCCATAGGTTAGACTCTAGTAAATCCAACTACGTCTTACCCATATCGTCGCGAATACGCCATTAAAGTCCAGTTGCGTGCTACCCGTATCGTCGCAAGCACGCCACTAAAGAAGGATAGGGCCCTGTTAACTGGGTCATTCCCTTTCCATTAGTATGCAAACTCTTGCATAGCACCGGTTCCAGATTAAGAAGTTGTCTTTTATTTTCAGATACTTTTGAGGTCAGAAGTTGGCCAGTAACATGCATCTCACCACCGAGCAAGACTGCGGTCTGCACCAAGCCACACCAAAAAATAGAACGCAACTCAAGCGGAGGATTCGTGAAAAGAATTGCACTTTGCTTCGTCTTTTGTGCGCTGATTGCAGTAACCGGCGCACTAGCTAATGACACTGTGGACTGGGGACAGTTAGGTCCCGCGTTCACTTTGCTGACAACCCCAGAGAACTGGATTTCCACTGGTGGTCAGTTTACGGGTGAGGTCGGCATCACCGGCAGCATCATTGGAACCCAGAACTTCGAACGTCTGGACCAAGGTAACGGCTGGGGCGGCAACTTTACCAATGGCGACCATCTGCTCTGGAACGAAGGCGCCTTCCAGCAGACCGGTGTAGACATCGGTGTTTTGTTCAACAACCTGAGCGCTGGTGGCGGAGCTCAGATTCAGGCCGACTTCTTCGGCTCCTTCGTAGCCACTCTCACCGCTTTTGACGGCGTCGGCAACGTCATCGGGTCAACCGTGATGAACGGCAATTCCAACTCCAACGGCGACGGAAGCGCGATTTTCCTTAGCTTCCAGAGCAACTCAGCCAACGTTTCGTTCCTCAACTTCAACGTTGTGGATGCGTTCGGTGGCGATAGCCTGGCCATCGATACGCTGACGGTCTACAGCAACGGAACGGTTCCTGAGCCAACGTCGCTGCTGTTGCTTGGCTCGGGCTTGGTTGGCGCCGTGGCCTATGGCCGCCGTCGCCTCGGACTCTAGTCCCGACTCGTAGTTCATGAAAAAGGCGGACTGGCAGGTCCGCCTTTACTTTTGCCCCTCGATCGTCGCTTTACTTCACTTCTCTATGGCTATTGCGCTGGAAACTCGAGAGTGACCGTGTGAGTGCTGTAGGTATTCGCCCCGCTAGCAGGGAAGTCGATCCGCAGCGCCATCCCTGTTCGTGGCTTGGTGATGACGGCTCCCTTGACCAGGATTCCGCTGGGCGCGTTGTAAATCGGCACCTCGTAGGCCTTGCCGTTTACCCCTGCGACCTGAAGTTGCAGCCCGTTGTGGGCGTCATTCCATTGTTCCGAAACGATCCTTAAACTTGAGCTCGCCGCTCCATCCGCGGGCGCAGCAAACGAATACGCGATGCCGAAATCGCCGCTCACTCGCAGGTGAATCGTAGTCTTTTCGCTCGAGATCGTCGTCGAAACTGTTGCGTGCTGGTCGTTCTCGTTAGTAGAGATCGACGGCGACACCTTCTGTCCGTTGACTTGAGCATCCAGTACCTTGGCCCGCTGGCTCAACGCCGGAGAGAATCCTACTCGGACGGTACCGTTGCCGCGCCGCTGCACCTCGAGCGTGATGTCGTCTCCCGCCCGGTGATAACTGATGTCAAGCGACGCAGCTCCGACCTTTACGTTATAAATCGCGAAGTCGTTCCATCCCGCAGGCAAATGCGGCGCGAGCGTCACACTGGACTTCAGCGCATCCACTTCGAGCCCCAGCAACCCCCGCACGAGCGGTGTGACAACCATCGCCGACGACCATATCTGGTGCGGTGTGCTGGTAGAGAGTTGCGTGTAGTAGTCGCCCGAGAGTACCTCGGTTACGCGTCCCAGCGAGCCGTCGTGCCCGAGCTGCGCGTTGGCCATCAGGTTCAAATAGCCATAGGAAGCTCGGTGGTAGCGATATCCCGCGACCGAAGCCCATCCAGTGAAGAGCGGCCACACGCTGCCAAAGTGATAGCCCGTCGGCGAGTAGAACGGGTCCTGCTGCGAGGTGATGCGCATGCCCCAATCAGCCTGGTGTGCGGGCCCGGCCATCTCGTTGAGGAAGAGGTCACCTTTCCGCTGATCGAACTCGCCAAACCACATAGGCACGGTGCCCAACACGCTCGCCTTGTCGATGAGCTTCCCGGCGGCGTCAACCGCGTATCCGTAGGAGTTGCTCTGCGCCGACCAGAACAGCATTTCGATGGTCGCGCGTTGCTGCGTGGCCTCCTGCGCGAGCGTCGCTGCGATGTCCGGCTTTCCCGCCGCTCCAGCCAGCCTGGCGAGCGCCTCGACTCCTGCAGCGCCCACTCCCGCCTGATATAACTCGCCGCTGAGTTCGCCTTCCGCGACGCCCGGTTGTTGTCCCGGCAAGAAGCGCAACGGCCCCCCCTCAATCCAGCCATGCCCGATATGCAGGTTCTGCGCCAGGCCATTGGCCCCGTATGTGGACTTCAAATACTGATAAGCGCGCCACAAACTGTCCCAATGATCGCGCGCGAACGCGACATCCCCACTGGTGCGAACGTAGTCCTCGAATCCGATGATGAACAGCGGTGTGCCGTCCGCCGACGACGTCCCGTACGGATAGTCCTTCCACCAGTCGATCAGCTTCACCGTCTGCGCGATCTCGTGGGGGACCTTGCCGTTGGGCCGCTGGTACTGCATCAGGAATTCCAGCGCGGTTCGCGTGGTGGCGAAGTCGCCGATCGAGTTCAGCGCGAGGGAAGTCCACATCGAGTCGCGCCCAAAGTACCAGCTGAACCCCGGGCGATGGCTCCCGCTCGAAATGTTGTATCCCGCGACCAGTCCCCTGCCGGCAAACGGCTCGTCCACCAACCCCTGCAACGTGCTGATGCGCGACCAGTCGTACGCCGCCTGCAGATCGCGGTCGGGCAGAGACAGTTTCACTGTGCTGTCCAGATAGCGCCAGTAATAGTCGCGGGCTTCGTTAACCAGCGTATCGCCGGGCGCAAGCAGCTTGCGGTAGAGCGCCTCGGCCTGCTCCTTGTTTTCGAACGACGCGGCCATGGCGAACCGGTACGTCGTCTTGCCCTTCGCTGGCTGACCAAACGAGATTACGGCGCTGTGCTCCGCCGAATAGTCCGCGCTGTAGGTAGTCGCCAGTGCGCTGGCGCCGGCAGCTCCCGCGATCGCGAAGAAACCGTGCCGGTCGCTGCCGAATCGAAACGCTTTGAGCTGCGCGTCCCACTGGGTGTAGCCGTCGCCCATGCCGGCGGGCCACATCCACGCCACATCGGGAACGAACGACGCTTCCACCGCCACCGGATCGAAGCTATTCACTTCGATGGCTACTATCGCGCCGCGATCGTTGACCGGAGTGAACCAGGTCGCGCAGGCCGTAAACGAGTCGTAGACGTAGTGCACCGACGCCGATTCCGGGCGCACCACGATGGTGCGTGGCAATGTGGCGCCATCGAGGACGATGTCGCCCAGCCGGAACTTGAGGTCGAAGTCGCGAAACAGTTTCAGCGGGTAGATCCACGCCTCAAAGACGCCGTCCTCGCGCCCCAGCAATCCGGAATGTGGACCGACCGCGTCGAGAAACTGCCAGTCGCGCGCCGCGCGTGTGAGAGTCATGCCGCCGGAATCGCGGCAGCTCGATTGCGCCAGCAGCGGCGATGTGAGGGCGAGGCCGAGAGCAACCGGGACAAACAGCATTCGCAAGCTCATCGGACTGCGATGTTAGAGGAATCGGGAAGGGGAGGCAACTTTCTTCTCCTCGCTGACTGCCCTGACGAAATGCGCCACCATCTGACCTTAGTGGTGCGGCACGGAAGTCCAATTGCGTCCCGGAATTGCGAGAGTATGATTTTCTGAAACAACGGCAATGAAATCCCGAACGACTCAGTATTCCACCCGTGCGGAACGTCGCATGGCGGGGCGGGCCTGCCGCGATCAAGTCAGCCGGGTTAGCCAGGCACAATTCAAGCCCAAGGCGCGAAAATTCGATCCCATCGAGCTGCTCAAAGCGGCGCACAAGGGCCGCATGCCGGGGCTTATTCCCCTCAAGTTCGCGCGCATGGCGATGACGCCGTTCACTTTTTATCGCGGTGCCGTGCCATTAATGGCCGCGGACCTCGCCGTTCTTCCGCGCACGGGAATCAATGTGCAGATCTGCGGCGACGCTCACGTGCAGAACCTCGGAGCATTCGGCGGCGGCCTCGATGGCAAGATGATTTTCGATATCAACGATTTCGACGAGACCATCCGCGCCCCATGGGAATGGGACGTGAAACGTATGGCTGCAAGTCTGGTGCTTGCCGGCCGCGAGGCTAGAAATTCCGAGCGGCAGTGCAAGGACGCAGTGCTGGAATTCGCGCGCAGCTATCGCGAGGCGATGCACTTCCTTTCTGAACTGCCGGTGCTGGAACTGGCACGTTATCTGGTCTTACGCGAACTGAAAGTTTCTCCCGTTCGCTCGGTGCTTCGCAAAGCTGAGCGTGCGACGCCGTTGGACAGCCTCAACAAACTGGCGGCATGGAAGGACGGACGCTATCAGTTCAAGGAATCAATCGACCCGACCTATAAAGTACCGATCCAGTACCGCATCCCGGAGGCTACTGTCAAACATGTTCTCAGCGCTCTGCCGGGCTATCTGCAAACGCTGCAGCCGGAGCGGCGGCACTTCTTCGCGCAGTACAAACCGGAGAACGCGTGTTTCCGGATCGTTGGCATTGGCAGCGTGGGCACGCGCGACTTCGTGGTGCTCATGTTTGGAGGCGCTGTCGAAGATCCGATGTTCCTGCAACTGAAGCAGGAGTTGCCGTCGGCATATGCCCCGTATGTGCCAAAAGATGTTCCTCCAAAGCATCATGGGCGGCGCGTGGTTGAGGGCGTGCGGCGCATGCTGGTGCAGTCCGACATCTTCCTGGGCTGGGCGACGATCGAGGGCCGTCCTTACCTGGTCCGGCAGTTGCGCGACCATAAGGCGAGCATCGAATGCGCCGATCTGGAAGGGGCAGGGTTGCTGCAATACGCTGAAGTCTGCGGCGAAATCCTCGCCAAGGGGCACGCTCGCTCGGGCGATCCCTGCACGCTGGCGGGTTATCTGGGGACCTCGGATCTTTTCGACAACGCGCTGGAGACCTTTGCCGTCGATTACGCCGACCAGGACACCCGCGACTTCGACGCGCTGCTCAAGGCAATCCGTTTGGGGCGAGCCGAAGTTCTGAAGCCGGTTGCGGATGAAGTAGAACAGAAAGGGAAGCCCTCGGGGGAAACGCCGGCATCGACGAAATCCAAGCCCAAACACAAAGCGGGAAAGAAAAAGACGACAGCCTAATTCACCGGGTACCGGTTGGAACTCACGCTTTTGGCGTGTGGTTTGTCCCACGAGAAGCGCCTGCCGATAATCGCCTTCACCAGCATGTGGTCCGTTCCCGCGGTCACGCCCACGCCCACTCCAAAGTTGATCTCCCACTTGGGCGAGACGTTCAGGTCGAAAGCCGGCACGAACTGCTGCGACTGCAAGGTAATCGGATCGAGGTTGCTCACCGGCCCCCATCCCCCGTAGTACTCGAGTCCAAACGCAACCTTCGGAGTGAAGTCCCACGAGATCTTCGCCGCGGGCGAAAAGTTCCACTGCTGGTCGCTCGGAAGTCCCACGATGCCGCGATCGAACGCCGGATTGACCGACCAATAAAGCCGGCCCTTTTGCTTGTCGATGATCGGGCGGATCTCGATGTTCCACGTGGAAGTGGAATACTGCGCCCGCTGGTAACCGAACTCGATCGACAAACTCGCGCCCACCGGCCAGTGCCAGCTCTCCGGCGCCCGCACCCGCGGACGGATATGATCCCCCACCCACTCCCATCCCTGTCCATCGCGCGCCGAAGTGAAGATGTAGAACCCGACCTCCGACCACGGCGTTAGTCCCTGCGTGATTTCGATGGTCTCGTGCAACGCGTGCTCGGTGGGGAGCACTCCATCTACCGTCTCCTTGGTGCCCTGAAAGGTAAAGTTGGAGTGCAATTCGAGCATCGTGGTCTTCGGAGCAACAGTTTCCGAGGAATAAACCTGGATCTCATAGTTCTCCTGCGCGGCGCAGGAGAGGACAAGTAGCAGTCCGACAAAAAGCGTCAGCCACAGAGTGCGCAGGGTCACACCAACAGGATGCGGGAACGGACAGGCGAGGCGCAAGTTTCGAGTTTTCAAAAAATGCAGGAGCAATGCGGCTGCACGCGGATGTGACGCCAGGTTCTTGCAGGAGCCAGTTACCAGTCACTCGTGACCCCTGAGAGATTTCACGAGAGCGAAAGGCGGGCCGCTGAGCCTTCACTCGAGCGCCACACTCACCATTTACCAGTTACCAGCAACCAGTCACCTCTCAACACCGACTACAATGATGCGACGTCGATAATCCGGGGAAAGGTCCTCACGCAATATGTCCAGCCCCACCGTGGCGAACACCGCCGCCGCCCCCAGCCTGAAGCGCGCGCTCGGTCTGTGGGACCTGGTGTTCTACGGCATCATCGTCATCCAGCCCACCGCCCCCATGCCCGGCTACGGCGTCTTCGCCAACGCCAGCCAGGGACAGGTCGTCACCTGCATTCTCATCGGCATGGTCGCCATGGTCTTCACCGCCATTAGTTACGGACGCATGGCGCGCGTCTATCCCAGCGCGGGCTCGGCCTACACCTATGTCGGTCGCGAGATCCATCCCGCTCTCGGGTTCGTCACCGGCTGGAGCATGACCATGGATTACATGATCAATCCCCTCATCTGTACTATCTGGTGCGGCAAGGCCATGCTCGATTTCTTCCCCGGAGTCTCGCCGCGCTGGTGGTTCATCGCCTTCGGGCTGCTGTTCACGCTGCTCAACCTGCGAGGCGTGGAGACCTCGGCGCGCATCAACCAGGTGCTCTTCGCCGCCATGGGCGTGGTGATCGTGGCCTTCTTCGGAGTGACCATCCGCTACCTCACGTCCACCGGCCCGCATACCGCGGGGTTCTTCCTGCAGCCTTTCTATAATCCGCAGGCGTTTACCCCCAAGGTCTTGCTGCACGGAACCTCGCTCGCTGTGCTCACCTATATCGGCTTCGACGGCATCTCGACGCTGTCGGAAGAAGTGCACAACCCGAAGCGCAACATCCTGCTGGCGACGGTGCTGGTGTGCGTCATAACCGGCATACTGGCATCGGCGGAGGTCTACTCCGCGCAACTGCTGCGTCCGGGATACGGCTTCTCCGAAGTCGAAGCCGAGCGCGCCTTCGCTCACGTCGCGGCCATCGCGGGTGGAGCGGCCATCTCGTTCGCCATTACCATCACGCTGCTGATTGCGACCATCGGCTCCGGCATGGGAGCCCAACTCGGCGCGGCGCGCCTGCTCTATGGCATGGGACGCAGCAACGCCATCCCGAAATCGTTCTTCGGTGCGCTCGATCCGCGTACCCGCATTCCACGCAACAACGTGATCGCCGTCGGAGTGGTGGCGCTGATCGGGGCCTACATCATCCGCGATTATGATCGTGCGGCCGAGCTGCTCAACTACGGAGCACTCATCGCCTTCATGGGCGTGAACATCGCCTCGCTCACCCACTACTTCATTCGCGGAGCCAATCGATCGCTGTCGAACCTGCTGGTTCCGCTCTGCGGGTTCATCATCTGCGGGGCGCTCTGGCTGAACCTGTCGAAGATGGCCCTGATCGCCGGGTCTATCTGGATGCTCGCCGGAATCGCCTACGGCGTCTTCAAGACGCGCGGCTTCCGGGCCGACCTGGTGAACTTCGACGTGCCGAGTGAATAGGCCGTTTTACGACGGAAGCTCTGCGTCAGGGCGCAACTCTAAGCAAGCCGGGTAGCGGGCGCCCCGTTCAGGCGAGGCTTGAGCGGGTTTTTCCTGCGTTTGGCACACATCGTCGCTGCCCCCGAATTGTCTCTTTTGGCGATCGCCGCCGGATGCCCGGTTCTACACTTCGTGCTAAGCGAAGCGCAGGGCGGGCAGTGTGCGGCCAACTTCCTACCGCTCCGCCCGCATCAAGAACAACTTCCCGCCCAACCACGCCGTCGGTATCGCCAGCACCACCAGCGCCACCGGATACCAATGGGGCCCGAACGCCGGCCCCTTGTTCCACGTCACGACTGCCCCAACGATACTCACCACAAACCCCAGCATGCCGAGGACTAGCGCATGGGTCATGGGCTGGCTGGGCGCCAGCCGCGCGGCCACGTAGCTTGCGATAACCCCGTACACTAACCGGTACACCGTCGCCAGCACCAGCGGAGGGCTCGAGACTGGCTCACCCAACGGAGGGAACAGACCGATCACGTGCAACACGACGTCTGTCCCAATAGAAAGGACGATACCGACCAGCATGCCCGCGAGCAGGGCAAGCAAGCTTCGACCAAGCCGGCGCGGAGGATTGGCGTCGTTCATGGTTTCTCTGCTCCTATTGTTTGAAAACCACCATGCCCAGCGGAGGCAGGTTCAGCAGCAGCGACTGCTCGAAGCCGTGCGTCGGGATGGCCTCGCTGGTCGCTCCGCCGTAGTTCCCCTCGTCCGTCCCGCCGTAAATCGCGGCATTGCTGTTGAGCACCTCGCGCCACTTGCCCGGCTTCGGGACGCCAATCCGATACCCGCGCCTCGGCACCGGCGTAAAGTTCAACGCCACCACCAGCGGAGCATTCTCGTCCTTGCCATAGCGCAGGTACGTCAGCACGCTGTTCTCGTTGTCGTTGGCATCGATCCAGCGCCATCCCGCGGGGTTGAAGTCGTATTCATACATTGCCGGCTCGCCGCGATAGAAGGCGTTCAAGTCGCTCACCCAGCGCTTGATGCCCTGGTGCTGGGGAAACGTCAGGAGTATCCAGTCCACGCTTCCGTCGTGGTTCCACTCCGACCACTGCCCGATTTCGCCGCCCATAAAGATCAGCTTCTTGCCGGGCTGCGTGAACATGTAGCCAAACAGCAGTCGCAGGTTGGCGAACTTCTGCCAGTAGTCGCCCGCCATCTTGCCGATCAGCGAGCCCTTGCCGTGTACCACTTCGTCGTGCGAGAGCGGCAGCGTGAAGTTCTCGGTGAAGGCATACAGTCCGCGGAAGGTCAGCTGGTTGTGGTGATACTTGCGATGGATGGGGTCGTAGGAGAAATACTTCAGGCTGTCGTGCATCCAGCCCATGTCCCACTTCATGCCGAAGCCGAGGCCGCCGATATACGTGGGGCGCGACACCATCGGCCATGCCGTGGATTCTTCCGCGATCGTCTGGATGTCGGGAAACGCCTGGTAGCCATCGTGGTTCACGCGCTGCAGCAGCGAGACGGCTTCCAGGTTCTCGCGCCCGCCGTACACGTTCGGAATCCACTCGCCACGCTTGCGCGAATAGTCGAGGTAGAGCATCGACGCGATGGCGTCCATACGCAGTCCGTCAATGTGGTACACGTCGAGCCAGAACAACGCATTGCTGATCAGGAACGCCCGCACCTCGTTGCGGCCATAATTAAAGATGGCCGATTTCCAGTCCGGATGAAACCCCTTGCGCGGATCGGCATGCTCGTACAGGTGCGTGCCATCGAAATACGCGAGACCGTGCTGGTCGTTGGGAAAGTGCGACGGCACCCAGTCGAGAATCACTCCTATCCCGCGCTGGTGCAGATAGTCCACCAGGTACATGAAGTCCTGCGGCGTGCCAAAGCGGCTGCTCGGCGCATAGTATCCCGTCACCTGGTAGCCCCACGACGCAAAGTACGGATGCTCCATCACCGGCAGAAATTCCACGTGGGTGAAGCCGAGTTCGTTCACATACGCCGCCAGCCGAGGCGCCAGCTCGCGATAGCTGAACCAGCGGTTGCCTTCTTCCTGGTTGCGCATCCACGAGCCGAGGTGTACCTCGTAAACCGACATCGGGGCATCAAACGCATTGCGCTTATGCCGCAAGGCCATCCAGTCTTCGTCGCCCCACTTGTAGTCCAGGTCCCACACAATCGAACCCGTGCGCGGCGGAGTCTCGTGGTGAAAGCCATAAGGGTCGGCCTTATTCACTTGGTACATGTGGAAGCGCGAGCGCAAGTGGTACTTGTAGATCGATCCCTTGCCCAAGCCCCGCACGAAACATTCCCATACGCCTGAGCTGCCCCGCGGAGTCATCGGGTCCGAGTCGGAATTCCAGCCGTTGAAATCACCTACCACCGAGAGGCGTTCGGCATCCGGCGCCCACACCGCAAAGTACGTGCCCTGGTGGCCATCGATCTCCGTCAGGTGCGCGCCCATCTTCTTGTAGAGCTGGTTGTGGCCGCCCTCGTTGAAGAGGTGGAGGTCGAACGAAGTGAGCAGGACGGAATCCTGCTCCTCGCCCTGATCTTGAGCGCTTGGGGCAGCCTTTTCCTTGGACAGGCCGTTCTGATCCTGATCCGGTGGTGCCATGGTCGCGTTCTCCTGGTGGCGGCGCGCAGACGCCAGCGAAACCCCATAAGAGTAACACCACGAGGGCCAGAAATCGTGACGAATGCTAAGCCTGAGCGGGCTCCCGATACCTACGGTTGCGGGGAGCATCAGCCCAATCGGCGAATTTGTGTGAGCCGCGGGCGTAAGCCGATAGCGCTTTTTGATTGAGTGGAAACACCAGGCACCGCTGAGTGTGCGCCGACGGCTACTCGAGCCAACGTTCAGCCCGCTGCCGCGCTTGTCTGGAGGAATTTACTTCTATCTCCTATCCACTGACCGCTAACCACTGTTCACTTCTTCTTCGGCTTCATCATGTCCCACGCGGCATCGGGAATCTTACGGCCGAGCAGACTGAACGCACTGGCGCCGGCGAGCATTTCGCCGCCGTCCATATAGATCATGTCGCCGTTGATGTAACCCGCATGATCGCTGACCAGGAACGCCGCGAGATTGGAGATCTCCTCCAGCGTGCCGAGTCGGTGCAGGGGATTGTGGTCGAGCAGAGCGTTCTCCATCTCGGGCACGGGCAGTAGCCGAGAGAAGGCGCCCTCGGTGCGAATGGCTCCCGGCGCGATCGCGGCGAACCGAATACCACGGCCTCCCCACTCGACCGCAAGGCTACGGGTGAGCGCCGCAACCCCAGCCTTCGCGACCGCGCTGGGAACGACATATGCGGAGCCGGTGTCGGCATAAGTGGTCGCGATGTTGAGCACCATGCCCGGATGCTGGGCCGCGAGCCAGCGCCGGCCGCAAGCGAGAGTCATGTTGATGGTGCCGTTGAGAACGATGCCGATCACGGAGGCGAAGGCGTGAGTCGAGAGCGTCTCCGTCCGCGCGAGGAAGTTGCCGGCGGCATTGTTCACCAGGATGTCGAGCGGACCTGCAGCCCAGATCTGCTCGATCACACTCTCGACGTCTTCGTCATACCGTACGTCGCAGGCGAAGGCCTCGATGGCGCCTCCGGTGGAGGCCGCCAGCTCCGTCGCGGTCTTCTGAACCACTTCGGCGCGGCGTCCGCAGATGTAGCCGCTCGCGCTCAGTTGCAGAAACCGCTCCGCCATCGCGCGGCCGATTCCGGTGCCTCCGCCGGTAACTAGAAAGCGTTTGTTCTTCAAAAGATCGCTGGTAAACATAAGTTCCCCTCTCCAAAACGGATAACGTACCACACGCGGCAAGCGCGCGCAGTGATGGAAAGAGGTTCGCAGCCGGTACTTGGGAAAAACGGGCCGCGAAGTGAGCCGAGGCCAGCAAAGGAAGCCGGCATCCAGGTGCCGCAAGGGTGCAATTTCATGTCAGCAAGTTGGCGGACTGGCCTGCGTGGTTCAATGTTGTTGCGCAGGATCGAACTACGGGATGCTCGACAATGCACCCACAGATATGTGCCAGAGGCGGCCCTGGAAGTTCCTGACACCGTCAGAAGGATCGTCCCCGGCCCAGAGATTGCCGAACCGGTCCAGTTGCAGCAGGTTGGTGCGCCCTCCAACGAACGCAAAAGGCAGTACCGTTCCATTCGGTTCGGTGCCGATGAGCCCATGTGTCATGGTGCCGCGCACTGGTTGTCAACAAATTGCATATGCTGGTTTCGACGAAGCAATAAGGAGTCAGCAGAACGAAACGCATCAAATGCGACTTTGCACGACGGCCAGCAAGTGTGGAAAGTTGACAGTGTGGAAAGTTGGCATTGACAGGTGGCGGGCCATCCGGTAATTTCAAAGACGAGATGACTTCGTTGACCCATCGCCATCATCACCATTCGCACGTGGCGAGCGTGTCAGCGGAGATCGTCGTATAAGCTTTTTCGCATTTATACTCCCGACCCGCTGACACAAGCTCAGCGGGTTTTTTGTTTTGGCGAAAGGGAATACGCAATGCCGGTTGAAATTGACTTCGACAAGATGATGGGCCTCGCCCCCGCGATCGTACAGGACGCAGGGACCGGCGAGGTGCTGATGCTGGGCTTCATGAATCGCGCCGCCTACGACAAGACGCTCGCCACCGGGTACGTCACGTTCTACAGCCGCACGCGCAACGAGCTCTGGACGAAGGGCGAGAGCTCCGGCAACCGCCTGAAGGTCATCAGCGTGCTCGCCGATTGCGACTTCGACACCGTTCTGTGTCGCGTGGAAGTTGAAGGCAAGGGGGTTGTCTGCCACACGGGTGCGCGCACCTGCTTCAATACCGAGCTGCGTGTGGCGGGAGGTATGCAATGAAGTTGCGCCTCGGTCTCCCCAAAGGCAGCCTGCAGGAAGCGACGCTGGTGTTGCTGGCGCGTGCCGGTCTGCAGGTGTATGTGAGTCCGCGATCGTATTTCGCAGGCACTAACGATCCCGAAATCGAGTGCATGCTGATTCGAGCGCAGGAGATGGCCCGTTACGTGGAGCACGGCGCGCTCGACGCTGGACTGACCGGCCTGGATTGGGTGACAGAGAGCGGCCTCGAGGTCGTCACCGTCGCCGACTTGATCTACGCCAAACAGAGCCGCGGAAAAGTCCGATGGGTGCTGGCAGTGCCGGAAGATTCGCCGGCGCAGCGTCCGGAGGATCTGCAGGGCGCGACCATCGCGACTGAGCTGGTGAACGTGACCAACCGCTACTTTCAGCAGCGCGGCATCGACGTCAAAGTCGAGTTCTCGTGGGGCGCGACGGAAGTGAAGCCTCCCACATTGGCGGATGCCATCGTCGAAGTCACCGAAACTGGCAGCTCGCTGAAAGCCAACCGCCTGCGCAGTATCGAAACCCTCCTTGAGTCGAATACCCAAATCATCGCGAATAAGAAAGCGTGGGCTGACGCCTGCAAACGCCAGAAGATCGATAACCTTGCGCTCATGCTGCGGGGCGCCATGGAGGCGCAGGGCCGCGTGGGCCTGATGCTGAACGTTAAGGTCGAGGACCTGCAGGCTGTGCTGGCCGTGCTGCCCGCGCTGAACAGCCCAACCATCTCCACCTTGAGCGATAAGGAGTGGGTCGCAGTAAATACCATCCTGGAAGAGAGCCTGTGCTGGGAGGTAATTCCGCGGCTGAAGGCGGCGAACGCGACCGGCATTGTGGAATATCCGCTGAATAAGGTGGTGGTGTGATGCGGATCCTCGAGGGGAAAGCTGCGGAACGCGCAGTTGTGAAGCTCGAAGGCCGTGCATCGCGACTGGAAGACGTTGCGCCGCAGGTGCGAAGGGTCATCCGGGGGGTCCGCAAGGGGGGAGACAAGGCGCTGGTACGTTATGCCACATTGTGGGATGGCCTGGAAAAGGGCCAGTCCGTTCGGGTTTCGCAGCAGGAGCTTGGCCAGGCCTGGAAAGCGACGCCTTCCGCCACCCGGGATGCACTGAAGCGGGCAGCGGCCAACATCCGGCGCTTTGCCAACTGGCAGATGCCCAGTTCATGGCGCAAGAAGATTACCGGCGGTGAGGTGGGACAGATGGTGCGTCCGCTCGCGTCGGTGGGATGCTATGTGCCAGGAGGACGGTATCCGCTGCCTTCGACGCTGCTGATGACGGCCATTCCGGCGCAGGCTGCTGGAGTGGAGCGCATCGTGGTGGTCACGCCTGGTTCGCAGATCGCCACGCTGGCAGCCGCGTCGCTGTTGGGGATCACCGAGGTCTATCGATTCGGCGGAGCGCAGGCGATTGCGGTGCTGGCGTACGGAACCGAGAGCATCAGGCGAGTAGACAAGATTGTCGGTCCGGGCAATGCGTTCGTCACTGCCGCCAAGAAGCTGGTTAGCTTCGATTGCGCCATCGACACGTTGGCCGGTCCAACCGAGGCGGTGGTCCTTAGCTTCAAAGGCAACGCGGAATTTCTCGCCTCGGACCTGGTGGCGCAGGCAGAGCACGACCCCGACGCAGTTGCTGTCTTCGTCTCCACAAGCCGCACGCTGGCGAAGGATGTGACGGCCGCCGTTAAGCGCCTGGCGAGAGGCAATGCGGTAGCGGCGAAGGCGGTGGGCCGCAATGCCTGTGCGCTGGTTGCAGCGACGCGCGAGCAGGCGATGGAGTGGGTGAACCGCATTGCGCCCGAGCACCTGACGGTGGACGAAGATTCGGATTTGACGGCAGTATGCAACGCCGGGTCGATCTTCGTTGGCAACTACTCGCCACAGGCTGCGGGAGACTATGCCGCAGGGCCGAATCATGTGTTGCCCACCGCAGGCGCGGCGCGCTTTCGCGGCGGATTGAGCGTAGCCGACTTCGTCAAAGTCATCACGGTGCAAAAGTTCATGAGCGAAGGACTGCGCGAAATCGCGCCCGTGGTGACGAAGCTGGCTGAAGCCGAAGGGCTGCGCGCTCACGCCGCGTCGGTGCGTGTGAGGTGCGGCGATGCTTAGCGCGCGCAGAGCCGTCCGGCAGATGCACGAGTATCATCCTCCTCTGGCGGGACGGGAGGGGCTGCGTCTCGATTTTAACGAAAATACCGAGGGGTGCTCGCCACGCGTGCTGGCCCGCATTCGCGAGATCACAGCAGAGGACCTGGCGCGCTATCCCGAGCGCGCGACGGTGGAGGCAATCGCCGCGGCGTACCTGGGGCTGCCGTCGGAACAGGCGCTGTTGACCAACGGCGTCGATGAGGCGATTCACCTCCTGTGCGAAGCATATCTCGAGCCGTCGAACGAAGTCATTGTGGTAACTCCCACGTTCAGCATGTACGAGATCTTCGCCGAAGCGACAGGAGCGGCCGTCGTCCGAGTTCAGTGTGAAGATGACTTGCGCTTTCCGCTGGCGAAGGTGTTGGCGACCATCACTGCGAGAACGAAACTGGTTGCAGTGGCCAGCCCCAACAACCCTACGGGCGGCGTTGCGTCGCGCCAGCAACTGCTGGCGATTGCGAACAGCGCACCGGATGCCGCGCTGCTGGTGGACGAGGCGTATTTCGACTTCCACGGGAAAACCGTGATGCCCGATGTCGGTACCCAACCCAATTTGTTTGTGGCGCGGACGTTCTCCAAGGCGTATGGGCTGGCGGGTCTGCGCATCGGTATCCTCGCAGGGCCATCGGAACAGATGCCGATGGTACGCCGAGTCTCGTCGCTGTACAGCGTGAACTCGGTCGCGCTGTTGGCCCTGCCGGAGGCGATGGCAGACGGCGAGTTCGTCGTCGGCTACGTAGAGCAGGTGAAAGCGGGGCGGGCGCGACTGGAGCGGGAGCTGACGCAAGCGGGCATCGCGTGGTGGCCCAGCGAAGCGAACTTCGTGTTGATGAAGGTCGGCGAACGGCACCGTGAATTCGTAGCGGCTATGCGACAACGTGGGATATTGGTGCGCGACCGCTCGGCCGATCCGGGATGCGACGGCTGCGTACGCATCACCTTGGGCACGACCGCCCAAACGGACCGGCTGCTGGGAGAGTTGCGCGCAGTGCTGGCCGAGTTGAGGCTGGGCGCGGAGGTGAAGGCGTGAGGCGAGCGAAGATCCACCGCAAGACCAAGGAGACCGAAATTCGACTCGCGTTGACCATCGAAGGGCGCGGGCGGGCGAAAGTCAGCACCGGCATTCGTTTTCTCGATCACATGATGGAGTTGGTGGCGCGGCATGGCGCGTTCGACTTGGAACTGCAGGCCAGCGGTGATCTCGACGTCGACCAGCACCACGCCGTCGAGGACGTGGGCATCGCGCTGGGCGAAGCGTTCACCGCAGCCCTGGGCAGTAAGCGAGGCATTCTGCGAGCCGGGTATTTCGTGATGCCGATGGACGAGACGCTAGGCGTAGTGGCCGTGGATTTCGGCGGACGCAGTGCGGCGGTTGTCGATACCAAGGTGCGCACGCGGCTGGTGGGCGATCTGCAGACGGAACTCGTCGCAGACTTCTTCGACGGGTTCTCGCGCGGCGCGAAGGCCAACGTGCATGTGAAGACGATTTACGGAAGATCGAACCACCACAAGATCGAAGCACTGTTCAAGGCGTTCGCCCGAGCGTTACGAGTCGCATGCTCGAAAGACAAGCAGCTCGGGCGCATGCTGCCCAGTACCAAGGGGCTGTTGTGAAGGTAGCTGGCGAAGGGCGAGCCCCACCCGTCACGGCGGAGCGCATGCGTGGGGCAGACAGAGTGTTTTCAGGATGGAGAGATGATCGCAATTGTTGATTACGGCGCGGGGAACCTGGCGTCAGTGGTCAAGGCGCTGCAACACCTGGGGCAGGAGTGTGCTGTGACCGCAGATCCTGACATTGTGGGACACGCCGACAAATGGATCATTCCCGGAGTCGGGAATTTCAAGGCTACGGTGCCGCTGGCGAGTGGGGAATTGGGCGCCCTGCTGCGTGAAGGCGTAAGCAAGAACAAGCCGCTGCTAGGAATTTGCCTGGGGCTGCAGTGGATGTTCGAAGGCAGCAGCGAGGCCGCGGATTTGCGCGGGCTGGGGATATTCACAGGAGAGTGTGCCCGCTTTTCCCAGCGGGTAAAGGCGCCGCATGTCGGGTGGGACAGCATCGCCATCGCCGCACGCTCGCGTTTGCTAGCGGGAATACCGACGGGAGCGTACGTATATTTCACGCACTCGTATCGTGCACCGGTGTGCGGTGATACGGTCGCGACCTGTGCCTACGAGGAGTCTTTTACGGCGGTGGCGGAGAGGGGCAACGTGTTCGGGGTGCAATTCCATCCCGAGAAATCAGGCGACGTGGGTATGCAGATTTTGGAGAACTTCTTTGCCCTGTGAAACCCTGGCCAAGCGCATCGTTGCCTGCCTCGATGTGACTGGGGGGCGGGTAGTGAAGGGCGTGCAGTTCGAGCAGTTGCGTGACGCCGGCGACCCAGCGGAACTCGCGCTGGCGCACAGCCAGGCGGGCGCAGATGAGATCGTACTGCTTGATATTACTGCAACATCGGACTCCCGCAACACCCTGCTCGATACCGTGCGGCGGACGGCGCGGCAGTTGTTCATTCCTTTCACTGTCGGAGGCGGGATCCGGACGCTCGACGATGCCGCGGCAGTGTTGGATTGCGGCGCGGACAAAGTGGCGGTGAACTCTGCGGCCGTTGCCGATCCCACGCTCATCACCAGGGTAGCTGAGCGTTACGGCTCGCAAGCGGTGGTGGTGGCGATCGATGCACGGCAGGCAACTCCCATAACGTGGGAGGTGTACGTCTGGGGCGGCCGCAAGGCTACGGGCCGTGATGCCTACGAATGGGCTGGAAAGGCCGAAGAACTGGGAGCAGGAGAGATCCTGCTCACCTCGATGGACCGCGACGGAACCAAGTCGGGCTTTGACTGCCCGTTGACCCGCGCAATTGCGACCAGTGTGCGCATTCCGGTGATCGCCTCGGGCGGCGCGGGCGAACCGCAACACTTCGTAGAGGTATTCCAGGCGGGCGCGGCGGACGCAGCGCTGGCGGCCTCAGTTTTTCACTTCGGCCTCAAGTCGGTGACTGTAATCAAACAGGAGTTGCGGAGAGCAGGCATCCCGGTGAGGCCCACGTGCTGATTCCCTCGATTGATCTGATGGGGGGAAGGATCGTCCAGTTGGTGCAGGGCGAGAAGAAAGCGCTGGAGTTCGACAACTTCGGCGAGTGGGTAAAGCGGTTCGCCCGTTATCCGCTGGTGCAACTGATCGATCTCGACGCCGCGATGGGCAAGGGCAACAATCGGGAGCTGATCGCCGAGCTCTGCGGCAAGCTGCCATGCCAGGTGGGAGGGGGCATCCGCTCCGCCGAAAACGCGCGACAGGTGCTCAAAGCAGGCGCGAAGAGAGTGATTCTTGGATCCTCATTAATCAAGGACCGCGGAGTCGATACCGCATTTGCGAACGCGCTCTGCGAGGAGTTCGGCGCGGAGCGACTGGTGATGGCCATCGATTCGCGCGGCGGGCAAGTCGCGATCGACGGATGGAAAACCATCACGGAAATCACTCCGACGGAAATGATGGAGGCGCTGGAGCCGTGCTGTTCCGCGTTTCTCTACACCCACATCGATACCGAGGGTTTGTTGCAGGGAATCCCCATAGACGTGGTGCGGGCGCTGAAAGCGCGGACCGAGCGCGGGTTCATCGCGGCAGGCGGGATCTGTAGTCAGCGGGAGATCGACGAACTCGATGCCATGGGTGTGGATGCGGTGGTCGGGATGGCGATTTATTCGGGAATACTAGATGTCTGACAATGTCAGACCTAACGTCGTCCTTGCAGCGGAGCGACCAATTGCGCTGCCGAACTCCGCGCCGTCAGCGCGCTACCGGCGACCGGGATCCGCAATTCCACCTCGAGTCCGTTAGGCGAGACATTGCGAGCGGTCACAGTGCCACCGTGGACGGCAACGGCGTTGCGCACGATCGCGAGGCCAAGGCCCATGCCACCCGTAGTGGTGCCGCGCGAGTCGTCCACGCGGTAAAACGGCTTGAAGAGCAGTGGCAGGGCGCTTTCCGGCACGCCTTTGCCGTTATCGCGGACAGTGAGAACTGCGTGACCGCTATCGAGACGGAGCCGAACGTCGATGCGGCCACCCTGCCCCGAATAGAAGATGGCATTGCGTACGACGTTTTCGATCGCGCTGCGCAGCAACCCGGGATCGCCATTCACCTCGAGCAAGGCCTCGTCAGCGTAATTGATCGTGGCGTTGGTAGCGGCCGCTTCGAAGCGGGCGTCATCCAGCACGTCGTCGATGACTTCATTGAGCGAGAGGCTCTCGAACTTCGGCTTGTACTGCCCGTTTTCGAGGCGGGCGACGGTGAGTATGCGCTCCAGCATGGAGTCCAACTGGATCGTGTCTTGCTCAATACGATCGAGCATCTCGTCGCGTTCCGGGCGCTCGGAGTTGCGCGCCAGCGCCAGCGCCAGGCGCATGCGGGCTATAGGCGAACGCAATTCGTGCGATACGCCGCTCAAGAGATTGCGTTCGCTTTGAATCTGGTTGCGCAGCTCTCCGGCCATGGAGTCGAAGTCGTGCACCAGGTCGGCGATTTCGTCGCGTCGCTTGCCGATCGTGGCGCCAACGCGGATGTCGAGGTTGCCGCGCGCAAGCTCGTTGGTGGCGTTGCGCAGCTGCTCAATCGGCTTGCTTAGATAGTGGGCGATCACGAGGCACATCAACGCGGAGATTATCGTGCCGAGTTTCAGCACCCAGATAATGTCGCCCGGCACACGCTCGGTTAGCGGCGGCGGGATGAATTCACCGACCAGCAGATAGTTGGCTTGTGGCGTAGTGGCGGGGGACACGATCACAACCGCTTCGTCGGGACGGACCATGCCCTCGTGCCGCAAGGCGCGTTGCGCGAAGTCGCGAATCTCGTCGGACAACGGACGACCACTCAATTCGCGGCCATCGGCATCGAGCAGCCAATAATTAGAACGGTAGGGCATTGCGGTCTGGTCGAGCAAAGCGCGAAGGGCGGGCTGGCCTCCCTCCTCGTAGCGCCGGGCAGCCAGGTCCGCGAGCGTCGGCACGAGGCGACGCTCCGGTTGCACCCACCACGGATTCTCGGCGTGCAAGCGGTAGTGCAGGCGCATGTACAAGACGCCGAGCAGCAGGGCCTGCGCGACCCAGAAGGGCAGGAATATTTTCCAGAAGAGGCGGCGGTTCATGCCTTTGCCTTTTCGGAAGCAGCGGCGGACGCGAGGAAGTATCCGATGCCGCGAATGGGGCGAATCAGGTCATCTGCTTCCGCG
>Ga0210406_10002331_pt1 | contig 21891 bp, 21 predicted proteins | sample IncBWC30MmetaG_FD_155454 | JGI IMG/M metagenome (GOLD analysis project Ga0210406, IMG submission 155454) | Forest soil microbial communities from Barre Woods Harvard Forest LTER site, Petersham, Massachusetts, United States - Inc-BW-C-30-M | ecosystem: Environmental > Terrestrial > Soil >...
GCGGAGTGCGGATTTTGTACGCGGACGGCGCGGTGGCTCCTGCCGATTCTGGAGCGACGCGGCCTGGCGGTGGCGCCCCTGCAGGATCCGCGGGTCGGGGTGCTGCTGGGTTTGCCGAAGGCGGAATTGCTGCGCGAGCTGCGTTTTTTGCTATCGGACGGCAGTCAGTATGGCGGGGCAGATGCGGTGCTGGCCGTGGCGCGGGAGATTGGGTGGGCCCGGCCGCTGGTGTGGCTGGCGAAGATTCCGGGGATGATGGGGCGGTTGCGCCGGGGATATTACTGGTTCGCGGCGCGGAGGAGTTGCGCTGCGATGAATTGCGAGATTGAACGCGCGAGCTGAGCGAAGACAAGAGAAAAGGATTTCACCACGGAGTTCACAGAGGCACAGAGAGAACCACAGGACAGCCAGAAATGGCTGTCCCACGGTTAGGCCTTTGCGGCGGAGGCTGATTCCAGGACGCGCTGGTAGTAGCGCTCGTATTGGGGGATTACGTCGTTGGCGCAGAATTTTCGTTTGGCGTTGACGCGGGCGCGCTGGCCCATTTCGCGGCCGCGATCGGCGCGCGAGAGAATTTCGATGGCGTAGCGCCCGGCTTCCTTCACGTCGCCGGGTTCCACCAAAAATCCGTCCACTCCGTGCTCGATGACTTCGGGGACGCCGCCTACATTGGTGGCGATTACAGGCACTTCGCAGGCCATGGCTTCAAGCGCGGCCAAGCCGAAAGATTCGAGCTGCGACGGAAGCAGGAAGAGATCGGCGGCGGAGAGTTTCTGGTAGACGGCGTTCTGCTTGCCGAGGAAGAACACGTCTTTTTGCAGCTTCTTTTTGCGGACGAGATATTCGGCGGCGCCGCGGTCGGGACCGTCGCCGATGAGGACCAGCTTCGCGGGCATCTTGGCGCGCACGAGCGCAAAAATCTCCACACAATCCGGGACGCGCTTCACCGGACGGAAATTCGAGAGGTGCATGAGGATGGGCTCGCCGTTGGGGGCCCATTGGGCGCGCAGCTCCCTGGCGTCGCTACGCGTGTAGAGATCGCAGTTGACGAAATTGGGGATAACGTCGATGGGGCGCCTGATGTCGAATTCCTTGAGCGTCTGTGCCAGCAAGTATTGCGAGATGGCGGTGACGCCGTCGCTTTGCTCGATGGAAAAACGCGTAATCGGGAGATAGCTGCGGTTGCTGCCGACGAGCGTAATGTCGGTGCCATGCAGGGTGGTGACGAAGGGCAAGCGGCGGGGCGCAGCCATGGAGCGCGCCAACATGGCACTGACGGAGTGAGGAATAGCGTAATGGACGTGCAAGATGTCGAGCGCTTCAGACTCGAAGACTTCGAGCATTTTGGTGGCGAGCGCCAAGGTGTACGGCGGGTGATCGAACAACGGGTACGAGGCGACTTCTACTTCGTGGAAAAAAATATGGGGATCGGCGAGGTTCATGCGAATGGGCGGGGCGTAGCTGATGAAATGGACGTCGTGCCCGCGGGCGGCGAGCTCCTGGCCCAGCTCCGTTGCGACCACTCCGGAGCCGCCATATGTGGGATAACACGTGATGCCGACGCGCATGAGTCCGCAGGTATCCTCTCCAGCTCGCCGCAGTACCTTACCTCAAATCCGCTCGCGGCCGTGCTACCTTGCAGGCGCGGGAGCGCGGATGCTAGAGTCGCGCACTCGGTGGAAACGCCCTGGCCCGACAAGTACCCCATTAGACGCAGGAGCACCCCTGAACGTGACACGCCTAAAACGAGCAACCGCACTCATGGAGGGAGCGGGAACTGGCCTGGAACGAGCGGACTTTCCGCGAATTGAGGGCGCAGGCACTGACATGGGGAAGAAATTATCGAAAGAGGCGCGAGCTTTCGAGGCCGCAACCCGGAGGCATCTGAAGGAAAGTCGCGCGATTGCGATGCTGGGATTCGAGCTGGAATCGGCTTCGCGCGGGCGTGCGATTTTGCGCCTGGATGCGCGCGCCCGGCACAAGCAGCTCAATAACGTGGTGCACGGAGGGATTTTGGCCGCGCTGGCAGATACCGCGGGAGCGATTGCGGCGTACACGACGGTGCCGAAGGGAGTGGCGCTGGCCACGATCGAGCTGAAGATCAACTATCTGGAAGGGGTGCCGGGCGGGCGCATCCTGGCGGAAGCGCGCGTGCTGCGTACCGGGCGCAACTTCGTGGTCACGGAATGCGAGATTTTCGACCGCAAGGGCAGGCTGGCCGCGAAAGCTTTGCTTACGTTCGGCGCAGCGGGCGGGCACTCACTGCAAGGATAGCCGCGATTACTCGTCGCCGCCGTGCGCGGACTCTTCGCCGTCTTTGTAGAGGTACTTGATGACGCGCTTGAAAATCAGCAGGTTGGGGCTGCCCTGGCGGGTGAGCTTGATGCAATCGCGGTCGTACCATTCGACGGTTCCGCGCAGGACTTCGCCATTGTCCAATACGATGGCCATGGGTGTGTGGGCCTGCATCTGCTTGACCCAATAAAAATTCTCCGCGTGCGTTACTTCCGGCGGAGCGGGCTTTTTGCTCGGTGCGGGACCGTTGTTGCCGGACTGTGGTCGGAGCGGAATTTGTTCCTTCACCTCCGCAAAGCCCGGACGGAACATCCGTCGGTTCACCATGACTGCTCCTTATTTGAAATTGCCAGGTTGGCTGGTATCAACCGGTATGATGCGCCCGGAGGCCGCCGGGTTACAGCAGGGAATTGTAAATTTGGAAGAAGTGCGAATGCGGGATTGAATTTACACGTGCGAGACAGTATGGCGGCCCGGAGTTGTCACCAATGATGCCGCCAGAGCGTCGAGGCCGAGCTGGCGATTGAGGTTGCGGCGCGCGCCGGCGTGGAGCTCGTCGAATCCAGCGATCGCGCGCATGACCCACGCGGTGTCCACCAAATTGGCGAGCGCGGACAGCTCCCTGGCGAGCGGCGCGTTGCGAAGCGCCGGCTGCTTGACGCCGGAGGTCAGCTCCAGCAGGTCGCTTAGCAGGCCGTAGAACACGGCGATTTGCTCCTCAAAGGAAGACTCGCGATCTTTCGCCAACGCGGCGGTTTCGGAGAAGAGTTGCGCGAAGCCTTCGCCGCGGGCGGCGCGCTCCAGAATGCGCAACGCGTTCCTGCGCTGCTGGCTGGCTTGCTCGATATTCATTTCGATGGCGAGGCCGGGGCTGCCTTCGGCGAGTTGCGCGGCGAGCTTGCGGTCGGCGGGCTTGAGGTCGGTTTTGTTCTGGAGAATTTTCTCGACGTCGGCTGGCGGCAGCGGGGCGAAATGAAATTGCAGGCAGCGCGAGACGATGGTGGGCAGCAGCGAATACGGCGACGGAGCGGTCAGAATCAGGGTGGCGGAGCCAGGGGGCTCTTCGAGGATTTTGAGGAACACGTTGGCGACGTCCCAGCGCATGGTGTCCGCGGCATCGAGGATGAAGACGCGCCGGCGACCCAGGGGCTGAAAATAAGCGGCGCGCTGCACAGCGCGGAGCTGGCCGACGCGAAGCATGGGGCGCGCGACGGGACTTTTCAGACGCACCGGATCGGGGACAAGCGCCCAGACGTCGGGATGCGATTGCAGGATGAGCGGGACGCGTTCGACGGTGGCGGCGTCGGCGCCCTCGCCGCGCTCTGCGAGGCCTTGCGCTATGAGAGTTTGCGGTTCGGCGAGCAGAGCTATGCGCTGGCAAGTGGGGCACTCGCCACAAAAGTCGTCGGTGAGGCGTTCGCAGTTGGCGGCCTGGGCGAACATGCGCGCCAGAGTGAATTTGCCGACGCCGCGCGGACCGGCGAAGAGCAGCGCGTGTGGAACGCGCTGGGCACGCAGGGCCCCGCGCAGCGCTGCGACAATTTGTTGGTTGCCGAGAAACTCGGAAAAAGCCATGTCGTTATCCGCCGCCTTGTCGCGAATCGCGCGCTACTGGCGTCGCCAACAGAAGCTTAACGGCGGCCAGCACTTCGCGAGCAATTTCTTTCACGGAGCGCAGGCTTCCGGCGGCGGCATCGAAGCATTCGATGGTCACCCAAGGCGCGCTGCGTGCAAGTTGATCGTACATAGCGGCAGCCTCTTGCAAATGCCGCAAGCTGGCCTCTTGCAGGTCTTGCTTGGCGTCGGTGTAGCTGCGTTTTGACTTCTGTGCGACGAGTTTCTGGGCCTCGGTTGGGGGCACGCGAAGATAGAGGATCAGATCCTCGCGCGGCAGTTCGTAAATGTTGTATTCGAGATGCTCGATCCAGCGCCGAAACGCGTCGCGCTTGTCCGGCGCGGCGCGGGCGGTTTGATGCGCGAGATTGGAACCAATGTAGCGGTCGATGAGTACGATCTTGCCTTCGTCGAGAGCGGCTTCGATTTTGGGTTTGGCTTCGAAGCGATCACCGGCGTAGAGCAACGCGGTGAAATGCGGGTCCAGGGAGTCGAGCGGGCCGAGCTCGCCATTGAGAAATTGGCCGACCATTTTGCCGAACCAGGAGTCGTACTGCGGAAATGCCGTGGAATAGACGCTATGCCCACCTTCGCCGGCGACGAGGACCCCGTGCAAGAGATCCATCTGCGTGCGCTTGCCGCTGCCATCGATGCCTTCGATGGCAATGAGCCTGCCGAGAGATCGTCTATTTACATTTGGACGCAAACCAGCCTCAATTCACGAGATAACTGACGGCCACTCGCGCGCGCTGTTCAGTCTAACTGCAGACATTCTGCGCCGCAACGCCGCGCGTGCTAGGATGCGAATCGGAAGCGATTTCGACAATGGGCCGAGAGCAGATTCGGGACAATCTTTTGAGCGTGCGAGAACGCATTGCGACGGCGGCTCGGAAGGCTGGCCGGAGAAGCGAAGAGATTACGTTGATTGGCGTTTCGAAAACGCAACCGGCGGACGCGATTCGCGCTGCTTACGAAGCGGGATTACGCCATTTCGGGGAAAATCGCGTACAGGAGTGGGAAGGGAAGCGAGCCGCGCTCGGCAATTTGCAGGCGAGGTGGCATCTGGTGGGGCATTTACAGAGTAACAAGGCGGCTCGGGCTGCGGGGTTGTTTCACTGCGTGGATTCTGTGGACGATTTTGTTTTGGCGCAGCGATTGGAGCGCGCGCGCGATGGCCAAAATGACGGCCGAAAATTGCGGGTTTTGCTGGAAGTGCGCGTGGAAGAGGAGGAAAGCAAGACCGGAGTGAAGTTCGAAGAAGCAGCGGAGCTTGCAGAGAGGGTCTTGGCGCTCCCTCGCTTGGAGCTTGCCGGCCTCATGTGCATTCCACCTTACCTGGAGGACGCGGAACAGGTAAGACCGTACTTCCGCCGACTGCGCGAGCTGCGGGACTCGCTCGCCCGGACAATTGGCCGCGAGCTGCCGGTGCTGTCCATGGGGATGTCGCACGACTTCGAGGCAGCCATCGAGGAGGGCGCTACGGAAGTACGCGTGGGCACCGCCGTCTTTGGCGTCAGGGCCGCAAAATAGATGCTCGAACTGCAGAAGCTAGAGGGAGGAGTGATTTTCCCGGTACGGGTGCAGCCGCGCGCGAGCAAGGACGAAATTGCGGGGGTGATGGGCGGAATGCTGAAAGTGCGCTTGAGGGCTCCGGCGCTGGAAGGCCGCGCGAACGATGCGCTGTGTGAATTCCTGGCGGAGCTTTTGAAAACACCGAAGGCGGCTGTTAGAATTCTCAGCGGGCATCACAGCCGCCGCAAGCGCGTGGAAGTGCGCGGAGTGACGGAGCTGCAGGTTCTGGCGCTCGTGATTCGCGAAGCGTAGGCGGCGGAACAAGGTTTCTCGGCAGTTAAATTGCCGCAGGGGAGTGCGCGGGTTCATGAGTTTTGACGTACAAGCAGTACAGAAAGACTTGAAAGCGGCGAAGCTGGACGGCTGGCTATTTTATGATTTTCGCGGCCGCGATCCCATCGCGCACCGCATTTTGCAGTTGCCGGCGGGCATGCGCACGCGGCGATGGTTCTATTTTGTTCCCACCAAAGGCTTGCCGCGGAAACTCGTGCATAGGATAGAGTCGGAATCGCTTGCGGCGCTTCCCGGGGAAACGCTGTATTACGCGGCGCAGAACGAGCTGCAGGAGAACCTCCAAGAGCTGATCGGCGATGCGCTGAGCATTGCCATGCAATATTCGCCGCGGAACGCTATCCCCTACATTTCGATGGTGGATGCCGGGACCGTGGAGCTGGTGCGCAGCGTTGGTCCGAAGATATTCAGCTCTGCGGATTTGGTGCAAAAATACGAAGCGTGCTGGAGCGCGGAACAATTGGAGTCGCACCTGGCGGCGGGTGAAATCGTGGATCGCATTATTCGCGAGGCATTCCAACTGGCGGCCAAAGGCGCGCGCGACGGCAAGCCGCTGACTGAGTATGTGTTGAAGCAATGGATCCTGAAGGAATTTGACGCGGCCGGTGTGACGGCGGAAGAGGGGCCGGACGTGGCAGTGGGGCCAAACGCCAACGATCCACACTACGGCCCGGTGGAAGGAAAGGCGGCGCCAATCCGCGAGGGGCAGCTGCTGCTGCTGGACGTGTGGGCCAAGAAGAAAACGCCGGGAAGCGTCTATTACGACGTAACATGGACCGGTTTTTTGGGCACGAAAGTGCCGGAAGAATACGCGAAGGTTTTCGCAGTGGTGCGCGAAGCGCGGGACAAGGCCGTCGAACTGATTCAGTCCTCGATGGCTAAAGGCAAGCCGCTGCAAGGCTGGCAAGTGGATAATGCCGCACGCGGGGTAATCAACGACGCGGGTTACGGCAAATATTTTTTCCATCGCACAGGTCATAGCATCGGAGAGAGCGTGCATGGCAATGGCGTCAACATGGATGGTCTCGAGACACGCGACACTCGCCACCTGATTCCGCGCACGTGCACCTCAATCGAGCCGGGAATCTATTTGCGGGAGTTTGGCATCCGCAGCGAAGTGAATGTGTATATCGGCGAGCGCGAAGCTCGCGTGACCGGCGCGATACAGCAGGAGATTTTGCCGCTGCTCGCGTAAACGATTTGCGAGCGGCGGCGGACATGTAGAGAAAATGACAGACGAAACACAAATTGCCGCAGCTCCGCCGCGGGATAAACAGCGTGAAGCTCGCGCCATCGCCTTGGGCGTCGCAGGCTGGTTGGTGCCGGGGCTGGGCCACGCGTTGCAGAAGATGTGGGGTCGCGCGCTGGCTTTCCTCCTGATTGTGGGCGTGCTGGTGTTCGTCGGCGCGGGAATGCGCGGCAACCTGTTCACTTCGGAGAGCGGGGACGCGTTCGCGGCACTGGGTTACCTGGCGGATCTCGGAACCGGCAGCTTCTATTGGCTGGCGAAATATATTGAGGTTGGCGGCCCGGACGTTTCACACGCCTATGGCGACTATGGCACGCGGTTCCTGGCGGCTGCCGGCGTTCTCAATCTGCTGGCCGCACTGCACGCCTATGAGGCCGCGCGGGGCCGCAAGGCTTGAGTGCGATGAAATTTCATTTGAGCCACTTGCAAGCGATGCTGCTGTTCGCGCTCCTGGTTTCCATTGCGTTTGGCTTCCTGAGCCGGCGCCGCCCGCTGGATCGCGCGAAGTATATTGCGTGGTCGCTGTTGCTGTTTCTGTTGTTCGGCATCGGGATCGGCTGGGCCATGTATCCGTTCTCGCGCTGACGATTTTTCGGGCGCACGCCGCGCGGAAACACAGCTTCCTGCAAAATTGACAGCAATTTTCCGCAGATGCTAAGGTAGTTTTCTGCACCGAGCCGAGGTAGCTCAGTGGTAGAGCAGTCGATTCGTAATCGACAGGTCGTGGGTTCAACTCCCACTCTCGGCTCCACTCTTTCCTGGGTCCGACCCGGACACATAGGTAACAGAACGTACCGGCTACATAAGGAGACGCCGTATATCTCGGGTACATCGAAGCATCGGACGGTGTTGGGCCTCGGTTTGAAATGAAGCATTCGCCAAATTAGGACGCTACCCCACAGCGGCGAATCTTGCGGAGGCCAATCTCCAACACTCTCTCGCAATCACCCAATCTTCCTGAGCGCGCACGATTAAGACGCGAACGGCTGAATCGGAAACGGAAATGTCTCGGTCGGCAGATGACTGCGCATTCTGGGCAGCGTCGATTTTCAGGCCAAGGAATGCGAAGTTGGCGGAGGCTGCGGCTCGCACCTCCGGTGAATTTTCTCCGATCCCAGCCGTGAAGACCAAAGCATCTATTCCGCCCAACACGGCAATCATCGCGCCAATTCCCGCCTGAAGACGGTGCACAAAGATGTCAAAAGCCAGCTTGGCGCGCGGATGACCGTCCTTCATAGCGACCACAATCTGCCGCATGTCGCTGGAGATCCCTGAGATTCCCAGGAGACCCGATTTGGTGTTCAGCAAATCGTCGAGCTGCTCGCCGGTGAGCGGACCTTGCCGCAGTAAGTAAGTGAGGATTCCGGGATCGACGGAACCCGACCGCGTGCCCATCATTAGCCCTTCCAAAGGAGTAAAGCCCATGGTCGTATCGATGCTACGGCCATCGCGAACGGCGGCGAGAGAGCAACCGTTTCCCAGGTGGCAGGTCACGAGTTTCAGGGACGACAAATCTCTTGCGAGGAGCTGGGCGGTACGCTCCGCGCAATATTGATGATTGATGCCGTGAAATCCATAGCGACGAATCCCCTGTGCGAGCCAGGCGTAAGGGCCCGGGTACACAGCGGCAGATTCCGGCATTCGGCTGTGAAAGCCAGTGTCGAAGACGGCGACCTGGAGAACCGCGCCAAGGCGTTTCTCGATGATGTCGATGCCTTCCAGTTCGGCGCGATTGTGGAGCGGCGCAAAAACGGCCATGCGCGCGATCGCGGATTTCACTGCGGGTGAAATGGCGGTGGCTTTTTCGAACTCCCTACCGCCCTGCACGATACGATGACCGACCACGTCGATCTCGGAGGGGGCGGCAACGACGCGCTGGCTTCCATTCCAAAGGGTGTCCAAGAGTTGGTCAATGGCGTTAGCGCGCGAGGTCGCCTTGACGCGGCTTTTCAACCGCGCGCCCTGCGAATTCTGGACTTGCATGTCGGCCAGGTCGCCGTCCCATTCGATCTTGCCTTCCCAGGCTGGCGTGGGAGGGTGGCCGGGAAGGGCGCCGGAGACTTCATACAATGCACTCTTCTGGCTGCTGGAACCCGAATTGAGTACCAGGATTTTCATGAGCTAATGGGTCCACTTCCAATCGCGGATTTCCGGCATGTCGTCGCCATGTTCGCAAATGTATTGTTTGTGTTCGACGAGCTTGTTGCGCAAGAACTGTTTGAAGTGTGCGCCGACGCGTTGCAAGCGAGGAACGCGGTCGACGACGTCGCCGGCGAGGTGAAAGCGGTCGAGGTCGTTGAGGACGGTCATATCAAAGGGGGTGGTGGTTGTTCCTTCTTCTTTGTATCCGCGGACGTGGAAATTGTCGTGATTGGTGCGGCGATAGGTGAGGCGGTGAATGAGCCAGGGGTAGCCGTGGTAGGCAAAGATGACGGGTTTGTCGACAGTGAAAAGGGAATCGAAATCGCGGTCGGCGAGCCCGTGGGGATGCTCGGATGCGGCCTGGATGGTCATCAAGTCAACGACATTGACGACGCGGATTTTGATATCGGAGAAATGCCGGCGCAGCAGGTCCACAGCCGCGAGAGTTTCGAGCGTGGGAATATCTCCGGCGCAGGCCATGACCACATCCGGCTCAGAGCCCTGGTCGCTGGAGGCCCATTGCCAAATTCCGATTCCATTCGTGCAATGTTCGATAGCAGATTCCATATCGAGCCACTGCAGAGACGGCTGCTTTCCGGCCACAATAACGTTGACGTAGTCGCGGCTGCGGAGGCAGTGATCGGCAACGGAAAGAAGGGTGTTGGCGTCCGGAGGCAGGTACACGCGCACGATGTCAGCTTTTTTATTCACGACGAGGTCAATGAAACCAGGGTCCTGGTGAGTGAATCCGTTGTGGTCTTGCCGCCAGACGTGTGAGGTGAGGAGGTAGTTCAAGGAGGCGATGGGGCGGCGCCAGGGAATATCTCGTGTCACTTTCAGCCATTTGGCGTGCTGATTGAACATGGAGTCCACGATGTGGATGAAGGCTTCGTAACAGGAGAAGAAGCCATGGCGTCCGGTGAGCAGATAGCCCTCGAGCCAGCCCTGGCACATGTGCTCGCTGAGGACTTCCATGACGCGGCCGTCTCTGGAAAGATGCTCGTCGGTGGGCAGAATGGGTTCCATGGTGACTTTGCTGGTGACTTCATACAAGGCATCAAGCCGATTCGAAGCCGTTTCGTCGGGGCCGACAACGCGGAAATTCTTCGTGTCCGCGTTCTGTTTCATTACGTCGCGCAGAAGCTGTCCCAAGACCCGAGTGGCTTCGGCGATCTCGGTGCCCGGTTTCGGCACGTTGACCGCATATTCGCGAAAATCCGGCATGACCAGGTCCTTGAGCAAGATACCGCCGTTCGCATGCGGATTCGCGCCCATGCGGCGATTGCCTTGCGGCGCCAATTCCCTCAATTCCGGAACGAGTTTGCCTTGCGGGTCGAACAGTTCGTTTGGGTTGTAGCTCTTCATCCAGTCTTCCAAAATCTTCAAGTGCCCTGGCTTTGCGAGGTCCGTGACCGGAACCTGATGAGCGCGCCAAGTGCCTTCGACGGGCTTTCCATCGACGACTTTCGGGCCCGTCCAGCCTTTCGGTGTTCGCAGGATGATCATTGGCCAGGCGGGTTCGGTAGATCGCCCGGCACGGGCGTCTTTCTGAATCGAGGCAATTTCCGTGATGATGGTGACGAGCGTGTGAGCCATGAGCTGGTGCATCTTCTCTGGCTCGTGGCCTTCGACAAAATACGGTTTGTAACCATAGCCGATGAAGAGTTGAGTCAGCTCCGCGTCCGTCAGACGTCCGAGGATGGTTGGGTTGGCGATTTTGTATCCATTTAGATGAAGGATGGGAAGAACGGCGCCGTCGCGAGCGGGATTCAGAAATTTGTTGGAGTGCCAACTGGCAGCGAGCGGGCCAGTCTCGGCTTCGCCATCGCCCACCACACAGCAAACCAGCAAATCGGGATTGTCGAATGCGGCGCCGTAAGCGTGGGCGATCGAATATCCGAGCTCACCGCCTTCATGAATCGAGCCGGGCGTTTCGGGCGCAACGTGGCTCGGAATTCCGCCGGGGAATGAGAATTGCTTGAAGAGTTTCCTCATGCCGTCGACGGTTTGCGAAATGTTCGGATAGATCTCGCTGTACGTGCCCTCGAGATAGGTGTTGGCGACGAGGCCCGGGCCTCCGTGACCCGGCCCGGTCACGTAGACCACGTTGAGGTCATATTTTTTGATGAGACGGTTGAAATGGACGTAGATGAAATTCAGGCCCGGCGTGGTGCCCCAATGCCCCAAGAGGCGGGGCTTGATGTGTTCCAATGTGAGAGGTTCTTGCAAAAGCGGATTGGCAAAGAGATAGATTTGTCCCACGGAAAGATAGTTTGCCGCGCGCCAGTAGGCGTGCATCTTGCGCAGCTCCTCGCCCGATAGCGGATGCGGGGATTCAAGAGGTTTTGTTGAGCCTGTGGATGCCGCGGAAGCCATGTCGTTCCCTCCCGGAAATTTGAACGGAAGTCCCCGTCGCGGGCCGGGCAAGAAGAGGCCTGCATTGGGAAACCCATTCCAATCTTATCGCCACACGTTTGAATGGGCCATTACAACTGGCCGGTGAGGTCTTATGCGGTCAGGAGCACGGCAGCCTTAATCGCGAGTGAAATTTGCGGGGCGTTGAGCAGGGTGTTGTGGATCAGGCAGTGGCGCACGGCCTGCTCGATTCCGAGGCGGTGTTCCTCGCTTAGTGGTAAGGGAACTTCCACTTCAATTTGAAAATCGTCCAGGCGCGGAGGATTCTTGGCTTTGTCAGCAGAAACTCGGACAAGGGTGCCTTCGGTCGCCAATTCGTGCTTCTTCAGGTATTGCGCGGCGTAGAAGCCCACGCAGGAACCCAAAGAGGCCAATAAAAGTTCCGGAGGAGTCATACCCTCGTCGAAGCCACCGTTTTCGGGCGGCTGGTCGCAGGCTATCGTGTGTTGCCGCGCTTTGATTTCAAACTGCAGGCCGCCGAGATGTTCGACAAGGACGTTCATGTGACTCCTCCGGCACCTTTCCTTTGTCCGCCATCGGGACTGCCAACCGTGTAGAGTCTGGCCAATGGTTTCACGCGTTGGGGATCATTTGCCAGAACAAGGTGATGAGAATTCCGTAATAGACGGCGACAACTCCCAAACTCACCAGGAAGGTGTTGCGCGTCGTACCCTGCCCCGCGTACTCCTTCTTCCAGTGCCTGGCGCAGAGGACGATCATCAAAACTGCCAACAGCGCAGTGATAATTGCGATCACGCTCACAAGGGTCGGCGTCACGTCGGCATTTTTCAAGTCAAGCAGCCGCTGTGCGGAACTGCCCAGTATTCCGGTGGCATAAGCCATACCCAGCCACGCAACCGAAGCGAGCATTCCGATCATGTACGCCCATCGATCCTCCATATAGAAGAGCATTACCAAAATGGCGACGTAGAGGACCGACTGATACAGGTGGACCAAGAAAAAAGCGGGCTCCAGGCGTGTAAGAAACAGAAAACACACGGCTTGCGCACCTGCTAAGGTGGCGATATCCCGATAGGGCCTCATCATAAATCCTCCTCCTCCTCGTGCAGCGAACCATCTTTCGGAAAGGAGCCAAACGCCCATTCCGATTGGCGGGCTGAACCGCACCATTTCGCACGCGATCTAAATATGGACTCGGCCGAACGGGGATTCTGTAACCGACGTCACGTTGCGACGTGACGGCCATCACAGCAAGGGCGGGTTTGCCTCCGGTAGAAAGGTAGGAGTTGGTTGTGAGTACCGGAAGGCTGCTAAGGCTGCTTATGGCAAGCGGGTTTCGTTTTGTGTCGCATAAGGACCGGGGTATACTCCGTGACGGTGAGTACATGCGCGCGCCGTACGGCTTAGAGATAATTGAGAGCTGCCTGTCTTGCCCGCACCACGAGGAGCGACTCTTCTGCAACCTACCTGCTTCTGCGTTGCAGGGGCTGTCCGCAATCACTTCGGCGGCGGCTTATCCGAAGGGTGCAACTCTTTTCGTGGAAGGGCAGTCCCCAAGGGGAGTGTTTATCTTGTGCACCGGCCGCGTGAAACTCTCGACCTCGTCCGCAGATGGCAGGACCCTCATCCTGAGGATCTCGGAACCTGGAGAAGTCCTGGGTCTGCCGGCCACGGTGACTGGAAAACCTTACGAGCTTACGGCGGACGTAATCGAACCTACGCAGGCGAACTTCATCTCGCGGGAGGATTTCCTGCGTTTCTTGCGCGAGCACGGCGAAGCAGCATTGCGCGTGGCTCAACAGTTGGGCGAAACCTATCATTCGGCGATCTCGGAAATGCGAACCATAGGGCTTTCGCACTCCGCGGGCGAGAAGCTCGCTCGCTTCCTGCTGGATCTGGTGGCAAACCATGGTGAAGGAAGGGGCGAGACAAGGCTCACGGTGACGCTGACGCACGAAGAAATCGCGCAGATGATCGGCGCGTCGCGAGAGACGGTGACGCGGCTGTTTACCGATTTTAAGAAGAAGCAGTTGTTGCAAGTAAAGGGTTCGACGCTTATTATCACTAATAAGGCCGGGCTCGAGAGCGTCGCGGGCTCGTAGCTTCTCCTGCTCCCCCTTCCCGGAAAGTCTTCCCCTTCGAAGTAGGTTTGTGATTTCCGTCACATGAAGTGGTGGCGTACGTCGCAGTAGTCAGCGGCGGTGCAAAGGCCCGAGTCGGTTCGTCGCTACTTTCCTATTTCGATTCTCATTTTTACTGTATTGGCGCTGGTTTCCGTTGGGACCGTTCCCGGCTGCGCGATTAGTACTAGTTCTATCGGAATAGACTTAATCGAAAAATAAATAAAAATACTTGACGGGTGTCACCAACAATGTCAAGGTGCTGCCACCTTCCCAAGATTCTTCCCTTGAGAGTCAGCCTGGGGGTACGAAATAACCTCCGATGACGAAGAAGCGAAAATCCAGATAGTACAAGCCAAAACCCGGTGCCACCCGTGCACCCTGTGACAAGAGAACATCGCAGAGTGACGAACGTCACAGACTGGCTTGATTAGAACCATTAAAGATTGGTCCAAGAATTTGGTGTAACGATGAGGGGTGATGACAGATGAAGGAGAGACCGCCTATGGGTTTCGCGAGAATGCGTTTGCATAGACTCCTTCCAGTGGTGGTTGGCGTGAGCCTGCTGAGCGCAGGGGCGTGGGCCGCGGCGGACGGGCACGACAAGACGAAGGGCGGGCAAGAGCAAGGGAAAAAGTATGAACGCGTGACGGACGCGTCGCAGTACGTGGGTTCGGAAACCTGCAAGACCTGCCACGAGGACATGCCGAACAAGGATTTCTACAAAAATTATGCGGCTTCGCCGCACTATGCGACGACGCTGGATACCAAGAAGGGGCCGGAATGGCACGGATGTGAAGCCTGCCACGGGCCGGGGAAAGCGCACGTGGAGGGCGGCGGGGACAAGACCAAGATCTTCACGTTTAAGAATGCTTCCGCCGCGGAAGCCAGCGCACGATGCCTGGATTGCCACCAGTACGGCGAGGAGCACAGCAATTATGCGCGGTCCGTGCACCTGACGAACGGGGTTGGATGCATCGACTGCCACGATCCGCATCACGCGAAGGAAAGCCAGTTTCTGCTGAAGGAAAAGCAGCCGGTGCTGTGCTACGGCTGCCACCAGGACAAGAAGCAAGAATTCACGCGGACCTTCCATCACCGGGTGAACGAAGGCTTGGTGAAGTGCACCGACTGCCACAACCCGCACGGAGGATTCCTCACGCGGCAGCTCCGGGCGACCGCGTCCCAGGACATGGTGTGCTACAAGTGCCACACGGAAAAAGCGGGCCCGTTCGTCTACGAACATGAGTCCGTGAAAATCGAAGGTTGCGTGGCGTGCCACACACCGCATGGCTCATCGAACCCGCGATTATTGCGGCGAGCGCAAGTGAACTTGCTTTGCCTGGAATGCCATGCATTCACGGCCGACGCCGGTCCAGCGGCCACCCCCACCTTCCACAACCAGGCGCAGAAGTATCAAGCGTGCACGCTATGCCACACGGCCATTCACGGCTCAAACAGCAATAAATTTTTCTTCACGCCATAAGGGGTGCGGTCGTGCGAGACGAAAAAAAGCTAGGCAGACGAATATGCAATCGCTGGACCAAATCGGTGGTGTTGACGGCGCTGGTCGCTGTTTCCACCTTCTTGCTTCCGACTGTGCGAGCGCAGCAGTTGGAGGAACTCAAAGGGATTGACCAGGGCAATTACAACATCAAGCAGTCCATCGAGTTCGGCGGGCGATTCACGAATATTTCCGGGGATCAGCAGGCGTATGACACGTTTGTGAATTTGCAGCAAGGGGCGCGCTTGCTGGGATTCACGATGGAGATGAATTCGCTGGATCACCACGACACGTGGTTTGACCGCTTCTACTTTAGCAACTTCGGATACGGCGGCGACCCGAATGAAGTGTCGTTGCTGCGCATGAGCAAGAACAATTGGTACAACTTCAACGCGCTGTTCCGGAAAGACCAAAATGCCTGGGATTATCTGCTGTTGGCAAATCCGCTTAACCCGTCAACGCCGCCGATCGCCAACGCCCCCGCGGGATTCAATCCGATCGTCAACGCGCCAGTGAATGTGGTGAACTCGGCGGTGATCGGGACCTCACCGCACCCGTTCTCTACGCGCCGGAAGCTGGGGGATTACAACCTACTCGTGCTGCCGCAATCGAAAGTGCGATTTCGAGTGGGATATTCGAATAACAACGTGAACGGGCCGGGATTCTCGTCGATTCACCAGGGTACGGAGCAATATCTTTTGGCGAACTACTCGACGATCGTGAACACCTACCGGCTTGGAGTGGATTTCCGGCTGTTACCGCGGACGAACATCAGCTATGACCAGATCTGGATGTACTACAAAGGAGATTCGACGCGGACGGACAACAACCAGCAATTTGCGCTTTCGAATGGACAGCCGGTTGACCTGGGTGTTTCCTTCAATCAAACTCCCGCCTCTCCTCCGCTGCAATCCGCGGCAAACCAGCCGTGCGCCAATCCATTTGGGGGACCTCCTGCCGGCGCGGTCAATCAGACGTGCAGCGCGTATTTCAGCTATCTGAACGGCTATCCGACGAGGACCAGCGCGCCGACGGAACAGTTGAGCATGCAGTCCAATTACTGGAAGAACTGGGACATCTCGGCGCGCTTCAGCTACAGCGGGGGCGACACAAACATATTTGATTACAACCAAGTGCTGTTTGGCCGCGAGGCGCGAACCAATTTGCGGAACGACGCCACCACGGGAGCGGTGCAAGGGCGGCGAGTGGCAGCAACGGCAGATGGCGGTGTAACGTGGCACATCACGGACAAGTTGAGCTTCCTTGATACATATCACTACTCCAATTGGCACGACCCCGCGCAGTTTATCTCGAATGACTGCTCGTTTTTCAGCCCCAACTTGTTGACGAACGCACTCGCATTCGCGACCAGCACAACGCTGCCCGCGACTTGCGGGCGGCCAACGGGAGTGAATCTAGGGACTCCCGTCCACTCGACAAGCTCCCTTACGGACATCGGTGTCAACACCAGCAGCAATTTCCTAAAACAGGAAATACAGACGAATCTTTCCGAGGTGGAATACCAGTTTACGCCCAAGTATGGAGCGAGGCTGGGATTCCGTTACCTGCATCGAGCTATCGCCGATAATTTCTTCAGCGACCTCGTAGGGATTTATTTCCCAAACAACGCCGCGCGCGGGAACTGCACGAAGGTGGATCCGACGCTTCCGCTCAGTCAAGCCAACCTGCCACAGGGATGCACGCTAAACAACGAAACACTCATTGCGACGAACAATTCGATCTCGTTCGCGACCCCTGCACCAGCGCCGTCAGGAGTGGGGTTAACCTTGATCGATCAATACGCGGGAGTCTTCGGATTTTGGGCCAAGCCCGTGACCAACTGGAGAATCAGCTTCGATACAGAGCTGATGAGCGCGAATAACGCGTTCACCCGGATCAGCCCGACGCACGCCCAGACCTACCGGGTCAGATCCAAATACAAGGTTAACAACCGGCTGAACTTGAGCGGATCGATTTCGATTTATGAAGCGTTGAACAACGAATTCCTGGTTGACGACAAGCAGCATAACCGCGCTTACGGAATCTCCGCGACACTCCAGCCAACTGAGAAGTGGGGGCTGGAACTGGGCTACGACTATAACGACGTATATTCGCAGATTCCGATCTGCTATATCAGCATTGCCAGTGGGCAGGCGGGACCTGGCCAGGCTTGCCCCAACGTTGTGGGATTGGTGCAGCAGCTCTCGACCTACGTGAATCAATCCAACTATGGCTATTTCGATGCGACGTACACGCCGTTCAACCGTTTGACGGTGAGAGTGGGTGCGAACCTGACGGGTACGAGTGGGTCCGAGCTGCGCCTTGACCCGCAAGCACTCATCCCAAACTCAGTCACTGGCCCGCTGAACTCGTTGTGGCTGCACCCCTTTGGCAGCGTGGAATACACCTTCGCCAAGGGCTGGGCTGGCAAAGCTCTTTGGGATTACTACGGCTATCACGAGGATCCGACGTTTGGGGCCGGAGGCGAAGCGGTCATCGACGTCTTCGCGCCACGAAATTTCCGAGGAAATCTGGTGACGCTCTCTTTGCGCTACGCATTTTGACGAGAGACGAGAAGGGCCGGAGTCGGCGTAAAACAGAAAAACAAAGATGCCTGGAGGGATGATGGCAAAGACCGCTAATCTTTTTGGCAGCGGTTTTGTATCATAAGGCCCATCGTGAGTAACACTTCATCGGAGGGGATCATGAACAAGAGCATGTTTTGGACGATGGCATTCGGTTTGGCGCTTACGGTAGTTAGCTTGGCCGCAAACTCAGCAAAGGCAGATAACACCGCCGAGGCAACTTACAAAGCCAAATGCCAGATGTGTCATGGCCCGGACGGCAAGGGCGAAACGCCGACCGGGAAGGCCATGAAGGCCAAGGATTTTGCATTGGAAGATGTGCAGAAGATGAGCGACGCGGACCTGAGCGCGGGTATTTCTGCCGGCAAGGGAAAGATGCCGGCGTTTAAAACGTTGACGCCGGAGCAGGTGAAGGACTTGGTGGCGTACGTTCGCGCGTTCGCCAAGAAAAAGTAAGGGAGTGAAGCGCGGAACGTGATTTGCCAGGCGGCATCGGTAACCGGTGCTGGTGTCACATTGCAACGAAGGAGCGTGGCCAAGGACGTCGTAACGTACATCCGCGGCATGTGCAAGAAGCAGCGGAACCCCGCTGGCCTCAACATACATGAGAGAGACGATCCGAGTCTCGGCGCGATTTCTCTATTTTCTCGGACAAAATCCGACTACATTAACTGGCGCGGTGCTGACGACCAGTGGCGCCGTCACGTTGATTGCGTTCTGGGTCTACGATTTCCTGCTGCCGGGCCCTCCGCATCCTTACATCGGCATCCTGATCTTTCTGATTTTGCCCGGAGTTTTCGTTCTGGGCTTGCTACTGATCCCTATCGGTATCCTTCTGAGACGTCGCGCTCTGCGACGGCGCAACGAGCTGCGGGACATTTATCCAGCCATTGACTTGCGCCAGCCCATGGTGCGCCGCGGACTTCTTGTCGTGGCGATCGCCACTACTGTGAACGTTCTGATCTTCGCGACGGCGTCCTATCACGGGGTAGCGTACATGGACAGCACGCAATTCTGTGGGCAGACGTGTCACACGGTGATGGAGCCGGAGTTCACTGCGCACCAGGGCTCACCGCACGCGAACGTGGCTTGCGTGGAGTGCCACATCGGACCGGGGGCGGGGTGGTTTTTGCGTTCGAAACTTTCCGGGGTGCGGCAGGTGTTTGCGGTGACGTTTCACACCTACGCGACGCCGATTCATGCCCCAGTGAAGTATCTGCGTCCGGCACGCGAGACTTGCGAACAGTGTCACTGGCCGCAGCGGTTCACCGGCGACAAGTTCGTGGTGAAGACCAGCTACAAGGATGACGAAAAGAATACGCCGCTGACCACGGCATTGGTGCTGAAAATCGGCGGGCGCAGCTGGCAAGGCTCGGTGGGCATTCACGGGCGGCACCTCGCGGACGGCTCGCAGATCCGCTACATCTCGATTGACGACAAACGCCAGGTGATTCCGGTGGTGTCTTACACCGACGACAAAGGCAAAACTACCGAATTTCTGTCGACCGATATTAAGGCCACACGCCAGCAGCTCGACGGTGGCGAGCACCGCACGATGGACTGCATCGATTGCCACAACCGGCCGACGCACGCATTCGAGCTTCCCGAGCCCGCGGTAAACAAACAAATGGCCGCGGGATTCATCAGCCCGGAGCTGCCGTTCATCCGCAAGAAAGCTATCGAGCTTTTGAAGACAGAATATCCCGACCGAGATACTGCCAGGCGGCAAATCACCGAGGGGCTCACCACTTTTTATCGCACGAACTACGCAAGCCTGTACGATTCGCGCCGATCGCTAGTGCAACAGTCCGCCGAAAGCGTCGCGGACATTTATTTGCGCAATATTTTTCCGGCGATGAAGATGACGTGGGGAGTGCATCCCAACAATTTGGGGCACAATGATTTTCCCGGGTGCTTCCGCTGCCACGATGGGAGCCACACGAGCGCGGACGGGCAGACGATCCCGAACGACTGCGCGACTTGCCACAATCTGCTGGCGGTGGAAGAAGAGAACCCGAAAGTCTTGACCGAGCTCGGTCTGAAGTAGGCTCGAAGAAACTGTAGTGCGACGCGGCGACACCGGCGAGCCCGAGATGCGAATGCTGACGCCGGCGGACGGTATCGCGCTGGTCACGTTGTCAGGCATCCGCTTGACGGCAGCGCGGCGTCTTAACTATCGTGGTACTGTGGGTATAATGACGCAGGATTCTGAGATGCTGATTGGGTCGAGGGAAGTGCGCGGCCGGACTGCGGTTTGCCTTCTGCTGGTGGCACTTCTGTTGTACAACCCGTTTTTCACTGTCCTGAGTATTTCGCGGGAGTTGAGCGTCCAACACCCGCTCAGCTACCGCGCCACAACGGCGGGTTCTGAATTGCGGCGCTGCACGTTCGAGGAGGGGAAGCCGCTACTTCCCGAATTGAGCGCAGCGATCTCCCTCGCGTCGACCCTGTTCACGCCGTCCCATGAAGTTGCGCTAATCGAACCGAGCGATGCCGCTGGCCCCGTATCGCAAGCTCTTTGCGACAGCATTTGGTTTCGGCCGCCGCCCTCCGCGTAACCTTCGTCTCCTTCCTCTCACAGAAAGGCAGCAGTCTGCAAGGACGTTGCGCTCCTTGCTTTGGCATAAACTCCATCTTTCCGCGGGCCTCCGGGAGTTGTAGACCGGAAGACGCGCCTTCGCTCAGGATAGGTTCATGACCAAGAAAAAATGGATAGGGTCTGCCGGCGCGCTCCTAGCGGCTGGCGTGCTGGCGTGGATTTGGCTTGGCCGGGGCTCGACGGAGACGGGCATGCATCCCGTTGATGCGGATGGGGACATACCGCCGGCCGCGGTGGCGCGCGTGGAGCGCCGGAACGTAGGCAGCACGCTGGCCATCGCTGGCGAGTTCAAGCCGTTTCAAGACGTAGATGTCCACGCAAAAGTAGCTGGATACATCCGGAAGATATATGTAGACGTCGGCGACCACGTACAGGAAGGTCAGACGATCGCGGTGCTGGAAGTGCCGGAGCTTGCGGCGCAACTGAGCGGCGCGGAAGCTTCAGTGCGCGCGGCACAGGAACAGATTCGCAGAGCGCAGGGTGACTTGCAGCGTGCGCAATCGTCGCATTCCGCGGCACATTCGGCGTATGCGCGCTTGAAGCAAGCGGCCGATTCCCGCGCGGGTTTGGTGGCCCAACAGGAAGTGGACGATTCGCAAGCCAAGGATTTGGAGATGGAAGCGCAGACGTCCAGCGCCGAAGCAGCGTTGGCCGCAGCGAAGCAGCAGTTGGAGGTGGCGCAGGCGAATCAGACGCAATACACCGCGCTCTCCAGTTACACGCGCATCGTGGCACCGTTTGCCGGGGTGATCACCAACCGCTACGCCGACACTGGAGCGCTGGTCGCGGCTGGGACGTCCTCGAGCGCACAGGCGATTCCGGTGGTGCGGCTGGCGCAGACCTCAAAACTGCGGCTGGTGCTGCCCATTCCGGAATCGGTGGCTGCACAGATTCACCTCGGCGATCCGGTGAAGGTACACGTACAGGCTTCGGATCAGGAGATCGAAGGCCGGGTGTCGCGTTTTGCCGATTCCCTGGATCGCCAGACGCGCACGATGGAGACGGAAATCGATTTCGACAATCGCGAGGGCCGCCTGATTCCGGGAATGTATACGGAGACGCGGCTGTCGTTGCGCGAAAAGAAAAATGCGCTAACGATTCCGCTGGAGGCGGTCAGCCGAAATGGGGACGAAGCGACCGTGCTTGCCGTCGATGCAAATAATATGGTGGAAGAGCGCAAGGTGCGGTTGGGCGTGGAAGACAGCACGCGAATTGAGGTGCTCTCGGGTTTAAGCGAAGGCGATCGGGTGATCATCGGAAATCGCAACGAATACCACAACGGAGAAAAAATTAAGCCTAAGGACGTGAGCGACGTTGCAGCGAGAACGGGAAGTAAGAGCTGATGTCCGGATTTTCGATACGCAACCCATTCTTTATCATCGTGGTGTGCCTGGTAGTAGCCATCGTTGGCGTGGTGACGCTGGCGCGCATGCCCGTGGACCTTTTTCCGCCGATCAACATTCCCGTGGTTGTGGTGGCGACTTTTTATTCCGGTATGCCGCCGCAGCAGGTTGAAACTAACATCACCAATCCGTTTGAGCGTT
>Ga0210406_10002332_pt1 | contig 21888 bp, 19 predicted proteins | sample IncBWC30MmetaG_FD_155454 | JGI IMG/M metagenome (GOLD analysis project Ga0210406, IMG submission 155454) | Forest soil microbial communities from Barre Woods Harvard Forest LTER site, Petersham, Massachusetts, United States - Inc-BW-C-30-M | ecosystem: Environmental > Terrestrial > Soil >...
CACGCTGCCGCTTTCGCGGCAAGCGAAGCAATCACGGACCTGCCAACCGGGAAATGCATTTCCGCAGCTACTTTACTTCACCCTTTTTTATTGAGATCGTGTTTTCGGTATGGACAGTATGACTTTGCTTGATTTTTCCTTCGCAACCTTCTCCATGGCTCGAAGGAATGATTGCCGGAGCGGCTGCGATCGCTGCCGGATGCGAATCCAAAAGGCGTGCATCTGAGGCACGGCGGTTTCCGAGCACGTTTCGCTGGGGATGCGGATCGTCTGCATTTCAAGTCGAAGGAGCCTTGGATGTCGATGGAAGAGGTGAGAGTATCTGGGACGTTTTTGCCAAGCAGAATGGGCGCATTAAGGATGGCTCAATCCCCAAGATAACGTGCAACTCATACTACCGGTACCAGGAGGATGCGGCGTTGATCAGCGCCGCTAACCTAAATTCATACAAGTTTTCGATCTCATGGCCGAGATTGTTTCCCACAGGTTCAGGATCCCTGAATGAACGCGGCATGGATTATTATGATCGGCTAACCGACGCGCTCCTCCAGAGACACATTACTCCTTACGTAACGCTGTTTCACTGGGACCTTCCTCAGCGCTTGTATGCGTTGGGAGGCTGGGCGTCGCGAGATACGGGAGAGCGGTTCGCGGACTACGCCGTGGCGGTCACTCGCCGCTTGGGTGATCGACTTAAGAACTTTATTACCCTCAATGAGCCGAACGTTCACTTACTCCTAGGCCATGTCATTGGCAATCATGCACCGGGGTTGCACGACGGCAAGCTTATCGGCCCCGTCACCCACCATCTGAACTTGGCCCAAGGCCGAGCCATTCAAGCGATGCGTGCGCAGCGAAATGATCTGACGATCGGAGTCGGGCTGGCACTCGCCCCCGTCCGGCCAGAGGGAGGGAGAATCCATTTACTTAACGATATCGCCGCACTGGCGTTTGATGAAATATGGTCGGGTGCGTTTCTGGACCCACTGCTGAAGGGCAAGTACCCTCTGGCGGTGCATCAGATGCTGGCCGACGTGGTAAAGACCGGGGACATGAGCATGATTCATCAGGGTTGCGATTTCATTGGCGTCAACTATTACTCACCGGCCTATCTCAAAGCGGATTTTAGTGGCCCAAGTTTCTTAGGCCCGGGCGGAACACCCGCCGGCGTCACTCAAGATGCGTCTGGCCGCGAAATAGACCCTTCCGGCCTCCAAGAAGTTCTCAATCGACTGACCAAAGATTACGGGAACCCGCGTCTTATTGTGACGGAGAACGGTTGTTCCGACCCCTTGGGTGACCACGTCGCAATCATCAATGATGAGTTCCGAATTCACTATCTGAGCGCTCACTTACGTGCTGTCATCCAGGCTATAGACAACGGCAGCCGGGTGGAAGGCTTCTTTGTGTGGTCGTTGCTCGATAACTGGGAGTGGGATTTGGGTTTTACCTCGAAATTTGGTCTGGTTGCTCAGAATGTCAACACGGGCGAACGAACCCCGAAGAAATCCTATGCTTGGTTTGCCGATATCGCTGAGACCGGAGTGCTACCCGCCTAGCGGTCGCGCCTCGGAAGGGAGGCTCTCAAAGAGGTCATCGTGCCAACAGCTCTCATCACAGGCGGTCACGCCGGGATCGGCTTTGAATGCGCCAAACAGCTTGCGTCTCGCTCGCGTTACAACTTGGTTCTCGCCGGACGGAGCATGGAACAGATCAATGCCGCAGCGCAACAGCTCCGGACGGACTTCGGCATAAGGGTCAGCACACTTAAGCTCGACACCTCCTCGCTGAGTTCTGTCAGAGATGCAGCAACAAAGTTTGGTGCGATGCTCGACAGTGGCGAAGTCGACTCATTTCAGGCACTCCTGTGTAACGCAGGCGGATATTTCGGTGGGCCGCTTTCCTATAGCAAGGACGGCTATGAGACAACGTTCGCGACCAATTGCCTTGGACATTTCCTATTGATCGAGCTGCTCACTGAGCGAATGGGAGACGACGGACGCATCGTGTTCACCGCGAGCGGAACGCATGATCCCGACACGGCGGATGGAAAAATGGTCGGCATCGTGGCTGAACCGGACGCGATTGCTCTTGCCAACGATGGAAAAGACGCCAGGAAGTCAATCTCCGCGGGAAAGCGCTACTCGACGTCAAAACTTTGCACCATCCTTTATACCTACGAACTGCACCGTCGGTTACGGCGGGCCGGTAGCTCAATCGCATCGATTGCCTTCGACCCCGGGGCCGTGCCCCAGACCGGGCTGCTCCGGACGATGCCGAAGCCTGTGCAGTGGCTCGCGAAAACTCGCTTGATGAAGTGGATTACGAGACGAGTTGGTGTCACTCAGGGCTCCATCAGCTTCTCTGGTGCATCCCTTGCTAAGGTTGCTACTGATCCCGCCTACAGAGACGCGTCTGGGAAGTATTTTCAGTCGAATAACGGCGCACTCAGTGATACGCGATCTTCTAAACTTTCCTATGACGAACGGCGGGCACTGAAATTATGGAACGACTCAAAGACGCTCGTACGATTGCAGCCAAACGAAGAGTCCGCTCAGCTGCGATGACAAAGGACAGAAGATCGATTGTCGCCGCGACAGCGTTCCTCGACTCCGGTGGCGAGAGCGCCGTCACCTCCGGACGGTCGGCCATGCTTCCGGAATCCCTCACAATTCTCCCTACAAGCATTTTGAGAGCCGGATGCGTGACCGACAGGCACAACACGAAATTTACTTTGAGGTCCCACAATGAAGAGGAAATCCAAGATCCTCATCGGCTCGGCAATTGTCTTTGTCGCCTTACTCGTCGCACTGTTCCTCGCAAGAAAACAGTTTGTCGGTGGTCCCGGCAGCCCCACCGTAGAGGGCTCCCGTGCGGTAACAGATGGTGGTATCAAGATTCCCGGTTGGAACGGAAGAGTCGATGCTGCTGAAGAGAGGGAGGGCATGACCCTCGATGCGGCTCGGCTTGTTGGAGAGGGACAGGCCCTTCATGTCACAACCGGCCCCGCCACCAGTTACTGGAAGACCGATGCGATGGCGTCAGGGGACTTCACAGTCAAAGCGACATTCAACGAGCCAAAATACATGAATCTCAACTCTCACCCGCATCCCTACGGAGTGTTTATCGGAGGGAGCGACATGGGTACTCCTAGCCAGACCGAGCTCTACTGCGCTGCATCTGGAAACGGAAAGTTTATCGTGCGCGGATTTGGACCAGAGCCGTTCAGAGTGAACGGACTGCTGGGTGGGAGCAACGCCGCGATTCATAAAGCAGTCGGGCGCGGCCAACCGGTGACTCAGGACATCTCGCTCTCGGTAAGAGGGGATAAGGTGGTGTGCTCCATCAACGGCTCGAGTGTTGCAAGCTACGACAAAACTACCCTCGTAGGCCCCGGCAAACTGAAATCGACAAATGGCTATTATGGCCTCCGCTTCGCGCATAACACGGACGTGTTCGTCCAGTCTTTTGGCTACCTCAACGAAGTGAACGCCGCAGGGAAGTAAGGAAAGGTGTGGGGCGACCGCTAGGCCCACAAAATAAGGAGGGCATCTTGGCTGCCAGAATTCTCATGGTTCTTAGTGCGAGCATCATCTTTACGCTTGGAGTTCTCCACCTCGTCTATACGTTCTGGGGGCCACAGCTCACGCCCCGTGACCCTGCTCTGCAAATCAGCATGAGCCAGATTTCACCTATTATTTCGAAAGAAACAACCATGTGGCGGTGTTGGGTGGGCTTCAATGCCAGCCACAGCATGGGACTCATTTTGTTCGGCTTGGTTTTCGGTTATCTCGCATTAGCTCACGGTCAACTCCTCTTTCGGTCACCGTTCCTGCTCGTTGTCGGGCTGGCAATGCTTGGTGGTTTTGTTGTGCTCAGCAAGGTCTATTGGTTCAGTGCGCCTTTCACATTCACCAGCATTTCTTTGGCCTGCTATGTGGTCAGCATTGTGCTATCGCGGGCCTAACAATGCGCTCTTGATGCAAACAGCAATATGGCGATGCGGGAAAGGAGATGCGGGACAGACGAAATAACCACTAAATGCGTTCTCGTCACCTGGCCGAATAGTCGGCATCTCGGACAAGTGACCTGGAACTGTTTCGGGCTTGCCAACCCAAGTAGTGAATGATAAAGGACGCTATCGTCAACATCGCGCTCGCGGCGGCTCTCCAGTAAGGAGCCGTTCCAGCACGAGTTCCATCGCTCTTAAGAACGAGACTTTGGGTTGTTGATGCGAACGTCCTTTATCATTCACTATTTGAGTCGGCAAGCCCATAATGGGTTCTGAGTGCTTTGGTCCGATAGACAGGTTTAACCCACGTGAAGCGATCGGTTTAGTAAACGCTTGCCGACTTCGCGGGAGTGATCTCCCAGAAGCCCGATTCGGGCCACCTTCCTGTTTTGCTGACTATTCTGAAAGCGCCTTTTTCGTGATGAAGTGCTTGTCCCAAGACGCTCAAATGTCTAGAAGCCATCTCACAAATAGCGCAGACGGTTTCTAGATCTTTCGATCATGCCCCACTTTCGTCCTCCGGGTGTGCTCGACGGTCTTGGGCTGGCGGTCCCATACCCTTGAGGATCCTGCTTGCATTTGCCGGAATACCAATTCTGCGTAGCAGATCCTCAAAACGAGAATCGCCTCGCAAGCCATCGCAGTCTGGCACGTGACTGATGAAGACAAGCTCACTAACACGCGCACGATAAGCTTCTTCCAGCCAGTAAAACGCGCGGTCACGATCTCCCAAAGTGGCGTAGATATATGGAAGTGCCGAGGCAAGGTTGGAGGGCCTGGCCTGGCTTTCGAGCTCCTCGGCGATCTTCCGAGCCTCTTCAACCCTGCCCGCAATTGCGTACACTCGTCCGAGGGCACTCTTGCCCCGCAAATCCGCGGCAGTGAGTGCATAAAACTTCTGCGCCTCTTCAATTGCTTCGTCATATCGACCGAGCCGGGCAAGGAGCGCAGCACGATGTGCCCGAGCGGCAATGAATGTGGGGTCGAGTTCAAGGGTTTTGCGGCACTGCTCCAGCGCTTCTTCGTACTGCCGGGCACCGCTGTAAGCTGCGATTGTGAACGCATTGATTGGGCTGGAAAGAGGGTCGAGCTCGATGGCTCTCTTCATCTCCAGGATTGATTCTTCACAACGCCCCATCGCCAACAGCCAGATACCGTGGGCGAAATGACTCGTAGGGTCGTTTGGGCCAAGGTCCAGACCAGTCCGGATTTCAATTTCAGCTCCGTGCCAGTCCCAATCGTAGAAGAGCCGGACGAGACCCAGCCACACGTGCGCGCTCACATCGCTGGCGTCAATCTCCAGTGCCTTGAGTGCCGCCGCGCGTGACTTCGGAAAAGCATCGCCGGGTGCCAGCACGCCGGCGTAGCCCAGCATGCCATACATATAGGCCAGAGCGGCGTAAGGCGCCGCGTAGGCGGGATCAGCTTCGATGGCCTGCCGGGCAAATTCAATTCCTTTACGGCTCCCCTCGGCAGTCCACTTGTTCACGTGATACATCGCCTTGAGGAATAGACGGAAAGACTCGCGATTCTCAGTAGGACGCTGTGCCAAACGTGAGCTTTCCTCAATGCTCAGCCTTAACTGCAAGCACTTTGAGACTTCGGCGGCGATCTCCCGCATGATTTCGAGGACATCCGAGAGCTTCTGCTTGAATTTCCCGCCCCACAGTTGGGACTCGCGGGCGGTGTCAACCAGCTCCGCATCAACAATGAGATCGCCGTCGCGTTCCCGCACACGGCCGGTCAAGACAAGGCGGGTACCTAATTCTTGCCCAACTCGAATTGGATCGGCTGATCTTTCCCTATATCGGAAGATCGTGGTGCGAGGAACGACGCGCAACCACGCCAGCCGCGAAAGACTATTAATTATGCTCTCCGAGATGCCGTCACTCAGGTATTCCATTTCCGGTGTTCTCCCGGCGTTCTCAAATGGAAACACGGCGATGGAATCGAGGGGACCAGAGCGCAAATTGCTCTCTGATTGCATCCCGCACGCGATAGGCACTACTGGGAGCAATAACCGGTAACCCCTCTTGGGAATGGTCTCGATGATAGTTGGCCTTCCGGCACTATCGCCAAAAGCCTTTCTCAATTCGGAAACGCAGCGGATCAAGACGTCGTCGGTGACGAACGTACCCCGCCACACTTCCTGCACGAGCTGCTCTTTAGGCACCACCTCGCCGGAGCACTGCGCTAGACATACCAAGACTCCCATCATCTTGGGCTCAAGATGAATGGTCCTCTGATCGCACACAACGCTATTCAATTGGGGCTGAACCCGCCAGGCGCCGAGTTGGAAATCCGATTCCATAAACACATCCAACCCATTTGGCGCTCCATTATATGCGCGGTCGCTTTGTGGCTGTGCGCGAAAACCTCGGCAAACCCTCGGCGTTTCCTCGGGACAGTTCACTTCTTGGACTGCTAACTCTACAGAGGCTTTTCGTGAAGACCAGGCCTTCACGGGGTGGGGAATATGAAAACGCATCAAGCTATCGCTGCTCTTGTGACACTGTTCGCTCTGCTGGCAGTTCCCGTTCGTCTTAGTGCCCAGCAACAAAAAAACCACCTTCGATACAAGATCGTCGACTTGGGGACATTTGGCGGTCCCCAAAGCTACCTTACTTTTTATGCGCAAGTCCTGAATAGGCACGGGGTTGTGGCCGGCTATTCGGACACGACTTCTCCTGACCCGAACTTTCCCAACTTTGGCGCATGTTTCAACCCGGATTGCCTCTTCTCTGACGGGTTTCAATGGCAGAACGGTACCCTGACTGACTTGGAAAAGCTCCCGCACGGCGCCGCTGCCCAAACCGAATGGATCAGCGACAGCGGCCTGATCGCAGGTGTGTCCGAAAATGGGCTGAAGGATCCGATCACCGGGCTGCCAGAGATTAGAGCTGTTCTCTGGCAGAACGGAGAGATTCGCAACCTCGGCACGTTAGGTGGACACGAGAGCGGCGCCCTGTCTGTCAACAGTTCCGGTCAGGTGGCGGGAGTCGCCAGCAACAAGGTACCCGATTCGGACTCGATGTTTGGTTGGGGGGCTCAAACACGGGCGTTTATCTGGCAGAACGGAATGATGACGGATCTTGGAACTCTGGGTGGGACCGACGCCTTCGCCGTCGCCATCAACGATCGTGGGTGGGTAACGGGACCTTCGTATTCTGACACCAATGCAAGTACGAACTGCCCCTGGCCTTTGACGACCCATCCTTTCCTTTTTGACGGTCACAGCATGCACGATCTCGGGACGCTCGGCGGCAGTTGCGCTTTTTCTAATGCCATGAACAACCGAGGACAAGTTGCCGGCGATTCGAACATTAATGGGGACACTGCCTTACATCCGTTCCTGTGGGACGGCGAAACGATGATCGACCTGGGCAGCTTCGGCGGGACTTCGGGAGACGCCACTTTCATGAATGATGCAGGAGAGGTCGTCGGCTCTATGAACCTTCCTGGCGATCAAACCTGGCATGCATTTCGCTGGAAAGATGGCAAGGTTCGCGATCTGGGGACCCTCGATAAATGCAGCACAGCGTGGGGTATCAATTCCACAGGGCAGATCGTGGGCGCATCCGGCGACTGTGGCATCGCGGTGCATGCGTTTCTATGGGAGGACGGTCGCATGATCGACTTAACAAAGCTGATCCCTCCTCACATTGAACTAACATATGCACTCTCAATCAATGATCGCGGCCAGATCGCCGCGATCGGTCGCGTCCCCGGTGGTGGTGACGTCGGCATACAGCACGCCTTTCTGTTGACTCCGGTTGACGAGAACGATGTTCAGGATGCAACTGCCGTAACCGAACCGCAGCCACGTATCGAACGTGAGGGGCACCGCTATATCGGCACCCGGCCAAGCAACCAGTGAATAGAGAATTCGCGCACCGCACTTGATCGGTGGGAAAGGAGATGCAACATGAAATCCGGATTCTGCACCCGCATTTTTGCGATGACACTGCTTGCCGTGCTAGCCATCGCGATTCAGCTCGCCGCGCAGGACAAGCAAGATCACCACCACAAGCATCATCGTTACAAGCTCATCGACATCGGTACTTTCGACGGTCCGGAGAGCTATGTAAACGCTGCATTCTCTTTGGGAAGTCCCAATCAAATGGACCGCAGAGGCGCAGTCGTCGGGGCCGCAGCCACAGACATACCTACCCCTCCGAACAAACAGATCTGCGGTGGCCCGGACGGACTCGTCCCTTTCGTCTTTCACGCGTTTGTATGGCAAGAGGGCGAAAAGAAAGATCTGGGAGCCCTTCCCGGCGTCGAGTGCAGCGAAGCCGTCTCGATTAATTCACAGGGAGAGATTGCCGGCCGGTCGGGCAATGGCGTCATTGATCCTCTGGTAGGCGTAGAGGAGATTCGCGGCGTCATTTGGAGAGATGGCGAGATCCAAGATCTCGGGACACTCGGAGGAAATCACAGTATTGCCATCGCCATCAACGACCGCAGTCAAGTAGTCGGATTCAGCGTCAACACCATTCCTGATCCTTTCTCTTTGCTCTATTTCCTCGGAGGAGGGTTCACCAATGGAACCGAGACCCGAGGATTCCTCTGGCGGAACGGGCAGATACGGGATCTGGGCACATTGGGGGGCCCCGATGCGCAAGCTTTCGGTTTGAACGATCGCGGTCAGGTAGTCGGGATCTCATACATCAATTTCACGCCCAATCCCATTACTGGCGTTCCGCCTGCGAATCCGTTCTTCTGGACTGAGGACCGCGGAATGCATGACCTGGGAACTTTGGGAGGTGTCTGGGGCGGAGCTGGCGCGCTTAATAATCGTGGTCAGGTCATAGGCACCTCGAGTCTGGCCGCGGACCCAGGAGCATGTCTTGGCATTGGGGATACCGCAAACTGCCATCCCTTCTTCTGGGACGATGGAAGACTGGTCGATCTGAACGCAGACACGATCGGGGGCAGGCCCGTCACCGCGCAGGCGATAAACGACGCAGGAGAGGTTGTCGGCAACGCTGTCTTTCCCAATGGAGCAATTTATGGGGACGCATACCTCTGGAAGGATGGCGTCATTACTAAACTCGGAGCTTTCCCGGGCGATTGCTATAGCGAGGCGTTCGCGATTAATTCCAAAGGGCAGGCCGTCGGACAGCATTTTAACTGCGATACAGGCAGCGGAGGGTCAGTTCTTTGGGAACATGGCGCGATGTTCGACCTTAACACATTGATCCCCGCCAACTCCGATTTGCTTTTGGACAACACATTTGCCATCAACGATCGCGGAGAGATTGCCGGTTTCGGTCTGCCTCCCGGCTGCACGCTGGACACCCTGTGCGGACATGCTTTCGTGCTGATCCCATGTGAGAAGGAGCACGCCAACGACGACGGGTGCGAGGCTGGAAATGCCACCACTGCTGCAATTCAAAGCAATCCAGAAACAACGAAGAAGATCACGACTGCTGTCATGGGAGTGAGTCTTACACCGAGGGAGATCGCGGTGCGAGTCCACGCCGGATTCGCTCGGAAGAACCTTTTTGGTGTCTGGCCGAAATAGGGCTCGAAAAGGATGCAGCAATCCAAGAACTCGTCGCGGCCTTGAAAAGTGACCATCTGAGGAGGTTTGTATGTGCAGCAGATTATCGCCCGATCCTTATTGGCTGTCTTGGCTATACCTTTCCTTTTCGATGCGCACGCGCTGTCCGCGGGAGACGACGGACCACATCATCACGGATACAAGTTGGTGGATCTGGGAACATTGGGAGGCCCCATCGACTTAGTCGACTGTTGCGATGGCACGCAGCCGGTGCTGAACACTCATGGGCTCACCGTGGGCGGAGCTGACACAGCTGACCCCAATCCAAACCAGGCAATTTCCTGTCCTCTCTTGGGTCCTGACCCATTCATAAACGTCGGAGTTGTATGGTTCGACGGTAGAGCCAGAAACCTTGGAGCGCTTCCGGGAGGATTCAACAGCTTTGCGAACTCCCTCAATGGAAGTGGCGCAATTGTTGGCGCTTCAGAGACAGGGGAAACCGATCCAGTTCTGGGAACCGTGTCGTGCCACCCTGCGCTTTGGAAGGACGGCACTGTATTCGATTTGGGAACCTTGGGAGGATACGAGGGCCTCGCGCTGGAGTCCAATGAACACGGCCAGGTCGTGGGAGTTGCCACGAACGGCGTGCCCGACTCCTTCCTTGGTCTGTACGGCAACGGCCTTCCATCCCTTTTCAATTACGGGACGCAGCAGAGGGCTTTTCTCTGGCAGAGAGGAGTCATGCTCGATTTGCAGACGTTGGGAGGCCCCGACGCGGCTGCCGTGTACGTGAACGATGCGGGTCAAGTGGCTGGTGCATCGTACACCGATTTCACGATTAATAATGTCACGGGCATTCCCACTGAGCACCCCTTCCTGTGGGAAAAGGGTGTCATGCAAGATCTGGGCAGTCTTGGCGGTTCTGTCGCATTCCCGAATGCTCTCAACAACCGAGGCGACATTGTTGGCGAGTCACTTGTAACCAGAGACGCTACGGAACACCCGTTTCTTTGGACCAAGTCGCAGGGTATGCAGGACCTGGGTACGCTTGGAGGAGACTTTGGAAGAGGGTACGCAATCAACAACGAAGGTCAGGCGGTAGGCGTAACCAGTCTGTCGAACGGAGCGGTACGCGCTTTTTCTTGGCAATCTGGCGTGATGAAAAACCTTGGCACGCTCAAGGGCGATGGGTGTAGTTCTGCATACGCCATGAACTCAAATGGCCAGGTAATCCGAGCGTCGTTTGCATGCGACTTCTCGATTGTGCACGCCGTTTTATGGGAGCATGGCCGCATCATCAACTTGAATCGATTTGTCCCACCGGATTCGGGAATTACATTGACGGATCCGAGTTCTATCAACGACCGCGGAGAAATCGTCGTTGACGGAACTCTCAACGGAAACTTACATGCCTTTATGCTGGTTCCGTGTGAAGAAGATGGAGGTAAGCACACTGATTGTGTTGACTCGGCTAGCTCAAGTGGCGCGACTCAGGTTGGTCGACCGGTCAGAATCTCCTCGCAACTCGCGCACTGGAGGTTGACTCGCTGGGTTCGCTAAAGAGCCGAATCAGCCGCTTTGATGCTAATTCGCGGAAGTAGGCTCTATTCCGCCGCTGCGTTTGGTGGCCCTCTTTATCCCTGTTTGTTCCCAGGGCGTTCCACCAGGTCAAGAATTAAACTTTCGATGATGCAAGTTGAATTGGACCATCTATTCGTCTGCACTGCTGTGGGCGCACCCGAGGCGGATAAGCTTATACAGTTCGGACTGCGTGAGGGACCTCCAAACCGACATCCGGGGCAAGGTACGGCGAATCGTCGTTTCGGCTTTGCCAATGCCATGATCGAGCTTGTTTGGGTGAGCGATCCCCGGGAAGCTCAGAGCCAAAGTACACGAAGAACTTTGCTTTGGGAGAGATGGTCCGGTCGAAAAGAGGCTGCCTGCCCATTTGGAATTTGCCTGCGGCCTGTCGATTTTCAGGGCACGGGGTTACCTTTTCCTGGATGGGAATACCGGCCAGCATATTTGCCGGATCCACTCTTCATGCTCGTCGGAGAAGCAGGAATTGAAGAACCAATGTGGGTTATCTGAGCTTCCAGAAGCGGGTTCAACACTTGCAACGATTCGCCGAGCATCCCGCCGGCATGCGGGAAATTAGTGGCTTAACTCTGACGACTCGTGTCCCACTAAGCTCCAGCGTGTCAGAGAAAATTGTGAAAAGTGGAATTCTCACGACTCGAAGTGGAGCGACACCTCTGCTCGAAATTGAATTCGATGCCCAACAGCAAAGGAAGCGCGTGGACTTCAGGCCGCACCTGCCACTCGTTTTTCAACTGTGATTTGATAAACACATTGTTTGACCTCGAAGCCGGACGACAAGAACGATTTCACTCCGAGAGGCCAATTCGGTGAAGCAGATCGTGAAACCGAGGGTCGCCATGCAAGCTCTCGAAATCGGGAGACTGCCTTAGATAAATCAGCGTAGGTTCACGTTCCCCATATGCTTTTTCCAGCCATTCAACAGCCTGGTCTGGTTCGCCTAGCCAAGCATGCATCATCGCGCAGTAAGCAGCCCGCGAAAGATTCGGAGACTTCGATGCCTCCTTTACTTCCGTGAGAATTTTACGTGCCTCGGCCTGATTCCCGAGGATCGCGTGTACGCGCCCCAATGTGATTCGGGCCCAGAGCCCCTTGGAAAGGGAAAGTGCTCGTTCACCTTCTGCTATAGCTTCTTCGTGCATCCCATTGAGAGCGTACACGGCAGCCAATACATTGTGCGCCACGACGAATGATGGATCTAGTTCAATTGTCTTGTTCAGTTGCGCGATCGCAGCGTCGTACTGTCTTGCGAAATAGCAAATAGCACCAAGATGATAGTTCTTGGGCAGCGACAGAGGGTCCAGGTCGACCGCACGCTCTGCCTCCTGTACTGCTTCTTTGTACCGGCCTTCGGCGAGGCACAGGTGACTGAAGGCGTAGTGACCGCCCGGCATGTGTGGACCAAGCTCAATGGCCCGGCGGAACTCCATTTCAGCACAGCGGAAGTTCCAATCGTGCGCCAGGTGCACGAATCCCAGCACTGCGTGAGCATCTGCCAAACCGTCGTCGATTTCCAAGGCTTTGAGGGCAGCCGCTTTCGCCCGCGGAAAGGCTTCCACAGCCGCCACAACACCAAAGGTTCCCAACAAGGTGTACAAGAAACTTAGAATCGCGTAGGCGCCCGCATAGACAGGATCCGCTTCGATAGCCTGGCGACAAAAATCAAGCCCCTTCCCGAACCCTTCCGGAGTGTATTTGTAAGCAAAGTGCATCGGCTTTAAGAGGAAGTGGTAGGCTTCGCGACTCTCGGTAGAGCGTCTGGTAACTTGCTGCCTCTCGGCATCAGTCAGCCGCAACTGCAGATAATTTGGGATTCGCCCCGCGATTTCTTCTTGGATCGTGAAGATTTCCTCGATCTTTCGATCGTAGGTGTGGCCCCACAGCTGCGACTCCTGCACCGAGTCGATCAATTCCGCGCCGACGATTAAGCGGTCGCCCCGCTGAGCAACATGTCCGGTAAGTACAAGTCGGGCCGCGAGCGCACGGCCCACCTGGGTTGGATTCATGCGCTTTCGTTTGTACTCGAATGTCGTGGTACGGGGAACAACACGCAGATCCTGCAGCCGAGACAGATTATTGATAATCGTTTCTGCAACTCCGTCGCTCAAGTACTCCATCTCCGGTTCCGATCCATCGTTCTCAAATGGAAGGACTGCTATGGAATCGGCAAACTTAGGGGCCGAAGCACCTCATGGTGATTGGCTCGGGCAATTGGAACTGCTTGAATCAAGAGGCGGTAACCGCGCTTGGGAATGGTCTCGATGAAGGTCGGTTTTCCGGCATTGTCGCCGAACGCTTTTCTCAACTCGGAGACGCAGCGGATCAGTACATCGTCGGTCACGAACGTGCCCTGCCAGACTTCCAGTACGATCTGCTCTTTGGAAACTACATCGCCGGAACGCTGAGCCAGGCACAGCAGCACTCCCATCATTTTGGGTTCGAGACGAACGGTCCGCAGCTCGCAAACAAGACTGTTTTGCTGGGGTTGCACGCGCCAAGCGCCGAGTTGAAAGTCGGACTGCATACGCCCCATCCGGCCAACTTGGTTCTCCATTATATGCGCGCGTCCATCATGGCTGTGCGCGAAAACCTCGGCAAACCCTCGGCGTTTCCTCGGGACGTTGGTCGGGTCGAACTGCTATCTCTGCATGAGCGTTGGTGAGAAACCTCAATCGGGGAAACGGGTCTCAAGGCCTTGCATGGAGACATGTGCCTGGGAGAATCACTATGAATCTAAAGACAGTCGCCAAGGTTGCGATGGCTTGTTTGATCGTCATACAGACAATGCGTGGTCGGATGGCTGCGCAGTCCGTGGATGAGGTGCATCACCGTTTCAGACTTGTCGAACTCGGCACGCTCGGCGGCCCAAACAGCTACTTCACGTTCATTACTGGCAGGTCACTGAACAAACGAGGACTGGCGATCGGCTCAGCAGATACTTCGGTGGCGGTTAATCCTCCTTTCTGCTTGATCGACTGTTATCTGTTGCATGCATTCCAGTGGAACGAAGGCGCGTCGAGAGACTTGGGTGGCCTACCCGGCGTCACTATTTCGGGTAGCGCGCCAAATGACATCAACGCCAGAGGTGTAGTGGCCGGCCTCGCCTTTAACGGCGGGGTCGACAAAGTGCTTGGCCTACCATTCTTCGATGGCGTGATTTGGAAAGACGGCCAGATCGTCGATCTGGAAACGTTTGGCGGCCCTTTGAGTTACGCAGCTGAAATCAACAACCATGACCAAGTTGTCGGATTTGCTCTAAATACGACACCCGACTCCTTTGACCTTGGCGACTTCTGTCAGAACTATCCAATGCCAACCCAGATGCGGGCATTTATCTGGCGAAATGGAGTCAAGAAAGACCTAGGCACTCTGGGTGGCACCGACAGTTGCGCGCTATACCTCAACGAGCACGGCCTTGCAGGCGGGAATTCCTTCACCAACTCCACGATAAATCTCACCACCGGTTTGCCCACGATCCACCCGTTTCTCTGGACTGGCGAGAAGATGGTCGATCTGGGAAGTCTCGGAGGGACGATCGCAACCGCTAACGGAATCAACGATCGGGGACAAGTCGCTGGTGAATCGACGTTGGCCGGGGACCAAATCGTTCATGCCTTCCTTTGGAACAAAGGCAAACTGACAGACTTGGGTAATTTAGGAGGGAGCAGCCTGGAAGTAATCGGATTCTCGTCTACCGGCGCGATAGTTGGCAAGGCGGATTTGCCCGACTCCCAGACGCATGATGCGTTTTTGGCCCAGGATGGAATCATGACGGACCTCGGAACACAGGACGGCGATCCTTGCAGTGTAGCCATTGGGGTTAATTCGAGAGGGCAAGTAGTGGGCGGATCAACGGACTGCTCCAATTTCCTGCACGCCTTTCTTTGGGAGAACGGTCACATGATCGACCTGAACTCGTCTTTGCCTGCTGGTTCCAGTCTCACCCTCACCCAGGCAGATTTCATTAGCGAAACCGGCGAGATCACCGCGGAAGCTGTTCTTTCCAATGGTGATCAACGCGCCGTGCTTCTCATCCCCTGCGAAGAAAACCAAAGCGACGATGAGGACTGTGTCGATGCAACTGCACAACCTCTTGTGTCCTATCAGACGCCTGGGTCTCACAGTTTGCGAGGTGCGTCCGAGCCTTCGTCGCCTTTGCTGCGATTAGACCGTGCTCACCGCACGAGATTATTTGTCCGTGGCATGAATTGATCCGACAGGTTCGAGGAGACACGAATATGAAGTTCCGACACTTCATATACATAGTGACACTGACGTTGTGCAGTGCATCGCTCCACTTAGCGATTGCGCAAGAGAGCCAAGACCTTCCCAGCAAACACGGCGACCGGGTTGTTGACACGGGGACACTTGGCGGTCCGAACAGCTTTCTTGGATTTGAAGGATCGCGCAACATCAACAACAACGGCACTCTTGCAGCAGGAACGGACACTTCGGCTCCTGCCACACCACCCTTTTGCCTGAACGACTGGAAGCACGTTCAGATCATTGACCTCGGAACGATCGAAGGTGGATACGAGAGTGCCGCGTTTGCTGTCAACAACCGAGGCGAGGTCGTCGGCGGTTTCGTGAATACGATCCAGGACCCTTACTCGCCGTTTGGTCTCCAAGTGCGAGCGTTCCTCTGGCAGGATGGCGTTATGCGGGACTTGGGCACTCTGGGCGGGCCTGATGCTACCGCCTATTTTATTAACGACTCAGGCCAGGTGGCTGGGAATGCTTTCACCGATTACAGCGCTAACCCGGTGACCGGGCTCCCGACGCAGGACCCGTTTCTTTGGGAAAACGGAATAGTGCTCGATCTTGGTACGCTCGGAGGCACATTCGGTATCGCCAACTATCTCGACAATCGAGGGCGCGTTATCGGCCAATCCAACGTGGCAGGAGATCTCAGCCAACATCCTTTTCTTTGGACAAAGGCTCACGGCATGTAGGACTTGGGCACGCTGGGTGGGAGTTTCGGACAAGCGAACTGGATGAACGACGCAGGAGAGATTGTTGGCTTTGCGCGCACAGAAGGCGATCAGGCGCTGCTCGCGTTTCTCTGGGAGGACAATATCCTGACCAACCTCGGAGCCGTGAAAGGTGACGCGTGCAGCAATGCCCTGGGCATTAACTCAAAGCGACAAGTCGTGGGCGTTTCTGCGAAGACCTGCGCATTTACGGCTGCAGAACGACACGCGTTCTTGTGGGAAGAGGGTCACATGACCGATCTCAATATTTTTCTTCCTCCTGGGGCTGGCTTGCAGCAACTGATCGATGCGTACAACATCAACGATCATGGAGAGATTACTGGTTTGGGAGTGCCGCCTGGTTGCAGTGATGAGTTTGCCTGCGGTCATGTTTTCGTTTTGACTCCTGCCAGGGTGAGTCACCCCAAAGGGTGCACTGAACCGGACCAAATCACTCCTGCAATTGAAGATGACTCCTCACATACCGACCAGACAGGACAGAGCCAATGCATACCTTCACATCCTTTGACGGAACGCGGATTGCTTATCACGACGAGGGGGATGGACCGGTTGTAATTCTGCTGCATGGAGGTTATGTCGATGGACTGGGCCAGTTCGGAAATTTCGAACGTATTCTTCCGCTACTGGAAAAGCGGCAAGAGATGTTCCGGGAGGTGTTTGGGGGATCCCTTCCGCTTCCTAATCCTCCCCTCGAAGGAAGGCCAGGCCTGTTCCGCGCACTCCTGGCAGCGGGTGCACGCACCATCCTGCCGGACATGCGCGGTTTCGGAGCTTCCGACAAACCGCGAGAGAAAACAGCGTACGAAAACTCAGCGATGGCCCGAGACGTGGTAGCTCTCATTGACCACCTGCGCGTCGACGCCGTTGATGTGATCGGTTTCTCAATGGGAGCCGGCACAGCCGCAAGGTTGCTCCTGCTGCACCCACCTCAGGTGAAGTCTGCCATTCTCGCCGGGTTCGGGGACTACGGCATGGAAGATACTGTTATGGAATTTCCGAAGAGTTGGCCGGTCCCAGACTCGGTACCTCGTCCGATTACTGCTCGGGTGTGGTTGGAGGAGGGCGCAAGAATCCTGGAAAAAGGGGAAATGGTTCCCGGACACCTCGCCTCGGCGAACCTCATAGGGGCTCGGGCCACGGGAACCGATCCGAAAGTGATGGCCGCCGTCATTCGTGGTGCGCTCATGAACAGTTTGTCGGCTGAAGCTCTCCAGCGAGTCGACATACCGGTCCTGATACTCAATGGAAAGGCAGATGCCGCCAACCAAAGGATTGCCGGGCTTCTCAAAGCAATCCCAACCGCGCGCGCCGCGGAATGTGAAGGCGACCACAACTCCACGCCTTACGAGCCAACATTTCAGCGAGCGGTGGTGCATTTTTTCGAAAACCAATGGCGAGGGCGTACCATGACGCGTCTAGAGAAGCCTCGATTTCGCTATACGACCAACCCGAGATTGATACTTTGACAGTCGCACGCCAATAATGCACTTGAAACCGGTCGATCGGGTGTGGGAATGTACTCCTAATACCGACAGAAATCGTTCTGCTCCAAGCTTTTCGCCCTTCCGTTTCACGTGATCAGAGCGCTCCGACCCAAGATAGTTGGAGCAGCCTTTTGGGGGAATCCAATGCCAACTGCAACTGCCCGTGACCTTACGGATCAAAACTGGGAAATCTTGGATGATCTAATTCCTGAGCCTAAGCGCCGCCAGGATGGTCGCGGAAGACCATGGAAGAGTCGACGTGCCGTTTTGAATGGCATTCTGTGGGTGCTACGGACCGGTGCTCCATGGGCGGACCTCCCCCGATGTTATCCGTCGTACCAGACGTGCCATCGCCGATTCCAACAATGGGTGCAATCAGGAATTATGCGAGGAGTTCTAGAAGCGCTAGCCGAAGACTTGCGGACCAGAGGTGGGCTTGATGTCCGTGAATCTTTCATCGATGGCAGTTTTGCTCCAGCGAAAAAAGGGGATCGAGGGTCGGCAAAACAAAACGTGGCAAAGGAACAAAGATCATGGCCGTGGCAGATTGCCATGGCCTTCCTGTGGCTGTAGCGGTTGAAAGTGCTACGCCTCACGAAGTAACGTTGGCGCAGTCCACGCTCGTGCAGATGGTCATCCCTGAACCTCCTCAAAATCTCATAGGTGATAATGCTTACGACTCCGACAAACTCGACAAGCGACTCAAGAATTACGGGATTGAATTGATCTCTCCCCACCGAAGCAACCGTAAGAACAGAACTCAGGATTTGAGGCGACTGCGACGGTACCGCCGACGTTGGAAGATTGAAAGACTCTTTGCCTGGCTGCAGAACTTCCGCAGATTAGTTGTTCGCTACGAACGATACGCTGAGAACTTTCTCGGGATGCTCTATCTTGCCTGTTGCGTCATTCTGCTAAGGCATTTATGAGATGGGTTGTAGTTGGATTGCAACCCTGCTGCTGCTAACGGTGCTGCCCGTTTCGCTTCTTGCAGCTCAAGCGCCACCGTATGAGCTGCTAATGCGATCGACGGTAGCTGTGTTTGAAGGCTCCATAGAGAGGGGGTTACGAAGGTTGTAGATTGGCTGCGGCTGGGAAATATCGAGAAAGCGAAACTCTCGCCCTATTCACCTCAAATTGCGACCACCCAACAGATGAAAATTGCAACAACGGACGAACCGGGCAGACTCCCGAGTGTATAGTGGATGCAATCTCGGGTTAAACAAAGGATTTTAGACGATGACCCACGTCGCCATCCTGGTCCCGCAAGGTAGTGTCCTGGTAAACAGTGTGCTGGGTCTGTTCAACGTTTTCCACCTGGCAAATCAGCGATCGATCCAGGCAGGCAGGGGCCTCGCTTTCGACCTGCATCTCGTTGGGGCCACGGCTAGAACAGATTTGTATGGCGACCAGTTCTTAGTTAATCCAGACCTTACCCTGGCGGATGTCACCGCCGCCGACCTGGCGATCATACCTGCGATGGCAGGCAACATTGCTGCAGCCATTCATAACAATTCTGCGTTTCTTCCCTGGCTCAAGAAGCAGTATCACGCAGGTTGCGCAATAGCGGGTCTGTGTACGGGCGGCGTTTTCGTCGTCGAGACGGGCCTGATGCAGGACGAGCATTGCTCCGGGCACTGGTTTGTTGACGCCACATTCAGGAAACAATATTCGCAAATAAATGTAATGGCTGAGAGGACCGCGCACGCGGACGACTCCATCCAGAGCAATGGCGGCGCCTGGTCCTTCTTGCACGAGGTGGTGGAACGTAGCGTCGACCGAGAAACCGCATCGACCTGCTCCGCAAGGTTTCAGGATGCCTTCAACCGGGAATGCCAGTCTGTGTTGGCTGTTTACGATCGGCGCCAGCATACGACCCAAAGAGTGCGTACGAAACCGATCTCGGCGAACAGCGTCTTGAGCCGGGAAATGACCGTCGAACGATTCGCTTTGTTATTCGAACCAAAGAACGGCCGGGAGGGCGGCTCGAGCATAGCTAATCTGCTGGAAGAATCATTGCGGATGCCGATCGAACGCAGCGACCTGCAAGCTTCTGAGCCTTCGTTGCAAGATGAAGAGGAAAGCAGAGCTAACCATCACAACACTAGAACATTCAAAGCGCTCTTCAAGAAGATTGAGCGTGTGGATACGAGTTACAGCCATGGCTGAGCGCAACGACAAAATGAGCGATGAGGAAACGCTGAAGCATTACAAACCGGGGGAAGGATTTCCTGCGCCATCCGGCTCCGAGGCTGAATTAGAGCTGCCTGCCGGCGTGAAAGAGCTGCTAGATAAAGCTCGCGCCTCGAACCCTGAATTCGTGAAAGCCGAAATAGCTATCGACCCGATAATGACCAATCGTAAGTCGGCCGTCTTGCAACCCGAAAAGAATGAGGAGGACAAGAAAATGGTCAATATGTCAGACGACAAGAAAATGGTGTACTTGTCAGACGAAGAAACATTGAAACACGTAATCGCCTTCGACGCGCCTCCGGAGGGCTTCGATCCCAACGTGGCTGACGACCGGCTGCTGCTCAGGCACGGAATTCCGCGCCGGCCGGACGCCCACCGAGAACCTCTCCTGAGGAGGCTGTGGGACTCGGCCTTCGCTTCGAAGCCGCGCTTTATCAAGGCGGAAATCGCTATCGACCCTATCATGAGCAAGCGTAGAAGGCCGGTGCTCGACAAAAGGGTAGAAACCCTAAACTTCAGTCCGAGCGGTTGGGCAGGAGATGTGGTGTTGGTCTCCACGAAGAACTATAACCCTCCCGAACCCGTGAACACGGTATATGGCGAGTGGTTCATTCCCAACGTGACTCCCATTCCCAATGAACCTGCGGGTAACCAGACGGTAGGCTTCTGGGTGGGGATCGATGGCTTTACGAATGGCCAGGTGCTGCAGGCCGGCTCCGCTGCCACCGTCAATGGAAACAACGTCACCAACTGGGTATGGACCGAATGGTTTCCTTTGGGTGCCATCCAGGTAACGAACTTCCCCATTAAACCTGGAGACTACCTTACGGTGCTGGTGTGTGCGCCACAGCCGAACCATGGCTTCTGCTCCATGCTGAACAAGACAACGAATCAGGCAACCAGCATCGGTATCACGCCGCCGGGCGGCGTCACCAATATCGGCGCTTCTGCGGAATGGATCGTGGAAGGTATTTCGTCGGTCTTGCCGGTTTTTTCGACGGTAGTGTTTCAGAATTGCAGTGCCGGCACCAAAGACAATGCCTTCAATGCGGAGGGCGGGATCATCGCGGAGATCACGGGATCTGGAGGAGCAAATCTCACCTCCGCAGCCATCCTGTCAGACAACAAAGTAGTAGTGAAGTGGCTGAAGGCGAGCTAGTTGACGTTCGAGTTGCTGGAGATGCCTGCTCAGCGACATCGTGCGGCTTCACAAAACGCTTGAAACGGCGAGGGCTCATTCAATGACTTAGACATCAGGTGCCCCCGTTATCACGACTTGGTCGCTGATCCATCTGCGGACGAGATTGAAGGATCTATACTGAAAGGTTGGGCAGCCAACAGCCAGGGCGACAGCATTATGGGAGGATACGATGCGTTACCTCTAAAGGTCTGCGAGCGGCGCAGTTGCCGCTGTGCATGTTTCAGGTCAGCCAGCGTTAGGAATGCATCCTCTGCGCATGGGGCGTTCGTCCAAGGAAGTCTTCCTTTAACGTGTGCAACCGGAGTGCCAATTGAGGAATAAAGTCATGTGCTCGAAAACCAAAGATTTCTAAGCGTGCGATAGCCGAGGCAGGTGTCCATTCGAGCCGACGTTGTTCGGATTCGGACAGCAGTCTCGATCTTGGCGCACCAATCGACGCAGAGTCCTTGTTACCCGAAAGCCTAACGGCCGGCTTGACGCGATCCTACCTGCAATCTTCGATTTAATCGCCGAGGACATGACCCGAGTGATTGTGAGTTACAGCCAGCAGGACTCGGCGCGGTCGCCGACTTCCTCTCCCGCGGGGGTAGTTGGTGACGGCCAACACCGCGCGTCGAACGTCAGTCCCGCGCCCAGGAACTATCTCATATATGGCGACAGCTCAGGCAGATTCGGAACGGGAAGCCGGCAAGTGTCTACTAAAGCGGCCGTTTGAATTGGACTAAAACCGACCGTTGGACCAAAGTGCCCATAATCCGTTCCAGGCTTGCCACTCAAACTGCGAATGATAAAGGACGTTATCATTCTTTAATGTTGGGGCAGTAGGGTAGGAAGATCACTCACCTGCCTCCGCACTTCCCTTTTGAATATCATTGAGAAGGTCCCGAGCACGAGGGTGCCCG